>Ga0070668_100004029_pt1 | contig 10864 bp, 7 predicted proteins | sample KBSS43metaG_FD_64661 | JGI IMG/M metagenome (GOLD analysis project Ga0070668, IMG submission 64661) | Switchgrass rhizosphere microbial communities from Kellogg Biological Station, Michigan, USA - KBS S4-3 metaG | ecosystem: Host-associated > Plants > Roots > Rhizosphere > Soil ... | reverse complement strand
GCAGTCAAGCCCGCTGGGCATCGTGGTGCGTGGCCAGGCCGGGTCTGGCAAGACCCACCTACTCGGCCAGGTGCGTGAACGGGTGCAGTCCGCCGGCGGGTTCTTCTTCCTGGTCGAACTCCTTGACGCCACCAGCTTCTGGGAATCGGCGCGCAGCAGCGTTCTGGAGAGCCTTGGCCGGCCGGCCTACGCGCGCGAATCACAGCTCAAGGAGCTGCTGTGGCAGCTGTCGACCCTGGCCCACATTTCCCGCGCCGACCGCAGGGCTGTCGTCGGCGACGACGAACTGACGCCGGAGATTCTGGCCAGCTTCGTCGACGCGCTGCACAAGTCGCATCGCGAGACGGTGCGGCTGGCGCACCATACCTTGCGCGCGCTGGTGCTGCTTGGCGCGACCGACCTCGGCGTCCAGGATGTCGGGCAGGCGTACCTCAGCTCCACCGAGGACATCGATGACACCGGCCGCAGGAAGTGGTCCGTCGGCGTGTCTACGATGACGCCCCAGGAGTGCGTGCGCGACATCTCGCGCCTCGTCGCCCTTGCCGGGCCCGCCGTACTCGCGATCGACCAGATCGACACCCTGCTGGCCCAGTCCACCGACCGCACGGATTCGCTTGACCGGAGCGACAATCGCGACCTGGAGCACGTCGCGCACGGGCTGATGTCGATCCGACAGACGATGCGGCGCACCGCGGAGGTGGTCGCCTGCCTGCCCGTAGCCTGGGAGGCGATCAAGGCACGAGCGACGGCTACGGTGGCGGACCGATTCCGCGTGACCGCCCCGTTGCGGGGGCTTCCCAGCGCCGATGTTGGTCGCGCGATCCTGGAGCGTCGGTTCACCGCGAGCTACCGCGCGATCGACTTCACCCCGCCTTACCCGAGCTGGCCCATCCTGGCGTCGGCGTTCGACGACGCACCGGAATACACGCCTCGCCAGCTTCTCAAACGCGCCGATGCCCACATCCGCGGCTGCCTGGAACGCGACGTCATCGAGGAGCTCGCGCATCTGAAGGCGGCGTCCCCCGACGATGAAACCGACCAGAGCCGTTCGGGTGAAACCGTAGCTGACAGATCCGAACTCGACCGGCGGTTCGCCGACTACCGCCAGCGTGCGGTGAGCGCGGCGGCGCTTGACCCAAACGGTGAGGACACCACGGTGCCCGACCTGCTGTCGGCAGGTTTGCAGGCCTGGATCACCGAGCGCGGAGACACCGAGCAGACGTTCCGGTTCGACCCGCCACCTGGAAAGCATGTCGTGCTGCACGGCCGATTGCGACAGAGCCTGGACGCCTCGACCGACGACGAGCGGCACTGGGCGTTCCGGGCGATCGCCAGCACGAATGCGATCGCCGCGCAGAGTCGTATCAAGAATGCTTGTGCTGCTACGGGTTTCGGTTCCAACCTAGACAAGCGCAAGCTCTTCCTGCTGCGCAACGTGCCATGGCCTGGCGGGATCAAGACGGCCGCCTTGGTGGCCGACTTCGAGGCTGCAGGCGGGCGTACGTTGGTGCTCTCCGATGACGATCTGTGCACCCTGACGGCGCTGCGCGATCTGATCGACGACAACCACCCCGAGCTTCCCGACTGGCTAGTTGCGCGGAAACCCGCACACGGCTTGGCCTTTCTTCGCGACGCGCTCGGCGAGGGTGCGGGCCCGCTGCCGCCCGAGCGGCCGGAATCGCCCAGCCCCGAGCCGTCGCCTGAGCCCGCCGAGCCCGATCAGCCAGCAGATCGCGGCGATCACGACTCCCCGACCGCCATTCCGCTAGGACTCGACGATACGTCGGGTCGCATCTTGAGCGTCGAGTTGCTCGCCCTCCGCAAGCACACCGCGATCTTCGCCGGCTCCGGTTCGGGCAAGACCGTGCTCATCCGACGCCTGGTCGAGGAGTGCGCGCGACGGGGCGTGTCGTCGATCGTGTTGGATCCCAACAACGATCTGGCGCGGCTCGGGCTCGGTTGGCCAGACCCCCCAACGGGATGGAACTCGACCGACACACCCCGAGCCGACGACTACCTGGCTAACACCGAGGTCGTGGTGTGGACACCACGCCGAGCGGGCGGGCGACCGTTGTCATTCCAACCCTTGCCCGACTTCGAGAGCGTCGTCGACGACATCGACGAGTTTGGTGAAGCGGTCGAATCCGCCTTCGCCGCACTGGAATCACGCGCGCTGATAGCCGGGAACACGGCCAAGGCCAATTACAAGCGCGCGGTCCTGCGTCAGGCGTTGAAGTGGTACGGCCGGCAGTCGTCGACGAGTCTCGACGGGCTTCTCGAAGCGCTCGCCGACCTCCCCGACGGGGTCAGTTCGATCGCCAATGCCCACGACCTAGCCGCCGAATTGGGCCAGAACCTGCGCGCCTCAAAGGTCAACGACCCAATGTTCGGTGGGGACGGCACTCCGGCGGATCCAGGCACGCTGCTGACTCCGTCGGCGGGTTACCGCGCAAGAGTTTCGGTGATCAGCCTGATCGGCCTGTCCAACGACGAACAACGCGCGGGCTTCGTCAGCCAATTGCAGATGGCGCTGTTCGCGTGGATCAAGCGCAATCCCGCGGGCGAACGACCACTTGGCGGCCTGCTGGTGATGGACGAGGCGCAGAACTTCGCGCCGTCGGGCCGAACCACCGCGGCCACGCAGAGCACGTTGGCTCTGTCATCGCAGGCGCGCAAGTATGGGCTTGGGCTGGTGTTCGCCACCCAGATGCCACGCGGGCTGCACAATCACATCCCAGGCAACGCCGCGACACAATTCTACGGCTTGCTCAACTCATCCACCCAGATCACGGTGGCCAAGGAAATGGCAAGGGTGAAGGGCGGTCACGTGCCTGACATCAGCAGGCTGCGGGCCGGCAATTTCTATGCCGCGCTGGAGGGCACCGCCTTCCACAAGATCACCTCGCCGTGGTGTCTGTCGTATCACCCGCACAGTCCGCTCACTACCGAAGAGGTGCTGGAGCTGGCGCAACGGCCGCTGCGCCCGAAATCCCAAGCGCCCGATGACTGACTAAGCCCGCTACCGCAGCGTGGCCGTACCGTCCGCGTGTACTTGCACTTTCGCGCCCGCAATGTCCTCGCGGACCGTGGCATCGGCGTCGGAGGGGTCGGCTATGACGGCGAGTGTTCGCACGTCGTCGGGAGTGCGCACGGCCAGGAAGGCCTTCTCGGCGGCACCGTCCCGGTTGAACGGCGTCGTCCACGTCTCCACCGTGCCCGTGCCCGACCACTCGACGAGGGCGGTGCGGCTAGGTTCGGCGTCGACGGCCGATTGCACGTCTTCCCAACGGAATTCGTGCTCGGGCGGCTCGGTGCCATAGATGCCGAAGCTGTGCTTGGTCAGGTAACCGCCGTTGGCCGTGATGAGGCCGAGCTGACCAGGAGCAGACACCAGTTGCTCCGCCATCGTGGCAATGGAATGCGACACGTAGTTGTTCCAGGGGCCACCGGCGAAGGTGAGGCCGCCGGTCACGGTCAATGGTCGGTCAGGGTCGCCGCACGGTAGCCCGAGCTCGCTGGCGGCGACCTGCACCGCCGACGGGAAGCACGAGTAGACGTCGATCAGCGCGATGTCGTCGATGTTCTTGCCGGCAAGCTCTAGCGCACGGCGGCCGGCGGTCCGGATGGCAGGCGATTGATTGAACTCGGCGCGCTCGCTGATCGCGTACGTGTCGTGCGCGTCGGTGCCGGCGTACGGGAATACCCAACGGTCGGTGGGGATCTGGAGGTAGGTGGCCTTCTCGACCGAGGTCAGCACCAGCGCAGCGCCTTGATCGACCATGTTGTTGGAGTTCATCAACTTCGTGTACGGCCAGCTGATCATCCGGTTATTCGGTCCGGGCTGCGAGATCTCGTCGGCAGATGTCGCCTTTCGATTCCATGCGTGTGGATTCCGTTGTGCCACAGCGCTGAACTGCGCCCAGAGCTCGCCGATGCGCCGTTGGTGGGCGACTAGTGACTCCCCCGCCGCGATCCGCACCGCCTGCTCGAACATCGGGTACACATAGGACGGCCGGTCCAGGTGGATGCGGAGCTCGGCCGGGCCCGCCATCGGGACGCCGTTGTCGGATCCAGGTGCCATCGGCACGGAGTCATCCTGCTTGGTCCACTCGAGCGTGCCCCCGCGCGCCCGCACGCGGGTTCGGGTGCGCCAGGTCTCGGCGCCTGCGATGAGGATCGCGTCGGCTCGTCCCGACTGGATGTCCAGGCAGGCCTGGTTGACCAACGACTGAGGCACGTTGCCGCCGACGCCCGTATACCGGGTATCGGCGTTGGCGGCGCGGATCCGTTGGGCCAGAAGCAGTCCGGGGTCACGGTACCGCCAGGAGAGCAGGTTGACGATGCGCACGGAGTCGACGGCCTCCAACACCCGCGGATCGGCGGCCGCGCGGGCCGCGGCGACCATCAGGTCGACCGGCTCGGTCTCGGGGTTTTCGTCGTGCTGGTTGACCTGACCGTAGCCGACCAGCACCGGTGTCCTCGGATCGAGGGGCAAGAGTGAACCTTTCGTCAGCGCGAGCGTGCGCGTTGTGTCGATTGTCGTCGGCGTGTCGCGTGCAGACGAGCACGCTCGCGGGAAACTATGGGCTCCAACTGAACAGCACTCCCTCGGAGATCAGGCGGTCGGTCTCCTCGACTGCCATGCCGAGCAACTTGTGGCAGACCTCCCGGGTGTGCTCGCCAGGCATCGGTGCCGGGCGGAGCTCTGCGGCGGGAATGTGGCGAGACGGTGCGGGACGCGTCTCGCTCGGCATCGGTGCGTCGAACAACGGGTGGACCAACTCGGTGTAGAGCCCGCGGAACCCGACTTGCGGATCGGCCAACACGTCGACCGCGCGATTCATCGGCCCGGCGGGCACACCTGCGTCCTGCAGCAACCGGGTGACGTCGGCCTTGTCGCGGCCCTCCGTCCATGCCGACACTGCGGTGACGAACTTCGTTCTGTCCCCCGGTAGTTCGGAAACGCCGAGCACTCGCGCGAGCGCGGCGCGTTCGTCGGCGGACCGTATCGAGACGACGCACCATTCGTCGTCGCCGGCGCAGCGAAGCACGGCGTGGACCGCGTCGTCGGCCACGACGGGCAGTTCCCCAGCGCGGGCCGTATCGGTGACGTAGGCCGCAGCGAGTTGATTGACGGCGACGTCGGCCTGCGAGATGTGTACGCGGCCAGCGAATCCCGCCGTGTCGCGCCGGATCAGGGTCGCCAGGGCGGCGATCGCGGTGATCCTCGCGGAGACGTGGTCGGGAAAGATCGTCGTCGCGTCGTAGAAGCTGGGATCATCGGGATCGTCCGATGTCCACAGTCGGCTGACGCCGGTGGTCGCCCGCACCAATGGCCCGTAACCCATCCTGGTGCTCCAAGGCCCCGTCGCGCCGAATGCGCTGCTCTCGGCCAGCACGATCCTCGGGTTCATGGCCCGAAGCCGATCGTAGGAGAAGCCGAGCGAATCAAGCGTGCCCGGCTTGAAGTTGGCGAACATCGCATCGGAATCGGCCACCAACGTGCCGAAGATCGCGGCGCCGTCAGCGTCGCGAAGATCGAGTCCCAGGCTGTGCTCGTTGCGGTGCGTCAACGCCCACGACCTGCTCATCGGCTGGCCGGGCAACGTCTGGCGCAGCCCGTCGGGATAGGCGGCGCTCTCCACCTTGATGACCTCTGCGCCGAGATCTGCGAACAGCCGGCCGAGTTCACCACCGGCGACGATCACGCCGAGGTCGAGAATGCGCAGGCCGTCGAATGGTCGCGCGGTACCCGAGGCGGCGGAGGCGGTGGGCGCCGGTCGCGTCGCGCTCCAGACGGGCTGGTCGGCTCCCGGGGCAGGCGCGGGCCATTCGAATCCCGCGTGCCGGCCGTCGACCACGAACGGACCCGTCGGGACGGCCAGCCGAGCACCGGTGGCGAATTCGACCTCGGTCAATGCCCCTACGGCGCGAAAGTGCTCCGACGCCAACGCTACCGCGGGGGTCAGCACCGCGGCGATGGGCACGCCGCGCGCCTGCCCCTCCGCGACCAGGCCATCCATCGTCTGGGTGGCGACCAGCTCTGCGATGGCTTCGTTGATGTCCCGCGACGCGGCATACCGGGCCGCGATCGTCTCGAACTTCGGATCCGAGAACCGTTCGGGCTCACCGAGCCACGCCCGCATCGCCCGCCACTGACGTGGTGACAGCAGACAAATTCGGACGTACCCATCGCGACACGTGAACGTCGGATAGATCTGCTGATTCCTGGGCCGGCCGCGCCACAACTCGCCGGATGCCTTCAGTCCGACTGCGGCCTGGCCCTCGGAGCCGAACGGCGGGTCCAAGGACTGGACGACGGCCTCGAAGCGGGAGAAGTCGATGAAGTCGCCTCTGCCGTGACGTAGCCGGTGGTAGTAGGCGACGAGGGTGGCCCACGTGGCCTGAACGGCGGCGGTGGCCGACGCGATGCCGTCGGGCGGGAGCACCGGCCTGCCCTTGGTGGGCCCGGACCGCGATAGCGCCGTCGACATCGCGTAAAGCACCGGGTCGGTGGCCCGCCACGACGCGTAGGGTCCCGCCGCGCCGAAGTCGGTGACCGACAGCGCGACGAGATGGGGGAACCGGTCGGCGAGCTCGGCGCCCGACGTCCCGAACGCCGCGGCCCGGCCCGGGGTACCCGCGTCGATCACGATGTCGGCGTCACCGGCGAGCTCGATGAACCGGTCGCGATCGCCGGCATCCGTGGCGTCAAGCGTCGCGCAGCGCTTGTTGGCGTTGTTCAACGCGAACTGGATGCCTGCGCCGAAGACCGTGACGCCTGCGGTGCGGTCGGCAGCTCCCCCCGGCGGTTCGATCTTCAGCACGTCGGCACCCAGATCGGCAAGCAGTCGGCCGACGCCGTCCGACTCGGCCCCGCCCACGTCGAGCACCCGGAGCGAAGCCAAGAGCTGACACCTGTCAACCATGGGGACCAGTATTGATCACCCCTCGCGGGTCGACGTCCGCGGGTTGACCGTGCCGACTCCCTCAGCACAGCTGAACTGCGTGCACGCCGTTCGCACGTACACTTGGCCGGTTATGTCTGACGTCAGTGCGGTCGAGGCACCGCCCCATCCGCTGATCGGTCAGCTTTCGGCCCTGCACCACTACCGCATCTACGTCGACATCGGCGTGGTCGTCGTGGTGCTCGCTGTGACGAACCTGGTCGCGCACTTCACCACGCCCTTGGCGAACTTCGCCACCGTGCCCGCTGCGGCCGTCGGGCTGGTGTTGCTGGTCCGGTCGCGGGGCCTCGGCTGGAGCGAGCTCGGGCTCGGCCGCGAGCACTGGCGGTCCGGTGCGGGCTACGCGTTCGGGGCGGTGGCCCTTGTCGGCTCGGCGATCGCCGTCGGAGCGCTACTGCCCTGGACCAGGCCGATGTTCATGAACGATCACTACGCCACGCTCTCGGGCGCGCTGATCGCGTCGATGGTCATCATCCCGTTGCAGACCGTGATTCCCGAGGAGCTCGCGTTCCGCGGCGTGCTGCACGGCGCGCTCGACAGGGCGTGGGGCTTTCGCGGCGTCGCCGCTGCGGGGTCGTTGCTGTTCGGGCTGTGGCACATCGCAACGTCACTGGGCCTGACCAGCAGCAACGTGGGTTTCACACGGATGTTCGGCGGTGGGGCGCTCGGCATGGTGGCGGGAGTCGTGCTCGCCGTGATCGCGACCGGCGCGGCCGGCTTCATCTTCACGTGGCTGCGTCGGCGCAGCGGCAGCCTGATCGCGCCGATCGCGCTGCACTGGTCACTCAACGGGCTCGGCGCGCTGGCAGCCGCGCTCGTCTGGCACGTCTCGACCTAGCGCGTGACGCGCTTGCGGGCGCGGAAGTCGCGGTTCTTCAGCTTGTTCCCGCACGACGCCATGTCGCACCAGGTTCCGCCGTGGTTGCGAGAGCGGTCGTAGAACGCCCACAGGCAGTCGTCGTTCGCGCACGCCTTGAGATGTGCCCACGTGCCGTCGCGCTGCGCAGCCTCGACGACGAGCAGCAGCCCGGCCAGCCGGGCCCGCATGGTGTCGCCGACGGGCCCCACGTCCAACCGGCCGTCGTCGCCGAGGACCACCCGAAGCGGGACTTCCTCGGCAAGCAGCCGCAGCGGCGAGATGGCCGCTGCCTCGGGTAGGGCTCCGTCGGTGTTGTGAATCACCAACGCGCGCAGCCCTTCTCGCACGCCGACCAGGACATCGAGATCATCGGCGGTCAGGGAGTCGGCTGGGTCGAGGAGCCCGTTGGACACCAGCCACGGCTGGGCGTCGGCCAACGCGGCCAGGCGATCCTGACCCGACTCGCGGTCCAGGGTGTTGATGAAGCCCTGGACGCGGCGTAGCGGCCCTGGCGCAGGTTTGGCCTCCACGTCGCCGAGCCATTGATCTTGATCCGCATGAGCCATGCCGACACTCTACGCGCTTCGTGACCATCGTAAAGACTTGACTGGTCATCGTGACCGGTGTAGCCTCGACACTAGTCACGAAATGACCCTGACAAGAAATGAGGAGGAGATCGAGATGGCATCACCGCATCCGACCTGGCCGGAGTTGGTCGAGTTCGAACGCACCGTTCGCGCCAGGCCGCACGAGTCGGGCGTGCAACCGAGCTGGCCCGAACGCTTGCGTGCGCGCCTGTTCGCGGCGCGCTACGACCGACAGGTGGACGCAGGCGTCACGCCGATTCCTGGCACCGCGCTCGCCGTGCACTACGCGCGCCTGACCGCACCCCAGGAACGGGCTGAGCTCAGCCGCACGCTCCGCGCGGCCATGAGCGATGCCGAAACCGGTTGGCGCGGGCTGACTCCACGGGTTCCCGTGCAAGCGCAGGCAATTCGCCGCGCGATTGGCATCGTCGAGGACGTCGCCGGGCGGTTGGCGGAGCCGTTCCCAGTGCGGGCCCGCGGCGTGGCGCGGCTGCGCATCCTGCTGGCCGACGGCCGCGGTCCGCTCTACCGTTCGGGGTCGGGCAGCCTCAGCGCGGCGATGCGTGGCGTGCTCGCCGCGCTGTAGGCGACTGGCCAGATAGCGGCGTCAATTGCGCTTTTGCACCAGCCCTACCAGCCACAACAAGATGACCGAGCCAATGACCGCGGTGAAGAGCGTGAAGAACCAACCGCCGCCCGCAGTGTCGAGGAAGAAGCTCAGGAGGAAGCCGCCGATGAGCGCGCCGACGATCCCGATGACGATGTTCATCAGGATTCCGGATCCGCTGCCCTTCACGATCTTCCCGGCGAGCCATCCAGCTATCGCGCCGATGATGATGTAGCTGATCCATCCCACGCTGGTCAAGGTGGTGGATCGAGCCAAGAACTCCGTAGCCGCAACCAGTTCCATGACGAACTCCTGCTTCTTGCCGGCATGTTCCAGCGGCTGCTGGGACACCCTCCGGTATACCCGCAGAGCGTAACGATTCAGTAGGCGAAACGCTCACGATCGGCGCCCGCGTGACGAATTGCGCTCAGCCGGCCGGCAGCATCTCCGGCGGCGCGTTGGTGACCGGAACCGGAACCCCAACACCGGGCCGCGGCGCAGGCGCATTCGGGTCGGGTGGCGGTGCATTCGGGTCTGGCGGCGGAGCCTCGGGCGGCGGCGGTGGCGTCCACGGCCGGATCGACTGCGCCAGTGCTGCCGCTGCGCCCTTGTCGATTGGTTGGGTCGCGGTGCCGAGCCAGACGACGAACCAGCGCTCCGGGGTGCGCTGTCCGCGTGGGGCGCCCGCCGGTACCGGCGCACCGATCACCCCGGCCCAGATCTGTCCGTCTGGCTTGGTCGTATCGGTGAACTTCACCGAGTACGACGAGAACGCCCCCGGCACGCCTGCCGCGTCGAGCGGCCCGGCTTCTTGATTGATTCGCGTGCCCGCGAACGGCATGAAGAACTCGCCCATGTCGGACGCCAGTCGCGCGGCGGCCTTGCCGTTGTCGGTCTCGGCTCCTGCGAACAGCTTCAGGTCGAGCCGGCCAAGAAGCACGCTGGTGTCGGTCGGGCTCTGCTCGGAACCGGCAGGCGGGAGTTTGGTGAGCAGGGCCTGCCCGTACGACAGTTGGGTCTGGTCGGAAACCTTCCACCCGGCGGGCACGAGGTAGCTGAATCCACCCGGCGCGTTGTTGACGCGGCCCGGCTCCGGCGGGGGCGGCGGGGGCGGCGCGTTCGGATCGAGCGGTGGCGCGTTCGGGTCGGCAGGCGGTGCGGGCGGCGGAGGCAACGGTCCCTGGCCTGGAGGCGGCGGTGGCGGAGGTGCGGGCTCGGGTTCGGCGTGAGCAGCTCCGGGCAAAACGAGCGCCGCCGCGGTGGCACACGCTACGGCGGCAGTCGCCAACGATCTGGACAGGTTCTTGCGTCGTCGATTGCTCGCGTCCGGGTGCAGCATGGGGAAGAAACTACCGTGTTACCGCCGTGACGCAAGTGTGAGTTGCTCTTAGAGTGTCAAACTTGGAAATTGCTGTAGCGGAACAACTCCGTGCCAATGCGCCGGAAACGTGATTGCTGACACAAACGGGTCCGAGAGGTCGCGCGGGCGCGATCTCCGGTGGTCTCGCCGGTTGATCGTTTGCGAAGCGGCCACCGTTACGGCGTCGCGTAGAGCGCGACCTCCTGCGACTTCACGACGAAGTACACGCGCTCCCCCGGCGCCAGCCTCAGGTCGGCCGCCGACTCGGCCGTGACGTCGGCCGCGAGGCCGGGGGCTCCATCGGGTTGTGCCTCGGATCGCACCCGTACCGCGGGCCCCTGGACGTCGAGTTCCGCGACCACCAACTCGACCACGTTGCGGGGGCTGCCGTGGGGTAGGTCGCGGTACACCGCCACCGCGGAAGGCGCGAACACGGCGACCGCCGGGCTGCCGACGGCGAGTGAGCCACCCGCGGTGCCGTGC
>Ga0070668_100004026_pt1 | contig 10867 bp, 11 predicted proteins | sample KBSS43metaG_FD_64661 | JGI IMG/M metagenome (GOLD analysis project Ga0070668, IMG submission 64661) | Switchgrass rhizosphere microbial communities from Kellogg Biological Station, Michigan, USA - KBS S4-3 metaG | ecosystem: Host-associated > Plants > Roots > Rhizosphere > Soil ... | reverse complement strand
AGAAGCGCGCGTGATTAGGAAGTCAATCGACCGGAAACGAGACAGTATCGAAGGGCCCGTTATGCGCGCATTTTCTTCCCTCATCGCCCCCTTCGCCCTGCTACTCCCCCTTGCGCTGTCGGCCTGCGGCGACCCTGCGCCCACCTATATCGATCAGGCATGGATTCGCCTCAGCCCGAACAAGGATACGCCCTCGTCCGGCTATTTCGTCGCCCATGGCGGCGACACGGGAACGGCGCTGCGCGGCGTGCTGACCGATTATGCGCTCAAGGTCGAAATGCATGAAAGCATCAACCAGGGCGGCATGATGACGATGAAGCCCATCGACAGCGTGGAGATTCCGGCGAAATCGACCGTGGCTTTTGCACCCGGCGGCAAGCATCTGATGCTGTGGGGCGTCAACGACACGGCGATCGGCCGGGGCAAGATGCAACTGACCTTCCTGATGGCCAATGGCGACCGGCTGCTGGTCGACGCGATTATCCAGAAGCCCGGCATCCAGCAACAGGGCGCAGCCGCTCCCGCCCCCGAACACGCCAAGGCGCATTGACAGGCCGCCCCCTCACCCCGGCGGAGGTGGCGCTGGCCCGATCCGTCTTCGGATCGGCGATCGATTACGGCCAGGTGCGGGTGCATAACCGCAAATGGTGGCCGCTCCAGCCGCGCGGGGTGACGATGGCGCCCGACGGCCACCTCTGGTTCCATCCCGAAGGCGGCCTGTTCTGCGCGGATTTCTGCGACAGCCCGCTCCATTTGCAGGGACATTTCATCCATGAAATGACGCATGTGTGGCAGGCCCAGCGCGGCGGCCGATGGTATCTGCCGCTGATGCGCCACCCCTTTTGCCGTTATGCCTATGCGATCAGGCCGGGCCGCCCGTTCCACCGCTACGGGCTGGAGCAGCAGGCGGAAATCGTCCGCCACGCCTTTCTGTTGCGGCACGGCATGACGGTGAAGGAAAAGCCCCCGCTGCCGGTCTATGAGGCGCTGCTGCCGTTCCGATAAATCTGCTACATTCCCGCCATGCGCCTCCTCACCGCCCTTCTCCCGCTCACCGCCTTCCTCGCCAGCCCCGCGCTGGCGCAGGCGGAGCCACGCATCGGCCATTATTATCTACAGGGCGTGATGGAGACCGGCTCCGAACTCCTCCTCCGCCCCGATGGGCGCTTCCAATGGTATCTTTCCTACGGCGCGCTGGACCTGTTCGCGGAAGGGCAATGGAGCGAGAAGGACAACATCGTCACCCTGACCGCCGAAAAGACGAAGGATGTGCCGGAACCCGGCTTCCAGACCCTCGCCCTCACCGTCAAGGACGGAAAGCTGATCCCGCCCGACGGTCACGGCGCCTATATCCGTCCCAACTAAGCGACAGCCGCCTCCAGCAGGCGGATCGTCCCGGCATCCGCATCGATCTCCGCCCGGCACCCCACCGGCAGGCTGAACTGGCTGGCGACATGGCCGAACAGCCCACCCTGGAAAGCGGGCACCTTCAGCGCGCCCAGATGCTGCTGCAACACTTCCGACAGGGTGAAGCCGCCATAGGACGCCCCACTCGGCCCGCAATCGGTGCACTGGCCGAACACCACCCCCGCCACCTTGCCCAGCACGCCGGATAACGACAATTGCGTCAGCATCCGGTCGATCCGATAGGGCTGCTCGCTCACATCCTCCAGAAACAGGATCGCGCCGTCGAAATCGGGCAGCCACGGCGTCCCCATCAGCGTCGACAGCACGGTCAGATTGCCGCCCAGCAACCGCCCGGTCGCCCGCCCCCCGCGAAAAGTCCTGATCCGCCCGCTGCGCTGGACCAGCCGGTCCTCCCGCCCTTCCGGGTTCACCAATGTCGGCGTCGCCCCATCGAAGGCCACCGCCCGAAAGGCGTCCCATGAAAAACGCGGCCAACTGCTCGCGGCGTTCGGCCCATGGATGGTCACGAACCCCGCCCGCGCGGCAAAGGCCAGATGCAGCGCGGTGATATCGGAAAAGCCGACCAGCAGCTTGGGATTGGCCCTGATCCTCGCGAAATCCAGATGCGGCAATATCCGCGCGCACCCCCACCCGCCCCGCACCGCGAACACGGCGCGCACATCGGCATCGGCGAACATCGCCTGCACGTCCGCCGCCCGATCCGCGTCCCGCCCCGCCAGATAGCCATAGCGCTGCACCAGATGCTTCGCCGCCTTGGGAACCAGCCCCATGGCGCGCACCGTCTCCATCAACAGTTCCAGGTCGAAGGCGTCGTCGGTGAAGCCCGCCGGTTCGATCAGCCCCACCGTATCGCCGGGCCGCAGCCGGTGCGGCTTGACCGGCCCGCCCGCCGTCGCGGCAGCAGCCCGTGGCGCCACCATCGCCGCGCCCAGCGCAGCCATCATCCTCCGCCGATCCAGCGTCAAAACCCGCTCCCATCCTTGCGGCCATAGGCGCTGCCCGACCACGCCATATCGATGTCGGGATAGTGGGCCGCGCCGGTCGGCACCCGCCCGAAGGCGAGAAAGGCGCAATCCGCGTCGCTCTCATTCACCAGTTGATGACCGTTGGCGACGCCCTTGGGAAAGGCCGCCATCTCGCCGCTTTTCAGCACCACCCGGCTCTCCTCCTCGACCAGCACCGCCTCGCCCTCCAGCATGACGACAAATTCATCCTCTTCCTCATGCCAGTGCCGCTGCGACGATGCCGCCCCCGGCTTCAACACCACATGGCTGACCCCGAAATCGGAAAGCCCATGCACCGACCCCAACCGCCGCACCCACCGCCCCGCCACCGCAGCGGCATAGGGCGCCGGATAGCCGGTGGCGTTCGTCTGATCGATGGCGTCCAGATCAATCCGGGGCATGACATTCCTCCCGCTGGCAAAAGCCGCCCTCTTTCGCTAACCCAAGCCCATGATCATGACCAGCCCGCAAGCAGACCCCATTGCCCTCACCCAACGGCTGCTCGCCGCTCCGTCCGTCACCCCGGCCACGGGCGAAGTATTCGCGACGATGGAAGCGATGCTGAAACCGCTGGGCTTCACCGTCGACCGCTTCGTGACCGGCGAAGCCCCCGATGGCCCGGTCGAAAATCTGCTGGCGTGGCGGACCACCGGCCCCGGCCCCCATTTCGCCTTCGCCGGGCATCTGGACGTGGTGCCGCCCGGAAATGGCTGGGCCAGCGACCCGTTCCAGCCGGAAATTCGCGGGGACCTGCTCTATGGCCGCGGCGCGGTGGACATGAAGGGCGCGATCGCCGCCTATGTCGCGGCGCTGCACGGCCTGCCCGACGATCTGCCCGGCACGATCAGCCTGATCATCACCGGCGATGAGGAAGGCGCGGCGGTGTACGGCACGCTGGCGCTGATGGATCGCATGGCCGCCCATGGCCTGCGCCCCGACCTGTGCCTGGTGGGCGAGCCGACATCCTCCCAGCGGCTGGGCGACGTCATCAAGATCGGCCGGCGCGGCTCGGTCAATATGTGGATAGAGGTTGCGGGCACGCAGGGCCATGTCGCCTATCCCCATCTGGCCGACAATCCGATCCCGCGCCTGATCCGCATCCTGTCCGCCATCGACGCCATCGTGCTGGACGAAGGCAATGACTGGTTTCAGGCGAGCAATATAGAAATCACCAATCTCGACGTCGGCAACCCCACCACCAACGTCATCCCCGCCGCCGCGCAGGCGCGCATCTCGATCCGCTTCAACAATGAGCATAGCGGCGCGGGGCTGGTCGCGCGCATCACCGCCCTCGCCTCGGCGGAGGGCGGCACGGTGGAGGCGAAGATCAGCGGCGAACCCTTCCTGACGGAGCCGGGCGCGCTGTCCGATCTGGTGTCGGGCGCGATCCGCGAAGTGACGGGGGTACAGGCGGAACTGTCGACCACGGGCGGCACGTCCGACGCGCGCTTCCTCTCGCGGCTGTGCCCGGTGGTGGAATTCGGCCTCAACAACGCCACCATGCACAAGCTGGACGAAGCGGTCGCGGTGCAGGATCTGCACCTGTTGACGGAAATCTACCGGCTGGTGACGGAACGGGCGCTGCGGGGATAGGGTCAGCCCGACCGGCGGGACAGCTCCGACACCATCGCAAAGCGCGCCAGATACTCTTCTTCCGCCATCGGCCGCGCCAGATGATAGCCCTGAAACAGGGTGCAGCCGATCACGCGCAGCATATCCATCTGCGCCTGCGTCTCGACGCCCTCGACCACCACTGCCATGCCCAGCCCCTGAATCAGGCCAACCACCGCGCTACAGATGGTCCGCGCCTCGGCGGACGTCGCAATGTCGCGCACCAGACTGCGGTCGATCTTCACCCGGTCGATCGGCAGTTCGCGCAGCCGCGACAGGTTGGAATAGCCCGTGCCGAAATCATCCATCGCCACCCGCACCCCATCGCCGCGCAGGCTGCGCAACTGATCCAGCACCGGCGGCTTCATCTCCATCGCCAGCGATTCACTGATCTCCAGCTCCAGCATGGCGGGCGGCACGGCATGGGCCTTGATCGCATGGCGCAACCGCAGGAAGAAATCCCCCTGCCCCAGTTCCCGCCCGGAAATATTGATGGCGATGCGCTGATCCACGCCCTCGCCCGCCCAGCGCGCCGCGGTCTCGCACACCCGGCCCATCACCCAGTCGCCCAACGCCACGATCGCGCCGCTTTCCTCCGCCACCGGCACGAACGCGCCCGGCATCACCAGCTCCCGTTCCGGATGCAACCATCGCACCAGCGCTTCGGCGGCGATCGCCCGGCCGCTGCCGACCTCTACCTGCGGCTGAAACTCCAGCAGAAATTCGTCGCGCTGCAAGCCCAGCAACAGGTCGCGCTCCAGCTCCGCCCGGTCCGCCGCCTCCAGCGCCAGTTCGGTCGTGAACATCTCCGCCCGGTTCCGGCCCTGATGCTTGGCATGATACATGGCGATGTCGGCGCAGCGCAGCAGCGCGGTCAGCGTGTCGCCATGGTCGGGATAGCAGGCGATGCCGATCGACGCGCCCAGATCGACATGCTGGCTGCCAAGGTCGAACCGCTCGCCCAGCGCGAACTGGATGGCGCGCGCGACCCGGATGGCCACGTCCCGATCCGCGATATGGGGCATGAACAGCGTGAACTCGTCGCCCGCCAGCCGACCGATCAGCGCATCGCCCAATCCGGCGCTGGCCTGCGCCATGGCGACTTCGCGCAAGCGTCCGGCCACGCGCGCCAGCAACTGGTCGCCCGCCGCATGGCCCAGCGTGTCATTGACCGCCTTGAACCCGTCCAGATCGATGAAGAACAGCGCCGCCAGCCCCTGCTCGCTGCGCTCCGCAAGCTGCCGCTCGACCTGCCAGCAGAAACTGGCGCGGTTCGCGAGACCCGTCACCTGATCGAACAGCGCCAGCGCCTGCACATGCTCCAGATTGCTGCGGACCTGACTGAACAGGCTTTCCATCGCCACCGACAGGTCGGGCAGCTCCGGCGCGATCGATGACGGAACGATGGATTGCAGGTCGCCATGCGCCGCATCCACCAGCCGCTCCGTCGCCTGATCGATGGCGCTGGCGACGGTCGCCACGGTCTGCCGCGCGGACGCCCAGGTCAATGTGCCGCACAGGATCGCGATGATCAGGGATCGGCCGACAGCCGCCGTGTCGGTCGCATGACCCTGGCCCAACACCAGCGACAGAATGAAAACCAGCGCCCCCGCGCCGCAGGCGAAGGCCGTGGCGCGGCTTTTCAACGTCACGCCCTGCATGTGCCTCCCGCCCGCACAGTCCGCCATTGGACTGGATCATTCGGATATGAAGGACGGTGGTTAAGAAAAGGTCAGTGCGCCCCGAAAACGCCTCTATTTTTTGCGTCGCAATATGATGTAGAGCGCGCCGTCGCCGCCATGGCGCTGGTGCGCGACCCGGACGCTGGCGATACGGTCGGCATAGCTGCTGGTTTCCAGCCAGTGGCCGATCTCGCCCCTTATCGCCCCGCGCCGCGATCCGCTGCCGGCACCTGCGCTTTTGGGCGGCTTCCCGGTCACGACCAGCAGCACCCGCACATCGCGGGCCAGCGCCGCCGACAGCGCCTGATTTAACCGTCCGTGCGCCGCCGCCAGCGTATGCCCGTGCAGGTCGATCGCCATGTCGGGGGCGATATTTCCGTTACGGATTCTGCGTTCCCAACCGGAATCGAGCACCGCCGCCGGGGTGCGCGCGGGCGCCGCCGCAACGGTCGGCATCGGCGCTTTCGTTAACCCCGTCACGGGCACGGCCTTGACCGGCACGGCAGGCATCACCGGCGTCCGCGCGCCCGGCCGCAGCGGCTTGATCGACCGCGTCAGCGCCGTCCAGAGCGCCTGTTCTTCGGAGGAGAGATTGCGCCGCACCATCGCCGCATAAGGTCAGTTCTGGCCGAGCCGCGCCGCAGAGCCGATCGGCAGCAATATGAGCGCGCTGCCCCGTGCCGACATGCCCCCTGCGATGCTGCGCGCATTGCTGCCCGCGCCCCAGAAGCTGTCGAAGCGGTTCGCGCCCTTGATCGCGCCGCCCGTGTCCTGCGCGATCCATATGCCATTGGGTTCGGCCCGGTCGAGCGAGAGCAGCACCGGCGCGCCCAGCGGCACATATTTGGGGTCGGCGGCAACTGTCGCTTCGGGCGTCACCGCGACACCCATGGCGCCCAGCGGCCCCGCCCCGGTCAGTTCCCGGAAGAAGACGAAGCTCTTATTCTCATTCATGATCGCCGCGCCCTCGGTCGGATGGGCGCGCAGATATTGCATGATATCCTGCATCGACCCGGCCTGGATGAGGCCGCGATCCTTCATCAGCTTGCCGATGCCGGTATAATCGCGGCCATTCTGCCCATCATAGCCGATGCGCATCACGCCACCGTCGGGCAGGTTCAACCGCCCGCTGCCCTGCACCTGAAGGAAGAAAAATTCGACCGGATCGGCCGCCCAGGCCAGTTCCAGCCCCTTGCCCGCCAGCGATCCCGACACGATCTGCGACCGCTCGTCAAAGGGGACGAAGTTGGTCCCCTCCACCTTGCCGCGGATGGTCTTGCCCTTCAGACTGTCGCTGAACTGGCCCAGATTCACATCGATCAGCGTGGCCGGACGACGATAGATCGGCACCTCATAACCGGGCTGCCTCGTGCGCGAACCGGCAATTTCCGGCTCATAATAGCCGGTGACGAAGGCCGTGCCCGGCCCCACCTGCACCGCTTCGAAATAGCGGGAGAAAAACTCGCTCGCCGACGCTTCGGGCCAGCTTGACGCGGCGGCGCAGGCGTTGTTCCAGTCCGACCCTTGCGTCAGCCCGCTTTGATCGGTGCGGCGCATCAAGGAAGGGCAGGACAGGCGAAAGGCCTGCAACGCCTTGCGCGATCGTTCGCCGGACGGGATCAGGCTACCGATGTCCGGCCCGCGCGCAATGCCTGCGCTGACGGCATTGGCCGTGTCGGTGGGAATCATGGCAGGGGGCGAAGTGACCGGCAAAGTGGGCCGGGGCGTGGCGGGAACCGGCCGGGTGGCCACGTCTCCGCTGCTTTGGCCACCGCCCTGCGAAGGCCGCACGGGCGCAGGGCCGCTCGCACCGGGCGGAATCACGCCACCCGCGCAAGCCGACAGCGCCAACGCCGCGGTCAGCGCCATCCCCTTATGGCGAAGGCTCATGCCGCCTCGTCGGTTTCGCTGAGCTTCCAGTTAGGATCGTTGCTGCGCAGGTCGCGCGTAAAGGTCCAGATGTCGTTGGTGCCAACCGCGTCGGTCAGCGACCCGGCGACGACATTGCCATCCTTGTCGCGGGTGACGGCGGCGATATCGGCCTCGAACCGCAGCGAAATCTCGGCCAGACGGCCATTGACGCTGGCATCGACGATCTGCGCCTTCTCGATCCGCACGAGCCGGTTGTCGAGAACATGACCCTCCGCCTCCCGCGCCGCGATCGCTTCCTCGAAAGACGCCAGGACATCGGCGTCGCACAGCCAGCCCAGTTCCTGCCGGTCGCCGCGCCAAAAGGCTTCCAGCACCATCTTATAGGCCGATTTCGCGCCATCGACGAACTGCGGCACATCGAAGCTGCGGTCCGCGGCGATCAGGGCGCGCACGCCCGCTTCACCTGCGGGCGTGATAAGCCCATCGGCCAGACGCACCGAATCGCCCCCGATTTCCGGCACGGGCCGGGGCTGGACGATGGTGACCTTGGCCCGTTCATCGGCCGGACGCAGGGCAGGTTCCTGCTCATGCCCGGTACGTTTACCCAGCACGGAATAGAGCCGCAGCGCCAGAAAACCGGCAATCATGGCGAGGATGACAATCACATACACGGGGTCAGGCACCCTTTGGACTGAATCTGAAAAACCGTAACGCTCCCAACATAGGCATGTTTCCCCGCATATTCAAATGTCGGCTTTGCGTGAGGTGCATTGCCCCGCCCTGTCGCCCCTGCTAAGCGCGCGCACACGAACATTTCGGGTCTTGCCGTCCGGCGGACCGACAAGCCTGTAAGGAAAGATAATGGCCGACGAAGCCGACACCATCCAGAGCACGATCACCGCCGGCAGCCTTGGCGGCAACGGCGCCGACACCGCGCCGCAGATCGCGCTGATCAGCCAATATGTGAAGGATCTGTCGTTCGAAAACCCGAACGCGCCCGCCGTCTATCAATGGCCCGACCAGCCGCAGATCGACGTCCAGTTCAACATCGGCGCCGACAAGGTGGGCGAGGAAGTCGTCGAAGTATCGCTGAAGATCGAAGTCAAGGCCACCGCGCCGCAGGGCACCGCCTTCGCCGTCGAACTGGTCTATGCCGCCATCTTCGGTATGCGCCACGTCCCCGAAGACCAGATGCAGCCCTTCATGCTGGCCGAAGCGCCGCGCCTGCTGTTCCCCTTCGCTCGCCGCGTGCTGGCCGACGCGATCCGCGACGGCGGCTTCCCGCCGCTGCTGCTCGATCCCATCGATTTCGGCGGTCTCTATGTCCAGCAGGCCGAAGCGCTGGCGCAGACCGCGGGCGAACCGGCCGGCCACGCCTGACCTGATCCGGGGACGCAGGATATGAAGCTGGTGCGGGCGCTCGGCTCGGTCGGCGGGCTGACGCTCGCCAGCCGGGTGCTCGCGCTGGTGCGCGATTCGCTCGCGGCGCGCTATGTAGGCGCGGGCTTCGCGTCGGACGCCTTCAACGGCGTCGCCTTCCGCTTGCCCAACATGTTCCGCGCCCTCTTTGCCGAGGGCGCCTTTTCCGCCGCCTTCATCCCGATGTTCAACCGCAAGGCGGCGGGCGAAGGCGGCATCGCGTCAGGCTATCATTTCGCCGAGCGCGCCTTTGCGGTGCTGCTGCCGGTCCTCATCCTCTTCACCGGGCTGCTGATCGCGGCGGCATGGCCGATCACCTGGGCGCTGTCCGGCGGCTTCTCTCGTCAGAACCCGACGGCGGAACAATTCGCCTTCGCGGTCATGCTCTCGCGCATCACCCTGCCCTATCTGGCGCTGATCAGCCTTGCCTCGCTGCTGGGCGGCATATTGAATTCGCTCGACAAATTCTGGGTCAACGCCGCCGCGCCGATCCTGCTCAACGTCGCGATGATCACCGGCCTGTGGCTGTTCCACGGTGCGGACGAATATGAAACCGCCCGCGTGCAGGCGATTTCCGTCACCGTGGGCGGCGCACTGCAACTGCTGTGGCTGATCTGGGCCTGCAAGCGCGCGGGCGTGTCGATGAAGCTCAGGCGGCCCCGTCTGGACAAGGATGTCCGCGAACTGCTCCGCCTCATCGTCCCCGCAGCGGCGGGCGCAGGCGCGTCGCAGATCAATCTGCTGATCTCCACCGCCCTGTCGGGCTGGCTGCTCGCCTCCGGCTCCATCACTTACATCTATTATGCCGACCGGCTGAACCAGTTGCCGCTCGGCCTGATCGGCATCGGCCTTGGCACCATATTGCTGCCCACCATTTCCCGCCTGCTCTCCAAGGGCGAGGACAAGCAAGCGATGGACACGCAGAACAGGGGCATCGAACTTGCCCTGTTCCTGACCCTGCCCGCGACCGTCGCCTTCATCACCGTGGCCGAACCGATCGTGCGCGGCCTGTTCCAATATGGCCGCTTCACCGCCGACGACGCGCAGCGCTGCGGCTGGGCGCTGTCAGCCTTCTCCATCGGCCTGCCCTCCTATGTGCTGGTGAAGGTGCTGACGCCCGGCTATTATGCGCGCGGCGACACGAAGACGCCGGTGCGCTACGCCATGCTGTCGATCCTCATCAACATCGTCGGCAACCTCACCCTGATCCCGCTGATGGCCCGCGCGGGCCTGGGCCATGTCGCCCCGCCGCTGGCGACGGCCCTCTCCTCCACCGTCAATGTCGCCATGCTCTATGCGACACTGGTGAAGCGCGGCCATTTCGCCGCCGACGCGCAGGTGCGCCACCGCATTCCCCGCCTCGCCATCGCCGCCGTTGTTATGGGCGTCGCGCTCTGGGCGGGCGAAGGGCTGCTCGACCCATGGCTGGGTGGCGCGATGCTTCAGCGCTACGTCGCGCTGGCCGTGCTTGTCGGCGCGGGGGTAGCGCTGTACGGGGTGGCCTGCTTCCTCACCGGCGCCTATCGGCTTTCCGATATCAAGGCGCTGCTGCGGCGCAAAAGTGCAACCTGAATAAAGAGAAGAGACAGACAATGCGCGTCCTTTCCGGCATCCAGCCGACCGGCAATCTGCACCTGGGCAATTATCTGGGCGCGATCCGCAACTGGGTGCGGATGCAGGATGAGATGGATGCGGACAGCCAGTGCTTCTTCTTCCTGGCGGACATGCATTCGATCACCGTGCATGAGGGGCGTGAGCAGCGCATCCGCAACGTGCGCGACATGGCGGCGGCGCTGGTCGCGGCGGGGATCGATCCCGATCGTTCCGTCCTGTTCAACCAGGCGCGGGTGC
>Ga0070668_100004025_pt1 | contig 10868 bp, 9 predicted proteins | sample KBSS43metaG_FD_64661 | JGI IMG/M metagenome (GOLD analysis project Ga0070668, IMG submission 64661) | Switchgrass rhizosphere microbial communities from Kellogg Biological Station, Michigan, USA - KBS S4-3 metaG | ecosystem: Host-associated > Plants > Roots > Rhizosphere > Soil ... | reverse complement strand
CTGGCCCCGCTCCTCGCCGACCCGGCGACCACCGACGTGCTCGTCACCGGCCCGGACGAGGTCTGGACCGACGGCCCTGATGGCCTCGCCCGCACCGGAATCCGCTTCCACGACGAGGAATCCGTCCGCCGCCTGGCCCAGCGCCTCGCCTTCGCGGCAGGCCGCCGGCTCGACGACGCTCAGCCCTTTGTGGACGGCTGGCTGCCCGGTACCGGTCCACACGGACGGATCCGCGTACACGCCGTCCTCCCGCCGATCGCGGCCGGTGGCACCTGTTTGTCCCTGCGCGTCCTCCGCCCGGCGACGCACGACCTCACCACGCTCAGCGAACTCGGCGCGTTCGACGCGAGCGGCGCGAAGCTCCTGCGGGACGTCGTTACGCGGCGCTTGGCGTTCCTCGTCACCGGCGGCACCGGCGCGGGCAAGACCACACTCCTGGCCGCGCTGCTCGGCGCGGTCCACCCGGGCGAGCGGATCGTCTGCGTCGAGGACGCCGGCGAACTGCAGCCCGCGCACCCGCAGTTCGTCGGTCTCGTCGCCCGTCCGGCCAATGTGGAGGGTGCCGGCGCGGTCGGCCTGCCCGAACTGGTACGTCAGGCGCTGCGCATGCGGCCCGACCGGCTGGTGGTCGGGGAGGTCCGTGGCGCCGAGGTCGGCGCCCTGCTCACCGCGCTGAACACCGGCCACGACGGCGGCGCCTGCACCGTCCACGCCAATTCCCCGGCGGAGGTGCCCGCGCGCATCGAGGCACTGGCCGCGCTCGGCGGCCTCGGCCGCGAGGCCGTGCACAGCCAGCTCGTCGCCGCCATCCGCGTCGTGCTTCACATGCGCCGCGAACCGGACGGCCGGCGGCGCCTCGCCGAAGTCGGCGTGCTCCGCGCCGAGCACGGCCGGGCCCGCGTCGTGCCGGTGTGGCGTGCGGGCCGCTGGACGATCGATCGCCACCTGTTCGTCACCTCGGGGGCGATCGCGTGCTGAGCCTTCTTCCCCCGCACGGGCTGAGGAGACACAGGTGATCACCGCGTGGGTCCCGCTGTGCGTGGGCGCGGCCTTGGCGTGCTGGCCCGCGGCGCCGAACCGGCTGGAGGCCGCGGTCGGGCAAACCACGAAGCTCCAGGTCCGGTTGCCCGAGGTGTGGGCCGTCGTCCGATGGCTGCTCCCGGCAGCACTCGGCGGCCTGCTCGCCGGAGCCGGCGGCGCGATCGCCGCGGGCGTGCTGACACTGGCGTGGCGGCAGGAATGGCGAGCCCATCGCCGTGCCGCCGCGGAACTCGCGATGGCCGCGCACACCGCGACGGCGTTGCGGACGATGGTGGCCGAACTGCGCTCCGGCGCCCACCCGGTGACGGCGGCGGAAGCGGCCGCGGACGTCGTTCCGGCCGTGGCGGGTGACCTCCGCGCGTTGGCGGCGGCGGCCCGGCTCGACAGCGGGCTGCACGCGCCCGCACTTCCGGAGCTGGCGGCCGCGTGGACGCTGGGCAGGCGCCACGGCTTGCCGATGGCCGACGTCCTCGACGCGGCCCGCCGTGACGCCGAAGCCGGTCTGGCGTTCGCACGCCGGATGCGCGCGAAACTGGCCGGGCCCCGGGCGAGCGCGGCCGTGCTCACCGGGCTCCCGGCGCTGTGTGTGCTGCTGGGGCAGGCCATGGGCGCGGGCCCGCTGGCCGTACTGGCCGGAAGCACGCCAGGGCAGCTGCTGCTGGTCACCGGCAGCGTGCTGCTCTGGGCGGGAACGGCTTGGTGCCGTGCCCTGACCGGACGGGTGCGGATCCGATGAACGCGGTCGCACTCGTGCTCTTCGCAGGCGCTCTCCTCAGCTGGCCCGGCGACGCCGCCGTGGCGCGGCGGTTCAGCTGGCTGGCGGGCCGCCCGAAAGCCGAGCGTTTCCGCTCGTGGCACCGCGCGGTGCCACACATCGCGACGACACTGGGCGGCGCCTCGGCGGCGGTGCTGGTCGGCGGGGTCGCCGGGATGGTCGTCGGCGCGATCGTGACGGCCGCTGGGTGGTGGGCGATCCACCGCACCCGCCGGCCGCGAGCACCGACGGTGGACATCGCCGCCAGGCTGCGGCTCGCGGGGACCCTCGATCTCCTCGCCGCCTGCCTGCGCGCCGGGCTGCCCGTGTCTTCGGCTCTCGACGCCGTGGCCGGCACCGCGCCGGCCCCGGCGCGTGCGGCGCTGCACTCGACGGCCGGGCTGCTCGCCCTCGGTTCCCGGCCCGGCGAGGCCTGGGCGCCGGTGCAGGCCGTCCCCGGTCTCGGCGAGCTGGCGGTGGCCGCGATCCGGACGTCCCGTTCGGGCGCCGCGTTCGCCACCGCGGCCGCCGACCTCGCCGGACGGTTCCGCGATGAGCTGGCCACCGAAGCGGAGGAGCGCGCCGAACGGGCCGGGGTGGCGCTCGCGTTGCCGGTCGGTCTGTGTTTCCTGCCCGCCTTCTTCTGCCTGGGCGTGCTGCCGGTCGTCCTCGGCCTGGCCGGACGGCTCGGCCCGCTCTTCTGACCACGACAAGTACTGAAGGGAAACCCCATGCGCGCGTTCCACCGGCGGCCCGGCTCCGACGACGGTTCCACGACGGTCGAGTACGCCATCGTCACCGTCGCTGTCGCGGCCTTCGCCGCTGTCCTCTACACCCTGCTGACCGGAGACTCGGTCGTCTCGTGGCTGACGAACCTGGTCATGAAGGCCCTGTCGGTGCCGTCGTGAGACGCGGCGACGAGGGTTCGGTGACCGTCGAGGCGGCGCTCGGCCTGGCCGCGCTGACGATGGTGACGGTGCTGCTGCTCGCCGGCCTGACGTTGCTGACCGGCCAGCTGCGCTGCACGGACGCGGCCCGCGAGGCAGCGCGCCTGCTGGCGAGAGGCCAGCCACACGAGGCCGCGACGGCGGTCGACACGATCGCCCCACCGGGCGCGAACCTCGCCATCCACCAGGCGGGCGACGCAATCACGGTGAAGGTAACGGCCCACCCGGCAGGCGGCTTGCTCCCGGTCATCGAGCTGGACGCGACGGCCTACGCGATAACCGAGCCGGGCACGGAGGCCACCGATGCAGCAGGCTGACCAACGATCGCCGGTCAAGCCACCAGCACACGATCGCCAGAGCGACGGCGGCCCGGCAACCGCCTGGCTCGGCCACGCCGCCCGGCGGCCTGCGGAGGGACACGGTGTTGGTCTGGCCGCGGTCTGGTGCCGCCACAACAGGAGGCGGCTGGGGAGAAGGCCGGGTGGCGGCCCGGCAACCGCCTGGCTTCGCCACCCAACCCGGCGCCACGAGAACGGCCCCGACAGCGGAGTGGCCACCATCTGGACGGCAATCGCGGTGGCCGCGCTCGCCGGCGTGGCGGTCCTCGGCTTCTGGATCGCCGCCGCGGTGATCGCCCGGCACCGCGCCGAGACCGCGGCCGACCTCGGCGCTCTCGCCGCGGCCTCGCATGCCGCGGAAGGCTCCGCCCGGGCGTGCGAACGCGCCAGGTGGGTCGCCGACCGGATGGGCGTCACCCTCCTGACCTGCCGATGGCAGCGACTCGACGCCCTGGTCGAAGTCCGCGCGCCGGGTCCCGGGCTCGCCGGGTTGCCCGGCCCGTCCGCCAGGGCCCGCGCCGGACCTGCCGGACCCGCCGGCCCCGCTGGCCAACCGCCGTGACCGTCCGCGGGCGCCCGCCTCCGGCCGTCGCCGCGGTGGTTCGGACAACTGGCCGGCCCGGTGGTCACCGACGAGCCACTCACCGGACGCCGACCGGTCGGTATGCGGCGATGACCGGCTGATCCGCCGGGGCGGGCGATGAGCGGCCGATGGTCACGGGCAGCGGTCATCGGTGCACGGCGAGCGGTCGAATCGGCTGCTGACCTGGGCCGAACAGCGGTTCTTCAGCCGCTGCACGCCAGGTCGGCGAGGTGCCGGTCCTGGGCATTCGCTCGATGAACGGTCCGTCGCCGGTCACCGTTCACCGTCGATCCGCGCCGCCGGGTTCGGTCGGGCCGTACGAACTACCGGGCGTTCATCGCCCCGTAACCACCGGTTGTCGCGCGGGGGTTCCGGGCGATGTGCAACTTGCCGTTTAGTGAGATGTGCGACACCACGACCGGGTTTAACGGGTCGCGGAGAACCGGAACTCGAAGGCAGGAAGACAATGTTGGACGCGAATTGGCCGGACAGCTGGCGGGGCGCCTTCCGCATCGAAATGCGGGCGGAGGCGATCGGTCTCGCCTGGCGTGGCTGGCCGGTGCTCCCGGGCGTCAACCCCGCTCCGCTCACCGACGGCGACGACCTCACCTGGCGCCGTCCGATCCCGGTCAGTGAAGCCTGGCGCGAGCAGATCGGCACCCACGCCCACGAGGTCGCCACCTGGTTCTCCGACCGCACCCACAGCCTGCTCGTCGCCACCGGCACCGTCCTCGACGCCCTCGAGGTCGACGACGAACTCGGCAAGCGCGCCTGCCGGCTGCTGCGCGCCCTCGGCCACCCCGCGCCCATCGTCGCGATGCCGAACGGCCGCTGGCTCTTCCTCACCACCGTCGCCGACCACGTGCCGGCCGAGCTGGCCGCCCGTCCTTCGATCCAGTGGCACGGCAAGGACAGCTACATCCCGCTGCCGCCGTCGCCGTTCCAGCACGGTGTCGTGCACTGGCGCGTCAAGCCCGAGGTGTGTGGCTGGCAGCTGCCGGACGCCGCCGAGGTGCACGACGTTCTCGTCCGCGCACTGGCCGGCCAGCACTCCCCGCAGCTGGTCCAGACCACCGCGGCCTGAACCGCCCCGAACCACCGCCACCGGCCGGTCCCAGCCCGGCCGAGGCGGAGCAGGACACAACTCCATGAACCACCAAGTGGCCGGCCTAGGTCCCGTGTTGACGCAACGCCCCGAGCACGGTTCCCAGAACGGCCACCGCACCCGCCTTGTCCAGCGGTTCGTTACCGTTCCCGCACTTCGGTGACTGAACGCAGGACGGGCACCCCGTCGGGCACTCGCAGGAGACGATCGCCTCCCGCGTTGCGACCAGCCACGGGACAATCGCGGCATAACCGCGTTCGGCAAATCCCGCACCCCCGGGATGGCCGTCATGCACGAACACCGTCGCCTCCCCGGTGTCTTCGTGCCACGCGGTACTCACCCCGCCGATGTCCCATCGGTCGCACGTAGCGAACAGCGGTAGCAGGCCGATCGCCGCGTGCTCGGCGGCATGCAGGGCACCGGGGACCCGTGCCGGAACCAATCCGGCACCCCCCGGTGTCCTGCCACCCTCGCGAACGGGCCCCCGACCGCTCGCCAGGGTTTCCTCCCCGGTCCCCACCGGCCCCGCAGATTCGGTCCCCACCCGATGGCCCCCGGTCCCCGCCTCGCCATCGGTCGAACCGCCGGAGCCGCTCGAACCGGCACGCGCCCCCGGCGCGCCGTCGGTGCCGAGCAGCTGCGGCGAGATCGTGTACCAGACGGCCCGCGTGCGCAGGCTCTGCTCCGGCAGGTCGAGCGGCGTGTGGTCCAGCACCTCCCCGGATGGACGGCGTCGCAGGTAGCCGACCACCTGCGACGTCACGGCGACCTCGCCGAGGCAGACGCTCACCCCGCCGAAGTCCTGTTTCTCCTGAGTGCTCAGCACCGAGATGTCCACGATCTCGCGCGGTGTCGTCGTCCAGTCGGGGTTCTCCGCGTGGACCAGCGCCAGCCCGTTCTCCAGGTCCAGCTCGTCGACGACGTACGACGACCCCTGGTGCAGGTACACCGCGCCGGGGTGCACGGCGAAGCAGGCCGAGCCCGGGTCCACCGTCCCGAGCATCCGGCCGGAGTCCGATTCGACCACCGCGATCTGCTCCCCGCCGGTCCCGCGGATGCCGACCTCGGCGTGCGGCCGGTCCCGGGACGTCCAGTACCAGCCGCTCGACCGGCGCCGCAGCAGCTTCTGCTCCGCCAGCTCGGCCAGCACCTCTCGCGCCGCCGCACCGCCGAACACCTCCAGCTCGGACTCGGTCAGCGGCAGCTCGGCCACGGCGCACGCGAGCTGCGGCGCCAGCACGTACGGGTTCGCGGGATCGAGCACCGCCGTCTCCACCGGCCGGTCGAGCAGCGCCGCCGGGTGGTGCACCAGGTAGGTGTCGAGTGGGTCGTCCCGCGCGACGAACACCACGAGCGCCGAGTCACCGGATCGGCCCGCCCGGCCCGCCTGCTGCCAGAACGAAGCGAGCGTGCCCGGGTAGCCGGCGAGCACCACCGCGTCCAGGCCCGCGATGTCGACGCCGAGCTCCAAAGCGTTGGTCGTCGCCACACCCAGCAAGCGCCCCGACAGCAACGCTGTTTCGAGTGCTCGCCGCTCTTCGGGAAGATAGCCGGACCTATACGCCGCAACGGTTCCCGCCAATGCGGGGTCCACTTCGGACAATATGCGACGCGCACCCAGCGCGGCCAGTTCCGCGCCCCGCCGCGACCGGATGAAAGCCAGCGACCGCGCGCCTTCGACGACGAGGTCGGCGAGGATCCGCGACGTCTCCGCGCCGGCCGAACGCCGGACCGGCGCGCCGTTCTCCCCGGTCAGTTCCTCCAGTAGCGGCGGCTCCCACAACGCCACCGTCCGGGCGCCGCGTGGCGACGCGTCCTCCGTCACCGCGACACACGAGACGCCGGTAAGCCGCGAAGCGAACGAAGCAGGCGAAGCCGTTGTCGCCGAAGCGAGCACGAACACCGGCGAAGCGCCGTAGTGCTCGGCCACTCGCCGGAGCCGGCGGAGCAGCAGGGCGACGTGCGAACCGAAGACCCCGCGATAGCTGTGGCACTCGTCGACCACCACGCAGCTGAGCCGCCGGAAGAACGGCGCCCACCGCCCGTGCGCCGAGAGGATGCCGCGGTGCAGCATGTCCGGATTGGTGAACACCCAGTTCGCGTGCGCGCGCACCCAGTCGCGCTCGACCATCGGCGTGTCCCCGTCGAACGACGCCGCCCGCACGCCGGGTACGTCCAAAGAGGACACGGCGCGCAGCTGGTCGGCGCCCAGCGCCTTGGTCGGCGACAGGTACAGCGCGTTCGCCTTCTCGCCCGCGGCCAGCCGCGACAGCACCGGGAGCTGGTAGGCCAGCGACTTGCCCGACGCCGTGCCGGTCGAAACCACGACATGACGGCCCTCGTACGCGTGCGAAGCCGCCTCGGCCTGGTGGGCCCAAGGAGACGAGACCCCGCAGTCACGCAGCGCGCCGATCACCGCCGGATCGGCCCAAGACGGCCACGGTGCGTAGCGCGCGGCGCGACCCGGCAGGTCAGCGACGTGCGTGATCGGATCTTCGCGCGACGGGATGCCGGCGGTCACCCGCCCCAGCAGCCGCCGCCCACGTGAGTCGTCCACCCGCCGAGCTTGGCACAGGGGTCCGACAGTTCCGGCATCCTCAACCGCCCCAACGGATCGGCGACAGAGTGATCGATCAAGTGAGGAGCCTCACAAGATAACGGAATGTACCGTCCTCGGGACGGCTTGAAGACGCTGGTTGCGATACCAATACACTCCCGCAATCCACACCCTCTGTGGTGAGCGTCATGTGAGACGTGCATTGCTGCCCGGCTAGCGTGTCGCTCGGTACAGGGTCCATGCCAGCGTCGGCCGTGTCGAACCCTCGGCCTGCCGTCGACGCCGGCGCACGCGACGTCTCCTGGAGGACGAATGTCACGGCAGTTCCTCGCGGAGGGCGGAACCATCACGCTCTCCGGAGGTGGCTACACGATTGTCGGTGTAGTCGCCGTGGTCGCGCTTGCCGCACTCGTCATCGGCTACGTCTTGCTCAAGGAGGTTCTGGCCGCAGGCCAGGGCACCGCCAAGATGCAGGACATCGCCAAGGCGGTGCAGGAAGGCGCGGCTGCTTACCTGAAGCGTCAGCGGAACACACTCGCGATCTTCGGCGCGATCGTGTTCCTGCTGCTCTTCGCGCTTCCCGCCGACGACTGGAACGAGAAGATCGGCCGCTCGATCTTCTTCCTGGTCGGCGCGGCCTTCTCGTTCGCGATCGGCTACCTCGGCATGTGGCTGGCCACGCAGGCCAACCTGCGCGTCGCGGCCGCGTCGCGGGAGGAGGGCGGACGCGAGACGGCGATGCGCGTGGCGTTCCGCACCGGTGGTGTGGTCGGCATGATCACCGTCGGCCTTGGCCTCTTCGGTGCCGCCGTCGTCGTGCTGGTGTACACCGGCCAGGCTCCGAAGGTCCTCGAGGGCTTCGGTTTCGGTGCCGCGCTGATCGCCATGTTCATGCGTGTCGGCGGCGGTATCTTCACCAAGGCCGCGGACGTCGGCGCGGACCTGGTCGGCAAGGTCGAGCAGGGCATCCCGGAGGACGACCCGCGCAACGCCGCGACCATCGCGGACAACGTCGGTGACAACGTCGGCGACTGTGCCGGCATGGCCGCGGACCTCTTCGAGTCCTACGCCGTCATGCTCGTCGCCGCGCTGATCCTGGGCAGCACCGCCTTCGGCGTGCACGGCCTGATCTTCCCGCTGATCGTGCCGGCCATCGGCGTGATCACCGCCGTGATCGGTGTCTACATCACGAAGGCGCGCGTCGGCGAGGGTGGCCTCGTCACGATCAACCGCTCCTTCTACATCTCCGCGGTCATTTCCGCGGTGCTGTCGGCGATCGCGGCGTTCGTCTACCTGCCGAGCAGCTTCTCCGAATTCGGTGCGGAATTCGCGAGCACGACGGGCAACCCGGCCGTCATCGCGACCATCGCGGTGATCATCGGCATCGTGCTCGCCGCGGTCATCCTGAAGCTGACCGGTTACTACACCGGCACCGAGTACAAGCCGGTGAAGGACGTCGCGCAGACCTCGGAGACCGGCGGCGCGACCGTCATCCTCTCCGGCATCTCGGTCGGCTTCGAGTCCGCGGTCTACACCGCGCTCGTGATCGGCGCGGCCGTGTTCGGTGCTTACCTGCTGGGCGGCGGCGTCGCGCTGTTCGCCGTGGCGCTGGCCGGCACCGGCCTGCTGACCACCGTCGGTGTCATCGTCGCGATGGACACCTTCGGCCCGGTTTCGGACAACGCGCAGGGCATCGCCGAGATGTCGGGCGACGTCGACGAGAAGGCCGCGCAGATCCTCACCGAGCTCGACGCGGTCGGCAACACCACCAAGGCCATCACCAAGGGCATCGCGATCGCCACGGCGGTGCTCGCGGCGACGGCGCTGTTCGGCTCCTACTCGGACGCGATCACGAAGACGCTGTCGGGCATGGGCAACGGCGTGGTCACCGGCCTCGACGCGGCCAAGTCCTTCACCAACACGATCGTCAGCCCGAACACGCTGGTCGGCGTGATCATCGGTGCGGCCGTGGTGTTCATGTTCTCCGGTCTCGCGGTCAACGCGGTGTCCCGGGCCGCCGGCGCGGTCGTCTACGAAGTGCGCCGCCAGTTCCGCGACATCCCGGGCATCATGGAGGGCACCACCCGCCCCGAGTACGGCAAGGTCGTCGACATCGTCACGCGCGACTCGCTGCGTGAGCTGACGACGCCGGGTCTGCTGGCGGTCTTCGCCCCGATCGCGGTCGGCTTCGGCCTCGGCACCGGCGCGCTCGCCGGCTACCTGGCCGGCGCGATCGCCTGCGGCACCCTGATGGCGATCTTCCTCGCCAACTCCGGTGGCGCGTGGGACAACGCGAAGAAGCTGGTCGAGGACGGCAACCACGGTGGCAAGGGCTCGTCCGCGCACGAGGCCACCATCATCGGTGACACCGTGGGTGACCCGTTCAAGGACACCGCCGGCCCGGCGATCAACCCGCTGATCAAGGTGATGAACCTGGTCTCCGTGCTGATCGCGCCCGCCGTCGTGCAGTTCTCGATCGGCCCGGACGAGAACGCTGCCGTGCGCATCATCATTTCGCTGGTCGCGGTCGCCATCATCGTGGCGGCGATCGTGGTGTCGAAGCGCCGGGGGACGGTCCTCTCCGACACCCCGGCCGAGATCAAGGCCTGAGTCCGGCTCCAGGCGACCCACGGGCCCGGTACGCGGCGACGCGTGCCGGGCCCGTGGCCTGCCGTGATCCGGTCAGGCAGTTCCAGAAAGGCTCGGCGACTTGCGAAGCAGCACCGAATCGGTACCGTCGGGGCTGCGAGGACGTCGTCGGTCAGGAGGTGCGCGAATGCGGTTGCGGTCAACCGTTTTCGCCGCTCTGACCACGACGATCACCGTCGGTCTCGCCGGCTGCGGGCAGCAAGCCGCGGTGCAGTCGCCGGCGCGGGACCAAGGTCTTTCGGTGACGACAGTGGTGCCTCGATCCGATCCCGCGGCGAGCTGGGCGGAGGGCTACTGCGGCGCGGTGACCCACCTCATCCGCGCGCTGGCGGTCCTGCCGTCCGTCGATCCGAGCACGCCGCAGCGGGCGTCCCGGACGGCAGGCGACCTGCTTTCGTCGGTGGTCGGCGGGCTCGACCAGAGCCTTGCCGGGCTGCACGCGCTCGGCGCGCCGCCGCTGCCCTCGGCGGACAGCGGCCGCAAGGACGTCATCGGGCAGTTCGCCGAGATCCGCGAGCAGGCGGAGAACGCGCGTGAGCGCATCGACGCCGTCCGCGGCGACGCGGCGGCGACGAAGGCGGCCTTGGGCGAAGCCAGTGCGACGCTCGACCGCATCGACGCGCTCGACTACCGCAAGGGCCTCGAGGACGTTCCGGCCCTGGAGGCGGCGGAGCAGCGCGCGCCGAGCTGTCGCCAGCTGGACCAGTCGCCACGCTGAGATCTTCGTGATGCTCGCCACGAATCGAACTTGTGTTCTAGTATAGCGCGGTGGATCGGACGATCTCGCTGTTCTCCGCCGAGGCGAGTGGGCCCGGCCTGGGCGACCTGGCCGGGCTGTTGTGCTGCCACGGCCAGATCACCGGCTTCGGGCGCACCGCCGCGCGGCTGTCGGTG
>Ga0070668_100004024_pt1 | contig 10869 bp, 10 predicted proteins | sample KBSS43metaG_FD_64661 | JGI IMG/M metagenome (GOLD analysis project Ga0070668, IMG submission 64661) | Switchgrass rhizosphere microbial communities from Kellogg Biological Station, Michigan, USA - KBS S4-3 metaG | ecosystem: Host-associated > Plants > Roots > Rhizosphere > Soil ... | reverse complement strand
ATTGGTCAAAAATTGACCTGACTTCAAGCCAGTGCAAGGGCCTAAACAAAACCGCCCCGGCGTCCGTCCGGACGCCGGGGCGGCGAGCCTTGGATCTCTAGGGGAAGTTGCGCCGAGGCGCGGTCAGGATCCCCACAGCTGTTCGAAGTGCTTCTCGAAGCCCTTCGGGCCGGGCCAGTTGCCTTCGTACTTTTCGAGCACTTCTTCGGCCTGCGGTTTTTCCGCGACCCAGTAGGGAAGGGTGCCGGCTTTCTCATACGGTTCCAGTGGCGTGTCGGTGAATACCCTGGCCAGAACGTCGGCCTGCAGGTACATGAAGTATTCCTGCGGCTGCAGGGTCCACATCGCCGACTTGCCTTCGACGATTTCGTGCATGTTGGTGGGGTTGCCGTTCTGGCCGATCAGTTTGACTTTGTCGGTCAAGCCGAGCGGTTTGAGGGTGTCGTAGACCCCGGTCGCGAGGTCCGAGAAGGTGAACTGGAGGTAGTTCACGTCCGGATGGGTCTGCAGGTACGCCGCGATTTTCGCTGGCACCCTTCCTTCCCCGACGTCTTCCACCGTCACCGGGATCTTGCCGACGGGTTCGCATTCCGAGCAGTCTGCTTCGACAGTTTTTTCCAGACCTTCGACCTCGGCTATAAGTATTGGGTATTCTTCGATCGTCACGGTGGCCATGTTCATTTCGCCACCGGAATCGTGGATTGCCCAGTCGGCAATCAATTTCGAAGCTTCTTCGACCGACTCCTGGTTCTGGCCCTGGTAGTAGAGGCCGTTCACTTTCGGTTCGGGTTCGGTGATCTCAGAGCCCGAGACGATTGGGACATCTTCGGCGATCGCCTGTTTTGCCTGCGCTTCGAAAGCCGCCGGGGGGATCCCGGTGATTCCCATCGCTTCGACCTTTTCGTTCAGCGCCTGCTGGACGCCTTTCTGCGGTTCGAGCGTCTTGTAGTTGATTTGGTTGAGATTCCAGCCGAGCGCTTCGGCGGCGTGGTGCCAGCCGCGGGAGAGCCCTTCCTGGCAGATCGGCAATTCGCATGCCAGCCAGGCGACGGTTTTGTCGGGGACCGGGCCGTTCAGCGGTTTGGTGATCGGAATTTCGCTCGGTTCCTCGGTCGACGGCGCGGCGACGAGGCTGCCGCCTCCCGCTTCGCTTCCTTCACTCGAGCTGGTGCTGCTCGATTCGCCGTTGGTGGTTCCGGATTCGCTGCTGCTGCTGGTGTCGCTGCTCGATCCGCAGGCGGACACGCCGATCGCGATCAACGCCAGCACGATCAGACCCGCGCCGAGGCGCAGCTTGATGCGTCCTTTCATAAAGCCTCTCTCCATTCCCATTCGTCGCCGGGCGCGAACGCGCCCCTGCACGCTGAGCATAACTGACCTTACTTCAGTTTACTTGGATAGAGAGCCCATGGGCCGGCTATGTCGCCGCTTTTTCTGACCTGACTTCAAGCCAGGAGCTGGGCGGCGAGGCGGCCGTCGAGGCCGACCGGCGGCAGCTCGCACAGGTGACCGGGCCAGAGCTGGACGCTGTCGCCGCTGCGCCCGTCGGGACCCTCCGCGAGCAACTCGACGAGGACGGCGGCGACGCGCTCGGGCGCGAGCATGCCGGGAGTCGGCGGCGCGCCTTTGGCGGCGAGGTGGGCGCGGATCAGCGGCGTGTCGGTGGCGCCCATCCCGAGTGAGTTGACGCGGACGCCGTGCTCGGCCAGGGCCGCCGCCCAGGTCAGGGTCAGCCCCTTCAGCGCCCACTTCGAGGAGTCGTAGACGTCATAGCGCGGACCGCCGAGCGGCGGCCGCCGCGTCCCCGCCCAGCGACATACCGACCCCTCCTCGTGCTCTACGGCGACCGGGTAGCCGCAGGTGTGGACGTGGTCAGTGGTGACGTTGACGAGGTCGCCGCCGTGGCGAGCGAGGTGCGGGATCGCGGCGCGGCCGACCAGGTAGGAGCCGCGGTAGTTGACGCCGACCACCGCGTCGAAGTCGGCGACCGCCTGCTCGAAATCGTCGTCGAGCGGCGCGGTCTGACGGACGACCGCCGCATTGTTGACGAGCAGGTCGAGGCCGTCCATGCGCGCCACCGCGGCCGCGACGAGGGCGTCGACCGCGCCGGCGTCGGCGACGTCGGCGACCGCCAGCAGACCGGCTCGCCCACCGAGCTCGGCGGCGAGCGACTCGACATCCGGGTCGACGTCGCAGCCCGAGACGGTCGCCCCCGCCTCGGCAAGCGCCAGCGCGAAGGACCTGCCGAGTCCTGCGGCGGCGCCGGTGACGAGCGCCCGCCGGCCGGCGAGCGGTTGCGCTTCTCGCGCTCGAGCCCTGGATTCCACCCTGCGCTCAATGTAACATGAACTCACTTCAGGGATTTGGAGCTGCTCAGCTTCACAGCTGAGCTTGGGAAGGCTCTCAACAATTGAGGCGAGGTCGATGACTACCGATTCTGCTGAGCACACGAGCGCCGCCGAGCTGCGGCCGATTCCGGCTACGACCGCGGAGCTGACCCCCGGTTGGATGAGCGCGGCGCTGCGGCACGGCGGTCTCGACGTCGAGGTCAGCGAGGTTGCGATCGACCCCTTTGGCGAGGGCGTCGGGATGATGAGCGGCCTCGCCCGCGCCAGCCTGACCTACGCCCGCGGCGACGGCCCGCGCTCGGTGATCGTCAAGCAGCCCAGCCCGAACGAGGTCAACCGCGGCATCGCAGTCGCCTTCCACTGCTACGAGCGCGAGGTCAGCTTCTACCGCGAGGCGGCAGCGCTGACCAGCGCCCGCACCCCCACCCTCCACCACGCCGACCTCGAGGGCGAGACCGAGTTCGTGATCGTCATGGAGGACCTCGCCGGCTACGAGATCGGCGACCAGACGATCGGCGCCACCCCCGAGCAGGCGCGCCTCGTGATCGGCACGATGGCCGCCTTCCACGCCGCCTTCTGGGGCCGGGTCGACGAGCTCGGCTTCGACTTCATCCCCGACCACTATCCCTCCTACTTCTCCGACAACATGCACCAGGGCGCGATCGCCTCCTGGGACACGATGGCAGCGCTCGCCGGTGACGCCCTGCCGCCCGAGCTCGCCGCCGTCAAGGACCGCTACATCGCCGCGATCCCCCGCCTGCAGGAGTGGATGACCGCGGCGCCGCGAACCGTCGTCCACGGCGACTTCCGCATGGACAACTTCTTCTTCGGCCGCGAGCCGGGCCAGCACCCGATCGTGATCTGCGACTTCCAGGGAGTCCTGCGCGGCAAGGGCGCCCACGACCTCGCCTACTTCCTCAGCCAGAGCGTCCCGGTGCCGACCCGGCGCGAGCACGAGCGCGACCTGGTTGCGAGATGGCACGCCGGCCTCGTCGCCGGCGGCGTCGAGGGCTACGGCGCCGAGCGGGCCTGGGAGGACTACCGCCGTTCGGTGCTCGGACTCTGGACCTACGTCACCGTGATCGCCGGTGCGATCGACCCAAGCAACGAGCGAGGCCGGGAATGGATGCGCGAGATGGTGCGCCGCTCGGCCAGCACGATCCTCGACCTCGAGCTGCTCGATCTGCTCGCCGAGTTCGAGTAGCCCGGCGCCTCATCGCACCGCGGCCTCCGCGCGCTGACCCGCCCCCACCCGGCGCCCGACGTCGCGCCCGGCCAGGTAGCCGAAGACCATCGCCGGCCCCAGGGTCCCGCCGGCGCCGCCGTAGGTCATGCCCATCGGCGAGGCCATCGCGTTGCCGGCGGCGTAGAGGCCGGGGATGACCTCGCCGTCGAGGTCGAGGACGCGCGCGTGGGTATCGGTCTGCGGGCCGCCCTTGGTGCCGAGGGTGCCGCTGAAGACCTCGATCGCGTAGAAGGGCGGGGTCTCGAGCGGCCCGAGCGAGGCCCGCGCGGTGCCGTCGCGCAGGGTCGGGTCCCCCCACCACTGGTCCTGGGCGCTCTCGCCGCGGTTGAAGTCCGGGTCGCGGAGCTCGCGAGCGTTGGCGTTGAAGCGCTCGATCGTCGCCGCCAAGGCGTCGCCAGGGATCCCGAGCTCGGCGGCGAGCCCGGCGGGCGTGTCGGCCGAGGGGATCCAGTCGGTCGTGGCCTTCTCGGTGCCACCGAGCCCGCCGGCGAAGCCGTATTTGTCGAGCCAGGCCTGGTCGAAGACGAGCCAGCAGGGCAGGTTGCGGTAGACGCCCAGGGTCGTGTCCTGCTCGTGGAAGGCGGCGCCGAAGGCGTTGTAGTTCGCCGCCTCGTTGGTGAAGCGCCGGCCCGAGCGGTTGACCATGATGCCGCCGGGCAGCGTCCGCTCGTAGGTGAGCAGCTGCTGGCCGGTGGCGACGATGCTCTCCGGCATCTCGATCATCGGCATCCACCAGGCCTCGCGCATGTTGCCCAGCATCGCCCCCGCGCGCATCGCCATCTTGAGGCCATCGCCGGTGTTCGTCTCGACCGCGACGGTGTGGGTGCAGGGGCCGCGCAGGAACGCGCGTTTGAAGGCCGGGTCGCGCTCGAAGCCGCCGGTGGCGATGACCACATTCGACGCTCGCACCTCCTCGCGCCCGGCGGCGGTCTCGAAGACGACGCCGGCGACGGCACCCTCCTCGATGATCAGCTCGATGGCGCGGTGGCCGGTCTGCGGCTCGAGCCCGCGGTCGAGGCAGGTCTTGAGCAGGCGGCCGCCGAGCGCCAGGCCCATCCCGCGCTCGTCGTTCTCGATTCGCCGCTGCATCTCCTCGGGCGCAATCTCTTCCGGCACCGGCTGGCCGAGCGTGGTCTCGCCGATCGCGAGGTGGTAGGTGGGGTAGTAGGGCGAGATGTGGACCCGGTCCTTCCAATCGCCGAGCTCGCCGTAGGGGAACAGCTCGCACTCGAGCGAGCGGCCGCCCCGTGGCAGGCCACCGGTCTGCTCGGGGTGGTAGTCGGGGAAGTCGGGAACGGCGCGGAACTGGACCGGCGTGCGCTCGTGGAGGTAGGCGACCATCTCGGGACCGGTGTCGACGTAGGCGTCGATCATCTCGTCCGCGATCAGCCCGTTGGACAGCGCCCGCAGGTATTCGACCGCCTTCTCGCGCGTGTCCCCCTTGTCGGCCGGCTCGTGCTGGTTGAGCGGGATCCAGATCATCCCGCCCGAGTAGACGGTGGTGCCGCCGACGGTGTCGCCCTTCTCGAACAGGCCCACGCGCACCCCCTCCTCCGCCGCGACGATCGCGGCCGTAAGGCCGGCGCCGCCGGTTCCCAAGACGACGACGTCGTAGTCGGCGCCCATCTACTCGTCCTCGATCAGCGAGATCGCTTCCTCCGGGCAACTCGCGGCGGCGTCCTCGGCCGCCTTGCGGTGCTCGGCGGGGACCTCGATCGTCTCGTCGCGGATCGAGACGAAGCCTTCGTCGTCGTAGGTGAGGAGGTCGGGGGCGACCGTGTAGCAGCGGCCATGGCCGGTGCAGACGTCGCCGTCGACGTGGAGCTTCACGCGTCCACCTCCCAGCGCAGCGGCAGGTCGTCCAGCCCAAGCATCGCGCCGCCGCCGCGCTCGCGCAGCGGCTCGCTGGCGGCGAGCTCGAAGTCGGGGATCCGGTCGAGCCACTCGCTCACCGCCACCTGCATCTCCTTGCGCGCCAGGTGGGCGCCGAGGCAGCGGTGCGGCCCGTTGGCGAAGCCCATATGGTGGATCCGCTCGCGGTCGATCATGTACTCGCCGCCATGCTCGTAGTGGCGCGGGTCGCGGTTGGCGCCGGCGACGAGGCCGTAGACCATCTCCCCCTTCTTCAGCGGCACTCCGTAGAACTCGGTGTCGCGGGTGACCTTGCGGCCGTCGCCGAAGATGATCGTGTAGAAGCGCAGCGCCTCCTCGACCGCGTTCGGGACCAGCTCGGGCTCCTCGATCAGCCGTCGCCGGTGCTCGGGGTGGTCGGCGAGGTGGCGGAACATGTAGCCGAGCTGGCCGCGGGTCGTGTCGAGGCCGGCGAGGACCAGCACCAGCAGCATGTCGAGGACCTCTTTGTCGGTCAGCGGCCGCTCGTCGAAGCTGGCGTGCATCAGGTGCGAGGCGAGGTCGCCCTCGCGCGGCTCGCTCTCGCCGCGCCGCTCCTCGAGCACCCCTTTCCAGTACTCGGTGATGCCGTTCAGCGCCGCGGTCATCCCCTCCAGCTTCGAGGGGTCGCCGCTCTGGCCGGCGAAGTAGTCGTCGACCCACCGCACCAGCTGGTCGGTCATCGAGAGCGGCACGCCGACGAAGCTGAGGAAGACCTCGGTCGGGTAGCGCAGCGCGAAGTCGCCGATGAAGTCGCACTCGCCGCGCGGCGCGATCTCGGCGACCAGCGGCCCGCAGATCTCGCGCATCCGCGGCTCCGCCGCCTCGACCGCTTTCGGCGAGAACCAGGGGTTGAGGATGCGGCGGTATTTGACGTGGTCGGGCGGGTCGATCTGGGTCGGGATGAAGCGGTATTCCGGTTCCGGGATCCAGGGGACGAAGGACTCGCTCGAGAACAGCTCCGGGGTCTTGTAGATGTCGCGGACGGCGTCGTGGCGGGTGAAGATCCAGTAGCCGGAGCCGAAGTCGTTGTAGTAGGCGGGGCCGCCCTCGCGCAGCTCCTCGGCCTGGGCCCAGTAGCAGCCCGCCTCCTTGCTCTCCGAGAAGTCGAGGTGGACCACCGGGCAGCCGCCGCGCTGGCGCTCCTCGGGCCGTTGATCCGCCGTCTGGGCCGTCTCGCTCACTGTGCTTCCCCTCTCTGTGGTTCCCAAATCCTTCGGGTCTTCCCCAAAACCTGAAGTGGATTCAGGATAACAGCGTCACTTTGACATGGCAATGGAAAACGGTTTGAATCGCCCGTACTGACTTCAGCTTGTGATACTTGAGGAGAGCGATGGCACTAAGCGCGGAGGACGACGGCAAGGTGGTCGAGTACCGCTACGCGGCCCCCGAGGACGCCGCCCGGGTACTGCTGGTCAGGCACGGGGCGACGGCCTCGGTCGACCCCGACGAACCGATCGAGCTGGTCGACGGTTACGGCGATCCGGGCCTCGACGAGGCCGGCCACCGCGAAGCCGAGCTCCTCGCCGAGCGGCTCGCCGGCGTCGGAATCGAGGCGATCTACGCCTCCGGACTGCTCCGCACGATCGAGACAGCCGCGCCGCTGGCACAGCGCCTCGGCCTCGAGGTCGGGACCGAGCCGCGGCTGCGGGAGGCGCGCTTCGGCGAGTGGGAGGGCGGCATCTGGCGCGTGCGGATCGCCGAAGGCCACCCGATCGCCCTGCAGATGATCGACGAGCAGCGCTGGGACATCGTCCCGGGCTGCGAGCCGGTCCACGAGTTCGCCAACCGGATCCGTGACGGTCTCAACGAGCTCGCCGCCCGCCACCGCGGCCAGCAGATCGCCGTCTTCGTCCACGGCGGCGTGATCGGCCAGGCGATCGCCGAGACCGCCGGCTGCCAGTCGTTCCCGTTCAACGCCTCCGACAACGGCTCGATCACCGAGCTGGTGATCGACGAGCGGCGCTGGCGGGTCCGTCGCTTCAACGACACCGCCCACCTGCAGGTTCCGGCCGAGAAAAGCGCCTACGCGCCGACCTGAGGCGGCTGCCCCTCCCAGAGGCCGGCGCGGCCGAGGGCTTCGAGCGCCACCTCCCCCGTCCGCCTGATGTGGGTCCGCATCGCCTCGCCGGCGCCCTCGCGATCGCGGGCGGCGAGGCGGTCGAGGATCAGCCGGTGGTCCTCGGCGGCGAGCCGCCAACCACCTTCGTCGTGGTAGCTGTCGGGCACGCTGCTGGCGAGCAGGCCCAGCAACCAGGTCAGCCGCCGCGAGCCGCTGGCGCGGTTGACAATCTCGTGGAAGCGCGAGTTGAGCCGCTCCAGCTCCGCCGGGTCCGACTCGCCGTCCATGCGATCGATCAGCCCGCCCAGCACCTGCAGCTGCTCCTCGCTAAGACCCTCCGCGGCGCGCTCGGCGGCCATCCCGGAGACGATCCCGTAGATCTCATACTGATCGCCGATGTCCTCCGGGCCGAGCTCCCAGACGAAGGCGCCGCGGCGCGGCACGATCCGCACCAGTCCCTCGCGCTCGAGCGCGATCAGCGCCTCGCGGATCGGCACCCGGCTGACGTCCATCGTCTCCGCCAGCTCGTCCTGGTTGATCCGCTCACCCGGCTTCAGCCGGCCGGCGAAGATGTCGGCGCGGATCCGCCGCGCCACCTCCTCGGGCAGGCTGGAGCGGGCAATCGAAGTGGCCTCGGAGGTCATTCCCTGTAGTCGGGTTCGGTCCGGTCGAGTACCCGCTTCATCCCCTCGAAGTTTCGCGCAAAGACGTCTGCCATCCCGTGCTCGTCGTGGTCGACGCGCGAGCGGGCGGCGAAGGCGGCCAGCTGCTCCTCGCTCAGCTCGTTGAGCGGCAAGCCGGTCGCCAGCGCCTTGATCTGGGCGCTGCAGGTCCGCTCCAGCAGATAGAGGTCGACGTAGGCCTGGGCGACGGTGGGGCCGGTGACGACGGCGCCGTGGTTGCGGAGGATGAGGACGCTGCAGCGCTCGCCGAGCGCCTCCGCCATCACCTCGCCCTGCTCTTCGTTCGCCGCCTGCAGCCCGTCGAACTCCTCCGTGATCGCTACCCGCCCGTGGAAGGTCAGCGCGGTCTGGTCGACCATCCGCAGCCGACAGTCCTCGAGCATCGAGAGCGCCGTCACCGCCGGGCTGTGGACATGGAGGACGCAGCGAGCGTCGGGGCGGGCGGCGTGGACCGGGCCGTGGATCCGGTAGGCGACCCAGGCGGAGCCGCTCGGGTCGAACTCCGGCCCGACGTCGAGCAGCGAGCTGGCCGTCACCTGCGACCAGTGTTCGTTGGCCGGCGTCATCAGCATCCGCTCGGGGTCCTCGGGGTGGGTCAGGGTGAGGTGGTTCCAGGTGCCCTCGGCCAACCCCTCGCGAGCCGCCAGACGGTGGGCCGCGGCGAGGTCGATGCGTGCGCCGCGCACCCGATCAGACGTTTCGTTCGCCACCGTGGCAGTCGTCAAGGTCTCCTCCTATTCCTTTCCTGCGAGCAGTTGCTCGCGCAGCTTCGCCTTGTTGTGCTTGCCGAACTCGGTCCTTGGCAGCTCCTCCACCACCACAAGCCGCTCCGGATGGGCCTGCACCGGGACCTCGCGCGCGGCGAGGAATTCGACGATCGCCGCCAAAGTCGGTCCCGCTCCGTCGACGGTCTCGACCGCGGCCACGGCCGTTTCGCCGAGGCGGGGGTCGGGCAGGCCGACGACGGAGACGTCGGCGACGCCCGGGTGCTGGATCAGGACGCGCTCGACTTCCATCGGATCGATGTTCACCCCGCCGCGCCGGATCACGTCCTTCAACCGGCCGACGTACTTGACATAGCCGAGGTCGTCGATCGACATCAGGTCGCCGGTGCGCAGGTAGCCGCCCTCGCGGACGCTTTCCGCGGTCAGCTCCGGTCGCCCGAGGTAGCCCATGAAGAGTGACGGGCCGCGGACGACGTACTCGCCGACCTCGCCAGGGCCGAGCGGCTCGCCGCTCTCCTGGTCGAGCACGATCGCTTCGATCGCCGCGAAGGGAAGCCCGTCGCGAGCCATCCGCCGGTCGGGCGGGGCGTCGAGCGGCATCAGCGCGTGCCCGAGGCACTCGGAGAGCCCGTACATCCGCCTGATCGCGAAGCCGAAGCGGCGCTCGGCCTCGAGGTAGAGCGCATCGGAGCCTGAGCCGGCGCTGATCCCGCGCAGCGACCGCAGCCCCTGCACCGCCTCGTCGCCGAGGCCGAGGAGGTCGTAGATGTGGGTCCCCGAGAGGAGCCCCCAGGTGACGCCGTAGCGGCTCACGTCCTCGACGCAGCGGCCGGCGTCCCAGCCGACCAGCGGCAATACCGCGGCGCCGGCGATGATCGGGGCGTAGAGGGTGAAGACGGTGCCGCTGGCGTGCCCGTACGGGCCGGCGGAGAGGACGACGTCGCCGCTGCCGAGTCCGCACAGCTGCGCGTACTGGCCGGCGGCGTAGACGCTCGCCTGCTCGCAGTGCATCACCACTTTCGAGGGGCCGGTGGTGCCACCGGTCGAGAGCAGCAGCGCCAGCTCGCTGGGATCGCGGGGCGGCACCGAGGGCTCGGCTCGGGAGCCGCCAGCGCAGGCGTCGGGCAGGCTCGCGTGGGCCCCGGCCTCGACCCAAAGCGGAGCCGCCTGCGGGTCGGCGACGTAGACCCTGCGGATGCTCGGCGCCCGTGAGCCGAGCTCGGCGAGCACCTCCTCCCATCCCGGTCGTGACAGGACCCGGCCCGAGACGACCAGGACCGCTGCCCCGGTCGCCTCCGCCAGCAGGCAGGCCTGGGCCGGCGAGCAACGACTTGGCAGCGGTGCCAGGGTGGCGCCGAGGCCCGACGCCGCGGCGGAGGCGGCGGTCGCCTGCCAGCCGCTGACCAGCGGCGCGACGACGGTGTCCCCGGCGCCGATTCCATCGGACGCCAGGGTCGCGGCGAAGCCGGCGGCCGCAGCGGCCACCTCGCCGTAGGTCTTCGGTTCCTCGCCGAGGTAGAGGGGCGCGCCGGGGCTCGTCTCGGCCCGGGCGGAGAGGATCTCGAACAGGTTCGTGTCCTCCCAGAGGCCACGCTCGCGGTAGGAGCGCTGGAGCTCGGGCGGCAGCAGCGGGTGGTCAGGCACAGTGACCCCCGTCGACCGGCAGGGCGACTCCGTTCACGTAGGACGCGGCGTCGCTGGCGAGGAAGCGGACGACGCGGGCGACCTCCCGCGGCTCGGCCCAGCGCCCCATCGGTATCTGCTTCAGCGAGTCGGCGTGGAAGGAGCCGGACTGCTGGGCGAGGGTCAGATCGGTCGCGACCAGGTGCGGGCAGACGAGGTTGGCGCGGCCACCGAGCGGTCCCAGCTCGAGGGCGAGGCTCTTGGTCAGCCCGGCGAGCCCGTGCTTGGCCGC
>Ga0070668_100004023_pt1 | contig 10873 bp, 7 predicted proteins | sample KBSS43metaG_FD_64661 | JGI IMG/M metagenome (GOLD analysis project Ga0070668, IMG submission 64661) | Switchgrass rhizosphere microbial communities from Kellogg Biological Station, Michigan, USA - KBS S4-3 metaG | ecosystem: Host-associated > Plants > Roots > Rhizosphere > Soil ... | reverse complement strand
TTCAAGTCGCTTTTCGACATCCTCCGACTCCGCGCAGCGTACGGACATGCCGGTGTGCAGCCCGGCATCGCGGACCGGCTTCGCCTCTACGGATCCTCGAACGCATTCGTGAATGGCGGAATTGCCCAAGTGTACACCCTCAGCCAGCTGGGGAACACGAGGCTGCGTCCCGAGCGGTCGACTGAGCTGGAAAGCGGCTTCGATGCGGACCTTTTGGACGACCGCGTCTCCGTCACCTTCTCCGCCTACCGTAAGCTGCGCAAGGACGCGCTCCTTCAGGTGCCGGTCGCGCCCTCGGTCTACGGTAATAACGTCAATATCTGGGAAAACATCGGTGTGGTTCGCAATACGGGTGTGGAGGCTACGCTCACGACACAGCTCCTCCGCACGGACCTCCTCACGTGGAGCTGGACGCTCGGTGTGAGCCGGAATAACAACCTCGTCGTCTCCCTCGCCGACGGCGTGCAGCCGTTCAACGTCGGCATCGACCAGCGCATCGCGCCGGGGTATCCACTCTACGGAATGTGGGCGAAGCCCATCGTTGGATTTGCCGATGCGAACCACGATGGGATCATTGAGCCCGACGAAGTGCAAGTCGGCGACACGCTTGCGTACATGGGCGAGGCGGCGCCGCGCTACGAGGCGAGCCTGCATACCACGTTCAGCTTCATGCGAGGCGCGATTCGGGTAGACGCCGGATTGGATTACCAGAACGGTCTCACGCAGCTCAATACGGTGGCGAAGAACAATCGGATCCTGTCGCAGGCGGCGAACGACCCGGGTGCGCCGTTCAGCGAGCAGGCCGCTGTCGTGGTCCTGGATCAGACCGATTACGGACTGATCCAGACGGTGAACACGCTTCGGTTCAATTCACTCTCCGTCGCCTTCAACGCCTCGCCCACATTGGCTCGGCGGTTCGGGATGAGCGCGCTCTCCATCGCCTTGCAAGGGTCAAACCTGGGACTGTTCACGAACTATCGCGGGAAGGACCCGAACGTCAACGCGTACGCATCGGGCAATCTCGTCGCCGACACCGGTGTGCTGCCGCAACCGCGGTCGTGGCAGCTCGTCGTCTCGACCCATTACTAGAGGGGACCCGCACATGCGTACCGTATCGCGACGCCCCCGGATCCGTGTCGACGCCCTCCTCGGATCGATCCTGGCGCTGGTACTCGGCAGCTGTTCGCCTGGCACGGTGCTGGGGAATGACGCGCTGCCACCCGACGTGCCCGACCCGACGCACGTGCAGACGCCTGATGGTGCCCTCGCCATCTATCGCGGAGCCATCAGCCAATTCGGCCAAGCCTTTGGTGGTCATGACGGTGACATTCTCTCGGGAGGCATTCTGACAGATGAGCTGCAGGATGGCCTTGTGGGGCTGGCGGGGACCGGTACTTCGGGGAGTGGATGGATGTTCATCGATGCACGTTCCTTCAGCAACTCGGATGCGACCGACTTCACATACAGCGCGCTCCAGAGCGCGCGAGGACAGATCAATCAGGCGCTGGGTGCGCTTCGCGCCTATGCGCCCAATGCCCCCGTCGCGCTGCAGGGGCGTCTCCACGCTCTCGAGGGCTACGACGAGATCTTTCTTGCGGACCTGTTCTGCTCGGGCGTCCCTCTGAGCACCCTCGACTTCAATGGTGACTTCACGTACGAGCCCGGCTCCCCTACCGACACAATCTACCAGCGGGCCGCAGTGCAGTTCGACAGCGCGCTCACGCTCGCGACGGACAGCGCAGATGTGATGAATCTCGCGCGAGTGGGAAAGGCGCGCGCCCTCCTCGGTCTTGGCGACTACCCGGCGGCGGAGGAAGCAGTAGCCGGCGTGCCGGACGATTTCCGCGAGGCCATTACCTATGCCGCTGGTAAGGAGTTAAGCAGTAACTTCGCCCTTTCGGCGTGGGGATCGACCTCACTTCCCCCGACGATGGCGGATCGGGAGGGCGGGAACGGCCTGCCGTACCGCTCGAGCGGTGACCCTCGGACGCCCAGTGCCTTCCTCGGCAGTAATCAATACGGCGTACCGATCTACCGCCCGACTCAATACGCCACGGACGGCAGCACCCCCATCGTGCTGGCGAGCGGAGTCGAGGCCCGCCTGACCGAGGCGGAGGCGCAGCTGCATGCCGGTGAGCCCACATGGCTCCCGACGCTCAACGCGCTCCGGACCGATGGGAGTTTCGACACCCAACAAGATCCGGTCGATGCGACCAAGACCGACACCCTCTGGCACGCGGGCTCGGGAGGGGTTCCAGGATTGGCGCCGCTCGAGGATCCGGCAACGGCGGACAGACGCCTCGATGTCCTATTCCAGGAGCGCGGGTACTGGCTCTTTCTGACCGGACACCGGCAGGGAGACTTACGTCGCCTCATTCGCGAGTACCAGCGCAATTCCGAATCGGTCTATCCGACGGGAGCCTACGCGGGGCTCAGCGGCTTGTACGGCATTTATGTCAACGCACCGATCCCGCAAACGGAGCAGCTGTACAACCCGAAGTTCCACGGCTGCCTCAACCGCGGAGCTTGACCATGCGTTGCGCCTGCCTCTCCCTGCTACTCGCGGTCCTTGCCACTGCCTGCGGCCCCGATGCTTCTGCGCCCCTGCAGCACGTCGATCCGAGCCAACTGTACTGGGCTCTCACACTCGATCACCACGCCGTGACCCTCTCAGTCGTGCCGCCATACGACACGCTGCGCCTCTCCGCGACCCCGAGCACGGTTTCCGGGGCGGTGTTGCCGGAGGCTCCCGCCCCACGCTTCATCTCCACCGACGCGGATCACGTGCAAGTGGATAGCACGGGCCTCCTCCGCGCGATCAAGATCGGAACGCGGATCGTCGTCCTAGCTGTCGACACTATCGGCACCCTCGCGCACATGGATACGGTCTGGGTGGACGTGACCGACGCTGCCCCGCCGCCTCTCTTGGCGTCGCTCTCGATCCACCCCGTGCCGCCGGACAGCGCCAAGACCTCCGTGTCAGGCGGCTTCCTCGACGGAATCGTCGGCGGAGGGCCCAAGACACTGTCGGCACGCGCGACGGACTCCAACGGGGCGCCGATTAACGGCTTACTCGCGCGCTTCGCATCGTTGAATCCCTCGATCGCGACGGTCGACCCACTGACTGGCACTGTCCAGCCTCGCGCGCCGGGTGAGGCGACCATTCTCGTCAGTGCGACGGCGTACGGCATCACCAAGGCCGATACGCTCCCCTTCGCCGTCGGTCTCCCGCTCGGTATTTCCATTCTGGTGCGGACACACGTCAGCAGTAACGGCGACACCGTCCTCGAGTTTCCGTCTTCCGCCAGCCTCCTCGGAGTGGGAGGCGACATTGTTTGGATGAATCACGAGGGGCGGCCGATCGACGTCACTTTCGACGACCCGACGAACGTTGGCGAAGATGAAGCTCTCTGCGCCCAGCTCGCGGGATCCCAGTACAATGACGTCGCCTGCGGGCAGGGCGATATCCCCGCCTGGAATACCGATACGACCGACGAGGCGCTGAATTGGCGCTTTCGCCGATTCAGCGTACCGGGGACGTACCACTATCACAGCGTCCGCTACGGCACGACGGGAACGGCCATCATCCAATGATCCGAGCGATCCGATTCCATTCACTGGCGATGTCCCGTTCCGGATTACTATGACAGTTCATTCTCGTCGTCGTTTCTTCGGTGCAGGCGCCGGAGTGCTCGGCGCTGTCGCTCTGACGATGCTGCCGCTCCCGCTACTCGCCGACGTCGGGACCGGACCCGAGCCCGTGCCCCCGATCGAGGACCCGCGGCTCAAAGCCCTCGCTTTCCGTGGCGTGGATGCCGCGCGCAGCGCTGGCGCGAGCTACGCCGACGTCCGCCTCACCCACACCCGCACGCGCCGATTTGACCTCGCGACTCGGGGACCGTCGAGTGAGGAGGAGGCGATGACGGTCGGAGTGCGTGCGCTGGTGAACGGCTATTGGGGCTTCAGCAGTAGCCCCGTATGGACCCCCGACGAGCTGGCTCGCTTGGGACGCGAAGCCGTGCATCAAGCCACGGTCAACGCCGTCGGTGGCAGCGGTGACATTGAGCTGGCCCCCGCGCCGGCGATCTCGGACGGGAACTGGACCATGCCAGTCGAGCGCGACCCGTTCGAGATCTCACCGTTCGAGATCAACGACTTCATGCAGAGCATCGCTAGGGGCTGGGTACCCGCGCACCTGCATGGCGTCATTTTCTCGCCATGGGCGGTGGCCTTCCAGACGCAGGAGAAGGCCTTCGCGTCGTCGACCGGGAGCTACTGCACGCAGCGCACATACCTGACCGACGGCAGCGCAAACCAGATCAATCTGAATCTGGATGCACAGAACACCGGAGGTGCGACCGGGCTCGATTGCCTGACGCCCGCCGGGATGGGCTTCGAGTACCTGACGGCTGACCGCATTCCCCTGGTTCGTGATCACTCGATCACGGAGGAGATTCAGCGTGCGGTCGAGGCGCTCAAAGAAGATCTCCTCATGCCAGTCAAGTCCGTGAACGTGGGACGCTACGACGCAGTGTTCGATGCGCATACCATGGCCACGATTGTGGACTCGACGCTGGGGCGTGCCACTCAGCTCGATCGCGCCATGGGCTACGAGGCGAATGCCGGGGGTACGAGCTACTTCAACGACCCGCTCACGATGGTAGGGAGCTATCGGGCCGCCGCACCACTCGTGACGCTCACGGCGAACCGCTCGGAGCGAGGTTCCGCGGCAACGGTGCAGTGGGATGACGAGGGTGTCGTGCCCGAGGCTTTTACACTTGTCAAAGACGGTGTGCTCGTAGACTTCCAGACGATGCGCGAGAGCGCAACCTGGCTGAAGGCGTACTACGCGAAAATCGGAATGTCCGTCCGCTCGCGCGGTTGCGCGACTGCCCCAGATGGGGTCGATGCTCCGCTCCAGAGCCCGCCCAATCTCGTTCTGCAGCCCGGATCGCGCGCAAACTTCGATGCGCTGGTCGCCGAAGTGAGCGACGGAATCGCCATCAAGCAGGCGAGCATCGACATCGACTTCCAAGCGATGTCAGGCCTCGGGACAGGGACGATATACGAGGTGAAACGCGGCAAGCGCACCGCGATCATCGGTCAGTCGGGATTCCTTTTCCGCGCGCCAGAGCTGTGGAAAGGGGTGCTGGCTCTGGGCGGCTCTGGCGCGGCGCGACGCTACGGCAAGCGAGCCTCCAAGGGTGAGCCACCTCGGAGTAGCGCGTCCAGTGTGACTGCGGTCCCGGCGACGATCAAGCAGCTCACGCTCATCAATCCTCAGCAGAAGGCTTGAGCGCTCTATGACCGATACCAGGGAATGGCGAGACGCCGTGCCACGGCGAGCGCCGGTCCGGCTCGTGGACAGCGCGCGCTTTCTCTCAAAGGCAGAGTGTGAGGCCATCGCGCGCCGCGTGTTCGCCCTCGCCAGAGGCGGCGGACAGTCACAGGTTGCGATCTCGAGCTGGTGGCAGGGGGAACTGCGCTGGGCGCGGAACCGCGTGAACCTGGCGAGTGATCGACGCGACATTCGCGTCAGAATCGAGCGCACGGTTATCGATGGTCATTCGGGCGCCGTTACCACCAACCAGACTGATGATGCCTCGCTCGAGGCTGCCGTTCGCGCAGCGGAGCGCAACGCCGCCGTACGTCCGGCGGGACTGCGGCCGGTGCCATTCGAGCCACCGCCGGTTCCTCGGATGCTGCGCCCAACGACGGCGATCTGGAGCGAGGCGACGTACGCGCTGGATACCGAATCACGCAGCGACATTGTACGCGCCATCATCGGGCCAGCCGAAGAGCGGAAGATGCTCTCAGCCGGCTACCTCGAGGTGCGCGGTGCGTCACGCGTCACGGTGAACTCCGATCATTCGACAGGCTACGACGCGCCCTGGGATCTCCCGTATACGCAGTGGACACAGGCGCAGCTCTCGCTGACGGTGCGCGATCAACACGGGACCAGCTCCGGGTGGGCGGGGCTTTCGAGCTACGACTGGAGCGCGATCAACGCCAAGGAATTGGCCGTGCGCGCGCTCGAGAAGGCACTCGCATCGCGCGACCCGGTGGCGCTCGAGCCGGGGCGATACACCGTGATCCTCGAGGCCCAAGCGGTGGCCGACTTGATCGAGATCGTAGCGGGCAGTATGTCGCGGCTGGACGCGGAAAGCGGTCGCGGTCCGTGGGCGCTCCAGTACGATGAGGCGTACCATCGTATGCGTACGAAGCTCGGGCGCAAAGTGGTAGACGAGCGGATTACCATCGGTCACGACCCCGTGGACCCCGCGCTCGGACTCGTCTTCGGAAATCTCGCGACGGGCGCGCAGCCCGTCACGTGGATCGAGCACGGCGTGCTGACGAATCTTTCCTATCCACGTGACTACGCACTCAGCCAGCTCCACACAGACACCGGCGTACGGGCGATGGCTGCCTATCGGATGAGCGGCGGCGACACAACGATCGAAGAGATGATCCGGACGACCAAACGAGGCCTCCTCGTGACGCGCTTCAGTAACATCCGGACGCTCGAATCGGGAAGCTTGCTTGCGACAGGGTTGACGCGCGATGGGCTCTGGCTCATCGAGAACGGGAACATCAGCAAGGCGGTGAAGAACTTCCGCTTCACCGAGTCGCCGCTCTTCGCGCTGAATAGTCTCGAGCAGCTCGGTCCTGCGGAACGTGTCTTCCGGCCGACGGTGGTCAACGACAGTGCGCAGCCGCTCACGCCGGCGATCGTGCCGCCGCTCAAGGTACGGGACTTCAGCTTCACGTCGACGATCGACGCGATCTAGCACATGGGAATGCGGCTCATGCACACACGTCGGTACGCGACCACCCGCCTCGTGGTCTTGGGACTCGCCTTCCACGCGCCACTCCTTGCTCAGACGCGATTTGATTGGCCGGATACGACGGTCGATGTCGGGAGATATACGAACGTCGATGAATGTTTGGCGGCGACGCACCGAATCGAGTTTGGAATCGAGAACGCCGCCTGGACGCCAGTTTGGCGCGACACGATGCCGGACGATGCCGAGAGACACGTCGCGCCCCTCTCGGCACCTGTGACACAGTCGGCCCAGCGGTGCGCCGCGCGCTTTGACGCGCGCACGGTGTCGCTCGGCGACTTCGCGTCTCTCGCGAAACTCTATCTGCAGGCGGGGCGCGACACGGATGTAGCGGAGATTTTGGCGCGGCGCCTCAAAGAGATTGGGGAGTCGCGCCAGGTCGACCGCGCGATGGTGCTGGATACCGTGTTCCATCTCTACCTCACCGCACAGCCCGCGCGGCTGGACCCGGCAGAGCGCGTTCTGCAACGCTCGGAGTGGGCCGCCCGGAACCGATTCGTGCGACTCGATGCCTCTGTCTCGCTGGCTGCTGGAGCTATTACGACAGGTGACACCGCGCGGGCGATGCGTGTGGGTAGAGAGCTGTTCGCCCGCATTGATTCACTGACCCCCGCGGAGCGTAACTCAGCGGCCTTCCAGACCTCGAGCGCTCGCCAAGCCATTTTCCTGTTCTTCCTGATGTCGGCGAAGGATCAACTACTCGACAGTCTCCACCGGAGCACGGCGGCCTATCTGCGCGCGGTACGCGGCATGTGGGCGAGAACCAGCGGCAGGACGCCGGAATCTCTGCCCGTCATCGGAGCGCACGCGCCGCCAATCGCCGGGGCTTTCTGGGTGCCTTCCGATTCGGCGCACCGCCCAAGGCCGACGCTGGGGCGAGTATCCTTGGTCGTCTTCGCATCGGCGCCCTCCTGCTTCAACATATTCGAGCTAACGGTAGACTTGGGCGACCTGTCCGCCGTTCAGAACGACGGCGGCTGTTTCGCGAACGCCGCGGCGCTGCATCGGCTCGCGCAGCGCTTTCCGGAACTCGAGATCACGATCGTCAGCCGGACCGCCGGGAACGTCTTCGGGTACCTGCCGCCACTCTCGCCGACTGAGACAGCCGAATGGCTCGAGCGCGCGGCTGCGGCGTGGAAGCTACCCGGCGCGCTGGCGATCGTCGCGCAGTCCCCCACGGTGCGGCTCCCAGCGCCCGACGATCGCATCGTCGAAAGCTCCACCGACTCGAATCTGGTGCGCTACCACTTCGGTGATGGCTACGAGAAGCAAGAATTGAATACGGCGTTCCTCGTCGACCAAAACGGCGTCATCGTGTGGCAAGTCGGTGGCGGGATCGGTTTCGGGGAGAGTCGGGACGTCTTCCGATCGACTTGGGTCCCGATGATCGATGTGCTCCTGCATCGGCAAAGAACGGACGCAGCGACTCCGAGCCTCACACCCACCGCAGAACATTTCTAGATCCCTTCCATGTCACATATGTCATCGAGGTCACAGACGTTGTCGCATATATCGTCGAGGTTGCGCATAGGGTCGAGCGCCGCGCCCGGTCTCTCCGCGCGTGCGGCCCGCCTGCTCTCTGCAGCGGTAGCGCTCGCACTTTTCTCCGCCCTCGGCGCAGAATCCGCAGAGGCCCAAGCGCGCGTTCCCGTGACTTCGGCACCAGAGCCGGTCGCCGAAGCCACCTTCCCCGATGGCTCGACGGGCATCTTTTGGCCGATTCTGCCCCTCGGCATTAACGGTCAGATCCTGCACGCGATCGTCGACGTCGGAACGACCGCAAACTTCCTTGCCTTCGACGCCCTCCGGCAGTTGAAAGTTCCGCTGCCGTTGGATTCGGTGGTGATCGGCACGCGCGTGCACCGCCACGAGCCCTTCCAGGACGGGCAGTTCGACCCGGGAATCGTTGGCATGGTAGGGACGCCGCTCCTCTCGCAGTACGATCTGGTGTTCGACGGCGCGAACGGCGTGGTTCGTTTCTACGCACAACCTGCGCACGCGACCACCGGAGCGCCGAGCTGGTTCCCGACCGGAGTGACGCCTCGCGACTGTATGCCGATGAGCGCCGATCCCCAAGGGGCGAACCGCATATTCTTTCCACTCGAAGCCAACGGTCACGCAATCCACAGTATGTTCGACTCGGGTTCGGAGACGACAAACCTCAACGTGGCCGCCGCACGCGTGCTTGGCTTGCACTCCACAGACTCCAGCGTACACCTGCTGCCGCGGGGAGTGGGAGGGCAGTTTAGCCGGTTCAACGGGCAACGGATCTGGCGGGCCACGGGGGTCACACTTGCGATCGGCGACCAGCGGATCACGAGGCCAATCAATATCTACGAAGACTTGCCGCGTGAATCATCTCCCAACGATCCAGAGCTGAGCCTGGGGCTCAACGCTGTGCGAGATCGCGTGCTGTACGTGTCATACAGCACCAAGACGGTATGTATCGGTGGCCCGGATGCACGGGCCGCCATGGCCACGCAGCAGATGAACAGTACCGCCAACGTGCCACCGCAGCCCGTGCTCTCGGCGGAACAGGTGGAGCACTACATCGCACTGAAACAGGCGCTCGTACCGTATTGGCAAGTGCCATCGCGCGCGGTGTTTTTTCAGATGGCGGGCGCGACTTCGCATAGTCACACGATGATGCTGGACGAGGACCGCCCGACTACCCGGGCGTTCGATTATCCGGCGCTAGTCGCGCAGGATAGGTCGTTGGCGGTGCTCTTCGCGCAGCATCATCTGGCGCCGGCGGAATTCGAGTCGACGCAAGTGGCGGTGACGTACGCGATGATAGTACTGACGTACAATGAAGCCATGGGACGGCCGCTTCCAGATGCCTCGACGACGCTCGGTAAGAACGTGGCGGTGGTGCGGCCGCAGCGCGAAGCGCTGGCGGCGCTGGGGCTCGGGCTGCCACCCGAGCAGGGACCTTCGCCCATCTGGTAACGCATATCATCGATGGCGCACGATACCAGCAGCTGAGCGTCAGTCTACTCATCATTGTCGTGCCACCGAGCTCTGTCACGAGCTAGGGGTCCGCACACCACAAGGTGTCAAGATATCCGGACGCTTCGCGCCAGCTGCCCCACCGATTACGGCACCGTGACGGATATCCAGACCTCTATTAATAGTAGTAAGACCGATTCGCGAATCAGCGCGTTTGCGAAGCTTGGACTGACGCCGACCGACTCCAACGTGAAGCCGCTGCCGCCAGGTGTCGGCGGCCAGTTCTTACGCTTCAATGGGCAGCGGATCTGGCGGGATTCCGGCGTCACAGTCACCGTCGGACGCAATCGCATCGCGACTCCGATCAACATTTACGAGGACCTGCCTCGCGAGACCTCGCCCGACGATCCGGAACTGAGTCTGGGTCTCGACGCCGTCCGAGATCGCGTGTTGTACGTGTCGTACAGCGCTCACGTAGTCTGTCTGGGCCGTCCAACGCACGACGCGCAGTCATCATCGGCTGCTCAAGCGACCGCACTGTTCCGTCAACCTGTGAACTGAAGTCCGAATGACGTGGCACAAGGTCGCAAGCCTCGCGCTCACGGTCGCTGCGGGAGCGAGCGGCGCGATCATGAGCGTGAGCGCCTGTGCTCACGCGCCGACGAGTGCACCGGCGCACGTCACGCCGGCCAACGAACGTCGTGCTGCTGCGTCCATCGTTCCCGGTGTACCCGACGCGCCCAACGTCGTGACCGTTGTTCCGTTCTATCAGAAGGCAAATGAAACGGCCCTCGAGCGCACGAAGGTCGTCATCCCGGCAACAGTCGACGGTGTGCGCGGGATCTTCGTGGTGGATCTTGGCGCGCCGCGCCTCAACCTGAACCGGACGTTCCTGCAGCCCAGCCGAAGCGGCGGCGTCGATACGGTCACGGACGCCAATCGCATTCCGGGGCGCGCGGTGGAAGACAGCGTGCACGTCACTCTGCGCATCGGCACGCTCTCCGCCGACGTAGTCGATCCGACAGTGCCTGCCGACGATCCGCGTCACCCAAACGCGTTCCTCAATCACATGTGGGGCAACT
>Ga0070668_100004019_pt1 | contig 10878 bp, 11 predicted proteins | sample KBSS43metaG_FD_64661 | JGI IMG/M metagenome (GOLD analysis project Ga0070668, IMG submission 64661) | Switchgrass rhizosphere microbial communities from Kellogg Biological Station, Michigan, USA - KBS S4-3 metaG | ecosystem: Host-associated > Plants > Roots > Rhizosphere > Soil ... | reverse complement strand
GTCCCCGGCGCGGCTGGCGACCTTCGACGACTGCCCGCGCCGGTACCGGCTCGCGTACCTCGAACGGCCGACACCGCAGCGCACCGGGCCGTGGGCGCACAGCACCCTCGGCGCGGTGGTGCACAACGCGCTGCGGGCGTTGTTCGACCTGCCGGCGCTCAAGCGGGTGCCGCAGCGGGCGGTGGCGCTGGTGGCGGAGTTCTGGAAGGACGCGGGTTTCGAGAGCGACGAGCAGGCGGCGCGGTACCGGGCGCGGGCCAAGGGCTGGGTGGCGGAGTACGTCGAGGACAACGACGTCAGCCACGACCCGGTCGGGCTGGAGCGGTGGGTGTCGGCGCCGGTCAGCCCGACGCCGGGGGAGCGGCCGTCGATGATCATCGAGGGCCGCACGGACCGGATCGACGCGCGCGACGGTTCGCTCGTCATCGTGGACTACAAGACGGGGCGGCGGCCACCCGACGAGTACGAAGCCCGCGCGTCGCAAGCGCTTGCGCTGTACGCGGTGGCCGCGGCACGGACGTTGCGGACGCCGTGCACCACGGTCGAGCTGCACCACCTCCCGACCGGCACGATCGCGGCGGCCGAGCACACGCCGGAGAGCCTGCGCCGGCACCTGCAGCGCGCGGAGGAGACCGCCGGGGACCTCAGGCTGGCCACGGATACCCTGGACGCGGGCGGCGACGGGGACGTGCTGTTCCCGGCCCGCCCGGACCGGCGTTGCGCCTGGTGCGACTTCAGGCCGAGCTGCGCGGCGGGCCAGGAAGCGGCTCCGCAGTCGCAGCCGTGGGACCTGCTCGCGCCCTGAACAGGAGGGAACGTGGCCTCACCGGACACCGACGAACTGGCGACCATCCCGGTCCCGCTGCCCGCGGGAGCGCCTGACGCCGAGACGGCGCCTCAGGAACGGATCGAGCCCGAACGGATCGAGTCAGCCAACGCCGAGCCGGCCGACGGCTCGCGAACCGACGCCGGTTCGGCAAACTCCGCGCCGGCCGAGGACGCGCCGGAACACGACGCTGAGCCGGCCAAGCAAGGCGGGCGCTGGTGGCGCGGTTTCACCGGCTCGCTGGCGGCCGGTCTGGTGGTCCTGGCGATCGGCGTGCTCGTGGTCGCGGGAGTCTGCCTGTACACGGGCGTGCCCGGACCCGGCGCGGTGCTGTTGATCGGTCATCCGATCGCGGCGGCGCTGGCCCTGCTGGCGCAACGCGTCGCCGACCGTCGCAACGGAGCCGCGGCCGTCGGGGGCGGGGTGGCCGTGGTGCTGTTCACGGTCTCGGCGCTGACCCTCTTCTGGCTCACCTGAACCCGGGCTCACCTGAACCCGGCGGCCGGATCCGTGAGCTGTTACTTCAGGGCCGTCAGCGTGTCGCCGCGCTGTTCGAGCAGGACCGGGCCCGCCACGCCAAGGCGGACCGTGCCCGGGTAGCCCCGGCGGTCCACGCCGACCGTGCGGATCGTCGAGCCGTCGACTTCGTTCAGCACCGCCAGGCCGCCCTTGATCGGGACCACCAGCTGCTGCGCGAACGAGATGCCGGGGCCGACCGCGCTGCTCAGCGTCCAGCGCGGCGAAAGGTCGTCGCGGGACAGGGCCAGCACCTTCGAGCCGCTGAACCAGTACATGTTCGCGGCGGTCTGGGTGGTCGCCTCGATGCCGCCCGCGGGGTCCTGGGCCAGGTCGGACGGCGGGAGGTCCAGCGGGTACGCCGCGCGCTGGGTGCCGTCGCCGTTGTAGATCACCAGGAGCTTCTGGTCCGGCAGCACCACCGCCGTCAGCTCGCCGGACATCGCGATCACGCGGGCGTGCCGGCCCGCCAGCACGCTGCTGAACGACACCTGCGGCTCGTCGTCCTTCTCCGGCGTCGCCTTGTACACCGTCAAGCGGTCGGCCGGGTCGCCCGGGCACCGCTCGATCACGCCGATCTTGCCCGAACCCGCCGCGACCGTGCCGTACGTGCAGCCGGTGCGGGGCTGCTTGCCCGCGTTGACCAGCGCCGGGACCTGGCCGTACTCGGCGCTCTTCACCAGGTCGTCGCGCCAGGTGTCGAGGAGCTTCTTGCCCGTCGTGGTGACGTGGGAGCCGTCGCTGACGAGCTGCGTGCCCAGCTCGGCGTTGCCGTTGCGCTGGGCCGTGATCCGGCCGGTGCCCGGGTCGAGCTGCGTGACCTCGCTGCAGTTCCGGCTCTTGTGGTAGACGACGTTGAGCCGCCCCCACGTCTCGTTCATCGTGCACAACGGCAGGTCACGCGTGTAGTGCCAGCGGATCCGGCCGGTCAGCGGGTCGCGGCCGTCGACCTCGCCGCCGTCCGCGGTGGCCACCGTGTCGCCCGCCGCCACCGGGACCGGCGCCGCGCCGCTGCGGGCGCTCCACAGCTCGGCCATCGAGCCGGGCACCCTGTCCGGTGCCGCGGGCAATGGCGGGGGCGGGTCCGCCTCAGTGTGGTCGGTGGCCGCGCTGTCGCTCGTCATGCCGACGACCAGCGCGACGGCCACCACCACGACCGCGATCAGCGCGGCGATCATCCGGTCCCGCCCGCGGTTCCAAGGCGAACGACGCGCCTTGACCCGCGGTGCGGCCGGAGTGGCAGCGACGTCCTCGACGTCCTCGAGGACGTCTTCGGAGCCGTAGTCAGGGGTCTCGGTGACTTCCGCCGGTTCTTCTTCAGGCGCGCCTTCGGCCGCCTTCTCGACGTCACTCACGTACCCGGACCCCCGCTACTCAGCCTCAGTCTGCCGACGCAGGTGTATCAGAAGTCGCGGCGGGACGGCGACGGCGGCGCCGACGAGCCGGCCGCTCGGCGTTGTCGCCGGCTTCCTTCTCGGTGGCCGGGCCGGTCGTCTCCGGGGCGGTGCCGCTGGTGCGGCGGCGCGTCCGGGTGCGTCCCTCCGAGGCTGTCGAAGCAGCGGCTTCACCGGGCTCCGAGGCGGCGGCGTTGTCCGTGGCCTCGGTCCCTTCGGCCGACCGCGCGGCACCGCGGGTGCGCTTGCGCGGGGCGCGAGCGCGCTTGCGCGGCGCCTCCTCGGAGGAGGTCGGCGACTCGTCGGCCTTGCCGCGGCCACGCGGGCCACGGCGCTTGCCGCCCAGGTCCTCTTCCACCTCGGCCGACAGGCCCGCGCGGGTGCGGTTGGCCAGCGGCAGCCGCCCGGTCTTGCCCGCCGGGATACCCAGGTCCTCGTACAGGTGCTTCGACGACGAGTACGTCTCCACCGGCTCCGGCTTGTCGAGGCCGAGGGTGTCCGAGATGAGCTTCCAGCGGGGCATCTCGTCCCAGTCGACGAGGGTGACCGCGACCCCGGTGCGGCCCGCGCGGCCGGTGCGGCCGATGCGGTGGACGTAGGTCTTCTCGTCGTCCGGGCACTGGTAGTTGATCACGTGCGTGACGTCGTCGATGTCGATGCCGCGGGCCGCGACGTCGGTCGCCACCAGGACGTCGACCTTGCCGGAGCGGAACGCGCGCAGCGCCTGCTCGCGCGCGCCCTGGCCGAGGTCACCGTGCACGGCCGCCGCGGCGAAGCCGCGCTCGACCAGGTCGTCGGCCACCTTCTGGGCAGTGCGCTTGGTGCGGCTGAAGATCATCGTCAGGCCGCGGTCGGCCGCCTGCAGCACCCGGGCGATGACCTCGGGCTTGTCCATCGAGTGCGCCCGGTAGACGAACTGGGTGGTGCGCTCGTGGATCGCGCTCGCGTCGTTCTCTTCGGCGCGGATGTGCGTCGGCTGGTTCAGGAACGTGCGGGCCAGCGTGATGATCGGCCCCGGCATGGTGGCCGAGAAGAGCATCGTCTGGCGCTTGTCCGGCACCATCCGCAGGATGCGCTCGATGTCGGGCAGGAAGCCCAGGTCGAGCATCTCGTCGGCCTCGTCGAGCACCAGCCCGCGGACCTTGCCGAGCACCAGGTGCTTCTGCTCCGCGAGGTCGAGGAGCCGGCCCGGGGTGCCGACCACGACGTCGATGCCCTTGCGCAGGGCTTCGATCTGCGGCTCGTACGGACGGCCGCCGTAGATGGCCAGCGTGCGGATGCCGAGGTGCTTGCCGGCGCCCTTGAGGTCGTTGGCGACCTGGATGCACAGCTCGCGGGTCGGCACCACGACCAGCACCTGCGGGGTGCCGTCGCCCGGCACCTCGACGCGGTGCAGCAGCGGGACGCCGAAGCCCAGCGTCTTGCCCATGCCGGTGCGGGCCTGGCCGATGAGGTCGTCGCCGGCCATCGCGAGCGGCAGCGTGAGCTCCTGGATCGCGAAGGTCCGCTCGATGCCGGCTTCGCCGAGTGCCTTGACGATCTCCGGCTTGACGCCGAAGGACGCGAAGGTCGGGGCCTCGGGCTCGACCTCGACGCCCGCCTGGAGCGGGTGCGACGTGTCGAGCGCGGCCGGGCCGGTCTCGCTGTGCTCCAGCGCGACGGCGGGGGACTGTTCGGTTGTGGGAATTTCTGCGGTCAGGGTGATCGCCTCTCTCGTGACCAGCGCGCACAACCCTGGGTCCCGTTTCGACACTCGACCGGGAGTAAACCCTGGTCCCTGGCGCTGATCCAAAAGCGCGGAACCGGTCCGTCCCGGGAATGCCGGAAGAGGCGTGCACGCACATTGCAGTACGTCGGCGGGCCTCCTGGCCTGCCTGTTTCCCGACGCCGGTATGGCGTACGGAAGCTTGATATCGGGCACCAGTGTACCTGGTCAGCAGTTTTTCGACAGTACCCGCCGCGCCGGAGCCAGTGTGATCGGTCTCGTCCCGTCACGCCCGGGCGCTTCGGCGATACCCTGGCCGCCGTGACCGAGCCGAAAGAGATCAGCGAAGGCGTAGTCGACCTTCTGGGTGTGATCGCCTATGGCGAACTGTCCGCGTTCGACCGGCTGGCGGAGGACGCGCACAGCGCTCCCAGCCTGGCCGGGCGGGCCGCGCTGGCGACCATGGCGGCCGCCGAGATCGGTCACTACGGCCTGCTCGCCAAGCACGTGGCCGCGCACGGCGTCAAGATCGAGGACGCGATGGCGCCGTTCGTGAAGCACATCGACGACTGGCACGCTTCGACGCCGCCGAAGTCGTGGCTGGAATCGCTGGTCAAGGCCTACGTCGGTGACGGGCTCGCCGCCGACCTCTATCGTGAGATCGCCAGCTGGCTCGACCCGGAAACCAAGGACCTCGTGCTCACCGTGCTCGCCGACACCGGCCACTCCGCCTTCGCCGAACGCGAGGTGGCGGCCGGCATCGAAGCCGACCCCAAGACCCGCGACAAGCTCGCCCTGTGGGGGCGCCGCCTGCTGGGCGAGGCGCTGACCCAGGCCCAGTACGTCGTCGCCGAGCGCGACGGGCTGGCCGAGCTCATCATCGGCGGGTCGGGCGATCTCTCCGGAATTGCCGCGTTGTTCCGGCGGTTGCAACAGGGGCACACGAAGCGCATGCAGGCGCTCGGCCTGGGCTGACCCCGATGGAGTACCAGGACACGACGAAGTGGCCGGGCGCGGACATGCGGCACCGCAACGACCCGGTTCGGTTAGCCTTGCCGAGCACATCCCTTACGAATTTCCAGCGGAGGTCCCACGTGGAGGTCAAGATCGGCATCAAGGACACCCCGCGCGAGCTGGTGGTGTCCAGTGGCCAGTCTCCCGAAGAGGTGGAGAAGCTGGTCGCCGAGGCCCTGACGGCCGGTGACGGGCTCTTCCGCATCAACGACGAGAAGGGGCGCAAGTACATCGTCCCCTCCGACCGCATCGCGTACGTCGAGATCGCGCCGTCCGACGTCCGCAAGGTCGGCTTCGGCGTCGGCGACTGACGGTTCCGAGCGGGAAGGCCGCCTTCCGGGGCGGCCTTCCCGGTTTCACCGGATTGTGGTGATTTCTTTGGAGTGTCGCTTTTCCGCCGCCTAGCTTCGGCCGGTGACCACTCTCGAGCCGGCCGCCGTCGCGGACCTCGTGCGGAGCACTCTCTCCGCGCACAAGTCGTTGTTCCTCGCCACTTCCGGCAGCACCGGACCGTGGGTCGGCGGGGTGTACTTCGCCGAGAGCGGCGAGTTCACCCTGAACCTCGTGCTCGAGGACCGCGGCCGGACACTGGCCGCCATCCGGGAGAACCCGGTGGTCTCGGTGGTGGTCTCGACGGGTTCGCCGATGCAGCCGTTCCTGCAGGCCCAGGCGTTCGCCGAGATCGTCGGCGGCGACGAGGACGCGCGGGTGCGCGAGCTGCTCGTCGCCAAGGTCCCGGAGGCCGCGCCCTTCCTGGCCGCGCCGGTCACGGCGGTCCGGCTGGCCGTGCGGAAGTGGCGGGCCACGGACATCGCGAACGGCCTGCTGCCCGGTGTGGAGCTGCCGGGTCCGCGCAACCCCTGATTCAGGCGTTCAGTTCCGCCAGCGTCGTCGGGACGTGGAACGGCGGCGTGCTCGTGCCCATGATCCGGTAGCGCCCCCAGGGATCCGGGTCCGACAGCTCGCCCGTCGCCGAGTGCGCGCCCGCCTGGATCTTCACGGCCTTCTTCTTGCCGCCCGCCAGGCGGGTCAGCTCCTCGTTCACCGCCACCCGGCCGTACCAGCGGTAGTAGCCGTCGATCGGCTGGAAGTAGCCGCGCAGCTCGACCGTCACCGGCAGGGAAACTCCGTCGACCACCAGGGTCGCTTCGCCGCTGTAGCCGTCTTCGTCGTGCTCGCTCATGACGTCTCCTCCAGGGGATCCGCGCGGCCCAGCTGGACCACCTTGTTGGCTTCCAGCGGCAGGTTCGGGTCGATGACCACGCCGTTCTGGCGGGTCAGCCCGTCGATCGCCGCCCAGATGATCTGCGTCAGGTACTCGACGACCGCGTCGCGGCTCATCGAGCGGCGGTCCAGCCACCATTCGCCGGTGTTCTGGACCATGCCGACGATGCCGTGCGCCCACGGCTCGGCCGCGCCGGAGTCCATGTTGAACATCCGCATGTAGTCGCCGAGCAGCGCGGTCAGCGCCGTCGCGATCAGCTCCTTGTCCTCCGCCACGACGTCGGACGGCACCGCCTTCTCCGGCCGCCCGTGCGCGAGCAGCCGGTACAGGTTCGGGTGCTCTTCGATCACCGTGAAGAACGCGTCGAGCGCCATCCGGATCCGCGGCACCGGCGCCAGCTCGGCGTTGATCGCCGGGATCAGCCGCTCGAAGAGGATCTCCGTGCCACGCTGGCCGAGCGCCACGTAGAGGTCGGCCTTGTCGTCGAAGTGCCGGTACAGCACCGGCTTCGTGACACCCGCTTCCGCGGCGACGTCCTCCATGCCGAGGTCGGGGCCGTGCGTGTCGAGCGCGCGCAGGGCGGCCTCGACGAACTCCTTGCGCCGGGCGATCCGGTGCTTGCGCCAGCGGTCGCGCCGGGCGTCGCCGGTGGTCCCTTCGTCGCGGGCGGACGGCTTGCCGGAGCGCTTGACACGTTCGATCACGAGAGTCATGCTACGCACAGGTAACTGTTACTTCAAGTTACATGACGGAAGGGGTGTCGGCAATGACGCGGACGCTGAAGGAACCGGATCGCGAGAAGACCGCGGAGCGCTTGCTGAAGTCGTCGGCGAACAAGTTCTACGACCCCGACGTCGACATCGACTGGACGGCGCCGCTGGTCGAGGGCAAGCGCTACATCCTGGACGAGCGCTCCTCGCTCTACGGCACCGAACTCTGGGAGAAGCTGACCCCCGAGCAGCGCATCGAGCTGGGCAAGCACGAGGTCGCCAGCGTCGCGACCACCGGTTTGTGGTTCGAAATCCTCCTCATGCAGATGCTGCTCAAGGAGGTTTACGAAGAGGACCCGACGTCCGCGCACGCCCAGTTCGCGCTCACCGAGATCGCCGACGAATGCCGGCATTCGACGATGTTCGCGCGGATGGCGTCGCGGATCGGCTGCCCCGCCTACGGCCCGGTGCCGTGGCTGCGGCGGCTCGCGAAGCTGATGCCGGCGATCTCCTACGGCCCGGCGCGCTACGGCGCGATCCTGGTCGCGGAGGAGGTGCTGGATCGGCTGCAGCGCGAGCAGATGAACGACGAAGGCGTCCAGCCGCTGGTCCGCATGGTCAACCGGATCCACGTGCTCGAAGAGGCGCGGCACGTCACCTTCGCCCGCGAAGAGGTCACCCGCGGCATGGCGAAGCTGTCGAAGGCCGAGATCGGCTACCAGCAGTTCGTCATCGCGCTGATCTCGTACTTCGTGACGCGCGCGTTCATCAATCCGAACGTCTACAAGGCGGTCGGCATCCGGCCGCGCGACGGCGTCGAAGCGGCGCTGAACAACCCGCACTGGCAGGGCACGATCGCGTGGGCGGGGGAGAAGATCATGCCGTTCCTCGAGGAGTCCGGCCTGGTCGGGCTGCCCGGGAAGTACTTCTGGCGCAAGTCCTTCCTGCTCCCGGCGGGCCGGTGACGACCGCGTCGCGGCTGCGGAACCCGTCGATCGCGCGCCGGTTCGTGGCGAGCGACGGCGCCGCGCTGCACGTGGCGCTCTCGGGTCCGGCCGACTCGGCGGTGACGCTCGTGCTGGTGCACGGCTGGACGCAGGACCACCGGACGTGGGACTTCGTGCTGCCGCACCTCGACCCGGGCGTGCGCGTCCTGCGCTACGACCTGCGCGGCCACGGCGGCTCGTCGCCCGCCCGGCCCGGCGCGGCCACCATCGCCCGGCTCGCCGACGACCTCGCCGAACTGGTCGCCGAGCGCGTCCCGGCCGGTCCGCTGGTGCTGGCCGGGCACTCGATGGGCGGCATGACGCTGATGGCGCTCGCCGAACGGCACCCTTCGCTGGTGGCCGACCGGCTGGCCGGCGCGGCGTTCGTCGCGACGTCGTCGGGCGACATGGACCGGCTGACGCTCGGGTTCCCGGGCCTGGTCGGCCGGGGTGTGACGCGCTTCGAGCCGCGGCTGGCCCGCCTGCTCGGCCGCTTGCGGTCGGACACGCTGCGGCTGCGCCCGGGGATGGTCCGTTCCGGCACCCGCCGGCTGGTCTTCGGCGACCGGCCGGGGCGGGCGCAGGTGGACAGCGTCGTCGAGCAGCTGCTGTGCGCGCACCCGGCGAGCGCGGGCCGGTTCCTGGACGCGATCGCGGCCCACCGTGGCGTCGGCGGCCTCGGCGCGCTGTGCGACGTGCCGTCGGTGGTGCTGGCGGGGGAGAAGGACCGGCTCTGCCCGCTGGCGCACGCGAAGGTGATCGCGGACGAGCTGCCGCACGCGGAGTTCGTCCGGTATCCGGGAGCCGGGCACATGCTCCCGCAGGAACGCCCGTACGAAGTGGCCCGCCGGATCTCCGCGCTGGTCCGGACGGCCACCTGTAGTTGACGCGCGGTAAACAACGCATCTTTCCTAGGGAAAGCTCGGCTTTGCGACGCAAAGTGGCGAGCTTTCCCTACGAAAGATGCGTCATCAGGCGTCCTTGAGCGGGAAGCCGCCGCCGATGCCTCGCCATGCCAGGTTCGCCGTCAGCGCCACCGCCTCCTCGCGGCTCATCGACTGGTGGTGCTGCAGCCAGAACCGGGCGCTGACCTGGCTCATCCCGACCAGCCCGACCGCCAGCAGCCGCGCCTTGTCCTCGTCGAGGCCCGCGTCCGCGGTGATCGTCTCCGTGATCGCGTCCACGCTCGCCGACGTCGCGCGGTCGACCGCTTCCTGGACCGCCGGCTCGCCGCGCAGGTCGGACTCGAAGACCATCCGGAACGCGCCGGCGTCGTTGCTGACGAAGTCGAAGAACGCGCCGACCGTCGCCGGGACGCGCTGCTTGTTCTCCGTCGTCGAGTCCAGCGCGTTCTGCACGCGCTTGACCAGCTCGTCGACGTGGCTTTCGAGCAGCGCGATGTACAGATCGAGCTTGCCGGGGAAGTGCTGGTAGAGCACCGGCTTGCTGACACCGGCCACTTCGGCGATTTCGTCCATCGCGGCGGCGTGGTAGCCGTTCTCGGCGAAGACCCGCTGCGCCGCGGCGAGGAGCTGGGCCCGGCGCTCGGTCCGGGGCAGCCGCACCCCACGTTGCTGCAGCCGCGTCATCTCCGTCATGCTCTTCCTCCCGTCTTCGCCCCTTCGACGGGCGGGGTCCACCACCGCGTGAAGTCGCCCTGAAGATTACTCGCCGGTACGCATGCCATGCCAAGTGTCGGGCATCCTGGGTCGGTGAACACCCCCGTGACCACGCGGGCGCCGCTGACGCACGTGCCGCTTTCGACCAGGGAACTGCCGTCGCTCGACCCGGTCCCGCCACCGTGGCCGGCGACCTTCGAAGAGGCCGGCACCGCCCGGCTCCACGTCCGCCGCACGCCGGGCCCGGACGGTGTGCCGGCGGTGTACCTGCACGGCCTCGGCGGCTCGTCGACGAACTGGACCGACCTGGCCGCGCTGCTCGCGCCGGTCGCCGGCGGCACCGCGCCCGACCTGCCCGGCTTCGGCTGGTCCGAGCCCGAAGCCGGCTTCGACTTCAGCCTCCATGCCCACGCCGACGTCGTCGCGCAGCACGTCGAGGCGGTCGGCGCGCCGGTGCACCTGCTCGGCAACTCGATGGGCGGTGCGATCGCGCTGCTCCTCGCCGAGCGGCGGCCCGAGCTGGTGAAGACGCTGACGCTCATCTCCCCGGCGATGCCCGACCGGCGGCTCGATCCGCGACGGCTGTCGGACCCGCGCATGGCGCTGGCCTACCTGCCGCTGGTGGGCGCGCGCGTACGGGCGCAGCTGGCCGCGCTCGGGCCGCGGGAACGTGCCGCGCAGGTCATCAAGCTGTGCTTCGCGGACCCGTCGAGGTTCCCGGAGAGCCGGCTCGACGAGCTGACCGAGGAACACGGTGCCCGCGCCGGCTTCGCCTGGGCCACTCCCGCGCTGGCGCGCAGCACGTTCGCCATCTTCCGGGCGTGGTCGACGCTGGGGAAGGCGTCGCTGTGGGCGGCCGCGCCGCGGGTCCAGGCGCCGACAC
>Ga0070668_100004015_pt1 | contig 10881 bp, 11 predicted proteins | sample KBSS43metaG_FD_64661 | JGI IMG/M metagenome (GOLD analysis project Ga0070668, IMG submission 64661) | Switchgrass rhizosphere microbial communities from Kellogg Biological Station, Michigan, USA - KBS S4-3 metaG | ecosystem: Host-associated > Plants > Roots > Rhizosphere > Soil ... | reverse complement strand
GGCAGTCGAGCATAGAGATCGAACGCTGGTTCCTCGTACGGGTGCGCCGCTCGCAAGGCCTGCAGAACGTCGCCGCGCAGACCTCGGGGCACCACCATCTCGACCCGGGCCTCGGCGACCTCCGACACCGCTCCGACCTGGCCGGTAAACGGGGTGGCAGCTGGCTCGGGCCGGAACGTCCCGATGCCACTGGCACTCCAGGCGCAACGCTCATAGTTTCCGATGCGCCCGGCCCCGGCCGCGGCCAGTGCATCGATGACTCGCACCAGATCTGCCAACGGCACGAACACCACGAGCTTGTCGTCCGGGTCGAACGGGTGCGGCTCCAGGGGACGCAGATTGCCGAGCCCGAGCAGGTCGCCGAGCGCGTCCGACACTCCGGGATTGGCTACATCGGCGTTCGTATGAGCTACATAGTGCGCGATCCGGGCGCGAATCATCCGATGGACCAACGCGCCTTTGGGGTCGTCGGCCGGGACGCCATGCACTGGGGTCAGCAGAAGCGGGTGATGTGAGACAAGCAGCTCGGCGCCGACTCTCATCGCCTCAGCGACGGTAGCGGGTACCGCATCGACGGCGAGCAACACGTGATCGACGTTGTCGTCGGGGTCGCCGCAGACAAGACCAACGGCGTCCCACGACTCCGCTCGGCGTGGGTCGTACCACTGCTCGAGCACCATCCGAAGCTCAGCAACTCGGGGCACGGCAATGACGCTACCGGCCGGATACTCTTGATCAATGGCGTCGCCCGCCGGCTGGCGCACTCTTCCGAAGCGGCCCCGGGCCGTCTTGCGAACATTCCCGTTCACGCTGGCCGCATTCGCCGTCATCGTGCTCGTTGGATTGCTCTCCGGCACCTTGTGGCACGCGCTACGCGACCGGCCCCTACTGCATAACGTCGCCTATGGTGTGCCGGCCATCGAGCACGGGCGATGGTGGACACCGGTGACCGGGTCGGTGTATGCCCTGCAACCGTCGGGCTACATCGCCGCACTGTTGGTGTTCGTGGTCCTCGTCGGCTTCGCGGAATGGCGTTTGGGCACCCGAGCGACGGCCATCGCAACGGTCGCCATTCAGCTCGTCGTCGTGCTCCTCACCAGCGTCCTGTTCATCCCATTGCGCGCGACCGGTTGGAACTGGGCGGTCGACCTGGCCCAGCGAGAGCTGACCGGCTTTCTACCTGGTGCGTTCGGCGCGTTCGCGGCGGCCACCGTCACGCTGCGCGCGCCCTGGCGCTCGCGCATGCGGGTCCTGCTCATCGGTTACGTCGTGCTGCTGACGCTCTACCGCGGCGCCCCGCGCGACGTCGAACAGCTGTTGGCTGTCGGCCTCGGACTGTTGTTCGGACCGGTCCTGGAGAACCGCGCCCCGGCCTTCGCCCTTCCTCGAGTGAGCCGGCACGAATGGCGAATGGCCGCCGCGTTCGTCTTCGCGGTATCTGCCGCGATTCGCTTAGTGCTCATCATCGCGCCCAGCAGCGCGGCCCCGTTACGCCCGCAGGTCGGCCAAGGGTTCGACTGGACCGACCTGGTCTTTGGCGTCCTGCTGCCGCTCGTGCTCGCCGAAGGGCTACGCCGCGGACGACGCCTCGCCTGGCAGATAGCCATGGTCATTACGGTCATCGAGTGCCTCGCCCTGCTCGGCGTTGTCACCGTCATCGCCGCGGTCATCATTACCGGCACAACCGACACGCGATACGACATCGACTCGCTCGGCGCGTCGATCGCGGACGCACTGCTGTGGCTGACGCAGCTGGGCGTTCTTTGGCTTGGTCGTCGGGCGTTCCGCGCGACCCCGTGGCGCGATCGCCGACGTGCGGCAACAGCGGACACCGCGACCCGGAGCGATGTGCAGCACATCCTGCGCGAGGTCGGTGGCGGCCGGCTGTCCTGGATGACCACCTGGGACGCGAATGAGTGGTATGTCGAACCGGACCGCCCGGGATACGTCGCCTACCAGACGCACGCCGGTGTGGCCGTAGGGCTGTGCGATCCGGTCGCCATCGACGCGGCCGAACGTCGCGCGATGGGATTGGCCTTCATCGACCATGTCCAGGGCCGTGGGCTGCTCCCCTGCTTGTTCTCGGTGACAGGCGAGGTCTGCGAGTGGGTGCGGCTCGACGGATGGCGCACCGTCGAGGTCGCGGTCGAAGCGGTGATCGACCTGCCCGATCTGCAGTTCAAAGGCAAGGCGTGGCAGGACGTCCGCTCAGCGCTCAACCGCGCGTCGAAGGAGGGCGTGACGTTCGAACTGGGCGCGTTGCACGACATGCCGCCAAGCCGCATTGCCCAGGTCCGGACCATCTCCGAGCAGTGGGTCGGTGACAAGGGCCTGCCGGAAATGGGGTTCACCCTGGGTGGGGTGGATGAGGCGCTCGATCCCGCGGTCCGGGTCGGCCTTGCCGTCGACGAGCACGGCACGGTGCACGGCGTGACCTCGTGGCTCCCCATCTATGGTCCGGGTGCAACGATCCGCGGCTGGACGCTTGACGTCATGCGCCGGCTACCGGACGGCTTCCGTCCGGTCATGGAATTCTTGATCGCGTCGTCATGCGTGGCGTTCCGGGAAGAGGGCGCGTTGCTCGTGTCGCTGTCCGGCGCCCCGTTGGCCGGCGACCCGTCCACCAACCCGGACGCGAGCGCGGTCGATGCGCTGCTCGGATGGCTCGGCGAGCAACTGGAACCGCTGTACGGCTTTCGGTCGCTCGACCGGTTCAAGTCGAAGTTCTTCCCGCGCCACGATCCGCTGTACCTCGCCTATCCGGACGAGGCCGCTCTGCCGCGCATCGGACTCGCCCTTACCCGGGCCTACCTGCCCGACGCAAGCTTCGTCGACCTGGCCGCCGCTGGCTTGCGTTCCCGGACAACCGCAGCCCACTGACCACCGACGCCGCGTTCAAACGTACGGCGCTAGGAGGACGGGACCAGCGTCAAGTCGATGCGGCAGGGTTTAGGGCCGGCCTGGTTGGACAGATATTCGCTTTCCGGCAGATCAGCGTCGGTGGCCGGGATGCGAAGGACCAGGTTTGTGGCGGTGTCCGGATCGATCCCGAACAGGTCGAGGGCACGAAGTCGTACGGTCGCGATGCGGCTCGATGGTGCCGCCTGCAATGTCTGGGTCCCGTCGCCGTAGCTGATGTACGCATTGATCCAGCGGCAGGGATGGCGGTGAATGTCGTAATGATGATGGTGCCGGCCGCGTCCGCCGATGACTTGCGCGAGGGTGAGGTTGACGTCGATAGGTTCGTCATCGTCGTCGAGGAAGATCAAGTCGTCCGCGACGGTAATGATGTCGCGGATGCGCGCATCGTCGTCGAAGACCTCAAAGGCTTCGACGCTGCGACGGGGGCGATGCAGGTGCAGGAGCACGGACCGGCGCGGCGGCTCAGGTTGGGGACTCGAAGCCGGAGTTCGGGGATCAGGACTGTCGTTCGCCGGGTTGTGCGAACTGGGCATTCTTGAGAGCCTTTCTGTGCTGGTCGAGATACCGGCGTTGACGGCCTCCGCCCCGGCCAAGGGATAAGCGGGGGCCGTCGCTCGTGGATGGTTACCGCGCGGGTCGAGCGGGTGTTGCTTGGGTCTTTAGATGCCCCCTTTCGTACACAGCACTTCGGCGCCTAGGAACTGAGGTTCAGTCGCAGGCTGCGTAGGAGTTCTTCGGCTTCAGCTACTCGTTGGACGACGTTCGGGTCCCCTCGAAGCTTGTCGAGCTCGGTCCAGGGCACGTCTCGGATCGACTTCATGGCTGCGTCCAGCTGGTCGACCAGACCATTTGCCGGTTTGGCCGCGCCGGCGACGCGAAGCATGGCGGAATCAATCGTCGCGTCGTCGTCGGTGAAGTGTGCGCGCGCGACCGGATCTCGAAGGATGACTCGAAGCTTGCGCAGATCCTTCGAGTTCGTGATCTGTTGGCGGCCTACTTTCGTGACCACGGCATCCACGATCGAGGGGGTCAGCAGCGCCTTGTTCACCCCCGTGAGCTCACGAGCCCACGTGATCGCGGACGCCGGATCCCGCAGATTCGTGAAGCGTTGGGACAGCTCGAACACCTGCACGAGCTTGTCTAGCTCCCGAACGGTTGTGCCGAGGATGTTGGCCGCGCTGGCCCGGCCGACGAGCTCGACCAGGCGGTAGGCGACCATCTCCTTTTCCTTGGCGTCCCATTCCTTTCGCTGCCGGTGGATGTAGATCCAGGCCCGCAACCGCTCCTCGTCGGTGAGGGTGCGGTCGGTGATCTCGACCGGAACCTGAGAAAACTGCGACTTCCCTTCTTCGACCAGCGCCATGGAGTTCGTCCAGCGCCGCTCGCCGTCGATGATCCGGTACTGATCGGGCCGGTCGGGGTGCGGTTCGACCAACAGTGGCTCGAACAGTCCCTCGTTCGCCTCGATCTGCCGCTGCAGCTCATCGTCCTGTTTTGGTCCGAGCCGTGGCTGTCGATCATTGGGTACCAGATCGGCCACATCGAGACGGGACCGCCGAGTGCGGATGACGGTGCCACCCAGCCGTCGTTCTTGAAACGCCGCTATCTTCGCGGATCGGCGATGCCGGTCCGGTCCGGGCTGGCTCATGTCGCTTCCTCCGACTGACCGGCGGGCGTCGTCAGCACGAGGTCGATCTCTGTGACGAGCGTTCCTCTCGCTTGCTGGATCTCGCGGATCAGTTGACCCCGCTGTTTCCACGTAGCCGTATGCGCTCGATGCTCTTTGACGTCGAGGTCGAGAAGCTTGTCGGACACGGTGCCAATCTGTTCGAGGAGCACCGAGCAACGATCCGAAGTGATGAAGTCGTAGAGCCGCATCGTGTTCTCGGCCCGGGCCTCGTCGCTGAGGCGTAGCGTCGCCTGCTGCACGACGTGCTTGCGGATCATCTGCGCCAGCGCGAGGACGCGGGCTGGATTCGCGACGATCACTCCGTCCTGGACGTAGAGCTGCGCCTGGCCGGCCGGAAACACGCGCGTGACCAGCACGGCGTGATCGGCCTTTGCGGCGATCTTGTCGTCCAACAGGCGGCTGACGTAGCTGTTTCGCCAGGCGGCTCGGCTTTTTGAGTCATAGACGATGTGCCCGCACTCTCGACCGTTCTCGATCACCGTGTGAACGAGGTCGGCGCCAGGCTGCCCCCTCTTCACGCTGACGATCGTGTCGCCCGGAAACTCGTCTCGCAGCTGCTCGTACAGGTTCAGCTCAGCGCCTTCCCCGAGCTCAGCCGCCGCGTTGTGTGCGACCTGACGCTGCAGCTGCGCGAGCCTGGCTTCGAGCTTCTGGCGGTCTGTGAACGCCTTGGCCTTCTCGGCATTGATCGCCTCGACGGTGGCTTTGTCCAGCGCGTCGCGCTGCTCCCGCAACCGGGCTTTGAGAACGTCGTCGTCATGCGCTCGTTGTTCGGCCAGCCGCCGGTCCGCCTCCGCTCGAAGCCGGGCTGTCTCCGCGCTGGCGGCCGCGACCGCAGCCCGGGACTTCTTTCGCTCCTCGTCTCGAGCCGCCCGAACCAGCGACTGAACCTGCTTGTTGGCTGCCTTGATTGCCGCATCGGCCTTCCGCCGCGCTTCGGCCGCCTGTACCTCGAAGAGCCTGTTGGCCTTCTTGATCTGTAGCTCCGCCGCCGCCTGTACCTGAGCCAGGACCGCGTCTTGTTCGTCGCGAAGCCGACGCTCGAGGTCCCGCGTCCGCGCCCGCTCGTTCGCCCGGATACGGGCCTTGATCTCGATGAACTTCTCGTGGGCGATCGGTTGTCCGCACCACGGACAGGTGTCCTCCATGGTGGCCGGCTGGCTCATCTCGCTGGCGGGCAGAGTAGCCACAGGAGCAACTCCTAATAGGTCCTAGTAACTCCTAGCTTTCACAGGGTGACGACATATGTCAAGCGAATCTGAACGAGGTCGTTGGCGCCAGAGTGACCGACGAAGACAGGACGCCCGCATGGGAGGGATATGCGGGCGCCCTGCGGGCCGGAAGCCTACTACAAACTTGTAGGACGACAGCGCGCGTTCGCAGACCGGTGAACAAACGCCCCGCACCTTCGTCGGCGCGGGGCGTTCTCTGTTCGATCGGCGCGAACGGTTGCGGGGTCGTTTTCAACGTCTGCTCGGCCGACCGCGGCGAAGCCTAGCGTTACGACGTGTGGCCAGTCCACTCCCGACCGTCATACCGGCAGCAGAACGCGAAACTTCAAGTCCGAAAGCTGTTCGCGCGGTGGGCTACCCGAGCAGCGGTGCATGCATTTTTGCGGTGAATTGAGTAGGTCACGGCTCAGCATCCGTATTAGTTGGTATGGGCAGTACGCAGCTTCCCGGCGAGGAGCTGATACGCGCGCTCTACGCCGAGCACGGACCGTTGCTGCTGGCCTTCGTTCAGCGGTCACTGAATGGCGACCGGGCCGCTGCCGAGGACATCGTTCAGGAGACGCTACTGCGCGCTTGGCGGCATTCGGCCGAGCTAGATGTGGATCGTGTCCGCCCATGGTTGTTCACAACGGCGCGCCATCTTCTCGTCGATGCGCAACGCGCCCGGGACGCCCGACCGACGGAAGCGCCGGCCGCTGAGCTCACGAACGCGCCCACGATTGACGGCGCGGATGCCGCGCTGAACGCGGCGATCGTGTTGGACGCACTGCGTTCGCTGACCGCCCCGCACCGCGCCATCCTGATCGACTACTTCTATCGCGGGCGCACGGCGGCAGAGATCGCGGTGGAGCGCGATATGCGGCCGGGAACGGCACGCTCGCGGGTCTATTACGCGATGCGTGCGATGCGGCTCGCCTTGCAGGAACGCGGGGTGAACGGGCCATGACATGTGCCAAGCAGACCTGGTTGGGCGCCTACGTGCTCGATGCTCTGGAACCCGGCGAGACAGAAGATGTCAGCACCCACATCGCCGGGTGCTCAATCTGCCAGGACGAGGTGGTCCGCCTGGCCTGGATTCCCGGGCTGTTGCGCACCATAGCGCTCGAAGACATCGAGCGACTCGACGACTACTCGATCCCGGATGGGCGCCCGCATTCACCGGCGCTGGATCAGCCGCAGACCGCATCGCGTGGCAAGCGCACTACGCGGCGCTGGCGGCGCCCGGTGGCCGTGCTGGCGGGTCTCGCCGCGGCGGCGACGATCGCCGGTGCGGTCGCGATCGGGCTAGGGGAGTTCCCCCGTATCAGTCATCGGCCGGTGGCGATCCGGACCATCGACCCCCGCAGCCACGTCCAAGCCGCTGTCACCCTTAACGGACGAACCTGGGGCACCGAGCTACGTCTGACGCTCCGCTCCGTTCCGCCCGGCGAGCACTGCTCACTGGTCGCGCGCGCCCGCGACGGTCGTAGCGATACGGCCGCGACCTGGGTCGCGACGTACCAGGGCAGCGCGGATGTCCCGGGCACCACCGCGATACCGATCGACCAGCTCAGCGAGGTGGACATCGTGACCTCCGACGGTCAGCGACTCGCTCGGCTCGTCGTTCCTAACCAAGCCAGATAACTCGACGGCACGGAGGAGAAACATCATGACGAACGCGCGTGGCTGGTATACCGGAGCGGCGGTCGCGACCGGCGTGGGCGTGCTGGCGCTGGTGGCCAGTTGCAGCAGCAGCGCCGGAAACAACCAACCCAATCAGGCGGGTGGAAGCACAACCGTTGCCGTCCGCGACGTCTCAGGCGACCAGGTACTCGTCAATTCGAGCGGACGAACGCTGTACACGTCCGACCAGGAGAAGGCGGCCGGCAAGATCCTTTGCTCGAGCCGCGACTGTCTCGCGATCTGGACCCCGTTGACCCTCGCGAAGGGGCAACAACCTACCGGTCCGTCCGGTGTGTCACTCAGCACTGTGTCCCGCCCTGATGGCTCGACCCAGGTCGAGTTCAACGGTGGGCCGCTGTATACGTTCTCGTTCGACCACGCGGCGGGCGACGCCAAAGGCGAGAACACGAAGGACCGCTTCGCCGGTACCGCCTTCACGTGGCACTCGGCCACCACGAGCGGCGCCGTCGCACCGAAATCAGGCCAGTCGAACCCCGGCTATGGCTACTGAGCGAGTGCCGCAGCGGCACTGGCATGTTTCGGCTGGACTTATCGCCCGATAGCGACGACAAGGCCGAGATCATCTCGCCTTGTGATCCTGAGCCTCAAGGGCCTGGAGATCAGGATCGAGGTGCAACACCTACCAGTTGATAATGGTCGAGTGCGCCTGGGATCTGACGCGCAACAGCGGACGCGGGTTACCTTCAGCTCAACCCTCGCGGCAACCCCTCCCTGCCGCAGGGGCCTCGAGAATATCGACGGCGCGGAGGGGCATAGCAAGTCGGCTGCCGAAATGCCGCTAGCAGGACACTAGAGAGTCACGCCCGGGTCGCTAACGTCATGGTTGGTCCAGCGCCGAAGCATCCACACGACCACAGCACCGGTCAGCAGGAGCAAAATAGCCGCCAGGCCAAACGCCTTGACGTCTAACCGTCGATTGCCCACGGGCCGACGTTAGCCCCGATTGGAAGATACCGTCGGCTCATCTCACGTGCCATCTGGGAGTTCCCACTGGTCGTAGTCGGTGTCGACGGTCAGCTGACCGCGTCGCCGTAACTCATCGAGGAGTGTCGTGTTGCCCGCGCTCGACATCCCGATCACCAGAACGCGAGGCACGATCAGCACGGTATCCGTCGGCGAGGCGCCGATCTTCAGCTGACCGCTCGTCGGCACGTCGTCAATGCAAATTGGTCACGACAAAGTTCTTCAGAATGATCATCACGATACCTAGGCCGCCCGCGATCATTGTGACGATCAGCAATTGCACACCATGCAACTTCGCAGCACGACCGGCAAACCAGCCGTGAATTACCAGCACGACTACCGCCACCGCGAGCGCAATGTTGGCGGCCACCGTCGTCGACGCTCCGAACAGACGACTGACAACGAGCACTAGAACTGGAATATATGCAGCCGAGACCATCGTCCAGGTGCTCGCCATCCCGTCCCGGATTCGTGGCCAAATGGGCGAACCGGCGTACACGGCCTGCTCCCCGAGGATCTCCGAGTACAACTCGGCCACCCAATACACGATCAACGTGATGAGGACCGCAGAGGCTAAAGCCGTTGTGGGTAGGCGGCCGCCTGCCGATGCCAATACTGCCGCCGTGATGACCGTTCCGTATATGCCCGCCGCCCGGCGGCGCGCAGCCCGCGGGGTTCCGACCGAGGCAGACTTCCCGGGTGTGACACCGACATGCTCGGAACTCGCGTTCATGGCTCCTCCGCCCGGACAGCGCCCAAACCGAGCCTATAGCGCCGAGCGGAAATGACCGGGCGTTCTGAAGTGGCGCGCCCGGCCCGGATGACCGGCCCGGAGGTCGCACGCAGCTCACATGTCCGATAAAGGCTGAGAATGCTTTCCAATCGACTTTCGCCCACTGAGCTTGAGGATTGCCGGATCAGGGCAGCTACGCGCACTTCGCAGCTGGACTGAGGTCTCCCCTTACGCAATCAAGCTGACTCGTCGTTGCATCCAGACTGCGGCGACGCGCCGCGTTCAGCTGAACGCACCCGCCGGTAGTGGGGAGATCGCGCGTGTCTTCGCGGGGGCAAGCCAGCACCGCGCGACGGGGACACCTTCGCTGGGCAGAAGGACATTCCTGCATGACTTGGCGCCGATCCGGGAAGACCTGATCGACCGCATCCGTCACGTCGACGAGCGGTTCGTGAAGGAAGGATGCGGCATGCCTGACAGCCAGAAGCAGGTGAAGTCGTACGACTGGACGGATGAGGAGTGGCTTCGCCTGATGAGGGAGATGGACCCGAAGGAGGAAATCTCTGCCATCGAGCGTCGTGTCGCCGAGTGGCGCGACGCAGCTGACAACGACGCAGTGTGAGCCACCGTATGCACATTTCGGCCCGGGTCCTCAAAGGACGGTATGCATCTGTTCACTCTGCGCGTCGGCGACTGCGGGCCTCGACGGGTCTGCCCGGTGGCGCGGGTGCGCAGAATTACGCGGTGGACAGCGTCGTCCACGACCGGCCCGCGTACTACAGCCTCACTGAAGTCGAAGCGCCGCTCGCGTAACGGTTCGGGCTAGTACTCCTCGTAGGTACACGTGGTTGCGTCGCAGTCAACCAGGATGCCGAACCAGCCCTGGTCATCAACCCATGCCGGGCAACCTGCGCACGAGGGGTTCAAGTTCCCCGCTGGGGGTCCGTGCGGGACGCCATGGTCTTGAGCCAAAAGCCTCGGGCGTGAGCCCTCGAACGGCGCTCTGTTGTAGCGACGCTGTCGTGGAGTGGACACCTGGTTCCTGGCCTGAGCAGAAGTCGCCTGCAAGAGCGAGACAAACAGCTGTCCCTCTTCCGTTTCGGGCCGCTTTAGCACGAGAGAAACCAACGGATGTTTGTGATCGTCACAAGGCACAAATCTCAGGACGCTGACGTTCTCGATACTGGACAGTGGGATCCTGAACCAGTTCTTACAGGCGTTACCGTGCGCGAACAGCAGATAATCGTCATTGTCTTCGGCGAGCTTGACCATGCCATACAAGACGATTGGGATAAAGATCTCATCTCGCTTGAGACGGCCGAGGAAGTCGTACGGCTCGAAGGATGGCCTTCCGTTCATTGTTGGTGCTCTCCTATCTGAGGTGGCAACGCCTCGACGCAGATATATCAAGGCATCCTCAACTCGGCCAGGGCGGGCAAGCGCCCAATCACCCTGGCTTGCTTAGAGCTGGCAGGCATCAATCGAGTTTTACCTGCTGTGCTTGGTGATTCTCAGTGGGGGCTATTCGGCGTTACTCGAAACCCGGCGCCTCAGTCGGAAAGCAATCGCGCTTGGCGGTTATGGGCCTCGCGCGCCCGAGCGGGCGGGTCGATAGGGTCTGTTTGGCGCGAGGCGGTGGCGGTGGTGGTCGGGCGACC
>Ga0070668_100004012_pt1 | contig 10887 bp, 13 predicted proteins | sample KBSS43metaG_FD_64661 | JGI IMG/M metagenome (GOLD analysis project Ga0070668, IMG submission 64661) | Switchgrass rhizosphere microbial communities from Kellogg Biological Station, Michigan, USA - KBS S4-3 metaG | ecosystem: Host-associated > Plants > Roots > Rhizosphere > Soil ... | reverse complement strand
GACGACGGCATCACGTACGTGATCATCGGCACGGCCGCCGTCAAGAATCCGGGCTTCCTGCACGATGCCTGCTACGCGTTTCCCGGCCACATCATCGTCGGTCTCGACGCGCGCGACGGCAAGGTCGCGACGGACGGCTGGTCGAAGATGACGGGCCACGACGTCGTCGACCTCGCGAAGAAATACGAGGACTACGGCGTCGAGGCGATCATCTACACCGACATCGGCCGCGACGGCATGCTGACCGGCATCAACGTGGATGCCACCGTGAAGATCGCGCGCGAGCTCAAGATCCCCGTCATCGCCTCCGGCGGCATCGCCTCGATCGATGACATCCTGCATCTCGTGCCCTTCGAGAAGGAAGGCATCATCGGCGCGATCGCCGGGCGCGCGTTGTATGAGGGAAAGCTCGACTTCAAGGCTGCTATGAAAGCGGCGAAGGGTAACTGAGGGGTAACTGAGGGCCCCTGACGGGGTGTCGGAGAACGGGACTTAGAGGCAGGCGCGGCGGGCTTCGTACCCCAGGCGCCCGCCACGCCTGTCTCTCACTCTCGCCCGCTCAAGCACGGAGCGGAGGGCGCCTGGCGGGCGCCTCGGGTACGAAGCCCGGCAGGCGCCCTCCGTTCCGTGCGCATATGCATACGTGCTAACAAGCGCTGAACGGTCAACCGTAAATGGGCCTCGCCAAACGCATCATTCCCTGTCTCGACGTTGCCGCGGGCCGCGTGGTCAAGGGGGTGAACTTCGTCAACCTCCGCGACGCCGGCGATCCGGTCGAGGTCGCGCGCCGCTACGACGCCGAGGGTGCCGACGAGCTCGCGTTTCTCGACATTCGCGCGAGCGTCGAAACGCGCGGCCTTCTCTACGAAATGATCGAGGCCGTGGCTGACGTCGTCTTCATTCCGTTGACTGTCGGCGGCGGCGTCAACTCGACCGACGACATCCGCGCGCTTTTGAACGCAGGCGCCGACAAGGTCAGCATCAACACCGCCGGCGTCAGGAATCCTTCGCTGTTCGACGCGGCGTCCGCGCGCTACGGCGCGCAGTGCATCGTGGCGGCGATCGACGCCAAGCAATCGGCGCCTGGACAATGGCGCGTCCACACGCACGGCGGCCGGACGTCGACGCACCTCGATGCCGTCGATTGGGCCCGCGAAGTCGCCGCGCGGGGCGCGGGCGAAATCCTGCTCACCAGCATGGACCGCGACGGCGCACGCTCGGGCTTCGACCTCGAGCTGACACGCGCGGTCGTCGACGCCGTCGACGTTCCGGTCATCGCGTCGGGGGGCGTCGGAGCGCTCCACGATCTCGTGGACGGCATCGTCGAAGGCGGCGCCGACGCGGTGCTCGCGGCGTCGATCTTCCATTACGGCGAATTCACCATTGGGCAGGCGAAAGCGGCGATGGCGGCAGCCGGGATCGAAGTGCGCTAGCATTTGCCGCATGGACTGGATCGAGCAAGTGAAGTGGGCCGACGACGGCCTCGTTGCGGCTGTCGCGCAGGACCATGCGTCAGGCAAGGTGCTGACGCTCGCGTGGATGAACCGCACCGCGCTCGAGCGGACGGCCGAAACCGGCGAAGCGCATTACTGGTCGCGCTCGCGCCGGAGTCTGTGGCGAAAAGGCGAGACTTCCGGCCACGCGCAGAAGGTGCGCGAGATTCGCCTCGACTGCGACGGCGACGCGATCCTGCTCCTGGTCGATCAGGTCGGCGGCATCGCCTGCCACACCGGGCGCGAGCGCTGTTTCTTCCGGCGGCTGGAACGCGATCGCTGGGTGGAAGTCGAACCCGTGTTGAAGGACCCGGCTGCGATCTACCCTCATGGCTGACCCTCTGGATCAATGCGCGGGAACGCGTGCCGATGTTCTCGATCGCCTCGCTGGGGTCATCGCATCGCGCCGTGGCGCGGAGCCCTCGTCGTCCTACGTGGCCGCGCTCTTCGCGAAGGGAGACGATGCGATCCTCAAGAAGATCGGCGAGGAGGCGACAGAGACGGTCATGGCTGCGAAGGACGGTGATAAACTGCGCCTCACAGCGGAGGTCGCGGACCTCTGGTTCCACTGCCTCGTCCTGCTGGCGCGGCACGGGCTCGGTCCCGACGATGTGCGGGCCGAGCTCTCGCGGCGTGAAGGCACGTCAGGCCTCGCGGAGAAGGCTGGACGAACGCCCTGAGGCCAGCTGGATTGAACGCCCTGAGGGCCGTTGGACGATTGCCTGAGGGCCGTTGGACGAATGCCTGAGGGGTTGAACGAAACCCTGGGGTTGCACGATGCCCTAGGGGCAGCGGCAGCGCCAGGCATCGTTCCGCCGCCCGCTGGCCCACTGCGGAGACGTAAAAGGTGCAGGACTGCGTATTTTGCAAGATCGTGCGCGGAGAGATCCCTTCGAAGAAGGTGTACGAGGACGAAGATATCCTGGCCTTCCACGACATCCAGCCCGTCGCGCCGGTGCACTTCATGGTGATTCCGAAGCGGCACATCGCTTCGCTCGCGGAGGCCACTGCCGACGACGCGATGGTGCTCGGGCGTATCCTGACGCTCACGGGACGCCTCGCGAAGGAGCAGGGCTCGCCTGAAGGCTATCGCACGATCATCAACACCGGCCGCATTGGGCGGCAGGATGTGATGCACGTCCATGTCCACGTCCTCGGCGGACCGAATCCGCTCGGGCGCATGGTGACCCCCGGGTGACGCGCCCGAGCGCAAGATGAGGAGGATGGTATGGGCTCGATGAGTATCTGGCACTGGCTGATCGTACTGGTGGTCGTGCTGTTGATCTTCGGCACGAAGAAGCTGCGCAACATCGGGCAGGATCTGGGCGGCGCCGTGAAAGGCTTCAAGGAAGGCGTCAAGGGCGCCGAGGATTCGGCCGATGCGGCGAAGGAGCCGGCCGCGCCTGCGGCCAAGATCGGCGGCACGACCATCGAGGGCGAGGTCAAGAAGGAGCGGACGCAGCAAAGCTGAACGCGCGCCGGGCTCAAAAGCCCGCGCCTTCGCGAAGCCGCTGCGACAGTGCAATGTTCGACGTCGGCATCAGCGAGATCATGGTCATCGCGGTCGTCGCGCTGATCGTTCTGGGCCCCGAAAAGCTGCCGAAGACCGCGCGCACGCTCGGCCATCTGTTCGGACGGCTGCAGCGCTACGTCGGCGAAGTGAAGGCCGACATCAATCGCGAGCTCGCGCTGGAGGACCTGAAGAAGCTCCAGGCGGAAGTGCACTCCGCCGCCTCGGACTTCCAGGCCTCCGTGAACGCGTCGGCGAAGGAAGTGCAGGACAACATCCGCTCGGTCGAGACGAGCCTCAATGCGTCGGTCGCGGGTGAGACCGCTCCGGTCCGCGAGCGCGGCGCCGCTCCAGAACCCGAACCGGAACCCGCGCCGCCGGCGGCGCTTCGCTCCGGATCTTCCGAGCCGCCGAGCGACCCCTCCGCCCGCGACACGCCGCAGCAGGCATCGCTGCCGGGTTTCGACCGCGGCTGAGGCCCCGGGGGATCCCTACCGATGAGCGATGCGCAGGCGGAGCCGGGCGGACCGCAGGAGACATTCCTCTCGCATCTGATTGAATTGCGCACGCGGCTCGTGCGCGCGATCGTCGCGGTGCTCGTCGTGCTGCTGTGCCTCTTCCCGTGGGCGAAGGACATCTACGCGGTGCTCGCTGCACCCCTTCTGCACGCGCTTCCGAAGGGCGCGACGATGATCGCGACCGACGTCACCGGCACGTTCTTCGTGCCGCTCAAGGTGACGCTGATGGCGTCGTTCCTGCTCGCGCTTCCGTACGTGCTTTGGCAGGCGTGGGCGTTCGTCGCCCCGGGCCTGTATCAGCACGAACGCAAGCTCGCGCTGCCGGTCATCGTCTCGAGCTTCGTGTTCTTCCTGATCGGGATGTCGTTCGCGTATTTCCTCGTGTTTCCCATCGCTTTCGGCTTCTTCGCGAACTACACGCCCGAAGGCGTGACGATGATGACGGACATCGACAAGTACCTGTCGTTCGTGCTGACCATGTTCATCGCGTTCGGGATTACGTTCGAGGTGCCGGTCATCGTGATCGTGCTGGTCCGGATGCGGATGGTGTCGCTCGACAAGCTCAAGGCAATCCGGTCGTACGTGATCGTCGGCGCCTTCGTCGTCGGCGCGATCTTCACGCCGCCCGACGTCGTCTCGCAACTCCTGCTCGCCGTGCCGCTCTGGCTCTTGTACGAGTTCGGGATCCTGATGGCGCGCTTTTTCGTCCCGCCGCTCGCGGAGGACGAGACGGCCGGACAGGCGGCTTCGAGGTAGCCCCGCCGCAGCCGGGCGGGCGGCTACTGCACGGGGGGACGGCGCCCGACGACGACGTCGATCGCCTGCAGCTTCTTCTCGCGCCAGACTTTGACGCTTACCGTGCTGCCGGGCGTGAGCTCGGCGATCCGCGCAAGCAGCACCGTCGCGTCGCGCGTCGGCTTGCCGTCGATCTCGAGCACCACGTCGCGCGCCTGGATGCCGGCGTGCTCCGCGGGCCCGTTCCGCACGATCCCGCGGATCAGCACGCCGCCGACGCTGTCGAGCGCGAGCGCCTTCGCGATGTCGGCCGTGACTTCCTGCGGCTCGAGCCCCAGCCATCCTCGCGTGACTGCGCCGTCGCGAATGATCTGCTCCAGGACGCTCCGCGCGAGCGAGACGGGGATCGCAAACCCGATCCCCAGCGAGCCGCCCGACTGCGAGAAGATCGTGCTGTTGATTCCGATCAGGTTGCCGGCCGTGTCGACGAGCGCGCCGCCCGAATTGCCCGGATTGATTGCGGCGTCGGTCTGGATGAAATCCTCGAAGCGGTTGATGCCGAGATGATTGCGCCCGAGCGCGCTCACGATGCCGAACGTGACCGAGTTGCCGAATCCGAACGGATTGCCGATCGCGAGCACGAAGTCGCCGACCTGCACGCGATCTAGCACGCCGAACGTGATCGCGGGGAAGTCCTCGCCCTCTACCTTCAGCACGGCGAGATCCGACTCGGGATCGGCGCCGCGCACCTTGGCGGTCGCCCGGCGTCCATCCGCGAACACGAGCTGGATGTCGTCTGCGCCGTCGATCACGTGATTGTTGGTAAGCACGTAGCCTTCGGGGGAGACGATCACGCCGGAGCCGAGGCTCGTCGCCCGTTGCCGGGGCATGCGCTCCGCGAGGTCGGGGAAATACCGGCGCAGGATCGGATCGTCGGTGAGCGGCGAGCGCTGGCGCAACTCCTTGCTTGTGTAGATGCCGACGACCGACGGCATCGCCTTTTTCGCGGCGTCGGAAAACGTCGCGATCTTCGGCGTGCTGACTGGCGTCGACGTTTCCTGGACGAGCACGACCTGGCCTGCCGGATCGCGCGCTCGGGACAATAGGTCCGGACGCAGCGTCGTCACGACGAACAGCGCAGCGAGGCACAACGTGCACGCCTGCGCGAAAACGAGCCAGATGCGACGAAGCAAGGTCGGTCCGAAAGGAAGCGAAGGGAATCGAGCCTTCGATTATAAGGGGATGCTGCGGTGCGCAATGGTGCGCCCCCGCGACCGAAAGCCTTGAGGCGCCGCCCGGTCACGGGCGCGCCCCCGCGCTGCCCGGTCGCTGCCAAGCCATTGATTTCCAGCCGGAATCAAGGAGTCGACCGACACCGGACTTTCGGCGCGCGCGCCAAATCCTTTATAATCGACCGGTTTGCCGTGGGGTTGACTCGGGGTTCCCCCCGGGTTGCCTATCCGAAGCCGGTTTTCGCTGGCGCGTTGCCCGGGCGGTGAAGAACAAGGCGGTGGGGGCGGGTTGTCATGACGGACGCAACAGTGAACCAAGCGGTCGACGAAACGGTAAACGACAGTAAGCGGCGCTTCCTGGTCGGGGCAACCAGTGTCGTCGGCGGCGTCGGCGCCGTTATGGTGGCGACGCCGTTCGTGATGTCGCTTTTTCCGAGCGAGCGCGCGAAGGCGGCGGGAGCGCCCATCGAGGTCGACATCAGCAAGCTCGAGCCGGGGCAGAAGATCGACGTCGAGTGGCGCGGCAAGGTCGTGTGGGTGATCAACCGCACGAACCCAATGCTGCAGTCGCTGCCGAAGCTCGATCCGCGTCTTGCCGATCCGAAATCGAACAGCTCGCAGCAGCCGGCCGACTGCAAGAACGAGCACCGCTCGATCAAGGACAACGTGCTCGTGATGATCGGCATATGCACCCATCTCGGGTGCTCGCCGACGTACCGACCCGAGATCGCTCCCGCGGACCTCGGTCCCGATTGGCTCGGCGGCTTCTTCTGCCCGTGCCACCAGAGCAAGTTCGACCTCGCGGGCCGCGTGTTCTCGGGCGTGCCGGCGCCGACCAACCTTCCCGTGCCGCCGCACAAGTACGTGAGCGACACGAAGATCGTAATCGGCGAACCCACCAAGTCCTGATAGCAAAGCGCGAGACCTTCGAACATGCAAAAGCTGCTGACCTGGATCGACGACCGGTTCCCGCTGACCGCGCTGTGGGAATCGCAGTGGGGCAAGTACGTCGCGCCGAAGAACTTCAACTTCTGGTATTACTTCGGCTCGCTCGCGGCGCTCACGCTCGTGATCCAGATCGTGACGGGCATCTTCCTCACGATGAACTACAAGCCCGACGCCGCGAAGGCGTTCGAGTCGGTCGAGTACATCATGCGCGACGTCTCGTGGGGCTGGCTCATCCGCTACATGCATTCGACGGGCGCGTCGATGTTCTTCATCGTCGTGTACCTGCACATGTTCCGCGGACTCCTGTACGGCAGCTATCGCAAGCCGCGCGAGCTCACCTGGATCTTCGGGTGCCTCATCTACCTGTGCCTCATGGCGGAAGCGTTCTTCGGCTACCTGCTGCCCTGGGGACAAATGTCGTACTGGGGCGCGCAAGTCATCGTCAATCTGTTCTCGGCGGTGCCTGTCATCGGCGAGGACCTGGGCGTCTGGATCCGCGGCGACTACACGATCTCCGACATCACGCTCAATCGTTTCTTCGCGTTCCACGTCGTCGCGGTGCCGCTCGTGCTCATCGGCCTCATCGCCGCGCACCTCATGGCGCTGCACGAGACGGGCTCGAACAATCCGGACGGCATCGAGATCAAGAAGCAGCCCAAAGATCCGGCCACGGGCCTGCCGCTCGACGGCATCTACTCGCACCCGTACTACACGGTGAAGGACATCGTCGGCGTGGTCGCGTTCCTCGCCGTGTTCTCGGCGATCATGTTCTTCGTGCCGGACATGGGCGGCTACTTCCTGGAGGCGAACAACTTCATTCCGGCGGACCCGCTGAAGACGCCCGAGCACATCGCGCCCGTGTGGTACTTCACGCCGTACTACGCGATGCTCCGCGCCGTACCGTCGTTCCTCGGCAGCCAGTTCTGGGGCGTGCTGGTGATGGGCGCCGCAGTCGTGATCTTCTTCGCGCTGCCGTGGCTCGACCGCGGCGCGGTGAAGTCGATCCGCTATCGCGGCTCGAAATACAAGACGTGGCTCGCGATCTTCGTCGTGAGCTTTCTGATCCTGGGCTACCTCGGTGTCGTGCCCATCACGGTCTGGGGTCAGTTTCCGGAAGGCTGGCCCATCCTCGGCGGCGCCGACCGCGCAACGGTCGTCGCCCGCGTGCTTACCGTCACTTATTTCCTGTTCTTCGTGCTGATGCCGTGGTACACCGCGCGCGATCGGACGAAGCCTGTGCCGGACAGGGTGACGGGATGAGAGCGCGGGGCATGCTGGGCGTCGTGATGGTTGCGCTGGCGGGCGCGTTATGCGCGGCATTGTCCTCAATGGCGCTCGCGTCCGGCGGCGCCGATGTCCGCATGGAGCCGGCGCAGGTCAATCGCCTCGATCTCGCGTCAGCGCAGCGCGGGGCGCGGATCTTCGTCAACTACTGCCTCAACTGTCACACGGCGAAGTACATGCGCTACAACCGGCTGACCGACCTTGGGCTCACGGATGCGCAGATCCGCGACAATCTGCTGTTCGCCGGCGACAAGACCGGCGACACGATGACGGTGGCGATGCGCCCGGCCGACGCCAAGGCGTGGTTCGGCGTGCCGCCGCCCGATCTGAGCGTCGAAGCGCGCGTCCGCGGCGCGCAATGGCTCTACAACTATTTTCTGGCGTTCTACAAGGACGACCACGCGCCGTCCGGCTGGAACAATCTGCTGTTTCCGAACGTCGCGATGCCGCACGTGCTGCAGCACCTGGGAGGGACCAACCAGCTCGTAACCAGGGAATTCAAGACGCACGAGGAGGCTCAGGCCGCCGCGCTCGCGACCAAAGGCGTCGTGGTGCTCGGGCCGGGGAAGGATCACACGTACGTCGTCGAGACGGTCGTCCAGGAGACGCCGGGCGAGCTCGGCCCCGTCGAGTACCAGCGCGTCGTGGCCGATCTCGTCAATTTCCTGGACTACATGGCCGAGCCGGCCAAGAACCACCGTACGAGAATCGGCCTCGTCGTCCTTCTCTATCTCGTCGTGCTGTTCTTCCTCGCGTATTGGATGAAGCGCGAATACTGGAAGGACGTTCACTGAAAGGGCGCGCGAAGCCGGCGCCGCGAGCGCGCTGAAGCCTGCCCCCGGATGCACCGCATGTCCCCGTTGCGCACAGGCCCCGATGCCCCCAAGCCGCGCGGCGGTTACGTCCCGCGCGAGGAGAACCTACCCATGATGACGCTCTATTCCGGCACTACCGACCCCTTCAGCCAGCGCTGCCGGATCGTGCTGCACGAGAAGGGCATGGACTTCCAGATCATCGACGTCGACCTCGACCACAAGCCCGAGGACCTCGCGGTGATGAATCCGTACAACCAGGTGCCCGTCCTGGTCGAGCGCGACCTCGTGCTGCACGAGTCGAACATCATCAACGAGTACATCGACGAGCGCTTTCCGCATCCGCAGCTGATGCCGGCCGATCCCGTCATGCGCGCCCGAGCGCGGCTCTTCCTGCACCGCTTCGAGAAGGAGCTTTTCTGCCACATCGACGCGCTCGAGGGCAACAACCAGAAGCAGCTCGAGAAGGCGCGCGGCCTCGTCCGCGACAGCCTGATGCAGATTGCGCCGGTGTTCGCGAAGCACAAGCACATGCTGGGCGAGGAATACTCGATGCTCGACGTCGCGATCACGCCGCTTTTGTGGCGGCTCGACTACTACGGCATCCAGATGCCCAAGCAGGCGGTGCCGCTGCTCAAGTACGCGGAACGATTGTTCGCACGGCCGGCGTTCTCGGAGGCGATGACGTCCGCCGAGCGCGGCATGCGCAAGTAGCACCCAAACAGGGTCAGAGACCAGTTTTTCGACGTGTCGTAAATAGGGTTAGAGAAGAATTTTTCGGTCCTGTAACGCGGCGCACTTCCGAAAAATTCGTCTCTGACCCTGTTTACGATGCCCGCCGGCGAGTAATATCTTCTCCCCATGTCCGAGCAGTCCGCCAAGCCCTACCTCGTACGCGCCATCTGCGAATGGTGCGCCGACAACGGCCTCACGCCGTACCTCAACGTCCGGGTCAATGCAGAGACCCGCGTGCCCGTAGCGTATGTGAAGAACGGCGAGATCGTGCTCAACGTCAGCGCCGCCGCGACGCGCCGCCTCACGATCGACAACCACGGCGTTCGCTTTTCCGCCCGCTTCTCCGGCTCCTCGCAGGAAGTGTCGGTGCCGATGTCGGCGGTGATTGGCGTCTTCGCCAAGGAAACGGGCTATGGATTCGCGTTCGCGACTGCGCGCGATCCCGTGGCCTCGCTCGCCTCGGCGACCGCGCCGGATACGGATGCTGGCAGCGCGCCCGAGCGTGATTCGCGCAAGCCCGATGCCGCGAAGCAACGCGGCAAGGCGAAGGCGCGGCCTTCGCATCTCCAAATCATCAAGTAGCGTGAAGCGCGTGCCGGTGCGCGGGGGCTCGGTCAACGGGCGCGCCGCGGTTGCTGCGCTTGCCGCGATCCTGACGTTCGTGCCGCCGATGCAACTCCCGTCGCGACGTTTTCTGGAAAGTTGTGGTGTACGAGGTGGGCCGCCGGGAACGCCGTTCCGGCGCGGCCGGCGAATGCAATCGCGGGGCTAAGCACATCGCGCCGCCGTCTTCGCGACGCGTGTGGAACGCAACGGAGTGTAGGCCACGTGTTGTCGCTCGTCCTCGTCCGCTTTCACCGTCGTCGATCGATCGTTTCCAAAGCCGCTGCGACGTCGCCGAATTCCCTTTCGCGCCGTCCGCGCGAGTAAAATCAAAACTTGCGCCGGCATAGCTCAGTTGGTAGAGCAGCGGTTTTGTAAACCGTTGGTCGTGGGTTCGATTCCTACTGCCGGCACCCGTTAACGCGCCGGGGGGCGCACCGGGAACATTCGGTGCTCGGCGGATATCGGTAAAAAAAGTGGGATCGACGAAGCTGCACGAAGGAGGTTTCGGCCGCCGTCAGCGCGCGCGCGCGGCACTCTACGCTCGGCTTCGTCGCGAGGGCGCGCACTAGCATGCCGCTCGTCGCGTTCAAGCCGACGAAGGCGCGGCTCGTCATCGAGCAGGGGCGCGAAAGCGTCCTCGTGATGCGCGTCGTCGTCGCGAAGGGCGAGACCGTCGCGCTCGCCGTGGGCGGAAGGCTCGAATCGATGGCTGGGTTTCTGCGCATTCGCGAGCGCAGGGAGGAGCGCGGCCGCAACGAGAACAAGATTGTCGGCTCGCTGGTGTTCGTCCCGGCCGCCGGCGATGGCGACGATCGCAACCCGGCGAACTTCCAGATCAACATCACCATGTCGGCCGCGAAATTCGAAGCGCTGCTGAAGGTCGCGATCTCCGGACGCCTGCCGTCCAAGTTCTTCGTCAATGCCGGCGACCGCGTCTCCGCACGCGAGACGCGCGGCATGGGCTATGCGATCCGCGCCGGCGTGCGCACCAAATTCTGGGACAACAAGCGCTAT
>Ga0070668_100004011_pt1 | contig 10889 bp, 6 predicted proteins | sample KBSS43metaG_FD_64661 | JGI IMG/M metagenome (GOLD analysis project Ga0070668, IMG submission 64661) | Switchgrass rhizosphere microbial communities from Kellogg Biological Station, Michigan, USA - KBS S4-3 metaG | ecosystem: Host-associated > Plants > Roots > Rhizosphere > Soil ... | reverse complement strand
TCTTTGTAGCAAGGCGCAGAAAATCCTGGCGCCCGCGCTCGCCGAATGGTTCGGGAAGCGCAGCTAGCGCGTTCGGCAGGAGCGTGCGCAACGCGGAGTCTGTGGCGCCGGACCACTAACGCGTAGTGCCGTTCCCTGACTTGTGCCATTGCCTGGACGTCACCACAAACCCGGGGCCCGCGGGCTGCACGCTCGGATCGAAGCGCGGCCCGTGCCACGCCGCGAACAGGCCGCCTGCTCTTGCGCCGCACTGATGCGTCGGCTATAGAGTGTGCGTCACCAAGGATGGGCGAGTCGGCCGTCCGGACGTGCGGCGCTCTCAATGCACGCTGAATCCACCTACGACGTGATCATCGCCGGCCTCGGCGCGATGGGAAGCGCGACGGCGTTTCACCTTGCGCGCCGCGGGGTTCGGGCACTCGGCCTCGACCGCTATGCGCCACCGCATACCCTGGGATCGTCGCACGGCGAATCCCGGATCATCCGCGAAGCCTATTTCGAGCACCCGGTCTACGTACCGTTGGTGCAGCGAGCGTTCGAGCTCTGGCGCGAGCTCGAGCAGATGTCGGGAACAGCATTGATGCTTCAGACCGGCGGGCTGATGATCGGCAGGCCGGACAGCGATCTCGTAGCGGGAGCACGGCGCAGCGCGGAAATGCACGGCCTCGCGCACGAGCTGCTGAGCACGAGCGATGTTCGAGCACGGTTTCCCGCGCTGAATCCCGAGCGCGAGATGGTCGCGGTCTGGGAGCCGCGGGCCGGAATGCTCTTTCCCGAAGCATGCATTTCCGCGACGCTTGGGCTGGCCCGGGAGCACGGGGCGGCGCTGCAGTTCGACGAGCCGGTGCAGAACTGGGTGGCCGACGGTGACGGCATCCGCGTGTCGACGACGCGAGCCGAATATCGTGCGCAGCAACTCATCGTCACGGCTGGCGCCTGGGTGGGCGCATTGCTCCCGACGCTTAGGCTTCCGTTTCAAATCGAGCGCCAGGTGTTGCATTGGTTCGGAGTCGCCCGCGATGCGGAATTCTTCACGGCCAAGCGCTGCCCGATTCACCTCTGGCAATTCGATGGTCGTCGCTTTTTCTACGGATTTCCGGATCTCGGCAGCGGTGTGAAGGCCGCTTTCCATCACGACGGTGACGTGACGACGATCGAGGAGGTTCGGCGCGACGTGGCGCCCGAAGAAATGGAGGAGATCCGAAACGCGGTGCGGCGATTCGTACCCGGCGCGGATGGACCTTTGCGAGCGTCCGTCGTCTGTGTCTACACCAATACGCCCGACGAACACTTCTGGATTGATCGGCATCCCCACTGCGACCAGGTGCTCATTGCCAGCCCGTGTTCCGGGCACGGTTTCAAGTTCGCGCCGGTGATCGGAGAAATCCTGGCCGATATGGTGCAAGACAAAGTGCCGCGGTTCGACCTGCAGTTGTTCCGCCAGCGGTGACGGGCAGATTGGCTAGAAGACAGGCTTCCTCGTCAATCTCAGGGTTGCCCGTGTGCGGGCCTGGTGATTACGCCGACTCTGCTTGACACCGCTCGAGGTAAATCGAGTAAGGGGTACCGAATCTCATCGGCCGGAAATCGATCAGCGTAGCGCGAGATCGACGCGCGAAGGCGCGGCTTCCGTCGTCGACGCTGCGCCTTCCCCGGACACCCGGGCGACGGTGACGAAAAGGCGGTCGCCTGCGATGTTTTTCGCCACCAGCGCCTCCTTGACTGCCTGCGCTCGGGCGTTGGCAAGGAGCCGCAGCGCGTCGTCGTCGATCTTGGCGTCGGCGAGCAGGAGCGACTCCATTTCGGCGGGGGGAACGTCCTTAAGAATGCCGATCACGTTGCGCGGGCGGTCCTTGATCGACGACTCGCGGTAGGCTGCGGTGAGCCAGCGAATGCGCTCGTCCGCACCAATCGTCACCAGGTCCACCGACGCCGGGGCCGCACCAGCGGCCGCCAGCGATTTCATCTTTTCGCGCTTCATCGCCGATTCCACCGTCGCGCGGCGCAACGCCGTACGATCGCCTTCCGAATCGGCACGACCGCCGATGTCGAGCTTGAGCGCCGGCCGGTCGGCGAGCGCCTTGCCCAACGTGTCGACGCGCTGCTGCGCCTCCGTCTGGATCACCGCACTCCCCGGGTCGAACGGCACAATCGACAGTTCCTCGCCGCGTCCGAACGCGGCCGACAGCAGCGCGAACGGCGCGGTGACCGCCTTGGCGATCAGGTTGACGATGACGCGGATGATGAGACCGCCGACCGAGAACTCGGGATCGTCGAGCGACCCCGATATGGGCAACTCGATGTCGATCACGCCGCGCGTGTCCTTGAGCAGCGAAACCGCGAGCAGCACCGGGAGCTTCGTCGCGGTCGGGCTGTCGACGCGCTGAGGGTTGAACGTCAGCTGGTCGAGGACCAGCTTGTTCTTGGCGGCGAGCTTGCGGTTCTCGACGCGGTACTGCACGTCGAAACTCAGCTTGCCCTTCTCGATGCCGTACCCCGCATACTTTACGGCGTAGGGCGTGAGCGGTGGCAGGTCGACGTCGCGCGCCTTCGCGATGATATCGAGCGACAGCTCCTTTGCGAACGGATGGATGCGGCCCGACACCTCGACCGGCGCGGTGCGGTCGACCCGTGCGACGATCGACACGTCGCCGGCCTGCTCCGAAGACATCGTCGTCACGCTGCCGGTGACGTCAGTGAGGTTGGCCGTGTAATTCGGGCGAACGAAGAAATCCGAGAAGTTCACGTTGCCGCGCGCAAGCTCGACCCGCCCGATCGTAACCGGTAGCGCTTCACGCGCCGGTGCATCGGGAGCGGGTTTGGCGGCGGGCTTCGCATCGGCCGGCGGCTCGGGCTCCCTGCCGGGCGTCAACAGGCGGGTGAGGTTGAGCGTTCCGTCCTGATAGACGATCGTGCGCGCGTAGTAGTCCTCGACGCCGACGCGAGCGACCGCGAGCCGGAACGGCGAGCTCGCAACGTCCATGTCCTCGAGTGTGAGACGCTGCCATCGCAGGAGGTCCGATGCGGTCGGTTTGTCCAGGGCGGCAAAGTCGGTGACCACGACGTTTCCCTTCCAGGCCGCCTTGACGGGCGCAGCTTCCGGAACGTCGACCGCGATGCTCCCCTTGGCAGCGAGCGCACCGGCGGTGAGCGAAACGTTGACCTGCGATTCTACGTAGGGCCGCACGGCGACGAGGTCGATTCCCGACACATCAACCAGGCCGGAAGCCGACACCGGATTGGTTGCGAACGCGCCATTCCACGCAACGCGTCCACCGCTGCCTACTCGCGCGCGCAGGGAGATCGTCGACTTCGCGCCGCGGGCATTCGAGAAGTTGCCCGCGGTGAGTGCCAGGTCGCGTATCGCGAGCTTCACGCCGGGTTCGGGCATCCGATCCTCGACGTCGATCAACGCTCGCTCGACGACGAATTTGGCGAGTGTCAGCGTCCATGTGCGGTCGTCCATGCCGGTGCCGGTTGTCTCGGTCGTCTTCATCAAGCGCGCGACATCGAGCGTCCCGTCGCGCTCGCGCGCGAGCTTCATCATCGCGTTGCGGCTCTGGAGTTCCGCGATCTTCACGCTCCGCGCGCCGACGTCGACGTCGATTCCGCCGGCGGCGAGACTCGGAAAACTCCAGAACGGCTGCCGGCTGCCGGGATAGGCAAGCGCGAGGCCGCCGATTGTCGCCGTGCCTTCGGACAGCGTCACGTTGCCGTCGGGCAACAGCGCGAAACGTGCGGCTAGATCGAGCGAGCCCTTCTGCACGTCGACCGCCAGCACCTCCTTGTAATAGGGGAATAGCAGGCCAAGCGAGAACTTCGTAAGGTCGAACGTACCGGTCGCTGCCGGGACCAGTGGCTCCACGTCGGCCTCTCCCTTGAACGTGGCGATGCGGTCTGCCGATACGAATGAAAGCGCAACGTGCGCTTTCTCCCCGGCTTTGGTCGAAAGATTGGAGGCCTCGACGGCGACATCGGCCAGCGACGAGCTGAACGTCGAGGTTTCGTCGACGAGCGTCAACTTGCCGCCACTGATCGCGGCCTTTGCCACGGTTACCAACCACGACTTGTCCGTCGGTGCGGCCGCAGCTGGCTTCGCGCCTTCGCGTTGGGGGACCGTGTCGGGCGTCACGTCGAACAGGGGCTGGGCAAGCTCGAGCGAGCCGTCGCGCAGGCGCTTCATATCGACGGTCGGGCCATCGATGGTGGCCGACGCGATCCGGACGTCGCGTTCGAAGACGTTGATCCGCTCGAGCGTGAGCGAGATCCGATCGGCGGCGGCGAGCGACGACTTGTCACGGCGCGCGAGCGCGAGTCCGTCGACGCGGGCGTCGCCCCGCACTTCGAGCTTGCCGGGCTGCCCATCGATGAACACGACCTTAAGGCGCGTCGTCAATGTCCCACCCGTCAAATCGATCCGCGGCTTCGCCGGCAGGTAGCCGATGTAGGACTTGAGCGGCAGGGCGTCGACCTGAATATCGATGGCGGCCTCGCGTCGCCCGGCAAATGGCACCGCCTCTCCTCCGAGCGAAATGTGCGAGCCGTTGAATACGCCCTCGAGATGCGGGGTCACGCGGATTTCGGTCGCGTACGGTAGCGACGACAGGAACGGCACGCCGATCGCGAGGTTCTCCACGCGGTGCTTGCTCCCGGTCGTGCCGTCGTCAAACGCGACCGACCCGCCGTCGAGCTCGATGTTGTTCAGCGAGAAACCCGGCGTCGGGCCATCGGGTCCGGCCATTGCCTTGTCGACAAGGTCCTGAATGCTGTAGCGCCCGTTGCGATCGCGGACGAGTGAAACAGCCGGATGAACGAGCTTGAGCGCATCGAGCACCGGCGCGCGGTGCCACAGCGATGCCGAGGACACGTCGGCATGGAGCTCGTCGACGGCGAGCAACGGCGAGGCGCCGCCCAGGTCCGCGATCGCGAGCTTCCGCAAAACAAGGCGCAGAGTAAACGGATTGAACTCGACGGTCTCGACCGTCGTCTGGCGACCGAGTGCTTCGGTCAGGCGCGATTCGACCTGGCTGCGGACGATCGGCGGTATGGCAAGCCAAGTGATTGCGATCACCCCGACCAGCAAGCCGAAAGCGATCGCGCACCGCAATAGCCAGCGGCGGGACCTCGGGGACAGTGACGTTGCGGAGGGATCGAGGGGCATGGGGAAACACCTGTGACTGCGTTCCCCGTCCGCCGTCGACATGCGATTCTAACCGCGTCGCGCGCCTCCTACAAAATGACGCGGGGCGCCGATCGATACTTGCTGCGGTTCAGTTAACTGCGTCTTTATGACTGCATGCGGCTGTGGCAACCCAACTCCGAAGCGAGACGGTGGTCTGCTGGACTGCGGCTCGGCTGGAAACGCGATCCCAAGTGTCAGCGGCGAGACACGACGAGCAGCGATCGCGGTGGTCGCCGGAACTCATGGTCGGGCCGGTATCGCACTTGTAACTGATTGATGTAGCGTGATAAGGTCGCTTGGCTCGCGACGCTCAATCAAAACGCAGGTTCCTGGTTCGAGTCAGTTCGGGGAGCCATCTTTCCAATCAGCGGGGCCGCTCGTTGCGCCTCACGGTTTCTGCCCACCGTGGAGACCGGTCACGCATGCAGTCGTGGCCGGGCAGAAACTGAATTTGGCGGGGCCGGCGGCGAACATTGGTGGCGCTCCCAAATCGCACAAGCCGAAGTCGAATTGCCGCGCTCTCGCTCGTCCCTTAGTGCGGTGCAGTCGCGATATCCGTGAGCACGCCTGCGATGCATGACGTTCTCGTGATCGGTGGCGGCAACGCCGCGCTGTGTGCCGCATTGATGGCGCGCGAGGCGGGCGCCAGCGTGCTGCTGCTCGAGGGGTCGCCTCGCGAGTGGCGGGGCGGCAACTCCCAGCACACACGCAATCTCCGGTGCATGCACGACGCGCCGCAGGATGTGCTGGTCGATGCCTATCCCGAGGAAGAGTTCTGGCAGGACCTGCTCACCGTTACCGGCGGCGCGACCGACGAGGCCCTGGCGCGACTGGTGATTCGCGCGTCCTCGACGTGCCGGCCGTGGATGGTTCGCCACGGCGTTCGCTTCCAGCCGTCGCTGTCCGGCGCGCTGCACACCGCCCGGACCAACGCGTTCTTCATGGGGGGCGGCAAGGCGCTCGTGAACGCGTACTACCGGAGCGCGGAACAGGTCGGCGTACAGATCCGCTATGACGCACAGGTCAACGAACTCGAGTTGCGCGATGGCCGCTTCGTCGCCGCCCATGTGAGTAACGAGCGCATCGAGGCGCGCACGTGCGTGCTCGCGGCTGGCGGTTTCGAGTCGAACCGCGAGTGGCTGCGCGAAGCGTGGGGCGTCAACGAGCTCGGCGAGTACCCGGCCGACAACTTCCTGATTCGCGGCACGCGCTTCAACACCGGGGTCCTCCTGCGCTTCATGATGAGTGCAGGCGCGGACATGGTCGGTGATCCGACGCAGGCGCACATGGTGGCCATCGATGCGCGGGCGCCGCTGTACGACGGCGGCATCTGTACGAGAATCGACTGCGTCTCGCTTGGAGTCGTGGTCAACCGGGATGCCGAACGTTTCTATGACGAGGGGGAGGACTTCTGGCCGAAGCGGTATGCGATCTGGGGGCGTCTGGTCGCACAGCAGCCCGGCCAGATCGCTTACTCGATCATCGATGCAAAAGCCGTTGGCCGCTTCATGCCGCCGGTCTTTCCGGGGACAACGGCAAACACGCTGCCGGAGCTTGCAGTCGCGCTGAAGCTCGACGAGACGCGCTTCATGCAGACGATGAACGCGTACAACGCGGCGTGCCGTCCCGGCACGTTCGACCACACGGCGCTCGACAACTGCGCTACGGTAGGTCTCACGCCCGCGAAAACGCATTGGGCGCGACCGCTCGATACGCCGCCGTTTTTCGGCTATGCGCTGCGACCGGGTGTGACCTTCACGTACCTCGGCCTAAGGGTGGACGAGACCACCGCGGTTCAATTCGGGGGGCGGCCGAGTCCCAACCTCTTCGTCGCGGGCGAAATGATGGCGGGCAACGTGCTCGGAAAGGGCTATACGGCGGGTGTCGGCATGAGCATCGGCACGGCATTCGGCCGCATCGCCGGTACGCAGGCCGCGCGCGCGGCCAAGGAGCGGGCCCGTGCCTGAGAAGCTATTGACCGCCAATGAAGCCGAAGTCGACCGCGTACTCGCGATCTGCAACGCGTGCCGCTATTGCGAGGGGTTCTGCGCCGTATTCCCGGCGATGACGCGACGGCTCGAGTTCGCCAAGGCCGACATCAACTATCTCGCCAATCTCTGCCACAACTGCGGCGCGTGCCTGCATGCGTGCCAGTACGCGCCACCGCACGAATTCGCCGTGAACGTCCCTCAGGCGATGGCCAAGGTGCGGCGCGAAACGTATGCCGAGTTCGCCTGGCCGGCTGCTCTGGGGTCACTGTACAAGCGCAACGGGCTCACGCTGTCGCTGGCGCTCGCCGTTGGGTTGGCACTCTTCCTCATTCTCGCCATGGCAACGACCGGCTCGCTGTGGCGCGTCGTGCCCGGCAGTTTTTACGCGATCTTTCCGCACAATTTGATGGTTGCCGTGTTCGCGCCCGTTTTCCTGTTCGCGATCCTGGCGCTCGGCATCGGTGTTCGCGGATTCTGGCGCCAGGAGCACGCCGGCCCGGTGTCCGGCGCAGCAGCGGGAGAAGCCACGCACAATGTGCTGCGCCTGAAATACCTCGACGGCGGTCACGGCGAAGGCTGCAACGACGAGGACGACCGGTTCACGCTCGCGCGCCGCCGGCTCCATCACCTCACGTTCTACGGATTTCTGCTCTGCTTTGCAGCCACGTGCGTCGCGACGGTTTACCACTACTTTCTGAGTTGGCCGGCGCCGTACGCCTATGCCAGCGTACCCAAGGTGCTCGGCATCGCGGGTGGCATTGGGTTGGTCGTCGGCACGATCGGACTCTTCTGGCTGAACCTGCGCCGCCACCCGCTTCATCAGGACATCAGCCAACGTACGATGGACCGCGGATTCATTGCGCTCCTGTTCCTTGCGGCGGCGAGCGGGCTCGTGCTGATGCTGGTGAAGAGCACGGCGGCATTGCCACTCGTGCTGTGCGTTCACCTCGGCAGCGTGATGGCGCTCTTCCTTACGTTGCCCTACGGGAAGTTTGCCCACGGCATCTATCGCAGCGCTGCGCTGCTCAAGTGGGCGATCGAGCGTCGACAGCCGAGCCGGCTGCAGCTGTCCGAGGATTGATCGGATGTTCCGCAGAACCGCTTCAACGGGGGTGGCCTCGGCGGAATTGAGCAAACGAGCGGTGAGATTGTTTGTTGTAACGGCCGTTCAATCGGCTGTCGCAGATGCGACAATCCCGCTTACCGCGTCACCGACGCCCAGGAGCAACTGCATGATCGGCAAGCTGCGCAATCCGCTGCGACTCCTCGTCGGCACGATGCTGCCTGCGCTCGCGGCCATCCTCTTGCTCATTCCGGCAGCCGCCGTCGCGCAAACCGAGGCGAAGAAGGACGCGCGCCCGCCCTTCAGCGACGACATCGAGGACCCGGCCGAGTGGGGCAAGGCGTTCCCGAAGCACTACGAGCTCTACAAGAAGTCGGTCGACATGCAGCGCACCAAGCACGGCGGCAGCGAGGCGGTGCCGCACACGCCGACCCAGGCCGATCCGCGCTCGGTCGTCGCGCGCTCCAAGAGCGACGAGGACAAGGGGCTCAAGGCCATCTGGCAGGGCTACGCCTTCTCCGAAGACTTCCGCGAAGAGCGCGGCCACGCCTACATGCTCGAAGATCAGCGGCTCACGAAGCGGCAAGTGGTAGTGAAACAGCCGGGCGCGTGCGTGAACTGCCACGCGTCGATGTACGTCGCGTACAAGCGGGCGGGCAACGGTGACATAACCAAGGGCTTCGAGAAGATCAATGCGATGCCCTACGCGGAGGCGACCAAGCTCGTCAGCCATCCGGTCGCCTGCATCGACTGCCACGATGGCACGACGCTCGCGCTGCGCGTCACCCGCCCTGCGTTCATCGAGGGCATTCGCGCCTACAAAGCCTCGCAGGGGGTGAAGGACTACGACGTGAACAAGCAGGCCTCGTCGGCCGAAATGCGCGCGTATGTCTGCGGGCAGTGCCACGTCGAGTACTACTTCAAGGGCCCCGAGAAGCGCCTCGTCTATCCCTGGGCCAAGGGCCTCAAGGTCGAGGAAATCACCGCCTACTACGACGAGATCGGCTTCCGTGACTGGACCCACAAGGACACCGGCGCCCCCGCGCTCAAGGCACAGCATCCCGAGTTCGAGACATGGAGCCAGGGCCCGCATGCGCGCGCGGGGGTCACCTGTGCCGATTGCCACATGCCGACGATTTCCCCTTCGTTCACCGATCACTGGGTGCGCAGCCCGATGCTGAACGTGCAGGCTGCCTGCGTCGGCTGTCACAAGAAGCACGAGCAGAAGGTCACCGCGGATGAACTGCAGGCCCGCGTCTACCAGATCCAGGACCGGCATTGGGCGCTTCGCGAGAAGGCGATGGTGGCCGTGGTCGGGCTGATCGACGACCTGAAGGCGGCGAAGGCCGCGGGCCGCAAGGATGAGGATCTGCTCGCCGCCCGGTATCTGCAGCGGCGCTCGCAGTTCTATCTGGACTTCGTCGAGGCGGAAAACTCGACCGGATTCCATGCGCCGCAGGAGGCTGCGCGCATCCTGGGCGAGTCGATCGACTTCGCGCGCCAGGGCCAGATCGCGCTGCGTGACCCGGCGTTCAAGCCGACCGTTCCCGTGGTGAACATTCCGCCGCCCCCGCCGGCGAAGCCCTGAGGGGCGATGGCCGGAATTCGCAAACGAATGGAACACGCGGCCAGCCTCGCATGCTGAGGCGCGCATGGCAGCGGCTGCGCAGCCCGAGTGCCCGCTGGTCGGTGCTGGCGCTCGTGCTGCTGGGCGTCGTGGTTGGCGCGATCGCGATCATCGGGACCCAGGTGATGGTCCATGTCACGGGCACCGATGAATTCTGCGGAGCGGCGTGCCACTCGATGCAATGGGTCGCGACGGAGCACCGCGAGAGCCTCCATGGCGCGAACGCCACCGGCGTGAAAGCGACGTGCCACGACTGTCACATCCCCCGGGAGTATCCCCAACTCCTCTGGTACAAGGCGGTGGCGGGCACGCGGGACGTCATTGGCGAGATCCGCGGCATCATCTCCACGGAGGAGAAGTTCGCGAACGAGCGGAGGCGCATGGCCGTGCACGTGTGGACGGAATACAAGGCCAACGATTCTCGCGCGTGCCGCGGCTGCCACGCGTTCTCGAAGGACGTGCTCGCGAAGCAGAAGGAATTGGTGCGCGAAATACACGCGCCCGTGCTCGAGGGCTTGGCGACCTGCATCGATTGCCATAAAGGCGTCGGGCACACGGCGCCCTGAGCAATACAGACCGCTGCGACGAAGAGCGCCTGCGCAGCGCTGCGGCGTTTCCGCCGCGCCTTGGGTTCAACGCACCGGCTCGCGCCGGAGCCGCCAGGGCAACAATCATGATGCCCGTGCCCGGGCGTTGACCTCAGGGCCGTTGCGGCCCGGGCAGTTCGATCGGCCGCGCGCGGCGTCCGCATGGGACGCCGGCGCGCGGCACGATGTTTACTCCTGCTTCTTGCGACGCATGAAGACGAACAAGATCACCCCGATCAGGATGGCGATGATCAGCCACCACGTCGTGCTGATTCCGGAGGCTGCCGGCGGCGTTGGGGCCGGCGGCGTGGTGGCCGGCGGCGGCGTGGGAGCTGCCGTCGGAGCTGCGGCCGGCGCCGGTTGCGCGGGCGTCGCCGCCGCCATCTTGGCGGGCTCGGCGGGAGCAGCCGCCGCAGGTGCATCCGAAAGTGCAGCCTGT
>Ga0070668_100004009_pt1 | contig 10897 bp, 11 predicted proteins | sample KBSS43metaG_FD_64661 | JGI IMG/M metagenome (GOLD analysis project Ga0070668, IMG submission 64661) | Switchgrass rhizosphere microbial communities from Kellogg Biological Station, Michigan, USA - KBS S4-3 metaG | ecosystem: Host-associated > Plants > Roots > Rhizosphere > Soil ... | reverse complement strand
CCCACCACCGGCGGAATCGCGACCGTGCAGACCGCCAGCTTCACCATCGACCTCGCCGCGAAGCAAGTCACGACTTCCGACGGACCGGTCCGGCTGACACCGACCGAGTGGAGCCTGCTCGAGGTCCTCGTCCGCAACACCGGGAAGCTGGTCAGCCAGCGGCAACTGTTGCAGGAAGTCTGGGGCCCGACCTACGAGGCCGAGACCAACTACCTCCGCGTGTACATGGCTCAACTCCGCCGCAAACTCGAACTCGATCCCTCCCGCCCCACGCACCTCATCACCGAACCAGGTATCGGCTACCGCTTCCAGCCCTGACACCTGTTCATGAGCGTCCCGGGCCATGGCGAGGCCCCGCTCGGTTCTTCGATGGTCAGAGTGCTGCGGCGGTGGTCCGCTCACGTAACGTGTCGAGCTTCTGCGCGTCACGGGTGCCCGGAACAGCCCAGTTCATGACGATGTGCAGGTCGGCGCGCTCGATGGCGAGGATGTCGCAGTCGAGGGTGATCGCTCCGAGTTCCGGATGCACGACTGTCTTGTGCGAGCCCTGCAGTGGCAGGGTTGCGTAGCGCGCCCAGAGTTCGTCGAACCGTCGGGAATCGCGCAGACCGTCGATCAGCTCTGTGACGGCGCGGTCGTCCGGGTAGAACGCGGTGTCCGACTGCGGAGCAGCCGATGCTGAGGGAGGACGAGCAGAAAATGCCCAGGTCAGTGGGGCACTTCGGTACATCGCGCGGTTCAGCACCACTGAAATGCTCGACATCTTCGAAGGAACCCAGCAGATCCAGCAGCTGATCGTCGCCAGGCGCCTCTTGGGGAAGACATCAGCTGAGCTGAATAGCCTTGTTGCGGGGGATTCCGCTGTTGCCGGCTCGGAGCTCAGAGTCGGTAATGCACGCTCCACCGGGAATTGAGGTGGCGAGGCGCTGGACGTCGGGCGGTCAGCGGCGCAGAGTCGGAAGAGGAGGGGAAGGAGCCGCATCATGAGGATCCACGCGACGTGCATCGACCATGTCGTTCTGAACGTTTCCGACCTCGACGCGAGTCGTCGGTGGTGGTCGACCCTGATCGGTGCACGGGCCACGAAGGACCACGAAGGCGAAGTGTCGTTCAAGGTCGGAGGCCAGGCGCTCCGGCTTCGCCAAGGAGTTCCGGCGCCGCGTGGTTCGATCGGCGTCTGCCTGCTGGCTGACGCCTCGATCCGGGAGTTGTACGACAGGGCTGAAGAGTTGCACGCCGTACACGGAGAGGTTCATCCCCGGACCGCGGCCACCGAGCCGGTCCAAGCAATCACCGTCGAAGACCCCGACGGCTATCAGATCGAGTTGGCCACCTACACGCCCGAAGGCGCCCCGATCCCATAGCCCGGATGCTGCCAGCTGGAAGCCCGCGGCCACCCGGGTTTGCATCGGCCCGATCGCCGGCGAGGGCGCGGCCGCGATGATGACCGAAGGGCGGGCCCTTCCGAAGCCCAGCACTTACGCCTGAAGAGCGGGCCGAACTGACCTCGGCGGTGGGTCGCTGGCCCTCGGCGCTGGTCAAGTCCGACGCCAGGAGCATGGGCTGTCCACCGTGGAAGTGGCCCATCACCTGCACCACACATTGGCCCGCCGCCGCAGGACCGTGGGCGCATACGCTTGAAAACTGAATCACTACACCGGTGCAAGGAGTGTCCTCACCCACTCGTCACGTCAGCGACATGCCCGACGCTGCAGCCGCGTTCGCAGAGCGAACGCGCGGCCGGGCCATCATCCAGGTGGCCTGTAAGCGGCGTCCCGCACCGGATCACCCGAGCAGCGCACAGCTCGGTCACTCAGCCCTGTTGGAGGACCCATGGAACTCGGTCTCGCCCTGCCCACCGCCGGGCCGCAGACCTCTCCGGAGACGATCGCGACTGTCGCCAGGGAGGCCGAACGGCTCGGATTCGGCGCCTTGTGGACGTTCGAACGGCTGCTTCGACCAGTCGACAAGGTCGTGCTGTGGACAGGAGGCGAACCTGCGATGCTGCCGGAGTTCTACGGCTCGGTGTACGAGCCCTTGGAGACGCTGAGCTACATCGCGGCCGTTACACAGCGGATCAAGCTCGGCACCGCGATCCTGGTGGCACCACTGCACGTACCGGTGATGCTCGCCCGCCGGCTGGCCACTCTGGACCAGCTCAGCGGCGGGCGGGTCATCGCGGGCCTGGGGCAAGGCTGGCAGCACAACGAGTTCGAGACCGCGAACGTGCCGATCCGCCGCAAGGGTGCCCGTACTGAGGAATTCATCACCGCCCTGCGGGCCGCATGGGGCCCGGATCCGGTCCGGCACGAAGGCGAGTTCTACCGGATCGCATCCTCGCAGGTGAACCCGAAGCCGCTCCAGGCCCGCATTCCCGTGCTCCTCGCCGCCAACTCGCCCGCCGCCGTCAAACGCGCCGGCCGGATCGCCGACGGCCTGATCCCGATCAGTTCCTCGGCGCGCGAACTCCGCGACATCGTCTCCGCGTTCCACGCCGCGGCCCAAGAAGCCGGCCGCGACCCCAGAGACCTCATGGTGGTCAACCAGGTCCCTTGGCCGACGCCGATCACCCGCGAGCCACTCGGGGACGGCCGGCCGTTCCTCGGCGGATCACCCCAGCAGATCGCCGAAGACCTCATGACAGCCCGCGAAATCGGCGTGACCCAGGTGTACCTGGCCGGCGGCCAAGGCCTCGGACTCGACCTGGGCCTGCAAGCCGCCGACGTCGACCAATGGCTCGGTCTGCTCGCCGAAGTAATCAAGACAGCCACCCGCCTCGGCGCTGTCGCATCGTAGGGAAGCACCACAGCCGAGTAGCGGGCCGTTCCTCGCGCCCACGGGCAGCGAGATCCAGCTCACCGGAGGTCGAGGTCGCCGAGCTCTTGGTCTAACGCATGTGCTGCGGAGGGGTTGTGGATACGGCGGCCGAGAACGGTGGCGGTGGGTTACGGAAGGTATGGGAGCTGATCCAGGTCAGGGCGTCTGATGGTGAGGCCAGCGCGGCGTGGTCGATGCAGACCCGACGGCCCAACCGAGGCGCCGATCTGCGCCTGACCTGACTCGAACCCACAGCCCGCGGATTCCTGGCTGAGGTTGACCATTGTTGGTCATCTTGAGCGAAACTCTTACCGGCTGGGGATTCGGGGCTAGCGTCCTGGACATCGGTTCAGAGCGATGACCATCCTCCCGCGCTGATCGAGGTGCGTTCCGAACTGGCGAAGGTCGCGAGCATCCGGTTCGAGCAATGTGCCCGCGCCGCCGACAACCGAGCTGCTCAAGGCAGATACGCAAGGTAACCGAGCTCTCGGGTCGCCAGTCCCGCGCCAGCGGGCGAGGTTGCCTTTCGTTGGATCCAGCAACATCGTTACTCGTCAGTTCGTTCCACAGTTCTTCGACTACTCGACGGACTCCGACGCACAAAGCTCGGAAGCCCTGCCGACAGCTGACAATCGGCTAACCTGAGTCCTGAGTCCTGAGATCCGACAACAGATCCGCGACACACGTGGTCCGAATGGATCCATCTGCGGGGCGAGTGGCCTGACCTGTGGGTCGGACGAGCTGGCATCTCACGCTCTGGAGAACGACGTGCGCAGCATCAGTGGTGGCGCGTGCCCACTCCGCGCCCATGTCGATCCGCGCCTCTTGCGATTCAGCGCCGGGGCGACGGCGAGCGTGCTCGCTGTCGTGCTGCTCATCATTGACGTCGCTCGACCACTAGGTCTCGGCGTGCTCGCCTCCCAGGTCGCCGTGTTCGCGTTCACCGCGTTCGTGAGTTTTCAGTGGTCCTTGTGGGCGCAGATCTTCGCCCGAGTCATCTGGCCGCGCATCGGACCGCCGGGAGAGTTGGAGGACGCTCGGCCGCCGAGATTCGCCCAATTCGTCGGCTTCGTGTTCACCGCGCTGGCGTTCACCACCTTTGCGCTCGACGTCGATGCCGCTGGCTACGTCCTCACTGCTCTCGCCTTCGCCTTGACAGCCCTCAACGCATCCACCGGGCTGTGTTTGGGCTGCAAGGCCTACTATCAGATCCGCCGACTGAAACCGGCCTGAGTCCGGTCGACCGCGGACCCCACCACATTCAGCCCTCGCCCCTGGTCGCACGGTCGTACGGTCACTGGTCTGTCGATGAGCGGATGTTCAGGAGCAACGTCATCTGCTGGGTATTGGACCTACGCAGTCCAGATTGCGATGGCGCCACCAGTGCCGCCGACGGGTGAGAACGGCTGCGGCGAAGTTGCTCGTCGGAAGCGCTCGTCCAGCACAGCCGATCGAAGTTTCGCCGAAGCCGGCTTCGGCGTGCTTGACGAGGTGCTCCCAACTCCGGAGCAGCCATTGCGTATGGAGGCCGTTGGCAGTCCTGCCTCGCGAGGCATCCCGCGTGAGTTGTTCGTCGTCATCTGCTGCGCCGAAACATGACGCGACCCGGTGCGGTTTCGGACACGGTACGTCGGTAGCGGACGCAGATTCACGCGACGCTTCATTCGCGGCAGCTGGGAACTGCGGAATTGAGGACTGGACACGGTTAGCGGAATCGCGCCTGGCTCCAAGAGGACATGTGAACCCTTGAGCGCCCTGTCGTCAGCCGGAACGTGGCACAACCGCGCGCGGGCCCGCGCGGTCGCCGCTGATCTCGACACCTGCTGTGCCAACGGCGTAGTACTCCGAGGTCGGCTCAGCAGACCTCTTCGAAGGAGATCTCGACGTCTCGGGGCGTCGCGGCTCCCTTGAGGGCCCACGCCCACCCTGGAAGCGCGGTCGCCTGGGCGAAGAAGTCGTCAAGGCTCATGCCGAATGACCACAGATTGCCCGGTGCGAGATCCGCCGTTTCGGGAGTCGGGTCCCAGTGGACCGTGCAGCTCAGCTGCCACAGCGGGGGATCCTGCTCCCGTTGTCCGACGAACTGGCGGGTCAGACCTGTGTCGAATTCAGGAGTGCCCCGGAACGTGTAAGTGCCGAACTGAGCGAGGACCCCGTCTCCGTCTTCATCGGCAGGTGCTGCATCATCTGCAGGGATGGCAGCGAATCGGCGAAAGACCTCGACGATTGTCCCTACGTCACCCGACCTGATCGGACCAGCGGCCACGCCGGCGTCGGCCAGCATCGTCAACAGGCCGGCCTCGGCTTCGCGAATCAACATGAGCCGATCATGCCTCGGCGGTGGTCGGTCGTGCCGCACAGCGCACGGTCGGCGCGCTGCTGTCGCTCAGGCCTAGAACGATGGTGTGGTCCCTCCGGATGCGTAGAACTCCAGACTGCCGGCGAACAGTTCGAGGAACGCCGAGAAGTTCGCTGCGAGCCTCTCGACCTGGCGCTCCGTCGCAGGGCGGAGCACTCCAGACTCGATCGCTGCTTCCTCGATCCTGAAGACTGGCGAGTCTTCGTCCACGCCGACGACATACAGGGCACCACCTCCGTCAGAGCCGATCACCAGGATCTCGACCAGCCGGCCTCCGTGTTCCAGCCAGCGTGGGTACTTCTCGGCATGCGCCGCGGCGATCCGTGTCGCCGGTCCGATGAAGTAGCCGTTCCAGATGTCGGGCAGGCTCACCTGCTCGATGGCGTTGAAGAACTCGATGATCGATGGTGGAACTTGCGCGTCGTGTCCGAGTTCCAGGCTCATCTGGGAGCCACCTTGCCTGGTTCCAGTGACGACTTCGTTGACGCCAGGCGGATAGCCGTACCGCTCCTCGAAGCGCTCCAGGACCTGCTCGGTGGAACGCCTCACCCGGTCGGACCACGCGTCGAGATCAGTCACAGGCAAAGCGTGCCCACGTTTCGGACGAAGCGCACGAATCTGCCGCGATCGGAGCGCAACTCCCGTCCCGCGAACTCCTGTGCCCACCAACTAACTGGCTGCGGTTCACAGGCCACGGCTGCCTGTCTGCTGCTGTCTCCGGAGCGCCTCCAACCAGGCTGCCAGACCCTCGAGATCCCGCACATGGTTCTTTCCAACGGAGATCGGCTGCCTCCGGTGCTGCATGACCGGAACGACGGTGACGAGCCCGAACCACTCACGGGAGGCATCTACCGGCCGTCGTGGATCGAGAGTGCTTCGGCGCGCCGAGTTGGGACCTTCGACGGTCTTGACCGTCTCCCAGTTGAGACGTTTCCGGCCGAGCGACACGCCGTCGTTGTCCACCACCAGCACAGGCCGGCCGAAGAGCGCCATGCGGGCGTGCCACCAGATCAGCGGAATCAAGGCCGGCGCTGCCACCAGGCAGAACAGCGGCCACCAGCGCCAATCCTGATGACCGAGGGTGGCCGACACGACCGCCCTGATCTCGTTCGTCAGCACGACCCCATAGATCAACGCCGTCAGGGCAGTGACCTCTCGCCGCGGCCGGACGCGCACCTCGCCCGACTTCGCCAACTCGGCCGCCCAGTACGTCACTTCGGTTTCACTCGCCACGCCACTCCGCCCCAGACGCCGTGAAGGTCCTGGCCTTCCTGCCTGCTGTGCTGATGCTAGAGGTTGGAGCAGCATGGGAAGCGAGAGCGCGCCTCGATTAGCCGCGAGAGCAGGTCGCGCCCGAGGTAGTCAATGTGCCGTCTGAGCGCCGCCATCGCCGGCAGTTTCGGAGTTGAGTACGGCTGTCCCGGCATCTGTTCAGGTCCGTCACTGGTCCGTGGAACACTGAGAGCTGTCGACTACTGGCGGGTGCCGATGAGTAGCGGATCCACAGGTCAGCGGCCACCTGGGCGCATTCTGGCCGACCTTGCGGCTCTGTGGATCAGGTGGACGTCGAGGGTGACGGGGTCGGCGGAGCGTTCCTGCTGTTCGGTTGCGGCGAGCAGGCGGCGTACGGCGATCGCGGCTCGTGTCGGGCCGCGGCAGCTCGGGTGTTCGGACGGCGCGTCAGGGCTTGCGGGCGAGGACTGCGCCGTTGGCGCCGGGAGCCTCGAACGACACGGTTCGGATGTCCACGAATCCCGTGGTGTGCAGCCATTGCTCGTACTCCGCTGCGGTGTAGTTGCGCCCGGCTGTTTCGACCAACATGTTCAGGCTCATCAAGGCGGCAGCGGGCGGCCCGGTCTTTTCGTCGTTGACCAGCAGTTCGCTGATCACGATCGTTCCTCCGGGCGGCAAGGCCGCGAAACACTTGCGCAGGATCGCCAGATCCTGCTCCGGTGTCCAGTCGTGCATGATCATCGACAGCAGCACGACGTCGTGGCCTGTCGGGAGGGCGGAATCGAGGAGGAAATCACCCGGGCTGACTGCGATGCGGTCCTCGTAGCCGGTTTCGGTCAGTTTTCTCGCGGCGATCTCGCAGACCACCGGCAGATCGAACACCGTCGCGCGCAGGTTGGGATAGCGTCGGCACAGCTCGATGTCGTAGGCGCCGGAGCCCCCGCCGACGTCGAGCAGTGTGGTTGCCGCGGACAGGTCGACGTGGGCGCCGAGTTCGCGCGCGGTCAGTGTCGAGAGTGAGTGCATCGCCTCCCAGAACAGGGCCAGCAGTTCGGGGTCCTCGCCGGCGAAGAGGTGCGGCTGTTCGTCGGGATTCCAGCTCGTCGGCCGATCGGTGCGCACGGCTTGGGTCAGGCGTCCCCATGCCGGGTAGAGCCTCCGGTCGAGCATTCGCACCCAGCCGCCGAAGTGATGAGCCTTACCGGGAACGAGGAATTCGTCGGTCAGCGCGCTGTTCACGTAGCGCCCGTCCGCGCACTCGAGCAAGCCGATCGACGCGCACGCGGTGAGCAGCAACTCGGCGGGCCGCCGGGCAATGCCCAGCGTCGCGGCGAGTTCGTCGGTGGTGCACCCGTCGGTGCCGGACAGCTGGGAGAACAGGTCCAGTTCGTAGGCAGTCGCGAGTGCCTTGAACGACCAGAAGCCTATGGAGAGCTGCATCAGCGGCAGCGGCGAGACCGCGGGGAGGTCGCGATCGAGGTGGCGCGGCGCGGTGGCCGTGCCGGTCCTGCTCGGGGCGTCTGATGCCGTGTCACCGGTGTTGTTCATGAACTCTCCAGCCCACGTCGTACGAAGCTCGGACTCCTTCACCCTTGCGGCGAGCGGCTCTGTCGATCAACACGAACCTGTGCAACGCTCGTGAAGTGTGGCTTAACGAAGGGAGCCGGACATGCTGGAGCGCTACGAACTGGAGACCTTCCTGACGCTCGCCGAGGAACTGCATTTCGGCCGGACCGCCGAGCGGACGCACGTTTCCACGGCCCGGGTCAGCCAGACGATCAAGAAGCTGGAACGCCGGGTCGGCGCGCCGTTGTTCAACCGCACCAGTCGCCATGTCGAGCTGACGCCGATCGGGCGCCAGTTGTACGACGACCTGTGGCCCGGGTGGCAGACCATCGTGGCCGGTTTCGAACGCGCGGTCAGGTCGGGCCGCGGCGTCAGCGGGACCCTGCGTGCCGGCTTCGTGAGTGCGGCGGGTGGCCAGTTGCTGTCTGAAGCCGCCGAACTCTTGGAGGCTCGTCGGCCGGGCTGTGAGGTCACAGTTCGCGAGGTGCAGCTCGTGGACGCGATCCCGTGGCTGCTCGCGGGCGAGGTCGAGGTACTGCTGACCTGCTTCACGAGCGAGCATGACGACATCGTCACGGGTCCCGCGCTGGTGACCGAGGCTCGGATGCTGGCAGTGCCCTTCGGGCATCCTCTGGCCGATCGGCGGTCGGTCTCGGTCGCGGACGTTGCCGGGCTGACCGTGCTGCGGACGCCCGATGAGCTGCCTGGCTCGGATCGGCCGGGCCGGGCCCCCGCCGAACAAGCCGACGAAGCCGGTCCGGCGGCTGCGTCTTTCCACGAGGCGCTGACGTTCGTCGGCGCCGGCCGCGGCGTCCTCCCGGTCAGTGCGCATATCAGGCGCTACTACGTGCGTCCCGACGTCTCGTACGTACCCTTCCGGGACGCACCACCGGTCGAATGGCGCCTGATGTGGCGTGCGAACGCTGCAACCGCACGTGTTGTCGCGTTCGCCGGAGCCGTACGGGACTTGGTCGGCGCCGAGGCGCCTGAGTGACGCTTCGGCGCCGGGTGACGGCTTGCCTGTGCCGTTCGCGCCCGGTGTTCAGACGAAGGTGAACAGCTGGTCGGCGTCGAATCGTGAGATCGGGTTCGTGTACTGCTTCGCGGGGTCGGGGTAGCCGAGGGCCAGCAGTACGGTCGTGGAATGTCCGGTTTCGCGGATCTTGAATGCCTTGTCGACACTGGTCGGGTCGAACCCCTCGAGCGGTGTGGCTTCGACGCCGAGTTCGGCGGCCGCCATCATGGTCAGCCCCACGGCCATGTAGGTCTGCTTCTCCATCCAGTGATTCAGGTCCTTGTAGCCGTAGTTGCGCAGGTTGAGGAAGTCGCGCGTCATCGATTCCCACAGCTCCTGCTTCGCCGGGTCGGGGAATCGCCCGTCGGCACGCTCCTTGCTGAAGACCGCGTCGACATGACTGTCGGGCAGATCTGCCCGGGTGGTGAGGATGATGGTGTGCGACGAGTTCAGGATCTTCTCGGCGTTGTCCTGGAATCGTTGGCCGAGGTTGTCGGCCAGCCGCTGCTTGCCTTCGTCCGTGGCGAGGACGTAGAAGTGGTTCGGCTGAATGTTGGTCGACGTGGGCGCCGAGCGCAGGAACTGCAGCAGCTTCTGAAGGGTTTCCTCCGGGATCGTCCTGCTGGGGTCGAAGTACCTGGTGAGGTGCTTGCCCATGAGCTTGTCGAGATCCATGTCAATCTGCTTTCTCGTGACTGTCGATAGGTGGTTCGTTGGTGACTGGCCCGAGCCGGTTCTTACCGCCGCATGCCTCGCGAATTCGTCGGCAGGGCGCGCACGCGTCCTGGAACGCTGCGGAACTTGGTAGCCGAAAGATCCACACCGATCTCGCCACCAACAGGAAGGCCGACCATTCCTGGCCACTTGGAAGGCGCCGGCCTGGAGCATCGGCTCGACCCCAGCTGGGACCTCTACAAGGTGCGTGGCAAGGTCTTCATGCTCATGACGGACCTGCCGGGACGGCCGGTCGTGATCCTGAACGCCGACCCGGACAGCGCCGTGGCCCTGCGTGAGCAGTACGCGGACATCACCCCGGCTACCACATGAACAAGAAGCACTGGATCACGCTGGAGGGTGGGCCCACTGTCGACGAGAAGCTGGTGAGGCAACTCTCGTCACCGACTCCTACCATCTCGTGGCCTCAGTCGGGGCGTCCCCCGAATCCGCGGTCCCTGTCATGAGGGCCTTCAGGGAGCCCGGCGGCGGGTGCCCGCGGATCTGCGCGGCCGGCCACGATCAGGTGAGTCAGTGTGGCGAGTAGGCACAGCCAGGTGAGGGCCATCGTCCATCCGGCCAGGACGTCGGTCGCCCAGTGGTACCCGAGGTACACCCGGCTGAGGCCCATTGCGACACTCAGCAGAACAGCGACAGTTGCGCCGGCGATCTTCAGCGCTCGCGACGCGCTCGAATACCAGAGCAGTCCGGCCAGCAGCAGGAAGAAGGTGCTGCCGCTGAGAGTGTGGCCGGACGGGAACGAGAAGCCGTTGGTGACCGTGCCCAGCACGACGCTCGAGTCCGGTCGATGCCGTCCGATCAGGAGCTTGAGGACGGAGGTGAGGATCGCCGCGCCGACCATGCCGACGACCAGGACGACGGCCTCGAACCAGCGTTTGGTCACGATCCGGAACACGGCAGCGACGATCACGGTGATCATGGCAAGGACCGGTACCTGGCCCAAGAAGGTGACTGCCTGCGCGAGCCTGCTCAGGCCCGCAGTGCGGTGCACGATGAATGCCTGAGTCAACTGCGGGTCGAAGGCTGCGAGCCCGTCGCCTTCGATCACGGCGTCTGCCTGCACGACGAACCCGATTGTCCCCAAGGCGGCTGCCAGCAGACCGAGTAGCGTGCATCGTGACAGTGGACTCACAGCCTTCGGGTCGTCGGAACGTGACCGGACATCAGGTTTC
>Ga0070668_100004007_pt1 | contig 10899 bp, 11 predicted proteins | sample KBSS43metaG_FD_64661 | JGI IMG/M metagenome (GOLD analysis project Ga0070668, IMG submission 64661) | Switchgrass rhizosphere microbial communities from Kellogg Biological Station, Michigan, USA - KBS S4-3 metaG | ecosystem: Host-associated > Plants > Roots > Rhizosphere > Soil ... | reverse complement strand
ATCGACATCTATCCGGAATACACGGGCAACGGCGCGTTCTTCTTCGCGGACGAGAAGAACCCGGCGTGGAAGGATCCCAAGGCAGGCTACGAGAAAGTGAAGGCGCTGGACTTCGAGAAGAACAGACTCGTCTGGCTCGAGCCCGCGCCCGCCAACAACACGTGGGCCATCGCCGTTCGCAAGGACGTTGCCGCAGGCAACAAGCTCAAGTCCCTCGCCGACCTCGGCAAGTGGATTTCGTCGGGCGGCAAGTTCAAGCTCGCGGCGTCGGCCGAGTTCGTCGAGCGCTCCGATGCGCTTCCGGCATTCCAGACCGCCTACGGATTCAAGCTCGGCCAGGACCAGATCCTCACGCTGGCGGGCGGCGACACCGCCGTGACCATCAAGGCCGCCGCCGAGGGCACGTCGGGTGTGAACGGCGCCATGGCGTACGGCACCGACGGCGCGCTCGCCGCGCTCGGGCTCGTGATCATGGACGATCCCAAGGGCATCCAGCCGATCTACGCGCCCGCGCCGATCGTGCGCGCCGAAGTGCTGACCCGCTACCCGGCGATCAAGGAAGCGCTGGCGCCGGTTTTCCGTTCGCTCGATACGCCGACGTTGCAATCGCTCAACGCGAAGATCGCGATCGAAGGGCAGGATGCGAAGCAGGTGGCCGCCGCCTATCTGAAAGCCAAGGGCTTCATCAAGTGATTTTGCCGGGAGGTCGCGGACCTCCCCGAATCGGGACGTGAGACCGATGAACGCCGTGAGGAACCGCGTTCTCCTCGTCCTCGTGATCCTCGCCATCGTGGCTGCGTGGGGCCTCGCGTTCCTGACCGTCGCGCCCAATCGCCTGGTGAGCGGGACGGCGATTCCACTTTCACAGGTTTCGGAACCGTGGCGCGCCGTGCTTCTCGTGCCGTCGTTGGTCCTCTTGCTTGCGGTGTTCCTGCCGCAGCGCCGGAACACGCACGCCGCGGTCGCGGTCGCCGCAACGCTTCTGTTGTTTGGTCTCGTGTGGCTGGCCGGCGCCCACGCGGCTCGCCTCGCGGAATCCGCGTCCCCGATCACCCGGATCGCATTCGGCGGCGGCTTCTGGGTGCTCGCGCTCCTTGCGTGGCTCGCCGCCGTCGACGCCATCGAGCGGTCACGACTCGGCCCGGTCGCCATCGCGCTCGCTCACTTCGCCGTGTTCCTGCCCATTGCCGTCCTCCTGCTCGGTGGCGAGCTCGATCACCTCTCCCTGCTCAAGGAATACGCGACCCGCCGGGACGTCTTCGATGTCGCGCTCGTCCGCCATGTGGAAATCGTCGCCGCCGCGCTGGTGCCCACACTCGTCGCCGGAATTCCGCTGGGGATCTCGTTGTTTCGCCATGCGAAGTCGCAGGCGTCCGTCTTTGCCGTGCTCAACGTCATCCAGACCGTGCCGTCGATTGCTCTGTTCGGCCTCCTGATCGCGCCGCTCGCACTTCTCGCCACCGCGATCCCGGGCTTGCGTGATTTGGGAATCAGCGGCATCGGCGTGGCGCCCGCGGTGATCGCGCTCGTGCTCTATTCATTGCTGCCCGTCGTGCGAAGCACCGTGGCAGGACTCGTCCAGGTGCCTCGCCCCGTGGTCGAGGCCGCGACCGGGATGGGACTCAGCCGCGCACAGATCTTCCGCAGGGTCGAGGTCCCGATCGCGCTCCCGGTCTTTCTATCGGGGGTGCGAATCGCCGCGGTCCAGGCCGTGGGACTCGCCGTCGTCGCGGCACTGATCGGCGCCGGAGGCCTGGGCGCGCTCGTTTTCCAGGGATTGGCGAGCGGCGCGCTCGACCTGGTCCTGCTCGGCGTCATTCCTACCGTGGCGCTCGCCGTCGTGGTCGACGCCGCATTCCGGGTCCTCGCGAGCTCCACCGGCACGCAGACGGGATGATCGCGTTCGAGCACGTCGGCAAGGCCTACGACGGCCGCGTGGCCGTCGACGACGTTTCGCTTTCGATTGCGGAAGGCGAGTTCGTCGTCGTGATCGGCCCTTCCGGCTCCGGCAAGTCGACGATGCTCAAGATGGTCAACCGATTGGTCGAGCACGATCGCGGCCGCATCCTGTTCGCCGGCGACGAGATCCGGCGCTTCAAGCCCGAAGCGCTGCGCCTTCGCATGGGCTATGCCATCCAGTCGATCGGCCTCATTCCGCACTGGACGGTGGAACAGAACATCGCCGCCGTGCCGGAGCTCCTGGGCTGGCCGCGCTCGCGGGTTCGCGACCGCGTTACCGAGCTCCTCGAGCTCCTGGACCTTGCACCCGCCACGTATCGCCGCCGATATCCGCATCAATTGTCCGGAGGACAGCAGCAGCGCGTCGGCGTCGCGCGGGCGCTGGCCGGCGACCCCGCGATCCTCTTGATGGACGAACCTTTCGGGTCGCTCGATCCGGTAACGCGCGACGCCCTGCAACAGGAGATCGCGCGCATTCACAAGGCCTCGGGCAAGACCATCCTTTTCGTCACGCACGACATCGACGAAGCGCTGCGCCTGGCTACGCGCATCGTCCTGCTCGACCAGGGCCGCGTCGTCCAGGACGGCACACCGCGCGAAATCCTCGCGTACCCTGCCGCCGACTTCGTCTCCGAGTTCGTCGGGCGCGGCGACATCGGCCTCAAGCTGCTGGGCCTCGATACGGTGTCCGGGCTCGTCCGTCGTGGCGAATCCGCCGCCGGCGACGCGATCCCGATTTCCGCAAGCCTGCGCGAGGCCTTGTCGATCGCGATCGCCCGCGGCGTGGACCGGCTCCCGGTCGCCGATGACCAGGGGCGAGCGGTGGGTGCCATTGCCGTGGCCGATATCACGAAGCCGCGGGCATGAATACGAGCCGCCTCATGCACGATCCGTTGCCGTGGTTCACGGCGCTGCTCGTTTTTTTCGTGTTCGGGATGGACGCGCTGCGGCCGGTCTTCGCCGCTGTCTTTCCGGAGCTCGACCGGCCCGTCTTCACGCAGGACAGCTTCCCCGCCCTGACCGCGGCACATCTGCAACTGGTAGCGATCTCGAGTGCGGTGGCGATCATCGTCGGCGTCGGCATCGGGATCTTCGTCACCCGGCCAGCGGGACGGGAGTTTCGCCCGATGCTCGAGCGGGTGGTCGCCATCGGCCAGACGTTTCCGCCGGTCGCGGTCCTCGCCGTGGCCGCGCCCGTGCTTGGATTCGGCGAGTGGCCTGCGCTCATCGCGCTAGCGCTCTACGGGCTGCTTCCCATCGTGCAGAGCACAGTCGCCGGCATCGAGTCGGTTCCCGGATCGGCGCGCGAAGCGGCCGAAGGCCTGGGCATGAGCGCAGCGCGGATCCTGCGCCGCATCGAGCTGCCGCTCGCGATGCCGGTGATCATCGCGGGCATCCGCACGTCGGTGATCATCAACATCGGCACGGCCGCGCTCGCGTCGACCGTCGGCGCCAGGAGTCTCGGCACGCCGATCATCGTCGGTCTTGCCGGGTTCAACACCGCGTACATCATTCAAGGCGCGATCGTCGTCGGTCTACTGGCGATCGTCGTCGATCTCGGCTTCGACCGCCTGCTTCGCTTCCTCGACCGATGGCGCGAGGCCGAAGCTCCCGGCGCGAGCGCGGCGCAAGTCCCCGGCACACCCTAGAACCCGTCCCCGATCGGCGTCTCCTTCCAAGGGGGTACGGGGTCTTGCATTTAATTTAATTTGTGTTAATATCAAATTAATTACCGAGCACCAAGACCTATGGCTCCACGCGCTTACAACTCCGAATCACGGCTGCAGAAGCAAGCCGAGCTCAAAGAACGCATCGCCGCCGCAGCCGCCGCTCTGCATGCCAGGAAGGGCGCCATGGCGACCAGCTACGCGGAAATCGCCGCGGAGGCGGGCGTTTCGCTCCCAACCGTCTACGCGCACTTCCCGACCCAGCGCGAGCTGCTCGTGGGTTGCACGCAGCACGCGGCCGCGGGGGCGCCGGTCCTGCCGATCGATGCCGTGATGGCGGCATCCGACCTGCCCGCCGCCACCGAGCTTCTGGTCGACGCGATGGAGCAGCAGCACCTGTACTACGAACCGTGGCTGTCCTGGCGAGAGAATCGCGTGATCCCGTTCCTGGCCGAGATGTCCGGCGACGTGCGCGATCAGCGCGCGGCGCTGATCGCCAAAGTACTCAAGGCGCACGTCGGGCCCGGCGAGCATCGCGAGGCGGTGGCCGGCTGGGAGTCCGCGCTGTCGTTCGACTTCTGGCACCGCCTTGCCCGCGGACACGGGCTGTCGCGCCCCGCGGCGCGGCGCGTGATCGTTTCGTGCCTGCACGCCATCGCGGCGTCGCAGGCCCCATCCAAGAGCAAGACCCTTTCAAGGAGAAAGCGATGAATCCCTCTGCAGTTGCGTCGATCGACGAGGTTGCTCCGGACACCTACCGCGTGAACGTCGCCTTGCCCGACGCGATGCCCGGCGGGTTCTCGTTCAACCAGTACCTCGTGGTCGACGAGATGCCGCTGCTGTTTCACACGGGGCCGAAGAAGCTCTTTCCCCTGATCCGCGAGCAGATCGAAACCGTGCTTCCGCTTTCCAGGCTGCGCTACATCGCCTTTTCGCACGTCGAAGCGGACGAGTGCGGCAGCCTTCCCGAGTTTCTGCGCGCCGCACCCGAGTCGGTTCCGGTGTGCAGCGAAATCGCGGCGATGGTTTCCATCCGCGACCTGGTGGACGTCGAGCCCCTGGCCATGGCCGACGGCCAGGTCCTGAGCCTCGGACGGCACAAGCTCGCCTGGCAATCGACGCCGCACTTGCCGCATGGCTGGGAGTGCGGTTATTTCTTCGACACGACGACCGGGATGCTCTTCAGCGGGGATTTGTTCACGCAACCGGGAATCGGCGAGCGTCCTCTGGTCGAGGACGACATTCTCACGCCGAGCGAAGCCTTTCGCCGGCAAATGGACTACTACGCGCATGCGCGCGACACCGCGGACCTTATCGAGAAGCTCGCGAAGCTGAAGCCTGAAAGCCTCGCCTGCATGCATGGCAGCGCCTGGCGCGGCGATGGCGCGGCGCTGCTGCGCGGCCTCGGGGCGGCGCTGGCGCAACCGTGAGCTACGCCTTTGGCGGAACGTTGACGTTGAGGTGGAACACGTTATCGGGATCGTACTTCGCCTTGATAGTCTGCAAGCGAGGCAGGTTGGCACCGTAGGCCGCGGCGAGCGCCCCTGCGCCGGTATCGTCGTTGTCGAGATAGTTGACGTAGCGACGCGACCCGACGAGCGGGGAGATTGCGGAAAAAGTATCGCGCGCCCACGCAATTCCCGCGGAATCGTGCTCTGCCGCCTGCCATTGGGAAAGGATCAGCACGTTGAATCCGCTGCCACGAAGCGAGTAGGCCGTCAGCTCCGGCGCGACCCGCGTCGCGGCGCCGTGGAAGTGCTCGATCACCACCTGGCCCATCGGTGAGGGACACTTCATGAAGGAATCGACAATCGTATCGATGGCGGCATCGCTCAGCTCGTCGACGAAGCGAGACTTCCAGTAGTTGCGCGCTCCCCGCGGGTACGAGCCGTCGAGCATGGCGTTGAGCTGCGCATACGGAATCGGTCCCATCGCATCCATGACGGGCTGCCCAAACGACTTGATCGGCTTGACGGCACGCTCGCCTGCCGCCATCCCGCCGAAATGGCCCGCTCCGATGGCCGCAAGCTTCGTGGCTCCGTCGGGACCCGTGATGAGTGCGCAGACCAGCATCAAGTCGTCGTCCGCACGGCTCGCCAGGTCACGGAACAGGCGAAGCACGTCGCGGGCGCGCTCGGCGGGCCAGGCCACGAGTCCACCCGTCACGGTCGGTCCTACCTGGTGAAGGCGAAATTCGAACGACGACGCCACGCCGAAATTGCCGCCGCCGCCTCGAGCCGCCCAGAACAAGTCGGCATTCTCCGACACGGCCGCACGCACGATGCGGCCATCGGCCAGCACGACTTCGACCGCGTTGAGATTGTCGAGCGACATCCCATACTTCGGCATCAACCAGCCAAGGCCACCTCCAAGCGTAAGACCGCCCACACCCGTCGTCGACACGACGCCGCCGGTCGTCGCGAGCCCGTGCGCCTGCGTTTCACGATTGACCTGTCCCCATAGCGCGCCGCCGGCGACACGCGCCGTCCGCGCCGCCGGATCCACGTAGACATGCTTCATCAGCGACAGATCGATCATCATCCCGCCATGGACGGTCGCCCGGCCGCCGACGTTGTGGCCGCCGCCGCGAACCGCGATTTCGAGCGAGTGCTCGCGGGCGAGACGGACCGCGCTCGCGATGTCCGCCGAACCTGCGCACTGTGCGATGACCGCAGGCCGCTTGTCCACGAGCCCGTTGTGAATTCGCCGTGCGTCGTCCCATGGCGCATCCGCGGGAAGCAGCACCCGGCCGCTGAAGTCCTTCGCGAGGTCGCCGACAGCAGTAGAAAGGTCGCTCATGGCAATGCTCCTTGTCTTTGCCCCATACCCAATTCTATTGCGCCGCTATGCGAGCCGTCGACGCCATTCTTGTTTCGTTTGTTGCACGGTTTCCGGGCCGGTTTTCTGCATAGGGGCCGCCTCGAAGCGGGCATCACATCGGGACTTGCTTCAATACGTCGGCAATCGGGCCCGGAGGGATGAAGACCGGCGGCTCGAACGGTGCCTCGTGAACCGCCAGCAACCCGAGGATCGATACGGCAGCAAGCGTGAAGATGACCAATGCAGCCGCCTGCGGGCGCGGCTTTTCCAGATGCACCACGGCGATGGAAAGCTGGGTGATGAGCGCGAGCAGCAGGACGGCGATCCACTTTGTCACCACTGTCCGGTCGTTGCTCAGCACAACCCGGTCTTCGTGGGCAGCGCGTACCCGGAGCGCCATGTCCAGCATCGTCCTCTGGACGCTGACGTCCTTTCCGACTCCGGTCGCGGCCACTTCCCGCAGAAGCGCGTTGAGCGCCGCATCTGCTTGCGCGGACCGCTGCTGAACCGCAAGTCGAGGCCACTCGTCTTCGATGACGGCGGTGACATAACTGCGAATCGCAGTGCGCAGCCCCTGGTTGTCGACGCCGCTTGCGGCACTGAGGCTGTAGAGCGCGACGAGCGTGTCGCTTTCGGCGAATATCAAATGCTCGGCCTGCTTGTTGCGGTCCCAGATGTCATTCGACAGGAACGCGATCAGCAAGCCGAAGATGATCGCCGTCGAACCGAAGAATGGAGCGACCACGCCCTTGAAGCTCTGGATGCGCCCGCGCAACGGTGAGCGGAAGGACAGCCAAACGATGAGAGCTGCTGTTCCGAGGTAGAAGGCAAAGAGACTCGCGAAGACCGCGAAGACAGGCAGCGCGAGCCACGTCATGAACCAGCCTTGCATGACATCTCCCGGGAAGGACTGTGCCCGTTAGCATATTAGCGATAGCCCCTTTTCGCCATAGCGGCGAGTCGCTGCCCGCGCGTTCAGGCTTTCAGGCGCGCGCGGCACTCGGCGATTGCGCGGCTGCCAGCCACCGGGCCGGCCGGCGATCGTGATCGATCGCTCCAAACAGAGCGACGTGCAGCACGTCGCGCTGCGCGTGGCTGCCGCCAAGCCGGTGGACAAGCCTTCGAAAGCTCCTGATCAGCTTCATCGCCACCGTATCGTTGCCGTGTCCGAACGCGATCAGTGCGCGGCACGCGGGAAGGCCCACTTGTCGCGTCGTCTCGCCGTAGCGGGTTGCAAGCGACTGGGCTTTGACGAGCGCATGCTCGAGGCGACGGGCCAGGTCCCATCGCCGCGCGCCCACGAATGCCAGCATCGCGTGGACATCGTTGAAGCTGCAGAACCCGTCGTCGACGTGCGCGGACCAGGCCGAAGCCAGCTCGACCCAGCGCTTCCCCGCTTCCCCGCCTGCGACTTCGACCCGCCACAACAGCGAAGCCGCATCGATCAGGTCGGCGACCTCGCTCGATCGGCGGGCACGGATCTGCCGGTCGTACAAAGCGAGCGCAATGTCGTGCCTGCCCTGGGCCAGGTGGAAGAGCGAGACGTGCCACCAGCAGTGCGTGGCGACGATCGTGCCGACGCCCCAGCCGCCCAGATGCTCGTACATCCATCTCGCGCCTTCGTACGCGCGACCGGTCATTTCGAAGACATGCGCCATCACGTGATGAGCGCGTGCGTCGTCGCGGTTCAAGGCCAGCGCTGAGCGCGCGGCTTGCTCCGCTTCCGGGTAGGCGCCGCACTCCTCCAGGCTGAAGGCGTGCATCGCCAGCACTGCGTGGTATCCGGGCAGGTCGTTCGACCACGCCGGCAGCACCGCCTTCACGCGGTCCTTCATGCGCGCGGTGTCGCCCGTGAGGTAGTCCAATGCATGCGCCGCCTGCAAGGCGAGGATGTCGCGGGGTTGGACGCGAAGCGCCTCGCCGAGCTGCGCCTTGGCGCTTTCATAGTCGTCTCCGACGACCGCGGCAAGCGCTGCCAGGTGCAAGCGCTCGCGGTCGTTGGCTGGCAGGTCGTTCGCGAGCGCCAGCAACGGCCGCGCCGCATTCACCTGACGCGGATCGCGGCTGCACACGAGCCCCCAGGCCCGCAACACGTGCGCCATCACGAACGTCGGCGCCTCCTGCAGCGCCACGGAAACCAGCTCCTTGACGCCCTCGTGCCAGCTCTGGTGAGCGGCGAGCGCGCGCTCGTAGGCTTCCAGTGCCGCCGGAGTGGCGCCGGTGACGTTGCATCCGCGTCTGTCGACTCCGCTCATGCCATGCCTTCACGAATTCCAGGGCCTGTCGCTACCGCGGTAGCGCGGTGAGTCCTACCCAGGGGCAAGTCTGCCGGGCAGACGTGGTGCCGGAATTTCGCGGGGACGGCATTTTTGTTTCATTTGTTTCACGGAAAGCCGAAGCGTAACGCACTTGTCGCAGGCGCGCGGCTGTAGCATTCTGCACGCGCCATGCCCGCTCCGCCGACACCGCTCGACCTCGCGAACACGGTTGCCCGCAACCTGGTTCCCCTGGGCGGCATCCTCTTCTTCGGCTGGTCGGCGATGAACGTGCTGATCCTGTACTTCGTGGACACGATGCTCGCGATGGGGGTCATGTTCGCGGGCCTCGCGCGCTACTTCATGCCGCCGCCCACGGACGATGGCTTCGCGGCTCGGCTCAACGCCGAGGTCGGCGTGGTGGGTGCGGCACTGTTCCTCGTCGCGTTCATCTCGATTCCGCTCGGCATGCCGCTCATTTTCGTCGGCGCCGCATCCCATGCTTCCATTGGCGACATTCTCGCGGACCAGTCGTTCCGCGCCGGCCTCGTGCTGCAGGTGATCGCGGCCTTCTGGTCGTGCGTCGGCCTGTATCGGGCGCTGAAGATGCAGACGCCGGAGCAGATCCGCCTCAAGCGGCGCTTCGCGCTCGTGTTCCTGCGCTGGATCGCCGTGCTGATGGCGACTTACACAGGCGGCGTCGTCTTCATGTTCGGGCGGTTCGCGGCGTTCCTTCTGGTCGCGATCTACGCCGGGGCGGGAATCATGATCGACGTTGCGCCGGACAAGTTCCTGCGCCTGATGCCGGGCGGCGCCGAGGATGCCGACCCGTTGCCGGGAACGTCGCCTCCTTCGACGAATCCGGCGCAGCGCGAACGACGAAAGCGCCACAGGAAGCATTGAGGGTCAAACGAGCAGTCCAAACCGTACAGGAGCACAACCGATGTTCACGCTGAACCCGCTGCCCCCGCAACTTTCTCCCGAGCTCGTCGCCAAGCTCGTGCGTGCCGAGCCCGCGACGATCGGCCATTTCCGCCACTGGGGCTTCATGGATCCCGGGCTCAAGGCGTGGCAGCAGGACGTGCGCATCGCGGGACCGGCGGTGACCGTGCATCAGCCCGGTGTCGATGGGACCATCATCGGCTATGCACTCGGCCAGCTGCGGCCGGGCGACGTGCTCGTCGTCGACCGCTGCGGCGACACGCGCCACGCCGGCTTCGGCGGCGTGGTGTGCTACGCGGCGAAGGTGGCGAAGGTCGCCGGCGTGATCATCGACGGCGCGGTTGCGGACATTGGGGAAATCCGCCGGTATGGCGTGCCCGTGTGGGCGCGCGGCCTGTCCGCGATCACCACCAAGCGCATCGGCATGGGCGGATCGTTTTGCGCACCCGTCTCGTGCGGCGGCGTGGCGGTGAGGCCCGGCGACATCATCATCGCCGACGAGTGCGGCGTGGTCGTCATGGATCCCGCGGACGCCGAAGCGGCGGCCGATCGCGCGATTGCGATGCAGGACGCGGAGGCGAAGACGAAGGCGCGCCTCGACGCGGGCGAGAAGCTTCCGGACATCTCGGGCGCGACCAAGGTACTCGAGGAAGCGCTGGCAAGGCAGAAAGCGGCCAAGTAGGCTGGAGTTCATCCATGCGCGGCCTTTTGGCGTTGATCGGTATCGTGAGCGGGATTTCGGCAACGGCCTCTGCGCAATCGCCGGGATCGACCTACGACCAGTTGCAATCGACGTACGAGAGTGCGCAGGCGGCTGCAATTCGACCGGGCGACGAGGCGCTCACCTGCGAGGCGCTCGAAAGCGAGCTCGTCGCATCCGTGAAGCAGCCCGCCGTTCAATCGTACGTTGCGAAATCCGGTGCGGCAGCGCAGGAACGGATGGCCGCGATGAACCAGGCCCCGCCCGGTGCCGCGGCCCAGGCCGCGCTCACCGTATTCAGCTCCATCGTTCCGGGCGGCGCGTGGGCCGGAATGGCCGCGGGCGCTGCGCAGGGGCAAGCGGCGCAGGCGCAAGCCACGCGCAACATGCAGGAGCGAATGCAGCAGGCGCAGGAAATGATGGGCATCATGCCGTACCTGATGCGCGGCCAGCGCGTCATCGAGCTGGCCCAGGCGCGCAGTTGCGCGTGGGTGCGTTGAACGGCGTTAATGGTGTCTGACCCCATTAAAGTAAAACTTTAAAAGGGTCTGACCTA
>Ga0070668_100004006_pt1 | contig 10901 bp, 5 predicted proteins | sample KBSS43metaG_FD_64661 | JGI IMG/M metagenome (GOLD analysis project Ga0070668, IMG submission 64661) | Switchgrass rhizosphere microbial communities from Kellogg Biological Station, Michigan, USA - KBS S4-3 metaG | ecosystem: Host-associated > Plants > Roots > Rhizosphere > Soil ... | reverse complement strand
ACGTCCGGGCGGACCAGCGAGTCGCCGCGGTTGTAGTGCGAGTCGGAGTTCGTGGTGATCCACCACGGCTTGCCCTCGGCGAGCATCGAGTCCCACAGCCCGCCGACCTTCGCGGTCGCCCAGTCCCAGCCGCCGTACGTCCGGTAGGCCTCGGCGGGGTAGCCGGGCCACGAGTTCGGGCCGGGGCTGTTGGCGTAGCCGCCGCGCGCGCCGCCGTTGCCGAGCGGCTTCGGGAAGCCGTCCGCCTGCGCGCCGGGCGCGCCCTCCATGCCGATCACGATGTCCGGCGCGGTGTCGCGGTAGGCCCGCAGCTCGTGCGGGGCGACGCGGCCGTTGCGCAGCGGGTGGTTGATCAGCACCACCGGCGCGTGGATCCGGCGCGCGCGTTCTTCCGAGGCCAGCCAGCGCAACGCCGTGAGCGCGAGCGCCTCGTTTTCCGGGCTCGACGCCTCGGAGCCGGTCAGCCGCCAGTCGAAGGAGCGCTCGAACTCGCGCAGCTTCGCGGCCTGCTGGTCGCCGGCCTGGAAGAACACCGTCGCGTGCTCGGCGCCCGGGACGTTCCACTCCATGCCGTGCCACAGCAGCAGGTCGGGGTACTTCCGCCGGGCGGCGGTGAAGTCCTTCGCGGTCGGCTCGACGGACGCCTTCTCGTGCTCGGCGTGGCCGTGGTCGGTGAAGACGATCCAGTTCGCGCCGTGCGCCCGCCCGCCGGCGGCGATCTGCTCGATCCGGTACATGGCGTCGTACGAGTACTGGCTGTGGGTGTGGTGGTCGCCGGGCAGCCACTGGTACCGGCCGCAGAGCCGGCCCAGGTCGAAGTCGGGGACGGCGGGGGCGGCGGGGGCGGGGAGGGGCACGCTCGCGGCGGCGGCCGCGAGGCCCGCTCCCTTGAGGAAGCGGCGTCGGTCGGTGGTCACCGGCGGGACGCTAAGCCGCCGGAGTGAACGGGCGGTGTCCCGGCGGCCAACGTGTGCTGTGATCTTGGGTGTGGAGGAGAAACCCCTGGCCCGGGTGCTGCCGCCGGTGATCGCGCTGGCCGCGGCCGCCGGGGTGGGGCTCGCGTTCTGCATCGCCGCGCTCGTCCGGCCGCCCGAGCTGCCGGTGGACACGAACCCCGCGCCGCTGGCCGGGCACACGTTGTGCGCGGCGGTCGTGGTGACCTTTTCGTCCGATGAGGACATGCGGGCCGCGTTGCCGTCCTTCCGCGGCGACCCGAAGGCGCGGCGGGTGTTCGTGGACTCGCCGTCGGTCTCGCTGCTCGCCGTCCCCGGCACGGACCTCAAGGCCTGGGCGCTGGAGCTGCACGCCCGGTTGCGCACCGCGGAGACGGTCTCGGTCACCGACCTGGACGCGGCGGCGGCGCAGCTGAAACTCACCGCGCCGCCGCCGAAGTGCCCCCGTGAGGGCGAATACTAGGAAGCCGGGACCGAAGCGACGCCCGGGGCGAGGAACGGCTTGCCGTTCACGCGCTCGGACACGCCGGAGCGGTCCAGGTACGGCGTGATGCCGCCGTTCCAGAACGGCCAGCCGGCGCCGAGGATCAGGCACAGGTCGATGTCCTGCGCCTCGGCGACCACGCCCTCGTCGAGCATGATCCGGATCTCCTCGGCGATGGCCGCGAGCGCGCGCTCGCGGACCTGCTCCGAAGTGGACGGCTTGTCGCCCTGGGTCCACAGCTCGACGACCTCGGGGTCGGCGGACTGGTTCCCCTGGGCGTCCCAGATCCAGACGCCCTTCTTGCCCGCCTTGACGAACTTGGCGAGGTTCTCGGAGACGGTGAACCGGTCCGGGAACGCCTCGTGCAGCGTCTCGCCGACGTGCAGCGCGATGGCCGGGCCGACGAGCTGCATCAGCGTCAGCGGCGTCATCGGCAGGCCGAGCGGCTCCAGTGCCCGGTCGGCGACGTCGAACGGCGTGCCCTCGTCGACGGTGACGAGCACCTCGCCGAGGAAGCGCAGCAGCAGCCGGTTGACCACGAAGGCCGAAGCGTCCTTCACCAGCACGCTGGACTTCTTCAGCTGCTTGCCGACCGAGAAGGCCGTCGCCAGCGAAGCCTCGTCCGTCTTCTCGCCGCGGACGATCTCCAGCAGCGGCAGCACGGCGACCGGGTTGAAGAAGTGGAAGCCGACCACGCGCTCCGGGTGCTGCAGCTTCGACGCCATCGCCGTGATCGACAGCGACGAGGTGTTGGTCGCGAGGATCGCCTCGGGCTTGACGTGCTGCTCCAGCTCGGCGAACACCTGCTGCTTGACGCCCAGCTCCTCGAAGACGGCTTCGATGACGAAGTCGGCGTCGGAGAACGCGGCCTTGTCGAGCGAGCCGCTGACCAGCGCCTTGAGCCGGTTGGCGCCGTCGGCCGACAGCCGCTTCTTGGCCAGGAGCTTGTCGATCTCGTCGTGGACGTACCCGACACCCTTGTCGACGCGCGCCTGGTCGACGTCGGTCAGCACGACCGGCACCTTCAGCCGCCGCACGAACAGCAGCGCGAGCTGGCTGGCCATCAGGCCGGCGCCGACGATGCCGACCTTGTTCACCTTGCGGGCCAAGGACTTGTCGGGCGCGCCGGCCGGGCGCTTGGCGCGCTTGTTGACCAGGTTGAACGAGTACAGCCCGGCGCGCAGGACGTCGGACATGAGCAGCTCGGCGAGGCCGTCGGTCTCGGCCGCGTACCCGCGGTCGAGATCGTTCTCGCGGGCCAGCTCCAGCAGCTCGACGGCCTTGGTCGCGCCCGGCGAGGCGCCGTGCGTCCGGCCGTCCACAATGGACTTCGCGCGGGCGATGGCGGCGTCCCACTCGGAACCGCGGTTGATTTCGCGGCGCTCCGGGGTGATCTCGCCGTTGACGACCTTCGCCAGCCACAGCAGCGACTGCTCGAGGTAGTCCGCCGAGCCGAAGACGGCGTCGACGATGCCCAGCTCCGCCGTCTTCTTGACGTTGAGCATCTTGTTCTGCGCCAGGGCGTTCTCGATGATCACCGTGACGGCGGCGTCCGGCCCGATGAGGTTCGGCAGCAGCTGCGTGCCGCCCCAGCCCGGGAACAGGCCGAGGAAGACCTCGGGGAACGCGATCGCCGCGGTGTTCTCCGACAGCGTCCGGTAGTGGCAGGACAGGGCGAGTTCGAGCCCGCCGCCCATGACCGCGCCGTTGATGAACCCGAAGGTCGGGATCTCGGTCTCGGTGAGGCGGCGGAACACGTCGTGCCCGGTCTGGGCGATTTCGCGCGCCAGCTTCGGGTCGCTCACGGATTCGACACCCGAGAGGTCCGCGCCGACGGCGAAGATGAACGGCTTGCCGGTGACGGCGATCGCGGCCGGCTCGGCCTCGAACGCCTTGTCCAGCGCGGCGTTCAGGGACACCAGGCCCTGCGGGCCGAAGGTGTTCGGCCGGGTGTGGTCGTGGCCGTTGTCGAGCGTGATCAGCGCGACGGGCTTCTCGAGCCCGGGCACCTTGACGAGGCGGGTCTTCGCCACCGTGACGACCTCGTCCGGGAACGCGGCCTTCGCTGCTTCAGCGGTGAACGTCATTACTTCGCCCCCTCGAACGCCGGGTTCTCCCAGATCACGGTGCCGCCCATGCCGATGCCGATGCACATCGTCGTCATGCCGTACTGCACGTCGGGCCGCTCCGCGAACTGGCGCGCCAGCTGCGTCATGAGCCGCACGCCGGACGAGGCCAGCGGGTGGCCGCAGGCGATCGCGCCGCCCCACTGGTTGACGCGCGGGTCGTCGTCGGCGATGCCGAAGTGGTCGAGGAAGGCCAGCACCTGGACGGCGAAGGCCTCGTTGATCTCGAACAGGCCGATGTCGTCGATGCTCAGGCCGGTGCGCTTGAACAGCTTCTCGGTGGCCGGCACCGGGCCGATGCCCATGACCTCCGGCTCGACGCCGGCGAAGGAGTAGCCGACCAGCCGCATGGCGACCGGCAGGCCCAGCTCGCGGGCGGTTTCCTCGTCGGCCAACAACGCTGCCGTGGCGCCGTCGTTGAGGCCCGCGGCGTTGCCCGCGGTGATCCGGCCGTGCGGGCGGAACGGCGTCTTCAGCCCGGCGAGCTGCTCGACCGTGGTGCCCGGCCGCGGCGGCTCGTCCTCGGTGGCCAGGCCCCAGCCGAGTTCCGCGCTACGGGTGGCGACCGGAACCAGCTCGGGGCCGATCTTGCCGGTCTTGACGGCCTCGGCGTAGCGCTCCTGGCTGCGCGCGGCGTAGGCGTCGGTGCGCTGCTTGGTGATCGCGGGGAACCGGTCGTGCAGGTTCTCCGCGGTCTGGCCCATGACCAGCGCGGTCGGGTCGACGAGCTTGTCGGCGATGATCCGCGGGTTCGGGTCGACGCCCTCGCCCATCGGGTGGCGCCCCATGTGCTCGACGCCGCCGGCGATGGCGATGTCGTAGGCGCCGAAGCCGATGCCGGACGCGGCGGTCGTGACGGCGGTCATCGCGCCGGCGCACATCCGGTCGATGGCGAACCCGGGCACCGACTTCGGCAGCCCGGCCAGCAGCGCGGCCGTCCGGCCGATGGTCAGGCCCTGGTCGCCGATCTGCGTGGTGGCGGCGATGGCCACCTCGTCGACGCGCTCGGGCGGCAGCTCGGGGTGCCGCCGCAGCAGCTCGCGGATGGCGTTGACGACCAGGTCGTCGGCGCGGGTCCCGGCGTACATGCCCTTGTCGCCGGCCTTGCCGAAGGGGGTCCGCACCCCCTCGACGAACACGACGTTGCGTACCCCTCGCGCGGTCGGCGCGAGCGGCGTTGCTGGTGCGGCCACGAATGCTCCATGAAGTAGACGTTGTTGACCGCACGATAGCCCTTGTTACCGGTCGGTAACCAGTGGTGTGGCCCGGTCGAGTGGGCTACGGCACACTCTTGGGCTTCAACGTCCCTCCCTTGACGAGCCAGGCGACGCCGAACGCCTCCACCGCGATGGCCTCCAGCCACAGCGCCGGGTGCAGCGACGGCGCGATGGCGAGGTACTTGGCCAAGGCGATCAGCACCAGGCAGGCGAGGATCACGCTGCCGCAGGCGCGGTAGACCACGCTCGTGCCCGGAGACTGCTCGCCGTCGTGCGGGAAGAGCCGGAGGCAGAAGTAGGCGAGGGAGAGGAAGAACACGGCCGCGAAGGCGAGGTGCAGGACGCCGGCGGTCCGGTCCCAGGCCGTCACGTCGTGGTCGGGGGTGGTGGGGAACAGCGCGAGCCCGATCGCGCCCAGCCCGGCGACGGTGCTGGCGATGTTGTCGACGTAGTCGTGGCCGTAGTAGGCGAGCAGGAACACGCCGACCGCGCACATCGCGCCGACCAGGACGTTCCGCAGGTCGGTGTAGTAGTAGCCGCTGAGCGAGCCGATGAGGTCGCCGCCCTGCACGAGCTGCTTGCCGAGGATCAGGACGAACGGCAGGGCCAGGCCGATGAGGCCGATGGCGCGCCGGAGGAACAGGTACGAGTGGACGAGGGTGTTCTGCGGGGATGTGGTCGCCGTGGTCATGGCCGCCTCCGGGGGTTCACTGAGGTGAATCGGCCGGGAGGTGCCCACGGATGAGGCTTGTTACCGGGGAGTTGTCCAGATCCGAAGCTGATCGTTACGCAGCTCGGCGAAGACGCCGTCGCGGTGGGCGATCGGCGCGAAGCCTTCGAGGAGCCCGATCCGGGCGCCTTCGGCGGGGTCCCAGACTTCGAGCCCGGCTTCGGCGGCGACGTGGAGCAGGCCGTGGTGGGCCCACATCCGCCCGGAAGGCCCGGCGAAGGATCCGGTCAGGTGCCCGGTCGCGGCTTCGCGCAGCTCGACGCCGTCGAGGAGCGGCGAGTCGCTGCCCATGCCCTGCAGGGCCACGGTGTTCTCGTCCAGCCAGGCGATCGGGGTGTCCCAGGCGTTGCCGCGGTCGGCGAGGTGGCGTCCGTGCTCGGGAGCGTGCCGGTCGCCCGCGAGCCACGCCGCGCAGTCGATGACCAGCGGGATGCCCACCGGGTGCCAGGCCCAGCCGTCGGTGAGCAGCGCCCGGCCGGACGGGCTGGGCAGCAGGGCACCTAAGTAGTAATCGAGGTAGTGCTCGGGGTTGTCCTCGCGGGTGGTCGGGCGCTCGGTGAGCAGCCGGCCGGTGGCCGCGTCGAAGACGTCGAGCCGGTTCGAGTCGGTGGCCGCGACGAACTTGTCCCCGTCGAGGAAGGCGAACGGGAACCGGGTGAACTCGTTGTCGTTCCAGTCCCGGTCGAGGGCGAGCACGGTGACCCACTCGGCCAGGTCCACGACCGTGCCGTACTGCCCGTAGTCCAAGACGATCGCGGCGAACCGCCCGTCGTCCGAGACGTGCAGCACGGGGGCGCGAGGCCGGTCCGGCTGTTCGTTCTGCTCGACGTCCCGTTCCTCGGGCAGCACGACCGGCCCGAGGAGCCACTGGTACTCGTCGTCGATCCGGACGAAACCCGCTTCGGTGAGAGCGAGCCAGCCGCCCGGCACCGGCGCCAGGCAGCGGTCGTTCAGCGGGCGCACCGGGCAGGGCCGCGTCGCCCAGGTGCCGTCGAGTTCGCGGTCCCGCAGCAGGACCTCGGGCGAGCCGCGCCAGCCGAGGTGCGCCAGTTCCTCGGCGCGGTCGAAGCAGCCGACGCAAGCGTCGAACAGTTCGGGTGCCGCCGCGTCGGCGCACTCCCGGCACAGCAGGTCGAAGTCGGTCTTGATCCCGGTGAGCACGCGGAAGCACCCGGGTCCGTTGTCGGTGGTGAGGTGGGCGCAGACACGCGCCCCGGCGGCCGGTGCGAGATGGCCGCACGGAAGAACTTTCACCACCTCAGTGTCGATCGGCGGCGCAACCCATTTACCGGACGCCGAGGTGGGCCAGCCAGCCGCCCTTCGCCGAGATGTCCTGCGCTCCCTCCGTCGCCACCGGCTCGCAGAGGAAGCCGGACACCCACCTTCCGTCGGCCAGTTGCAGCTTGCCGATGGCCAGTGGGGCCGGGATTCCGGCCACGAACTCGCCGAAACCGCGTGCCGGGAGCTCCCAGACCTCCGCGGCCACCGACACACCGCCGGACGCGACCCGCACCAGCCCGGGCTTCGGAGGCACCGTGTCCAGCGCGTACAACCGGTACGCGGCCGCCGTCGAGACCGCCGAGACGAACCGGCCGCCGCGGGAGGTGAGCTCGTGGTTCAGGGGCTGGCCCCGCAGGTGGGCGCCGACCACCACGATCGGGATGCGCTCGCGGCGCAACCCCGCCAAAGCCGCCAGCTTCAGGTCGTCGTGCGGCGCACCCAGGAACATCACGCCGAACGGGCGCCCGGCCACCGCGCCCGCCGGGACCGCCAATGCCGACAGCCCGAACAGGTTGGTGGCGTTGGTGAACCGGCCCAGGCGGGCGTTGACCGCCACCGGGTCGGCCGCGACTTCGGCGAGCGTCGGGTGCTCGGTCGTCGTCGGGAGCAGGATCGCGTCGACGCCGGCCAGCGCCACCAGTGCTTCCGCCCGCAGGCCCGCCAAGGTCGCCTGGTCGGCGAACAGCCGGTGCGCGGGGATGTCGCGGGCCGGGCCGATGATCGAGCGCACGACCGGGTCGACCGCCTCCGGGTGGGTGTCGACGAACTCGCCGACCGCGGTGTACCGCTCGGCGACGAACGCGCCGCCGTACAACAGCCGCGCCGCCTCCAGGAACGCCGAGATGTCCACAGTGGTCACTTCGGCGCCCGCCGCGGCGTAGTCCGACACCGCGGCGTCGAACGCCTCCGTCCAGCCAGGAGCCAGGGGGCCCAGCTGGTCCGGGGACGGGACACCGACGCGGAACCGTCCCGTGTGGACCTGCGTGGGCTCGGCCAGGCAGGTCAGCGCGAACACCGCCTCCTCGACCGTCCGCGCGAACAGCGACACGCAGTCGATGCTCGCGCACGCCGGGACGACCCCTTCGGTGGGCAGCAGGCCCGGGGTGGGCTTGAGGCCGACGATCCCGTTGAACGCCGCGGGCACCCGGCCGGACCCGGCAGTGTCCGTACCCAGCGCCAGATCGACGATGCCGAGGGCGACCGCCACCGCCGAGCCCGAGCTGGATCCGCCGGACACGTATGCCGGGTCCACGGCGTTCCGCACCGCGCCGTACGGGCTGCGCGTCCCGACCAGCCCGGTCGCGAACTGGTCCAGGTTGGTCGTGCCGAGCACCAGCGCCCCGGCCGCCCGCAACCGCGCGACGACCGGCGCGTCGGCCTCCGGCTTGTACGCGTACGCCGGACAAGCCGCCGTCGTCGGCAACCCGGCGACGTCGATGTTGCCCTTGACCGCCACGAGCTTGCCGTAGAGCGGCAGCCCGCGTTCTTCCAACGCGGCGGCTTCGGCCAGCACGTCGGCTTCGGGCCGGAGGTCGATCCAGATCTCCGGCCGGTCCACCTGCTCGATGCGCCGGTACGCCGCCCGCACTCGTTCGACGATGCTCATCCGAGCACCACCAGCGGGGTTCCGGGCGCCACCTGGTCACCGGGGGACACGAGCACTTCGACCACCTCACCGCCGGCCGGCGCGGGGATCCGCGCCTCCGTCTTCATCGCTTCCAGCGTCACCAGCGACTGCGCGCCCTCGACGCGCTCGCCGGCCGTGACGTCCACCCGCCACACGGTCGCCGCGAACGGCGCCTCCACGACGTGCCCGCCCGGCGGCGCCTCGACCCGCGCCGGGGGCCGGGTGACCGGCTCCGGCTTGGGATCGAACTCGCCCGCCGCCGCCCACGCCTGCCGTTCGGCTTCGAACGCCGACGACTGCGTCGCCCGGAACTCGGCGATGCTCTCGGCGTTGTCGGCCAAGAACTCCTGGTAGTCGGCGAGCGCGAAGGAGCCCTCGGTGATGTCGAGTTCCAGCTGCCCGGACGCGCTCCGCGCCCGCAGGTCCAGCAGTTCCTCGGCCGACACCGGGTACCAGGAGATCCGGTCGAAGAACCGCAGCAGCCACGGCTGGTCCACCGCGTGCTGCCGCCAGCTGTTCCAGACCTGGACGGTCCGCCCGACGAACTGGTACCCGCCCGGCCCTTCCATCCCGTAGATGCAGAGGTAGGCGCCGCCGATGCCGACGGAGTTCTCGGCGGTCCAGGTCCGCGCCGGGTTGTACTTCGTGGTGACCAGGCGGTGCCGCGGGTCGAGCGGCGTCGCCACCGGCGCGCCGAGGTAGACGTCGCCGAGCCCGAGTACGAGGTACTCCGCGTCGAACACCGTCCGGTACACGTCATCCACAGTGGACAGTCCGTTGACGCGCCGGATGAACTCGATGTTCCACGGGCACCACGGCGCGTCGTCGCGCACGCCGGTCATGTACCGCTCGATCGCCTCGCGCGTCGCGGGGTCGTCCCACGACAGCGGCAGCCGGACACTGCGGCTCGGCACCACGAGGTCGTGCGTCGGCGGCAGGTCCCGTTCCAGGTCGCGCACCAGCCCGAGCGCCTTGCCGACCGGCAGCGCGTCCGGGTCGACGTGCACCTGCAGCGACCGGATCCCCGGGGTCAGGTCGACGATCCCCGGCACGCCTTCGGCCGCCAGCCGTTCGGCGAGCGCGTGCACCCGCATCCGCAGCGCCAGGTCGAGCTTCATCTCGCCGTATTCGACGAGCAGGTTGTCGTCCCCGCTGCGCCGGTAGGTGACGGACGGCTCTTCGTCCGAAGAGGACAGCCGCGCCAGGACACCGCCGTCGTGGCGGGCGGTCCGGCTCGGCTCGACCGCCGAGGCGGGGCCGTGCCGCAGCGCCGCCGCGTGGTCGGTGTCGATCGGCACGAAACGCACGGTGTCGCCCGGTCGCAGCTGCCCGAGCTTCCACCGCTCACCGGTGGCGACCGTCGCCGGGCAGACGAACCCGCCCAGGCTGGGCCCGTCCGGGCCGAGCAGGATCGGCAGGTCGCCGGTGTAGTCGACGGCGCCGATCGCGTACGGCGTGTCGTGGATGTTCGACGGGTGCAGGCCCGCCTCGCCGCCGTCCGCCCGGGCCCACTTCGGCCGCGGCCCGACGAGCCGGACGCCGGTGCGCGCCGAGTTGAAGTGCACCTGCCAGTCGGTGGCGTAGAAGGTGTCGACGTCTTCCGGGGTGAAGAACTCCGGTGCCGCGTGCGGTCCTTCGAGGGCGCCGATGGTCCAGTGGTGCGCGAACTCCGGCCGCTCGGCCGCCGCGACCGGCCCGACGACCGGGTCGGCGGGCGCCGGCCCGGGGTGCAGGACGTCGCCCGCGGCCAGCGCGCGGCCGCCGTGCCCGCCGAACTTCCCCAACGTGAACGTCGCCGCGCTGCCGAGGAACTCCGGCACGTCGACGCCGCCGCGGACCAGGACGTAGCTGCGCAGCCCGGCCGTGCACGCCCGGACGTCCAGCGTCGCGCCCGCGGGCACCGCGACGGGGGTCCACAGGGGAACCTCGGTGCCGTCGACGAGGACCGACGCCGGCGCGCCGGTGACGCACACCTCGGTGGCGTGCGAGAACCGCAGCGTGACGCCGTCCACGGTGCACTCGAGGCCGGGCGCGCCTTCGGGGTTGCCGAGGGCGAGGTTGCCCAGCCGCAGCGAGAGGTCGTCCATCGGCCCGCTCGGCGGCACCCCGACGTGCCAGAAGCCGGTGCGGCCCGGCCAGTCCTGCACGGTCGTCATCGTTCCGCCGCGAACCACGTCGACCCGCGGTTCCGCGTCCTCGACGTCGTCCAAAGTGGACGTGTCGTGCGTCGCCGCACCGAACGCCGCTTCGGCGGCCGCCGACCGCAGCTGTCCCAGGTTGGTCTGCACCCCGTCGAACCGGGTCGCGGCGAGCGCTTCCCGCAGGTTCGCGAGGGCGTCGGCGCGGTCGGTGCCCGTGCAGATCACCTTGGCCAGCAACGGGTCGTAGTGCGTGGTGACGGTCGTGCCCGGCTCGACCCAGGTGTCGACGCGGGTGTCCCCGGGCAGCGTGACCCGCGTGACGAGGCCCGCGCTCGGCCGGTG
>Ga0070668_100004005_pt1 | contig 10904 bp, 7 predicted proteins | sample KBSS43metaG_FD_64661 | JGI IMG/M metagenome (GOLD analysis project Ga0070668, IMG submission 64661) | Switchgrass rhizosphere microbial communities from Kellogg Biological Station, Michigan, USA - KBS S4-3 metaG | ecosystem: Host-associated > Plants > Roots > Rhizosphere > Soil ... | reverse complement strand
TGATTGGTTCCCGACAGTTCCAGAAACCGAGCATTCGGGATGCTTTTCGGCAATTGCCACCCGCCCTCGATATTCACCACTGTGTCCTGAGTACGCTGGATCACCGGCGTCGGTACATATTGGTCGAGTGCACGACGCCAAGCACCCGGACCTACGCCAACCATGCCGGTGAAGACGCGGGTCAGGTGGGTTTGATCTGAAAAGCCGCAGGCCAGGGCTACCTCCAACAGCGACAATCGGCCATCGCGCAGTTTCTCCTTGGCCGCCTCGACGCGACGCGTCATAAGCCAGTGGTGTGGTGCTGCTCCAGTGGTGCGGCGGAACGCCCGCGAGAAATGACTCACCGACAAACCGCACTCCCTCGCCACCTCCTTGAGCGGCACACGACCATCGAGGTTGGCGCTGAGAATTTCCTCGGCGCGTCTCACTTGCCACGGCGCGAGCCCACCCCGGACCGGCCGTGACAGAGGCCGCATCCCTCCATAGGTCTGAGCAACATGGACCCCGAGCGCCAAGAGGACGTGGTCGATAAACAACAGGTTCACTTGGTCGGGATGGCTGAGCGCCGGCAGTATTGCCCTTCCGAGACTGGAAATTGTGGTGTCGTCGATGGCCACGGGCTGATGGTTCAGATCGCCAATTCTCGGCGCGTCGGCGTCGTCAGCGATCGCGCCCAGCGCGCTACGCGGCAGATAAAAAAACAGGTCGTGGTACGGCTTGTCGAGAAGAGCTACCGGATCGCGTTTCAGGTCATGGAAATCAACCTGACCAGTCCGCATGTCACACACCGGCATTTGCCGTCCGTCCTCCCAATATTGGCGATTGGGAAAATCGCGAAGCGTCAAAGCGACGAGATAAGCGTCTTCGCGCTGGATCGAGTGGCTCAATCCCAGTACAGGGTTATCGCATCTAGTCTCCGTAACGGCCATGTCCGCCGTGCGCAATACGCGCGTAACGATTGCATGCGTTTGTTCGGCTCGCAGCCGCTCGGCAAGCCGTTGTCCGTAACCTTCACTCGTCCCCATGATCGACCTCCCGAGCAGAGGCTCATCGGATTCAACATGCTTACCCGTGCTGGGATGCAATTTTACCGCTCCCTGCGTACACAACGATTCGCCGATCGACTGACCGAGCTGCAGGCGCATGCGAAGCGTTTCAAGAGCGTCAGATCTACGACGAGGTCTGCACCTCGCGCTCAATCCGCCCGCTGAACTACGCGAAGCAGACACAGTTTCCGGCGGCGAAGCTTGAATGAATCGTACGGCTGTTGGCGTTTTCTGACCAAATCGCGCTTTGGGCTTCGCTATCGCAGGCAAATCCGCCGCCAGGCGCCTGGGCTCATGCCAACGCGCTGCGTGAAAACGCGGGTGAAGTGACTTTGGTCAGAGAAACCGCCTGCTAGCGCGATCTCGGAGAGGCTCTTGTCCGTTCCGCGCAACATGGTCATCGCGCGTTCGACGCGAGCGTGCTGTAGCCAAGTGTGAGGTGCGAGACCCGTCGTTTTCCGGAACGCTCGTGAAAAATAGCCCACAGATAAGCCGCACGCCTCGGCGACAGCGACGAGCGATGTCGCGCCGCTCCGGTCGGCAGCGATCATCTCCTTCGACCGCCGCTCTTGCCACGGCGCCAGGCCGCCCTTCACACGTTGCACAGACTGCATGCCGCCATACGCGTGCGCAGCATGCGCGGCGAACGCCATCGTCACATGGTCCGCAAACAGTCGGCTCACTTGTTCGGGCGTTTGGAGCGCCGGCAGCACCGCTAAGCTTATCTGTCGAATGGTTTCGTCGTTCACGGCGACGCCCGGCTGATAGCGTAATTCATCAACGCGCGGCGCGTTGGCATGGTCAGCCAGCGCGTCGAGGGTCGCGCGCGACAGGTACCACAGCAGCGAGTGGATCGGTTTGTCCATTACCGCGAGCGGGTCACGCTTCAAGTCATGGATGGTTGTCACGCCAGCGGGCAGCGAGAAGGCGGAAACCTGACGCCCTTCTTCGAAATACACGTTGTTCGGAATTTCGCGCAGCATCAGGCAAAGCATGTACCCATCCTCACGTGGGATCGGGTCGGACAGACGTCCGTGAGGCTGGTCGACGCGGAGTTCGGTCACCGCAATCTCGGCGCTGTGCAGAGAGCGCGTCACGATGCAGGCCGCCTCATCAGCGCCGAAGTTGACGCCCAGGTCTCGGCCGTATGTGTGCGCCGGGGTTTTCGTGGCTAGGCTCGCCGTCATTGGTCAGGCCGCCGTCTGTTGGCTCCATCTCTCCCGCCGGGCGTGCCGCGAGCCCAAGACCGATAGCGCCAAAGGGACGCGCGACCTCGCCAACAAATACTATAAGTGACCAGCGCCATTGCACCTCGATGGAAGACCGTTCAGCCGAGATCAGGCAAGGTCGAAGCGATCGGCATTCATCACCTTGGTCCAGGCAGTTACGAAGTCCTTCACAAACTTCTCCTTCGAGTCCGCGGAGGCATAGACTTCCGCGAAGGCGCGGAGCTGCGAGTGCGAACCGAAGATGAGGTCGACCCTGGTGCCGGTCCACTTGACCGCATTCGTCTTGCGGTCGCGCCCCCCGTATACGCCTTCAGAGCCGGCCACCGCCTGCCAATACGTGCTCATGTCGAGCAGGTTTAGGAAGAAGTCGTTCGTCAAAGTCCCAGGCTTCTTGGTGAAGACGCCGTGCTTCGAGCCGCCGGCGTTTGCGCCGAGGACGCGCAGGCCGCCGAGGAGTACCGTCATCTCGGGCCCGGTCAGCCGCAGCAAGGCGGCGCGATCCACCAGTGCTTCCTCGGGTGCCATGAACTGATGCTTGCTGCTGATATAGTTGCGGAAGCCGTCGGCACGCGGTTCGAGTGGCGCGAAGGACTGCACGTCGGTTTGCTCCTGTGATGCATCCATGCGTCCAGGCGTGAAGGGCACCTTCACGTCCTGGCCGGCGTCCCTCGCGGCCTTCTCGATCGCCGCGCCGCCGGCAAGGACGATCAGATCGGCGAGCGAGACCTTCTTGCCGCCGGTGGCCGAGGCATTGAACTCCTTTTGGATCGCCTCGAGCTTCGCAAGTACCGTCTTGAGCTGAGCCGGCTGGTTGACCTCCCAATCCTTCTGCGGCGCGAGGCGGATGCGCGCGCCGGTGGCGCCGCCGCGCTTGTCGGAACCGCGGAACGTCGATGCCGAAGCCCAGGCGGTCGAGACCAGCTGCGACACCGATAGCCCGGAGGCCAGGATCTTCGCCTTCAACGCGGCGATGTCTTTGTCATCGACCAGCGGATGGTCGACCGCAGGGATCGGATCCTGCCAGATCAGCGTCTCTTTCGGCACGAGCGGGCCGAGATAGCGCTGGATCGGACCCATGTCGCGATGCGTGAGCTTGAACCAGGCGCGGGCAAACGCGTCCGCGAACTCGTCCGGATGCTCGTGGAAGCGGCGCGAGATCTTCTCGTAGGCCGGGTCGAAGCGCAGCGACAAGTCCGTGGTCAGCATGGTCGGGACATGCTTCTTCGACGTGTCGTATGCGTCAGGGATGGTGGCGTCGGCATTTTTCGCCGTCCACTGAAAGGCACCGGCCGGACTCTTCTCGAGTTCCCATTCGTACTTGAATAGGTTGTCGAAGAAATAATTGCTCCACTTCGTCGGCGTCTGCGACCAGGTGACTTCTGGGCCGCCGGTGATGGCGTCAACGCCGATGCCAGTGCCGTGCTTGCTCTTCCAGCCGAGGCCCTGGTCTTCGATAGCGCCGCTTTCCGGCTCCGGTCCGACGAGCGAGGGATCGCCGGCGCCATGAGTTTTGCCGAAGGTATGGCCGCCGGCAATCAGTGCGACGGTCTCCTCGTCATTCATCGCCATGCGGAAGAACGTCTCGCGGATGTCCTTGGCCGCGGCGAGGGGGTCTGGCTTGCCGTTCGGGCCTTCCGGATTGACGTAGATGAGGCCCATCTGCACAGCGCCGAGCGGCTCCGCAAGCTGGCGTTCGCCGCTGTAGCGCTCGTCGCCGAGCCACGAGCCCTCAGGACCCCAGTACAACTCTTCGGGCTCCCAGACGTCGGCGCGGCCGCCAGCGAAGCCGAACGTCTTGAAGCCCATTGATTCGAGCGCGACGTTGCCGGCGAGAACCATCAGATCGGCCCAGGAGACCTTCCGGCCGTATTTCTGCTTGATCGGCCACAACAGCCGGCGCGCCTTGTCGAGGTTGGCATTGTCCGGCCATGAGTTGAGAGGTGCGAAGCGCTGCTGACCGGCGCCGGCGCCGCCACGGCCGTCGGTGATGCGATAGGTGCCCGCACTGTGCCACGCCATGCGGATCATCAGCCCGCCGTAGTGACCGAAGTCGGCGGGCCACCACTCCTGCGAGTCCGTCATCAATGTGGTCAGGTCGTTGATCACCGCGTTGAGGTCGAGGCTCTTGAACTCCTTGGCGTAGTCGAAATCCTTGCCCATCGGGTCGGACAGGTTGGAATTCCGATGGAGCATCTCGATGTTCAGCGCGTCCGGCCGGAGTCTTGAGCAATTAAGGCAGTCCCCGAAACCCGCCACATTGGTTCCGGCCGTCAATAAGCACAAATCGTTTTTGCCAATTGGCGCGATAAGCAGAACTTATCGAAGGGCGTTCAGCCGCCGAGGAAGGCCTGAATCAGCTTAAGCGTCGCCTGCGGCTGCTCCTCCTGCGGCATGTGACCGCAATCCTCGACCAGACGTAAGGTCGAATTTGGCAGCGTGCGCCTGAGCTTAAGGCCCACGCCGAGCGGCACGATACGATCGTGGTCGCACCATAGGATCAGCGTTGGGATCTTGATCGAGCCGTAGCGCTCGGAGAGTTCCGACAGCCCATCGGGCACGATCTGCCGCGCGCTGTGAATGATCGCGTGCTTTCCGGCGGCGGTCTTGAGCGGGGCGGCGTAGGTCTCGACCTCGTCGGGATCGATTTTGCTGTTATCGAAATAGGCGATTCTCAGCGCGACTCTCGTCTGGACTTCCGGCGGCACCATGCTGAAACCGAGCTGCGAGACGACGGGTACATCGAGCAGGCGGAAGAAAACCGGGACGTTCTGTGGGTAGGCAATGGTGTCGAGCAACACGAGCTTGGAGATTCGGCCCTTAAGCCGGGGATCGGCCCGGAGCGCCAGCAGCAACGCCACCCCGCCGCCGAATGAGTGGCCGACCAGCGTCAGGTTACGGAGATTCTTATCGACGATGAGTTGGGCGAGAAGATCGGCCTGATCGAACACTGAATAGCGCTCGTCGAATGGTTTGTCCGATTGACCAAAGCCCTTGAGATCGACCGCGATGACCAGGTGGTCGCGGGCAAGCTCCGGCGCGATATGCCGCCATGTATAGGTACTCGCGCCAAAACCATGGATGAGGAGGAGGGGCGAGCCTTTGCCTTCCTCCTTGTAATAGAGCCTGACGGGCGCATCGGGCGGGCCCAGCCTTGCGTAAGGACCGTACGCACTCCGCGGCGCGTCGCCCGCGCTTAAGGCACAGGAGCCGAGCGCCAGCGCTATTGCTGCAAGGCCGAGCGCAGTGAGCCCCCTCTTTGCCATGCGCCGCAAAATCCTGGGTCCCTCGTCGTCATAAGAACCGAGCGCTGCCGCCAGCAGTTCCGGTCTCTGCGTGCCAAGCGAATCAGTGGCGCCCTTCGCGCCGGCCCGTCTTGCCTCGTTGTAACCCGCTCGGAACTCGAGCGGCAACGAGCGTGGTTAACCAAAAGTAAAGCGGCATTAAGGATTGCGCGGGCAACTTTCCCGTTGCAGATTGCCTCACTCCCGCCGCTTTCCATTGACGCCCATAAAATCCCATGCTATCCCATCCTTGCCCGTTCGGTGAGTAAGTGGGGGAGGCTGGCCGCGCTCCTTACAGGCCACGGGGGGATCTGCGCCGCCTCTCCCACCGATCTTTGCAACGGGGGTCTCGCACTCAAGGTCGTTAGTCACTCGTCGGTCCGAGTGCGCATGAGGGGGAGATGGACCAGTTTGTGTCGACAGTCACCAATAAGATCGACACGAAAGGCCGCGTCTCAGTCCCGGCTTCTTTCCGCACAGTTCTCGCCAAAGACGGTCTCGACGGCATCTATTGCTATCCGTCGCTCGATGCGCCTGCGCTCGATGCCGGAGGCCAGCGGCTCGTCGACAAGATCAACGCACTGGTCGAGGACCTCGCGCCTTACTCGGACGAGAAGGACCAACTCGCGACCGCCCTGTTCGGCTCGAGCGAGGTTCTCACGATCGATCAGGATGGACGCACAACTTTGCCGGAACGCTTGCGCGACCACGCCGGTATTACCAGCCACATTACTTTCGTCGGGCTCGGCGAGAAGTTTCAGATGTGGGAACCGAAGCGCTTCGAATCCTATCAAGCGGAGGCGCGCCAGAAGGTGCGCAATCTCCGCAAACTACTCGGCGCGGGGCGCCGCGGAAGCGGCGGGCCAGAGGGAGCACGGGAATGATGGCGGGTCGCGGCGCGCATATGGCGGCCGTCGGCGGACCGGCCCGCCACATTCCCGTGATGCTCTCCGACGTGCTTCACGCGCTTGAGCCGAAGTCCGGCGCGATCATCGTCGACGGAACGTTCGGCGCCGGCGGCTACAGCAAAGCCATCCTCGAAGCTGCGGACTGCAAGATCATCGCCATCGATCGCGATCCTGACGCGGTTGCCAAAGGCGAGGCGCTGGCCGAGGAGTTCCCCGGCCGGCTGAAGCTCGTCATCGGCCGCTTTGGCGCCATGGAGGGGATTGTAAAGCAGGAAGGGATCGATGCCGTCGACGGTGTCGCGCTCGATCTAGGCGTCTCGTCGATGCAGCTCGATGAGGCTTCGCGCGGCTTCTCCTTCATGAAGGAAGGGCCGCTCGACATGCGCATGGGCAAAGAAGGGCCGACCGCTAGCGATATTGTCAACGAACTCTCCGCCGGAGAGCTCGCCGAGATCATCGGTAAACTCGGGGAGGAGGGCCGTTCGCGCGCAATCGCCAAGGCCATTGTCGCACGCCGCGCCGAAGCGCCGATCGAGACGACAAAAGAACTGTCGGAAATCGTGGTGCGCGTGCTCGGCCGCAAGCGCGACGAAGCCAAGCACCCCGCGACGCGGACCTTCCAAGCGCTCCGTCTTTATCTCAACGAGGAGCTCGAGGAGCTCGCATGCGGTCTTTCCGCAGCCGAGCGGCTGCTGAAAGCTGGCGGCCGGCTCGTGGTAGTCACCTTCCATTCCCTTGAGGACCGCATCGTCAAGCGCTTCTTCACGAACCGGAGCACGCCGGCGCCGCGCGCCTCGCGCCATTTGCCCGAAGCTTCCACGCCGGAATTTGCCCCGAGCTTCCAGCTTCTTAACCGGCGTCCGGTAGAACCGAATCAAAGCGAGATCAGGCGAAATCCGCGCGCACGCTCGGCACGTCTTAGAGCGGCCGAGCGGACCGCGGCGCCAGCCCATGCTCTCGACTTGGCCGCACTAGGAGTACCCCAGACCAGTTTTGGCATATGACAGTCACCTTACTCGTGAGTCCCAAATGTTGCGTTTCGTAAATGTCTGCCTTGTCCTCGGCATCGTTGCGCTTGCTTACGTCATCTATCAGGTGAAGTACGAAGCCCGCGCGCTCGACGAGGAGATCGCCTCTCTCGGGAAGCAAATCGACGAAGAGCGTGACGCGCTCGCGGTGTTGCGCGCGGAATGGAGCCTGCTCAACCGACCTGAGCGCATCGAGCGTCTCGCCCAGAAATATCTGAAGCTCTCACCAGCCCAGCCCCGGCAGCTCGTGACCGTCGACAGCGTGTCGGATCGCGATTTCGATCGCAGCCGGTTCGAGATCACCGCCGTTGCCTCACCAGCCATGGCCCCTGCACCGACGATCAAGCCGGTCGCGAAACCGAAAGCTGCTGTCGCAACGGCTGAGGCCGAACCCGCGACCACCACTGCCCTGCCGTGGGCCGCCAAGATCGTGGCTCCTGTTCAGGCCTCCGCCCAATAGACCGAACAGTGTCTGAATCAGCCAAATGGAACGCCGCAGCGGCCCGAGCCGAACGCGCTTATCTCGCGCGCGGCCGGTATCGCTTTCGCCTCGCCTGCCTGGGATTCGCGCTGGCTTTCGTGATGATTGGCGGCCGTCTCGTGGCGCTCGGTTTCATCGGAAGCGGACCTGGTGGCGGAAGTTTGCGTGACATCTCGACGACAGTTCACCGGCCCGACATTGTCGACCGCAACGGCAGGCTGCTTGCGACCGACATCAAGGGAGCGACCCTTTACGCCGATCCGCAGAAGGTCGTCGATATCGACGAACTGGTCGAGCAGGTGACAAGCGTGCTTCCTGACGTCAACGCAGCTGAGCTCCGCGAGAAACTCAAGAACGGACGCCGTTTCGTACGCATCAGGCGCGAGCTCACGCCCAGGCAGCAGGAAGAGATTTACGAGCTCGGCCAGCCCGGTCTCGACTTCATCCAGGAATATCGGCGGGTCTACCCGATGGGCCCGACCGCTAGCCACGTCGTCGGCCTGGTGGATGTCGACAATAGGGGGCTTGCCGGCATCGAGAAGTTCGTCGACGACAATCCCCAACTCACGATGCTTCATCCCGACACGCCCTCGACCGAGGAAAGCGTGTCGATCTCGCTCGATCTCGGCGTGCAGCATGTGTTGCGCGAGGAGCTTGGCCGAGCGATGGCCACCTATCGCGCCAAGGCCGCCGCCGGCATCGTCATGGATGTTCATTCTGGCGAGGTGCTCGCACTGTCCTCGCTTCCCGACTTCGATCCAAATCGTAGAGAGCAGGCTCTTGAGAAGGACAGGCTCAATCGCATCGGCTTCGGCGTCTACGAGATGGGTTCGGTGTTCAAGGTGTTCACCGTGGCCGGCGTGCTCGACTATGGGCTTGCCTCGATGCAGTCGACCTTCGATGCAACGAGTCCGATCCACTATGCCTCCTTCACCATCAGCGACTTCCACGGACAGCATCGCGTCTTAAGGCTGCCCGAAGTGTTCACCTATTCCTCGAATATCGGTGCGGCGAAGATGGCGCTGGAGATGGGCATCGACCGCCACCGCGCCTTCCTCAAGAAGCTCGGCTTGCTGAGCCGCACACCGACCGAGATCGGCGATACCGCGGCGCCCATCATCCCCGCGCATTGGCAGAAGCTGAACACCATGACAATCGCCTTCGGCCATGGTCTGTCGGTCACGCCTCTCCAACTCGCCACCGCCACGCTGCCCCTTGTCAATGGCGGCATCGCCGTAACCCCGACCTTCCTGCCGCGCTCGCGCGAGGAAGGGATGAGTATGGGCACGCGCGTGCTCAAGCGGCAGACGAGCGCCGCCATGCTGAAACTGATGCGGCTCAACGTGCTGAAGGGCACCGGAAAACGCGCCAATGCCGAAGGCTATCGTGTCGGCGGCAAGACCGGCACGGCCGAGAAAGTGGTTGGCCGCCACTATTCGACCTCGTCGCTGCTCACGAGCTTCCTCTCAACCTTCCCGACCGACGCTCCCGAATATCTCGTGCTTGTCATGCTCGACGAGCCGCAGCGCGTGCCGGAGTCGAGCAATCAGGCGACGGCCGGCACCAATGCCGCGCCTACTGCCGGCAAGATTGTCGAGCGCATTGGGCCGATCCTTGGCGTCGCGCCACGGCTTCCGGGCGACCAGCGCCAATTTGACGCGAAGGTGCTGGCCTCCTATTAAAAGAGGCCTCACATCAAGGCGTTGGCGGAAACCTTGGGCGTCCCAAGAAAGCCCCCCGCTTTTCGGGGTTCAGGTCCGGAATGACACTCGGTGAACTGATCGGGCTTGAGGTCAAGCTGCCTGCGGGCGCGGCTGAGATCCCTATTTCAGGCCTTGCGGCCGACAGCCGAGCGGTCAAGCCAGGCTATCTGTTCGCGGCGTTGCCAGGCGTGAAGACCGACGGCACGCGTTTCATCTCCGACGCCTTGCAGCGCGGGGCGGTTGCAATCCTCGCGCCCGACAGGGGTGGCCTACCGACCGCCTCAGCGCCGATCATCGAGAACAGAGATCCACGCCGGCTTCTTGCTTTGGTCGCCGCGCGTTTCTTCGGCCTCCAGCCCAAGACCGCGGTCGCCGTCACCGGCACCAACGGCAAGACGTCAGTTGCCTCTTTCGTGCGCCAGATCTGGACTGGGCAGGGCTTCGAGGCTGCAAGCCTCGGCACGGTCGGCGTCGTGAGCCAGCGCGGCACTGAGATCCTCAAGCATACGACGCCCGACCCGATCGAGCTCCATGCAATCCTCGCCGGACTTGCCAAGGACGGCATCACTCATCTTGCGATGGAAACATCGAGCCACGGGCTTCAGCAGCGCCGCGTTGACGGGATCAAATTTGCCGCTGGTGCCTTCACCAATCTCACGCGCGATCATTTGGACTATCACGCGAGCGTCGAAGACTACTTCGCGCAGAAACTCCGGCTCTTCACCGAGCTTCTGCCAAAGGGGGCCAGCGCGGTAGTTGATGTCGACAGCGAGGCTGGGTTGCGCGTGGCCGATGCGTCAAAGACGAAAGGACTGGACCTGATTTCCGTCGGGCGCTCCGGCAAGAAATTGCGGCTCGCCTCGGCCGAGATCGACGGCTTCGGCCAAATCCTCGTCATTGAGCATGACGGCAAGAAGCATAAGGTCCGGCTGCCGCTAGTTGGCGATTTCCAGGCCTCAAACGCGCTTGTCGCGGCTGGCCTTGCGATGGCGACCGGCGGGTCTGCCGATGTGGTTCTGCCCTTGCTCGGAACTCTGCGCGGCGCGCGGGGCCGGCTAGACCTTTCCGGAACGGCCCGGGGGGGCGCGCCGATCTTCATCGATTATGCACACACGCCAGACGCGCTCGCCAAGGCGCTCGATGCCTTGCGGCCTTACGTGCAGAACAGGCTTGTGGTGGTTTTCGGCTGCGGCGGCGACCGCGACAAGGGCAAGAGACCCGAGATGGG
>Ga0070668_100004004_pt1 | contig 10905 bp, 8 predicted proteins | sample KBSS43metaG_FD_64661 | JGI IMG/M metagenome (GOLD analysis project Ga0070668, IMG submission 64661) | Switchgrass rhizosphere microbial communities from Kellogg Biological Station, Michigan, USA - KBS S4-3 metaG | ecosystem: Host-associated > Plants > Roots > Rhizosphere > Soil ... | reverse complement strand
CACGCTGCTCGGCGCGGTCGCCGCGATCAGCCTGCTGGTCGGCGGCATCGGCATCACCAACATCATGCTGGTCACGGTGACCGAGCGGACCCGGGAGATCGGCATCCGCAAGGCGCTCGGTGCGCCGCGCCGGGTGATCCTGACCCAGTTCCTGATCGAGGCCACGCTGCTCAGCGTGATCGGCGGCGCCCTCGGCGTGGCGGCCGCACTGATCGGCAGCAGCTTCGAGATCGTCGGGGTACGGCCGATCATCGTGCCCAGTTCCGTCGCGCTCGCCCTCGGCGTCTCGATCGCGATCGGACTGTTCTTCGGCGGCCTGCCCGCCGGCCGCGCGGCGCGGCTGCGCCCGATCGACGCGCTGCGTTACGAGTGAACCCCCGGCCACCCCCACCCACGAGGACTGAAGGCTGCTTGCTGTGACTCGGATAGAAGACACCGTCGTGCTCGCCGCGCCGGACGACCGCCCCGACGACGACCTGGCCGCCGAACTGGCGAAGGCGGCGCCGCGTCGCTGGTGGAACAAGGGCACCGTGGTGCTGGCCGCGGTCGTGCTGCTGGTCGGCGGCTTCGCGGGCGGCCTGCAGGCGCAGCAGACCTGGGGATCCGCCCGGACCACCGCGGGCGGCGAAAATCGGGCGGCGGCGGCCGGCGGGCAGAATCGGGGCGGCTACGGCAATCTCGGCGGCCGCTTCGCCGGTGGCGCCGCGCCGGCCGGCACCGCTGCCGCGGGCGCCACGACCGGGACGGTCAAGCTCGTGGACGGCACGACGATCTATGTGCAGACCACGGACGGTGAGGTGGTGACGGTCAAGACCGACGGCAAGACCTCCGTCGCCACCACGCGCAAGGGCACGCTCGCGGAGGTGAAGGCCGGCCAGTCGATCACCGTGCAGGGCGCCGCCGCGGCGGACGGCACGGTGACCGCCACCTCCGTCACCGCTCGGACGAAGTGATCGCGCTGACTAGATCACATGAGAAACCATTGATGACCGCCTGCTGAATTCTTAGGATAATCCCAGCTTGGAACTGGGGGTGGAGCCGTTGCAGCCCGACGCGACCACCCTGCGCGGCCGCGACACTCTCCTCGCGACGATCGAGCAACGCCTCCACGGCGGGGGTGGTGTGGCCCTGCACGGCCCGCCCGGCATCGGCAAGAGCGCGCTGCTCGACGCCGTCGCGACGGCCGCGGAGGCACGCGGAGAGTTCATCGTTCGGTTACGGTCCGTGCGCAGCGAGCGTTCCCTTCCGTACGCCGGAATCGCCGACCTCCTCGCCCAGCTCCCCGCGGAGGACGCCGCCGGCCTGCCGCCCGCCCAGCGGGCCGCCCTGGCCGCGCTGCGCCAGGGCCTCCCGCCCCGGCCCGGCAGCGCGGCGCTGACCCGCCGGCTCGTGGTGCCGCTGCTGCTGGCGCGCTGCGCCCGCCGCCGCCCGGTGCTGCTGGTGCTCGACGACTGTCAGTGGCTGGACGCCGAGTCGGCCGAGCTGATCGCCTTCGCCATGCGCCGCCGCCCCGGCCCCCGGGTCCGGGTGGTGGCCGCGCAACGCCGGCCCGACCCGGCCGGCGACCGGCGTGCCGCCCGGCTCTGCCCGGCGCCCGTGCTGCGGCTCCCCGTCCCGCCGCTGGCCGCCGACGACCTCACCGCGTTGCTCGAGGCCCGCGGCCTGCCCTGCCGCACGGCGAGCCGGATGCACGAGGCGAGCGCCGGCAACCCGTTCCTCGCGCTCGCGCTGTGCGGCATGCTGCCGTCCGGCGGGCCGGGCCTCGGCGCCGTCCCGGAGGCGGCTCGTGACCTGCTGCGCGACCGGCTCGCCGGGCTGCCCGAGGAGGTCCGCCGCACGCTGCTGACCGCGGCCCTGGCCACCGAGCCGACCACCACCCTGCTGATCCGGGCCGGTCGCGAGGACGCCACGCGTGAGCTGCGCCGGGCCGCCGCGGACGGGCTGGTCGAGACGGCCGGCGAGGCGATCCGGTTCACCCCGCCGCTGCTCGCCGAGATCGCCGTCGAGGAGGCGACCCCGGCCGCCCGGTCGGCCGTGCACGCCGCGCTCGCCGCGGGCGCGGTCGACCCGATCGAGGCGCTGCGGCACCAGGCGTTGCGCACCGGCCGCCCGGACACCACGGTGGCCCGCTCGCTGGCCGCCGCGGCCGACCGGTGCGCCGAACGCGGGGCCGGCCGCACCGCCGCCGAGCTCTACCTGCTCGCCGCCGATCGGTGCCCGCACACGCTGGCCGCGTTCCGGCTGGACTGGCTCGTGGCCGCGGCCCGCACCGCGATCACCGGGGGAGCGGCCGCGCTGGCCCGCCGGGCGGCCGAGGCGGTGATCGCGGCCGACGCGCCGGCCGGCCACCGGGTCCGGGCCCGGCTGGTCCTGATCGACCTGGCCGGGCAGGGGCTCGCCGAGATGGGCGAGATGTTCGCGGCCGCGCTGGCCGAGGCCGGCGACGTGCCCGCCCTGCTCGCCCCGGTGCGGCTGCGGCTGGCCTGGGCGGCGCTGCTCACCGGCGATCCGGACCGCGCGATGGCCGAGGCGGACCGGGCGGCCTCGGCCGCCCGCCGGGCCGGCGACCCGACCACCGAGGCGATGGCGCTCAGCGTGCTCGCCCAGATCCAGCGGCTGCGCGGCGAACCGCGGTGGCAGGACACGCTCGCCCAGGCCCTCGCGCTGCCGGCCACGCCGGCGCCGGACTGGCTGCACTACGGCCCGCGCTACATGGCCGCCCGGTTCGCGATGATGGACGACCGGCTCGGCGAGGCCCGCGCCGAGTTGCTCCGGCTGCTGGTGGTGGCCGAGCAGGACCGGATCGGCGAGGCCCGGGTCGAGGTGCTGCGCAGCCTGTCCGAGGTGGCCACCCGGGCGGGCCGCTGCCGGGACGCCCTGCGGTATGCGCACCGCGCCGTCGACGCCGCGCAGCAGGCCGGCCTGAGCCCCGGCCCGACGTGGTACACGGCGGCGGTGGCCGAGCTCGCCGGGGGCAGCCTCGCCGCGGCCGCGGGGTTCGCCCGGCGCGGTGCCCGCGCGTCCGAGCAGGAGGGCGACGGCCTCTACCTGCGCCGCAACCTGCATGCCCTGGGCCAGGCCGAGCTGCGGGCCGGCGACACCCGCGCCGGGGTGGCGGCGCTACGCCGGTTGCGCGACCTGGAGGCCGATTCCGGCGGCGCCGACCCGATGATCGTCCGCTGGCACGGCGACCTGGCCGGCGGGCTGGCCGCGCTGGGCGAGCACACCGAGGCGGCCGCCATCCTGGCCGAGGCCCGGTCGGTCGCGCACCGGCTCGGCAACGTGCCGGCCGTCAGCGGATACCTCGACCGGGCCACCGCCGTGGTGCTCTCGGAGAGCGGGCAGGCCGACTCGGCGGTGGTGCTCTCGGCGGCGGCGGCCCAACGTTTCGAGCAGCTGCAGCAGCCGATCGAGCAGGGGCACGCGCTGCTCGTGCAGGGCGGCGCCGAGCGGCGGCGGCGCCGGTACGCGGCCGCCCGGGTGGCGATCGGCGCGGCGCTGGCCCTGTTCCTGGCGGCGGACGCGAAGCCGTGGGCCGAGCAGACCGAGCGGGCGCTGGCCCGCACCGAGGGCAACCCGACCCCGGGCCCGCCCGCCGACCTGGGCCTGACCATCACCGAGCTGAGGATCGCCGCGCTGGTGCGCGAGGGCGCCAGCAACCGCGAGATCGCCACCCGGTTGTACGTCAGCGTCAAGACCGTCGAGGCGACGCTCACCCGCATCTACCGCAAGCTCGGAGTGCGGTCCCGTACGCAGCTTTCCAGCCGCCTGCAGCAGTCTCCGGTGTCCGAGATCACCACCACGGCGTGAGCAGCGCATAGGCAACACAGAGTGAGCTGGGCCACCGATTTCCGGTGGTGCCGGTCACCCGTACGCCGAGAGTTTTACCTGCTTGATTTCGGTATGAAGCATGGCTCACGCATCGTTGTAAAGGAAGGCGACGAGGCCTTTCGCCACTACGATCCGTAAGGAGACGGCCATGCAGTTCACGATCAAGCTTCGCGACGCCCGCACGGCGCTGGCGAACCGCCGCACCGTGCGCGCCGCCCACCGCAAGCTCAGCGACGAGCTCGCGTCCTTCCGCACCACCGCCGAGCGGGCCGAGCTCGACGAGCTCCTGAGCCGGTACAGCCCGGAGGAGACCGCCGGCATCCGCGCCATCCTGCACCGCCACGACGTACGCCGTGAGCTCGCGGGCCGCCGGGAAACCGCCGCTCTCGGCGGCTATCTCGGCTGACGTTCGTCGTCGGACGGGTTGGCGGATCGGGCCCGGACGCTGCCCGCATGGGCCGTGGCGTCCGGGTCCTTGCGAATCTTGACGAGGCTGGCCACCGTGGTGATCACCAGGACCCCGATGATCACGCCGAGCGAGACCATGGTGTCGATCTCGGGCACGGCCTTGCTGATGTCGGTGTGCAGCCAGTGCAGGATCAGCTTGGCGCCGATGAAGGCGAGGATCACCGACAGCCCGGTGGAGAGGTAGACGAGCCGGTCCAGCAGGCCCTTGACCAGGAAGAACAACGCCCGCAACCCGAGCAGGGCGAACGCGTTGGCGACGAAGACGATGAACGCCTCGTCGGTCACGCCGAACACCGCGGGGATCGAGTCGAGCGCGAAGAGCAGGTCGGAGCTGCCGATCGCGATCAGCACGATGAACATCGGCGTGACCACCCGGCGCCCCTGGACCCGGGTGATCATCTTGCCGTCGATGTAGTCGTCGGTCACCGGCAGGAACCGCTTGCTCACCCTGACCAGCGCGTTGTCCTCGACATCCGGATCCTCGTCGCGATGCCGGAACAGCTGCACCGCCGTGAAGATCAGCAGCAGGCCGAAGAGCAGGAACATGAACGAGAAGAGCGACAGCAGCGCCGCGCCGAGCGCAATGAAGATCACCCGCAGCACCAGCGCGATGATGATCCCGAAGGTCAGCACCTCCTGCTGATACTTCTCCGGCACCGCGAACGTGGCCATGATGATCACGAAGACGAAGAGGTTGTCGACCGACAGGCTCTTCTCGACGATGTAGCCGGCGAAGTATTGCGCCCCGAAGTCCCAGCCGGCGACCATCCCGAAGACCACGCCGAACGCCACCGCGATCGCGATGTAGAAGACGGACCAGGCGGCGGCCTCGCGGAAGCCGACGGCGTGCGGGCGCAGCACGCCCAGGGTCAGATCGAGGGCGAGCAGGGCGACGATGATCCCGATGGTCAGCGTCCAGCCGAGCGCGGTGACCTCAAGCATGAATCAGGGTCCTCCTTGTGCGGGGAAGGCGGGCCGTCCCGATCAATGGTCCCGGCTGACCCTGGGAGCTTCCTGAAGTCCAATCCCCGCGCCCGCACTGGTCAACGCCCAAGTGTGGGCTGTCTCACCGCCCGAAGTGCGGTCAGGCGACCTGGAACGAGCGTTTCGCGAGGCCCATCCAGAAGCCGTCGATCGGCTGCTCGGGCGCCTTCTCCGGGTCGACCGAGGCGCCCAGGGTGAGGAACATCGGCGCGAAGTGCTCGATCGTCGGGTGCGCGTACGGCATACCGGGGGCCCGGGTGCGGAACTCGGCCAGCTCGTCGACGGCGCCCCGGGCCAGGGTCTCGGCGGCCCACGCGTCGAACTCGCGGGACCAGCCGGGCGCCGGCGCGTCGGTGCGGAAGTCGCGCAGGAAGGGCAGGCCGTGGGTGGTGAAGCCGGAGCCGACGATCAGCACACCCTCGTCGCGCAGCGGGGCCAGCCGGCGGCCGATCTCCAGCAGCCGGTCCGGTTCGAGGGTGGGCAGCGACATCTGCAGCACCGGGACGTCGGCGTCCGGGTACATGACGGTCAACGGCACATACGCCCCGTGGTCGAGCCCGCGGCCGGTGCGGGCGACCGGCTCGTGGTCGGGCATCAGCTTCTCGATCCGGGTGGCGAGGCCGGGCGCGCCGGGCGCCGGGTAGGTCACCTCGTAGAAGCGCCGCTCGAAGCCGCCGAAGTCGTAGACCAGCGGCACGGTCTCGGTGGCGCCGAGCATCAGCGGCGCCGACTCCCAGTGCGCCGACGCCATCAGGATCGCCCTGGGCCGGGGCAGGCCGGCGGCCAGCTCCTGCAGCTGGGCCACCCAGTGCGCGTCGTCGACCAGCGGCGGGGCGCCGTGGCTGAGGAAGAGGGCGGGCATACGGGTCATCGGTGCCTCCGTTGAAACTTCAACTACCTAACGCCATGGTACGCCGATTTACTTGCACCGTCAAATAAACCCCGCATCGTCACGTCGCGTGATGGCCGCGAGGGGCTGCGACGGTCCGTCATGGCGTCGATACTCGATCGCGCGGCCCGGACGCGCTTCTCGCCGGCGGCGTACCGGACGAATCCGCTGCGTTAAATCACTGTGAACCAATCTCGGCAATGGTCGTGAAGTCCCAGTTCACGGTGTTCTTCCAAAATGTAGGCCGGCGCCCGCCACATCGGATGGCGGGCGAGTCCGCAAAGGACATTGCGCACGGCGTCGGGCGCTGGCAAGCTACGCGATGTTGCGCAGGGGGGCGCGCACCGTGACTGGGGTCCCATCTCCGCCTAAGTCACTCCGAGTGATTATCACTCGGAGTTGCTGTGTGAGAGGAGTACGGCGTGGCGTCGCCGCAGCAGCTTCCCATCGCCGACGATCTCTTCCTGACCGCGCACGACTCGGTCAAGGGCAAAAGCCTCCTCACCCCGGCCACGCTCGGCCTCGGTCTGGCCGGGGCGCTGCTCGCCGAGCTCATCCTGTGGCGCCGGGTGGACGTGGTCGACGGCAAGATCCTCATCATCGACGACCGCCCCACCGGCGACCCGGCCACCACCGCGGTCCTCGACCAGTTGCTGCGCGAGGGACACCACCGGGCGGTCCGCGAGTGGATCTCCTTCCTCGCCACCGGCGTCGCCTCCGACCTGGTCGAGCGCCGGTTGGCCCGGGCCGGCCTGGTGCAGCGGCAGGAGAAACGGGGCCTGCTCGGCACCAAAGTGTCCTTCGTCCCGGCCGACTCGATGGTCGCCGGCTGGCCCGCCACCCGCATCCGGACCTATCTCGGGCGCGGCGAAATGCTCGACGTCCCCGACCTCGTCCTCGCCGGCCTCATCCTCGCGACCGGCCTCGACCAGCACGTCTTCATCACCCTCGGCACCCGCGGCCGAGCGCAGCTGTCCGACCAGTTCCGGCGCCGGCTCCCGGCGATGCTGCAGGAACTCGTCGGCCACGCCGAGGCCGCGGTCGGCGACGCCGTGATGGCCCGCCGCGCCTGACGAAACCCACCCCCAACCCACCCCTCTCCTGGAGAAACGCGTGGCCACCACCGCAACGCAACCGCCACAGAGTCAGCTCTCGACCGCCTTGGCCCGCGACCGGCTCGGCGTCGCGGCCGTGGTCTTCTTCGTGATGTCCGCCGCCGCGCCGCTCACCGTGGTGGCCGGCGTCGTGCCCACCGGTCTCGCGGTCACCGGGCTCACCGCCATCTCCATCGCGTACATCGCGGTGGCCATCTCACTGGCGATCTTCGCGGTCGGCTATGTCGCGATGGCCCGGCACATCGCCAACGCGGGCGCCTTCTACGCGTACATCTCGCGCGGCATCGGCCGGCCGGTCGGGGTCGGCGCGTCCTGGGTGGCCCTGGCGGCGTACAGCATGTTCCAGGTCGCGTCGTACGGCGCCTTCGGCTTCTTCGCGAAGCCGCTGTTCGCGGACTGGTTCGGCTTCGACGCGCCGTGGTGGGCCCTGTCGTTGGTGGTGTGGGCGCTGACCGCGGTGCTCGGCGTGCGCGACGTGGCGGTCAACGGCAAGGTGCTGGCCACCCTGCTGGTCGCCGAGATCGTGGTGGTCTTCGCGTTCAGTTTCGCCGACATCTTCTCGCCCAACTTCTCCGCGTCGTCCGCTCCGCTCGACCTGGGCAGCCTGTTCGGCCCCGGCGCCGGCGCGCTGCTGGCCCTGGCGCTGACCGGCTTCGTCGGCTTCGAACAGTCGGTGGTGTTCAGCGAGGAGTCCCGCGACCCGCGCCGTACGGTGCCCCGCGCCACCTACATCTCGATCGCGCTGATCGCCCTGCTGTACGGTTTCGCCGCCTGGTCGATGATCTCGGCGGCCGGCGGTGACGTGGTCGGCCGGGCCGGTGCCGAACAGGGCGAACTGTTCTTCAACGTGGCCTCGGACCAACTGGGCAGCGCCGCCCTGCACGTCGGCCACGCGTTGTTCCTGACCTCCCTGATCGCCGCGATGATCTCGTTCCACAACATCATTTCCCGGTACATGTTCTCGCTCGGCCGCGAGGGCGTGTTGTTCCGCGCGTTCGGCCGCACGGTGCCCGGCACCGGCGCGCCGAAGAACGGCTCGCTCGCCCAGTCCGTCTTCGGCCTGATCGTCATCGTGCTGTACGCGGTGGCCGGCTGGGATCCGCTGGTGCAGCTGTTCTTCTGGGGCGGCGCGGGCGGCGGCGTCGGCGTGCTGCTGCTCATCACGCTCACCTCGATCGCCGTGATCGGCTACTTCGCCCGCAACCCCGCGGGCGAGGACGTCTGGCACCGCATCGGCGCGCCGGTCCTCGGCTCGATCATGTTGCTGGGCATGACCTTCCTGGCGTTCAGCAACATCGACGTCCTGTTCGGCGTCGCGCCGGGCAGCACGGTCGCCTGGGCCGTACCGCTCGCCTTCGGCGTGCTCACCGTCGCCGGCGTCGGGTGGGGGCTGATCCTGCGCGCCGGCCGCCCGGATGTCTACGCCGGCATCGGACTCGGTGCCCGCAGCGCCACCACCGGCGGCTTCTCGGCCGCCCTCGCCGCCGACCCGGAGGACGCCCGGTGACCTTTCCCGACATCCGCCCCGCCCGCGAGGACGAACTCGCCGCCGTCGGCCACCTGATCAGCTACGCGTTCCGCGAGCTGGCCGCGTGCGCCTACCTGGTGCCGGCGCCGGACGAACTGGTACCGGTGATGGCCGGCTACTTCGGCCTGCTCACCGAGCACGCCCACAAGTACGGCCGGGTGGACGTGATCGACCACCCGGACGGCGCCGGGCCGGTCGCCGCCGCGGTCTGGTTCGACCTCACCAGCGAGGCGCCGGCCCCGGAGCGGTATGACGAGCGCCTGAGCGCGCTGGCCGGGGACTTCCTCGACCGGTTCCAAGCCCTCGACGAGCTCTTCGAGAAGCACCATCCGACCGACCCGCACTGGCACCTGGCCTTCCTCGCGGTCCACCCGGACCACCAGGATCACGGCCTGGGCAGCAGGCTGATGAAGCGGACGCACGACGAGCTCGACCAGGCGGGCGTGCCGGCCTACCTGGAGGCGACCAACCAGAACAACGTGCGCCTCTACCGCCGGCACGGCTACGTCGACATGGACCCGTTCGAGATGCCGCTCCCGGACGGCACCCCGTTCTTCCGGATGTGGCGCACCGCCCGATAGCGCGATCCCGGGTGGGTGCGGCCGGCCGGTGGCCGCACCCACCCGGAAGACGTGAACGCCGTCACTTCCAGTCGAAGGCCGGGCCACGTGCGACGCCGCCCGGCAGCAGCGACCGCTCGGTGTATTCCCAGCTCTCGGTCACCAGGAAGCGGCCGCTCCGGGGCGGCCGCAGGTCCACCGGGCCGCAGGTGTGCTTCAGCGCGAAGTCCGTGAACATCAGGGCCTTGCAGGTGAAGGGCCCGGCCACCACCTCGTCGGTCTCGGCGTCGCGCACCGACAGCGACACGTCGGCCTGCACGCCCGGCACCGCCTCGATCTGTCCCACGGCCCGCACCGACGGGCCGATCGCATGGCACGGCCGGGCCAGCACCGGGTGGCCGATGTCCCAGCTGTACTCCTCGCCGCACCGCCACGGTCCGAACACGACCCGGGCCCGGCCGCCGCCCGGCCCCACCGAGCCGCCCACCCGCACCGGCCCGGCCGAGGCCTGCACGGCCGCGCCGCCGGCCCCGGAGGAGACGGCCGAGGAGAGCCCGGGCGACAGCGGGCCGCCCGTTCCCGCCGTCCCGGCAAGCGGCGGCACCGCCCCGGCCGAGGCCGAGATCGAGGCCGAGCCGGTCGGCGCTCCCGCGGCCGGCCCGGCGCCGGCGCCCGCGCCGATCACCGTGGGCCGGCTCGCGGCACCCGACCGGTTCGGCGCGTCGAGCAGGTGCCACGCGTTGAAGCCGCCCAGCCCGGAGACCGACGCCGCCGCGGCGATCAGCGCCACCATCAGGCCCGGGCGGCGCCACTTCCACGAGCGGGGGCCGTTGCCCGGCGGCCGCTTGCGGGCTGGCGAGCGGCGGACGGAGGGGTGTGCCACCCCGGCCGGCACGAGGTCCTGGGCGACGCCCTCGGTCGCCGCGGCCTCGTCGGGTGGCGGCGCCATCGCCGGCACGCCGGCCATCCGCCGGCTCAGGTCGCGCAGCGCGTCGCCCAGCTCGGCGGCGGTGGGCCGGTCGCCCGGGTCCTTCGCGAGGCACCAGCGGATCAGTTCCCACACCGGGTTCGGCAGGCCGGGCGGGTGCTCCGGCGTCTCGTCGAGGTGGCCGCGCAGCACGGCGAGCGGCTCCCCGGCGTACGGCGGCCGGCCGGTCACCAGCTCGTACAGGGCGATCCCGACGGCGTACACGTCGGAGGCCGGCTCCGCCTCGCCGCGGATCGCCTCGGGGGCCATGTAGTGCGGCGTCCCGATGATCGCCTGCGGCGTGGTGAGACCGGCGGTGTCCAGCACCCGGGCGATCCCGAAATCGGTGAGCCGGACCTCGAGCCGGCCGGCGGCCTCCTGCAGCAGGATGTTGTCCGGCTTCACGTCCCGGTGCACCACGCCGAGCTCGTGCGCCTGGCAGAGCGCGGAGGCGACCTGGCCGAGCAGATCGGCGGCCTCGGCCGGCGGGAGCGTGCCGAGCGAGCGCAGCCGCCCCCGCAGGCTGCCGCCGGCAACGTAGTCCATCACCAGCGCGAGCGAGC
>Ga0070668_100004002_pt1 | contig 10907 bp, 8 predicted proteins | sample KBSS43metaG_FD_64661 | JGI IMG/M metagenome (GOLD analysis project Ga0070668, IMG submission 64661) | Switchgrass rhizosphere microbial communities from Kellogg Biological Station, Michigan, USA - KBS S4-3 metaG | ecosystem: Host-associated > Plants > Roots > Rhizosphere > Soil ... | reverse complement strand
ATCCACGACGAGAACGGCAACGGCAAGCTCGACACCCGCCTCGGCATCCCGCGCGAGGGCGTGGGCTTCTCACGCAACCCGCGGCTGATGTTCGGGCCGCCGGGGTTCGACGCGGTGCGGATGGAGATCGGGGCGGCGACGAGCACGCGGGTTAGGGTGAAGTATTTCTTTTGAAGAGGATTCCAGCCCACCCTGTCAGGCTCACCCAATTCATACTGCGGGATTAAAATAGAATATCTTAATTGTTTCAACCAGCTACTGACAGAGCCACGATCGAACCATTGAGTCCGAACGTCACCGAGTTGCGGTGCCAAGCGCCAAAACTGCTAATCACGCGTAGGCCTGCAGGGTTTGACGATATTTCCACATGGCACCGTAATGGTGTTGAACTCCGGCAGCGTTTTGAGACATAGGCAGCGCAACACACGGAAAGCTAGGAGGGGCACTTGCCACCGCGCGCGTTGAATGGTTGGGACGAGTTGTCGCTCGAGGATCTATTTTTTGCCTTTAGAAAAGCAAAGGTCGATTGTTTCTACGAATCGTCAATCCGCGTAAGCGAGCGCTTCGTTCAATATGAGCAGAATTTATCGGAAAATTTAGATAATCTTTTAAATCGTCTACGAAACGACGAGGCTCTGGAGGTCCTACTAGAAGGCATCGGCAATCCCATCATTTTTCCGAAACGTCTTAATTTAGTGCAGGACAACAATAGTACTGCGCCGGGACACGCCTATTTTTCCGACTCTGATCGCGCGTTCAAAAATACCGACAATCAAAAAATGAAACCAGAGTTTCGCCTAATCGGTGACTTTGCGGTGGATTGCCACATTCTGTCAGCCCTCTGGGTTAATCTTGTTGGGCACAAATTCGACGCACGACTCTCGCCACGGGCTCTTGCATCACGCGTCCGGCGATACCGCGCAACTGAAGATCGCGAGCACATCGGCGGCTATCATTTGGAAGCGTTGGGCTCCTTTGAACCGTATTTCACTCCCTACCGTAAGTGGCGAGACGACGGCATTAGCGCCATGCGGAAAAGCGTTTCGAGCAACGAGCCCATAATTGCTATTACGCTAGACCTTAGCAATTTTTATCACAGCGTGGATCCGACATTTTTTGTTGATAAAAGATTCATTGAATATTTCGGGGTAGACTTAAATCCTTTTGAATCGCAATTTAGCTACGTTTTTTCAAAAGGACTTTCAGAGTGGTCTTTGAGATGCGCGTTACGACTTAGGGAATTTGGCTGTTTTTCGGATAAAATTCGCACCGGCGGCATTCCCATTGGCCTATCAATCGTTCGCATATTGTCTAATTCAATACTTTCATTTCTGGACGAAATGATAGAAACAGGGCTGAGCCCTATATATTACTCAAGATATGTCGACGACATCTTCCTTGTAATTAAAGATAATACAGGCATCAAATCTCAAGAACAGCTTTGGGATTTTATTAGAAATAGAACCGGGTGTTTTTCCCAACAAGAAGAAGGAAATATCGTTCTTGAGCTACCATCATGGGCTGGTCGAACGCGACTCACACTTCAAGCGTCGAAGCAGAAGACGTTCTTCCTCAGCGGCCAGAGCGGATTGGATCTTTTAGACAATATCGAATCGCAAATTCGAGAGGTTTCTAGCGAACGGCGTCTTATGCCTCTTGCCGAAAATCTTCAAAGATCACAATCAGCGAAGGCTCTAGCGGCCACGGACTCGGCCGATGACGCAGATAACCTTCGTAGAGCCGACGGACTTACGCTACGAAGGTTGGGTTGGTCTGTTTTACTGCGATCGGTAAATACTCTTGCTCGCGATTTACAGCCAAAAGATTGGACAAAAGAACGTGACAGCTTCTATAATTTTGCTCACGAGCACGTAATCCGTCCAGACAAGATATTGGAGCAGCTCGATCATCTTCCACGCCTATTTTCGCTTGCGATATCGCTGGGCGACTGGAAGCAGGCGCTTCGAATTTATCGCGAAACGATTTCTGCGATATATGAATTACAGGCTGCCACAGCCGGACGCCCCATGAGGGTCAATGGGGCCGATGCCGCGATCGTTTTGGCCGAAGTTTGGGACGAAACTCGTTCACAAGTTGGGATATTCTTTCGAGAGGCATTAATTAGATCTTACCAGGTACACAATAAAGCACCGACCGCTCGCGCTTTCAATAGTATAATGAAGGATCTGTCGCTATCTATCACTGATCTTGAGCGGCTGGCGTTACAAAGTCGGGAAGCCGATTGGTCGCGCATTGCTTATCGGGAACACCTTCGTATGTTTGCGACTCGCCACGCTCCTTTGAGACCCAACGAGCATCTGCTCTATGGTCGATATCCGAGAGAGAAAGCGCTTCGCCAATTTCTTATCCGGTCGAGCGCGCATGGTGGTAGCAAGCTAGTCCGCCGTCTGTCGGCTACTCTGATCGATGTAGAGGGTCAAGACAGTTCTCTATTACCCTTCTTGTTCCCGACCCGGCCATATACACCGGAAGAAATCGCGCTTTATCTTCCCAGCGAGTGTGTATTTGCGGGACCCGATCAGGCGGAACTAAACTGGGCAGACTATACTAGAGCTGTACGCGGTGTATGGGTTCGAAGCGAACTCGCAGGAGAAGTTGGTCCCCTCGAAGATGAGAGAGAGCCGCCTGCCGATGTCGGCAACGTGCCGCCGTCGATTCCCCCCCTGGTAGTAGTCAGCAGGACTGAATCAGGACGGCCGGTCAAGCTCGGCATTACGAGCTTCGCTACATCCGATGAAACTTGGGCAAAGGCAGCAGCCGGCACGCCCGATCTTTCGCCAACGCGCTATCGAGCGCTTGCAAAGATTGTGAACGCAGCGGTTGGAGAGACGCCTAAGCCGGACTACCTTATTTTGCCCGAGCTTTCGGTACCAGAGCGATGGATAGCAACCATCGCGGGCCGCTTACTAGACGTAGGGATCAGCCTCATTGCTGGACTCGACTACGATCGACACGCAGGCAATGAGATCGACAGTTCGGCAGTGTTGGTGCTGACGGACGACCGCTTAGGTTATCCATCCTCCCTTCAAATAAGGCAGCGGAAGGAATTACCCGCACCTGGGGAGGAAGAAAGCCTTTTCGTCAGCCACGGTCAGACGTGGAAGCATGAGATAACAAAACCTAAACCTGTATATGTGCATAACGGGATATACATAGGAATTCTCGTCTGTAGTGAGCTACAAAACGTCGAATATCGGTCCGCCTTTCAAGGCCACGTCGATTGTATGATGGTCCTTTCTTGGAACAGGGATATCGAGACGTTCTCGGCGCTTGTTGATTCTGCTTGTTTCGATGTCCACGCATATGTTGCTCTGGTCAACAACCTGAAATATGGCGATAGTCGCTTGCGCCGTCCGGCGAAGCAATCTCATCTGTGAGACGTGTGTAGAATCCGAGGTGGGCTGAACAATCAGCTTGTTGTAGTGGAAATCAATCCAAGCCAGCTTCGTGCACAACAGAGCCGAGCTAAGAGATGGCCAAAAGAAAATGATGCCTACAAGCCGACGCCCGAAGGCTTCATAATTTCGGATGCGCGGCGCTGCGTGCCCAGCTAGGCAACGGCGAGTCCGCTTGCAAAGCATTTCAGCGCTTTCTGATCACACAGAGTCCCGGAAATGCTGACCTACACCACCATTAGGGACGCAGCAGGGTAGCCGAATTCTGATTACGGCGCCCTACAAAAATTCCAGATTGTTTCTTCTGACGCATTCCCCCTCCCGCTGGCGGGAGAGGTTGGGGATCAGCCGGGACGGACGTTGCAAGCGCGTCCCTTGCGTTCCGCATGCTCACCCAGCAAGCGGGCGTTGGGCGTTGCACTTCGCTTCCGGCCGTAGCTCCAGCGGACAGCCCCTACCCCAGCCCCTCCCCTGAAGAGGAGGGCCTGAGAAGAACCTCAATTCCCCCTGATCCGCTCCCCCTCACGGCCGACGTCGTCGCGCGCGCGGCCCTTCGTATCGCGCATCGCCGAAGCCCGCGCGCCCGCCAGCACCGGCCCGCACGCCGCGGCCTTCGCATCGCCCGGATCGACGAAGGCGAGGATCGCCGCTGGAGGAGCCACCGCCGCCAGCAGCCCCAGCCCGATGCCGGCACGCGCCAGCAGCTCGGGGCTGATGACGTCGAACCCTGGCTTGGCGAAATAGCCGTTGACGCCCACCGGCGACTGGCCGGCGAACAGGCTGAAGCGTTTCGAATCCGCGCGGAAGCCGAGATGGAGCGATTCGTCGCGGAAGCTGAAGCCGCCGCGGCCGAGCATCACGTTCTTGCGCGTGTCGATCAGGATCGGATCGGCGGTGGCGATGCCGTCGCGCACGGTGAAGGCGATCAGCCCGCAGTTGATCTGCACCGGCTCCTTCAGCTTGCCTTCGAACATCTTCTGGATGAACAGGCCGACGTCGAGCTCGCTGAGCTGGATGTTGCGCGTCCAGAAGCTGCCCGCCGGGATGACGATCGCGATCCGGCCGTTGGAGGTGGCGAGCGACTCGCGCACGGTATCGCCGAGCCCGCGCATCTGCACGCGGGCGCGCAGCGTGCCCGAGGTGCCTGATTCCTCTACGCCCCAGCCGGCGAGCAGGCGGCCCATCGGCGTCGTCGCCAGCCGCACGTCATATTCGGTGACGACCGGCCGCACGCGCGCGTTGATCGAGATGTCCGAGGTCAGGTGCCCGCCGGCCATGTCGAAGGTCAGCGGCGAGAGCTTGAGCAGGCTGCGATCGAGATCGAGCGTCAGGCCGACGTTGGAGATCGGGATATTGCGGCCGCGGATCGTGCGCACGGCATAATCGACATGGGCATCGAAGCCACGGATCGACTCGATCCGCAGCGGCGCATCGGGCAGCAGGCGCGGCGTGCCGTTGACCTGCTCGATCGCGCCGGCGGCGCCCTGCGCAGCGATGCGGTTGGGATCATAGCCGATGAACGGGCCGATATCGACGATGTCGACGACGCGAGAATTGAGATCGGCGTCGATCTTCAGCCGATCGGCGGGCATCGAGATCGTCATCCGCCCGGCGAGATCGCTGTCGCCGAACCGCCCCTGCATCCGGGTGAAGCGCCATTCCTCACCGGCCTTGGTGAGCTGCGAGGTGATCCGATAGGCGCGGGTATCGGGCGTGGCGACGCCGAGGAAATCGAACAGCCGGGCGATGTTGGGCCCGCGCACCGCGACGCGCAGGTCCGCGCCCTCGAGCTCGGTCGCGCCGGGCAGCGTGCCCGAGACGTCCATCACCGTCGGCCCGGCCTCGGCATGGAGCGTCATCCGGTTGCGGCCGCCGGCGAGCGTCTCGTTGGGCGAGAGCAGCCCGCCGTTGAGGGTGAAGGCGCGATCGCGCAGGCTGCCGCGGCCGGAGAAGCGGATATCGCCGGCAAAGGCGGTGTTGCGCGCGCGGATCGTCTCGAATCCGACGTCGGCGTTGAGCTGCATCTTCGGGTCGCGATAGCGCAGCGTGGTGCCGGTGATCGCCGCGCGGCGGATCACGGGCAGGTCGAGCGGCTTGCCCGGCGCGTTCGGATCGCCGAACGTCCAGGTATTGCGACGCCCCTGCGCGTCCCATTCGAGATCGATCGCGCCCTTGTCGAGATCGAGCCAGTTGATCCGCCGCGTGCCGAAGATCCACGGGATCGTCGCGACCTGCGTATCGATCAGCTGCGATGCGAAGAAGTTGCGCTTCGAGGCCCATCGCGGGTTCGAGACGGTGAGTCCCTCGGCAAGGAACTTCAGGTTGATGATGTTGAAATAGAACTGGAAATCGCCCGCGACGCGAACCTCGCGCTGCATCTGGCTCGACGCGATCCGCTCGAACGTGTGCTTGAGGAAGCGGCCCTTGGTGACGAACAGCACGAGCCAGGCGAGCAGGATCAGGCCGACGATGGTCGCGAGCACCGAGACCACCGTGGCGATCGCGCCGCTCGCCGGATCGCGGCGAATTCGCCGCGCCGCTGGGGCCGGCGGCTCAGCGGAGGGCGCGGCGTCGGCTTCGTGGCCTTCGAACTCGGGCGTTTGATCGGCCATGACCGGAAAAACCGCTGCCGATCGGCTCGGTTCCGACATGGTTGCATTCGCCGGCCGGACTGCTATTAGCGCGCGCTTCACGCGATATGCTGGATTGCCCGGCCAGATGGGCTGCCGTGGCCATCCTCTAACGTCGCTAGAACGGAGACGAAAATGCCCAAACTCAAGACCAAGTCGGGGGTCAAGAAGCGGTTCAAGTTCACCGCGACCGGCAAGGTGAAGCATGGCGTGGCCGGCAAGCGCCACCGCCTGATCTCGCACAATGCGAAGTACATCCGCACCAACCGCGGCACCAGCGTGCTCGCCGAGGCCGACACGGCACACGTGCGGCTCTGGGCGCCGTACGGCCTCAAGTAAGGAGCGTAGGATATGTCTCGCATCAAGCGCGGCGTCACCACGCGCGCCAAGCACAAGCGGATCCTGGAACAGGCGAAGGGCTATTACGGCCGTCGCAAGAACACGATCCGCATCGCCCGCCAGGCCGTCGAGAAGGCCGGCCAATACGCCTATCGCGACCGCAAGGTTAAGAAGCGCAGCTTCCGCGCGCTGTGGATCCAGCGCATCAACGCCGCGGTTCGCGCCGAGGGGCTGACCTACGGCGTGTTCATGCACGGCCTGAAGCTCGCCGGGATCGAGCTCGACCGCAAGGTCCTCGCCGACATGGCGATGCACGAGGGCGACGCGTTCAGCGCCGTCATCGCGCAGGCCAAGGCGGCGCTGCCCGAGGGTGCGCGCGTCGCGGCGTAAGCCGGCAATACCGAAGGATGAGGGGCGCGGGGACTTCGGTTCCCGCGCCCTTTTTCTGTCGCGCTGTTTCTGAGTGGCACGGGTGAGTCCGTTCCGCCCGTGTCGAGCAGGGGCCGGGCTCCCGAGCTCGACGAAGGATGAGGTCCGTCGTCGAGACATCCCTCGGCGGTCGCGCTTCGCTGAGCTGCTCCCGGCGTTTACATCGGCTCGAAGCGGATCGCTCGGCGTGGGACATCGACGCTCGTCAGCCGGACCGTGAGTTCGCCGCCCGGCGCCACGCCGCTGTCAGCGACCCGCGCGACGATCGGAGCGTCGCGCAGCTGGATGCGGGCGCCGCGGTCGTCGGTATCGGTGACGGTCGCGGCGAAGCTCTCGCCTTCACGGCCGGCGAGCAGCGCGGCCTCGGCGAGGTCGATCACCGCGCGTTCGATCTGGCTCGAGCGCGCGCCCGAGCGCGCCATTACCGCAGGCAGCCGCTCGAACGCCGCGCTCACCGTCTCCCCGACCGGCCGGCCGTTCGCGGCGGCGAGCGTAGCGCGCACGACGTATCGGTCGGCGAGCCGGCGCAGTGGTGCGGTCGCCTGCGCGTAGGTCGCCGCGACCGCGGCGTGCCACGGCGTCTCGCCCGCGCGCCACGGCGCATAGGCGGCGCCCGCGCTGGCGCGGCGGATCGCCAGCATGAAGGCGGCCTGCGTCGGATCGTTCGGGTTGAGCGTGCGCGAGAAGGCATCGAGCGGCACCCCCGCCGGCCAGTCCAGCGCGAAGGCCTGGGCGGTACGGCGCAACCGGGCGATCGCCGCGGCGTCCGGGCCGGGCATCACCCGGAACAGCCCCGAGCGAGCAGCGTGGAGCGCCGCCGCGACCGCGAGGTTGGTCGCCAGCGACAGCGCCGCATTCTGGGCTTCGGACGCCAGCCGCGGACGGAAGGCGAGGCGCAGTCGCCCAGCGGCGTCGTGCGCGACCTCCTGCTCGGGGGGATCGACCCGCGCCGCGCCGCGTGCCAGCTCGGCGGCCTGGATGCGGCGCGACAGCTCGGCAAAGCCGGGCGGGAGATCCTCGCTCCGGACGGTTTCGTAGGCGAGTTTGGCGGCCGAGCGGATCACCGCGCGCTCGGCCCCGTCGAGCCGCGCTGCGCCATCGGGCGCGATACGGACCGCGAACACCACCGCAGGCCGATCGACGCCCGGCAACAGGCTGGCGCCGCCTTCGCTGAGGACCGGCGGATAGAGGCTCGCCTTGCCATCGGGCAGATAGATGGTCTCGCCGCGCTGCCACGCCTCGACATCGAGCGGATCGCCGTCGGCGACGAACCAGGCGACATCGGCGATCGCATAATGCAGCAGGATGTCGGCGCCCGCCTGCTCGATCGCGAAGGCCTGGTCGAGATCGACCGATGGCGCGGGATCGAGCGTGGCGAAACGGACCGCGGTGCGATCGACATGCTCGGAGGGCACGCGCCCGGTCGCGGTCTCGGCAGCGGCGACGACGGCCGGCGGGAACGCCGCGGGGACCTGAAACTCGGCACGGATCCGCGCCAGCCCCTCGGCGAGCGCGCGATCATGATCGACGATCGTCTTCATCGTGCGCGTTCATGCGCGTGCTCGGCTCGCATGTGAAGGCGGCCGGTCCGGGTGAGAACCGATTCCCCGTCGCGTTCTTTTTAATTGACCAGTGTATAATTATATGCGATCCACTCTCGTCGGCCGAATCGACGGGCCGGCTCAGGAGAATGGAGCCATGGAGGACATCGCCAACCGCCGGCCGCTCAGGTCGCGCAAGACGCGCTGGGCGACCGCGCTCGCGCGGTTGCTGCTGCGGACGCGGATCACGCCCAACGCGATCTCGGTGGCGGGGATCGGCTTCGCCGCGGCGGGCGCCGCCTGCTTCGCCTGCGCGTCGCGCTCTCCGCTGCTATGGCTCGGCGGCGCGGCGTTCGTGCAGCTCCGCCTCCTCGCCAATCTGATGGACGGGCTGGTCGCGATGGAGGGCGGGCGCAAGACGCCGACGGGCGCGCTGTTCAACGAATTCCCCGACCGGATCGAGGACAGCCTGCTCCTGATCGCCGCCGGCTATGGCGCGGGCGTGCCCGTGCTCGGCTGGGCCGCCGCGCTGATGGCGATGGGCACGGCTTACGTCCGCGCGCTCGGCGGATCGATCGGGCTGCCGCAGGATTTCTGCGGGCCGATGGCCAAGCAGCATCGCATGGCGCTGCTGACCGCGGGCGCGATCGCGAGCCTTTGGGCGGCGGTGATGCCGTGGGTGCTCGGCGCGATCGGCGCGGGCGCGGCGATCACCGCGGTTCGCCGTACCGTCCGCCAGGCGCGCGCGTTGACGGCGGCGGCGCGATGATCGGCCCCGCGATCATCGCCGCGACGCGCTTCCTGGTCGGCGGTCATGCGCGGTGGGAGGGCTGCGCGCCCGAGCCGCGTCAGCGCATCTATTTCGCCAACCACAGCAGCCACCTCGACACGATCATCCTGTGGGCCGCGCTGCCGCCGCAGCTGCGCGCCACGACCCACCCGGTCGCCGCGCTCGACTATTGGGGCAGGGGCGCGTTGCGCCGGCATATCGCGACGCGCGTGCTCAACGCGCTGCTGATCGATCGCACCGCGCGCAGCGATCCGCTCGCCCCCCTCGCCGCGGCACTCGATCGCGGCAACTCGCTGATCCTGTTTCCCGAAGGAACGCGCGGCAGTGCGCCCCAGCCGGGACCGTTCAAGGGCGGATTGCACCACCTCGCGCGGGATTATCCGGAGGTCGAGCTGATCCCGGTCCACCTCACCAACCTGGCGCGCGCCTATCCCAAGGGGGCGATCCTGCCGGCGCCGATCATCTGCACCGCTGCGTTCGGCGAACCGCTCGCGCGCATCGCCGGCGAAACCAAGGCCGATTTTCTGAAGCGCGCGCGCGATGCGGTCTGCGCGCTGGGAGACGTCAAGTGACCGATCGACTGATGCCGCTGATGGGAGGGGTCGCCGTGCTGCTGACGGTGGCATCGGCGATCGGGCTCGTGCTCGCCCGCCGCGCTCCGAGCGAGACTGTCACGAACCTCAACGCCCGGATCAAGGCGTGGTGGGTGATGGTCGCGGTGTTTGGCCTGGCCTTCCTGGTCGGCAAGACGCTGACGATCCTGCTGTTCGCGCTGACATCCTTCTATTGCCTGCGCGAATTCCTCTCGATCACGCCGACGCGCCCGCAGGATCACCGCGCAGTGGCGATCGCTTTCTACTTCTTCATCCCGCTGCAATATTGGCTGATCTGGGATGCGTGGCAGACGATGTTCGCGATCCTGATCCCGGTGTGGGCGTTCCTCATCCTGCCGGTGGTCGCGGTGCTGAAGGGCGAGACAGAGGACTTCATGGCGCGCACCGCGCGGATCCAGTGGGCGCTGATGCTGACCGTGTTCTGCATCAGCCACGCGCCGGCGCTGCTGATCCTGAACATCCCCGGCTTCACGGGGCAGAATTTCCTGCTGCTGTTCTTCCTGATCACCGTCGTCCAGCTGTCCGACGTGCTGCAATATGTGTTCGGCAAGCTGTTCGGCAGGCACAAGGTCGCGCCGCGGGTGAGCCCGGCCAAGACGTGGGAAGGGCTGATCGGCGGCGGCCTCTCGGCGACCGGCGTGGGGGCCGCCTTGTGGTGGATCACCCCGTTCGCGCCGTGGCAGGCGGCGCTGATGGCGGGCGCGATCGTGCTTGCCGGCTTCTGCGGCGGGCTGGTGCTCTCCGCGGTCAAACGTTCGCTCGGCGCGAAGGATTGGGGGAGGATGATCGAAGGCCACGGCGGCGCGCTCGACCGGATGGATTCGGTCAGCTTCGCAGCGCCGGTGTTCTTCCACCTGGTGAATTATTTCTTCGCGGCGTGAGACGCCAATCGACGGCGGCCCCCCGGCATCCGGGAGGCCAGCGTTTCACCTCAAGCCGCCCGCGGTGGAGCGAACTTCGTAAGATCGATCCCCTCCACCGCCGCCTTATATTCATCCGCGCTCGGCGTCCGGCCGAGGATCGTCGACAGCACCACTACCGGCGTCGACGCCAGCAGCGATTCACCCTTCTTCTCGGCGCTATCCTCGACGACGCGGCCCTGGAAAAGGCGGGTCGAGGTGGCGAGGACGGTGTCGCCCTTGGCGGCC
>Ga0070668_100004001_pt1 | contig 10908 bp, 12 predicted proteins | sample KBSS43metaG_FD_64661 | JGI IMG/M metagenome (GOLD analysis project Ga0070668, IMG submission 64661) | Switchgrass rhizosphere microbial communities from Kellogg Biological Station, Michigan, USA - KBS S4-3 metaG | ecosystem: Host-associated > Plants > Roots > Rhizosphere > Soil ... | reverse complement strand
GGAAGGGCGCCATCGGATCGAAATCCGGAACAGTACGTTTCCCGGCTACTCTAGCGAAGTCAACATCAAAGCCGGAGGCAGAGTTTCGATTGCTCATACGTTCGAGTCGCCGTAGATGCTGCGGCGCTTTGAGGGCGAAAGCGGGCATTCTTCGCATTGTGCTATTTGCCTCGACATCGTTGCGATCGCAGAGACGATGCCATACCAGTGAGGAACGTCCGGTTCTCGTAGCATTCGATGGCCGGTTAGGGTCGAAAGCGCCGGTTCTATCCGACGCCGTCACCGGCTGCAATCCGTCTGAAGTCGCCGGTCTACTGGCAATGGTCGAGGCCGGTCGACGGTACTAGACTCACTCGGCGAGGATCAAGTCGCCACGTCGTGCTTCGTACGAAGTTCTTAGCACAAGGGACGAAGTACCCTAAGGACGAGGCAGGAGTGAGCTAGTGTAGTACCGGGTACCGAGCACTCCGCTTTCAGTGCCCAGAGTTAGGGAGAAGCGCTGGTCCATTGAAACAGCGCTTCTGCCTCCGCTACTGCAGAGTGTCAAGCCAAAGGTCCACTCCGTGGCTCGCGGCTCTCTCTACGATCCGGTCTTTGTCTTCACCGAGAAGGAAGCCGTCTTGCACAAGACGCGCGGCGGCGCGCGCGACGGTGCTTACATACGTCCCGTGATTGCGATAGCGTTCCTCCAAGGAGGGCCTCGGATCGCCCACCGCTACGCGCTCGGCTTTCGTCTTCGCGAATGGAATGAAAGTACCGTTCTGCCCGCACGTATCCGGGAACCGCGACCCGTCCTTGAGAACCGACCAACCCGTGTGTGTTCCCAATGACGCTACGAGATAGGGTAGACGTATGCCCGCGACGTCGTTGCCGTCCGAATCGACTTGCGTGACAAGTACGGCATATTCCGGGCCAGGCAGATTCACATACGGGACGACGGAAAAATCGAGCGGCGCATTGCGATTCATGGTCTCGGGCGTGTAATCGAACGCTGGCAACGCCGGCCACCCCGCGAAATGCGTTGCGGGGATCGCTGGGTAGTTAGCCTGCTCGGGGGGCACCAATGTACCGTCGCTACGCATGGGTACTACTCTCGCGGGGGGGGAAAATCCCGTTCGTTACCCAGCGATCGAGCGCTACCGACAGCGCCCTAAAAACGGGACCGTTGTAGAGCAGGTTCGTCATCTGCTGGCACTCGTTAAGTAGCTCGGGCCTTTGGTCGAACGTGGTGTTGTGCTCAATGCTGGCGATGGAGTACAGCCGAACATTCGACGCAGCGGATTCCACGTCAAGATCATTACCAAAGGCATCTGTGTGGTTCAGTGACGATGACTTGTTCCAGTACTCGTTACCGCCGTCGATGTTGAAGAATTTCGGACAGTTTTGGTGTGCAAGGCACCGCGCAAGAACGCCATCAGTCAGACCTGTGAGTGGATCAGTGCGGAGCGGAAAGGTGTGGGGAAACTCGGGTTCGTGCGATGGCGATCCCCAGGCGCAGCCACCACACGGACAGCTTGGAGATGCGAACAGGGCATTGGGGCTGACGAACGGCACGCCGTTGTCGGAGCGAATGGCGGTTGGCAGGCGCACGCTCGACAAAGAGCTGCTGGAAGGCGGTGATGGCGGTGTTCTCCCGGACCGAATCCAAGGCCTCGCATAGCAGTAGATAACGCGAGGCGTGGTCAGTGACGGTGAGCGGGTAACAGTATTCGCCGTTGCCAAGCTTGAATTCACCCTTGAAGTCGGCGCACCAAAGCTCGTTGGGATCGAGGCCTGGTGACAGCGGCGTGCCGTGGGCACGTGATCGCGGCCGGGGGAGGCCTTTGACCAGTCCGTGCCGGTGCAGGACGGCGTGAATGGTGCTCTTGGCGGGGATGCGAATATCGCCGGCCAAGCGCCGCACCAGGAGTTCGCGAATCTTGCGCGCGCCCCAATGCGGCTTCTCCTGCTTAAGCGTGACGATCTGATTTTCGATCTGGGGCGGCAGCTGGTTGGCGTACCGCACCGGGCGCCGCGACCGATCAGTCAGCGCTTCAAGGCCCCGATCTTTATAGCGGGTGTAGATCTTGTAGCCGGTCTTGCGGGAAATACCGAATTCCCGGCAGACCTCGGACATCGACTCGCCATCCAGCAGCCTGGCCACAAACCGCAGGCGCTCGGCCATCACCGAACACTCCTTCCACGGCATAGACACCTCCCCGGGCTGAGCCGGGAAAGTGTTACCTATGTGTCCGGTACGTTCTGGGTACTATGTCTCGGGCCGCTCACGAGAGGGCCACGTCGACGACGTGGCCCTTTCGCATCGCGTCCGGCGCTTCGTCTTTCGCATGTCCATGCACGCGCGCGAGCGTGGGCGGCCTAGCGCTCCACGCGTATGACATCGGCCGACAGGTCAGCCAGATAACGGTCTTGCATCGCCGAGTAAGCGGCCTCGATCTGTCGTGTGAAGCTCGTGATATCGAAGAGGGGCACCGCGTGTCGACTCGCGGCCAGCTGCTGCCCGAGACGCTTCAGCCGCTGCGGGCTGGTCGCGAGGGCGATGGCGAGAGACTCGTATTCCTCTAGCGTCGCGGTGACGAGATCGGGCAGGCGCGCGGCGGCAAGCAAGCTTGCCGCCACCCTGCCTGCAAAGGTCTCGCCGCGACACGTCAGCACCGGCAACCCCGCCCAGAGGGCGTCGCTCGCCGTCGTATGCACGTTATAGGGCAGCGTGTCGAGGAACAAATCCGCGGCGCGATGGCGTGCCATGTGCTCCGCCAGTGCCATGAGGGGCGCAAAGACCAGCCGGTCCGGGCTCACCTGCCGGCGCGAGGCCTCTTGCCGCAAGTTGCGTGTTGCAACCTCGTTGTCCTCGAGCAGCCACAGCACGCTCCCATCCACCTCTCGGAGTATCCGCATCCAGCTGTCGAAGGTGGCCGGCGTGATCTTGTAGTAGTTGTTGAAGCAGCAGAACACGAACTTCGCGTGCGCAAGACCGAGCTCGTCGCGAGTGAATGCTCGTCCCGAGATTTGCCGCCGGTCGTCGTTCGGCTGGTAGCTCTCCGGGAGATAGGCGATCGCCTCCGTGAAGTGCTGCCGGGTTTCGGGCGGGATGAGCGTCGGATCGGCGATCAGGTAGTCGATGAAAGCGGCGCCCATGGTCCCCGGATAACCCAGGAAATTCACCTGGATCGGCGCCGCGCGAAGGTCGAAGATGCCGGAGCGAGCGTTTCGCGTGTACCCCATCAGGTCGACGGCGATGTCGATGCCGAGCTCTCTCGCGAGGAGGGCGACGTCGCGGTCGGACCGATCGCGGACATCGACGAACCGGTCGGCGGCCCCGGCCAACCGGCGCCTCATCTCGTCGTTCGTCTCCGGCCCGAACGAGAACGCCGTCACTTCGAACCGCGACCGATCGTGCCGCGCGAAGAGGCCCACGAAAAGGCGCGCGCACGCATGCTCGCGAAAGTCGGCCGAAAAGTAGCCGAGCCGTATCTTGTCGCACGGCTTTTCCCTCCTATCGGGCGGGGAACTACTCGGCAATCCAACGCGCGCGCGATGCTTGTGCTGAACCAGATCTCGGCGGCAATCCGTTCAACGTCTGCTGATGCGGTTAGCGCAAGGAGTGGAAACGGGGGCGTCGCCTTTTCGCGGCGCCGGATCTTCGATTCGAGCTTCGCAATATCGTCGCGAATGCCCTCCCAGTCGCACACTTTCATCCGCGCGTGCAGCCATCGCCCGTACAGGAAATCGTAGCCGGGCTTGTGCTCGAGTGCCCGCGCGTAGCTCGCGAGCGCCTCCCCGTGCCGGTCCAGCGCCGCGAGCGCAACGCCGCGATTGTTCAATGCCTCCGCGTAGTCGGGCTTCAGCGCGAGCGCGCGCTCGTAAGCCTCCAGCGCCTCGACATGACGTTGCAATGCGGCGAGCGCAACGCCGCGATTGTTCCATGCCTCGGCGTAGCCGGGCGCAAGGCGCAGCGCGCGCGCATATGCCTCGAGCGCCTCGGCATGGCGGAGGAGCGCGTCGAGCGCCGTGCCGCGGTTGGTGATCGCTTCGACGTAATCCGGCTTGTGGCGCAGCGCACGGTCATAGGCCTCGAGCGCCTCCGCATGCCGCCCCAAGTCGCGCAGCGCGACGCCTCGATTGTTGAGTGCCTCCGCGTGATCCGGCTTGACGCGCAACGCCGCGTCGTAGCTTTCCAGCGCTTCGTCGTGCCGCGCGAGGCAAGCGAGCGCAATGCCGCGATTGTTCCAGGCTTTCGCGTTATCGGGCCTGAGGGCGACGGCGCGGTTGTAGCTCTCCAAGGCTTCCGAGTGGCGGTTCAAGTCGGCGAGCGCGATCCCCCGGTGATAATGGACGAGAGCGTTGTCGGCGCCGACCGCCGCCGCTCTTTGCAACAGGTCTGCTGCCCCCTCGGTGCGGCCTGACGGCCTGCAATAATTCCGCCGAGGTGCCGCGCGTCGAAATGGGCGGCGTCCATGTCGAGGACCGCACGGCACAACCGCGCGGCCTCCAGCCAATCGCCGCGTCCGTAGGCCGTGAGCGCAAGTTGCATTGCCTGGGGAACCGTAAGTGTCGGCTCGACGGCCTGCGCTGGTGCGGGCAGCGCCGGCGGTGGCATGGGCGCAGGCGGCGGGTTGCGCGTAGGCATCGCGATTCGAAGGGCCGGGTACGTCGGCAGCTCCGAACTTATTTTGCACGGTTTTCGCCGGCCGCCCTCCCGCGCGCCGCCGCGCGTCACGCGCCGCCATGAACTCGGTAGAGGATTCCCGTTGGATTATTATGCGCAACCGTACTCGTCATCCGCCATGGCCGCCGCCGATATTTCCCGCGATCTCGAGCCGCAGCGCAGCTATCTGTTGCGCGTGGCGCGGCTTCAACTCCGCGACGAGGCACTGGCCGAGGACGTCGTCCAGGAGACGCTGCTCGCTGCCTTGTCCGGGACGGGCTTTTCCGGCAAGTCCAGCCTGCGCACCTGGCTCACGGGCATCCTCAAGCACAAGATCGTCGACGCGATCCGCAAGAAGCAGCGCGAACCGACGGTCGCCTCGTCGTTTGGTGACATCGACGCGGAAATCGACATCGAGGATTTCGACGCGCTGTTCAACGAGCGTGGAGGGTGGGAGCCGAAGCCGGGCGAGTGGGGCAACAGCCCGGAGGACGCGCTTAACCAGCGCCAGTTCCTCGACGTCATGGATCTTTGCCTCGAGAAGCTGCCGCCCAACACCGCCCGGGTCTTCATGATGCGGGAGGTGATGGAGCTCGAGACGGACGAGATCTGTAAGGAATTGACGATCAACGCGAATAACCTGTGGGTCATCCTGTATCGAGCCAGGATGGCGCTTCGCCTTTGCCTCGAGCAAAACTGGTTCGCCCGCAATGACTGAGACCCGTGACCCGGCGCCCCCGGCCCGCCGCCGCATGACCTGGAAGAGGGTGCTCGGCCACATCATCTCGTGCAAGGATGCGTCGCGGCTCGTGTCCCGGCGTGAGGAGGGTCCTCTGTCGGCGTGGCAGCGGCTCGCGCTGCGGCTGCATCTGTCGGTTTGCGAGGCGTGCTCGCGCTTCGAACGGCAGATCGCGTTCCTGCGCACGGCGATGCAGCGGTATCGGCAGTAACGCTCGGGAAGCGCTGGGTAGGAATCGTGCAGCTGACGGTCAACGGAACCCTTCGCACCTTCGACCGGCCCGTCGCAACGGTCGCCGATCTCGTGCGCGAGCTTTGCCTCGAAGGGAAGCGGATCGCTGTCGAGCGCAATGGCGCAATCGTGCCGCGCAGCCGTTATGCCGACACGCCGATCGCGCCCGGCGACGCGCTGGAGATCGTCGGCGCGGTCGGCGGCGGCTGATCGTTATCGCCCGGCTCCGCTCGCGCGTCGCGAGGAGTAAAATCGCGGCCATGAACGCTCCCCGCGAACCCTCGACCGTGATCGCCGATCCGCTGGTCGTCGCCGGCAAAAGCTATCGCTCGCGACTCCTCGTCGGCACCGGCAAGTACAAGGACTTCGACGAGACGCGCGCGGCGGTCGTCGCGTCCGGTGCAGAGATCGTCACCGTCGCGATCCGCCGCACGAACATCGGGCAGGATCCGAATGCGCCGTCGCTGCTCGACGCGCTTCCGCCATCCGAATTCACCTATCTGCCCAATACCGCCGGGTGCTACACGGCCGACGACGCGGTCCGCACGCTGCGCCTCGCGCGCGAGCTTCTGGACGGCCACAACCTCGTGAAGCTCGAAGTGCTGGGCGATCCCCATACGCTGTTTCCCAATGTGCGGCAAACGCTCACTGCCGCCGAGACGCTGATCAAGGACGGCTTCGACGTGATGGTCTACACGACCGACGATCCCATCATTGCGCGCGAGCTCGAAGCGATCGGCTGCGTGGCGATCATGCCGCTCGCATCGCTGATCGGATCGGGAATGGGGATCCTCAATCCGTGGAACTTGAAGCTCATCATCGAGGCCGCGAAGGTGCCCGTGCTGGTCGATGCGGGTGTCGGCACGGCGTCGGATGCCACGATCGCGATGGAGCTGGGCTGTGCCGGCGTGCTGATGAACACCGCGATCGCTGGCGCCAAGGACCCCGTGCGCATGGCCGGCGCGATGAAGCTCGCGGTGGAAGCAGGACGCGAAGCGTTCCTCGCCGGGCGGATGCCGCGCAAGCTGTATGCGGCGAGCCCCAGCTCCCCGACCACCGGCCTCATCGGCTGAAGGCGCGGCGCTGGACGTAGCGCGCGACGCCCCGTCGGCAATGCGCGGAGCCCCCTCCGCAAACGTCGGTGCCGTCGTCGTCGCAACGGCGATCGCGCTCGCCACGCTGCTGTCCGCCTCGATGGCCGGAGCCGTGCCGTTGACGGCCGAAGAGCTCGCCAGGGTGTGCGCGGAAGCCGACGATGCCGCGCACTGCGGACGCTTGGTCGAGGAAGTGCAGCTGCCGCGACTGCCCAATCTCGCCGTCCGCGACAAGCTCGACCTGAGGGTGTCGCTTTATCCGTCCGGCATTGCCACGTTCACCGACACCGAGACACTGCACGGCGGCCGCTCGTACAGCCTCTGGGACTTCATGAGCGAGATCAACGCCGTCCTGCTCTACGTCACCGACGGCGACGATGCATCCTTTACGTTGCTGCAGCGGACCAACGGCCGCAGGTTCGATCTGCCCAGCGATCCGAAGCTCTCTCCCGATCGCCAGCGGCTCGTGACTGCCGACTTCTGCGAGCGGCGCTGCGTGAACGAGCTCGCGCTGTGGCGGGTCACGAAGGACGGCGTGCGCAAGGAGCTTACCTGGCGACCGCCGGCGGCGTGGGCCGACGCGGTCGCGACGTGGAAGGATGCACAGACAATCGTGGTCGACCACGCGCTCGCCGGCAGCGACAAGCGGGCTAGCCTCACGCGCAAGCTCGCCGACACCGACTGGGTGCGCGCGCCCGGCCCGTGAAGGGCGGCGCGAGCCTGTCGTAAAAAGCGGTGGCCTCCGAGCGCCACCTTCGGACAATCAGGAGCTTCGTGCTCCGCAGCGGACGGATGTCGCCCGCCCAGCAGCGGGCACTCGACACGCTGTTCCCGACGTACGGCATTCCGTTCGCGTCGGCGCTGCTCGACCTCGACGCGACGTTCGGCCGCCGCGCACCCCGTCTGCTCGAGATCGGATTCGGCATGGGTGAGACCACGGCGAAGATCGCCGCCGACCGGCCCCGCGAAGACTTCCTCGGCATCGAGGTGCATCCGCCCGGCGTCGGAAGTCTCTTGAGGCAGATCGACGAGCGCGGCCTTGCGAACCTTCGCGTGATTCGTCACGACGCGGTCGAGGTCGTCGCCGCGATGATTCCACCTGGATCGCTCGCGGGCATCCACGTGTTCTTCCCGGACCCATGGCCGAAAAAACGCCATCACAAGCGGCGGCTGCTGACGTCGGCATTCGTCCACGAGCTCGCGCTGCGCCTCGCTCCGGAGGGTACGCTGCACGTCGCCACGGATTGGGAGGAGTACGCACAGGAAATCCTGGCCGTGCTGACCGCGGAGCCGCTGCTCGCGAATACCTCGGCTGATTTCGCGCCGCGTCCCGACTATCGGCCGCTCACCAAGTTCGAGAACCGGGGCCTCAAGCTCGGCCACGGTGTGCGCGACCTCATCTTCAGTCGGACGAGCGACGCCGTCAATGCAGCCGCCGGATGATCGGCCGCTCCAGGAAATGCCACGTCAACGCGGATAGCGCGATCACGATCGCGAGCGTCCACATGAGCAGCGCCACCGGCGAGCTCGCCACCGAATGTGCGGTGAGCACGAGGATGACCGGCAGGTGCCACAGGTAGATTCCATAGCTCACATCCCCGAGGTAATCGAGCGGAGGAACGAACCGGGCAACGTTTGGAAGCAACGACGCGAACAACACGAGCGCGCCGAACGTCGCCGCGAGCCCCGTACGCCAGAAGATCACCATCGCCCCATCGCCCCAGTAGTCGGCGTGCGACCAGTACGTCTGCCATACGACGTCGAGCCCGATCGTGAACGCGAACGCAGCCGCGATCAGCGGCCACGGCGATCGCGCGGTCCAGCGCCTCAACCCGCCGTCGAGATGCAGCCGGGCAATGGCGAGGCCGATCGCGAAAGCATCGAGCATCGAGGGCACCTGCGTCGCATAGACGAAGGTGAAAAACGGCTTGCCGAGATCATGGGTCGCCCAGAAGGCGATTGCGCGCGAGATCCAGGCGATGAGCACACCGCCCGCGAGGAGCGCGCGTATGTCGAGGCGCGACAGCAACGGCGCGGTAAGCATCACCACCACGTAGAACTGCATCTCGGCCGCGACGCTCCAGTTGGGGCCGTTGATCGCCCCGTGCAGCGCAGGATGCAGGTTGTGCAGGAACAGCAAGTGGCTCGCGAGCTGCACCAGCAACTTGGGCCACGGCAGCGACAGCACCGCCGGTTGCACCACGATCAGGAAGGCGACGGAAGTCAGCAAGTAGAGCGGAACGATTCGCGCCAGCCGTCGCCGCAGGAACGTCCGCCGATAGTCGCCGTCGCCGTCGCGGTACAACCGGATCGCGGACAGCCCGATGACGAAGCCGCTGATCACGAAAAAGAGGTCGACGCCGACCCATCCGGCGCGGAACGTCAACAATGCGCCGGACGACGGAAACTCGGGCCACGGGCCGAGCTCGATCACGTGGTAGACAAGCACCAGCAGCGCAGCGAACGCGCGCAGCAGGTTGACATTGGGGAAATACATCGGAGCGGGTGTCAGGCGCGGGAGCGAAGGTGACGTCCGCGAGGCCACGAGTCAGGCCGGCGGATGCGGCGCCCCGCGCGCTTTCTTGCGCACCATGAACAGGCGGGCCTTCCAGATCCAGGATTTCTGCAACTCTCGAAGCTCATCGGCGCGCTCGAACGCGAGCTTCTCGGCGTGGGCGAGGCCCGAGCGCAGCCGCTCGATCTCGGCATCGCGTTCGGCCAGCAGTGTTTCCGCCAGGGCAAGGCCCTTGCGCAGCTTCGCAATCAGCGGCTCGCGCTCGTCGGCGTAGATCTCCGCTTCGACGAGCCGCGCTTTCAGCCACGCGCGCTCCTCGAGGCGCTCGGCGAGAACGTGCCCGAGCTCCTCGCTTCGCAGCGCGATGCGCGCGTTGTCGACGGCCGCCCGCAGTGCACCGGCCGGATCGCGGCGCACGTACTCGCGCACCTTGGGCACGTAGTCGGGATAGAGCTCCATCAGCGTCTTGCCGGCGCTCGCCGTAAGCTCGAGACGCTCGCCGGAAAAGCTCACGGCGCCTTCGTGATAGACGAACACGTCGCCGGCGAGCACGTTGCGCCAGCCCGCGCCCGCCGCGCGCATGCAGAAATCGTTTTCCTCGCCGTAGCCGCGCCCGAAGCGCTCCGCGTCGAAGGGTCCGATCTGGTCGAGACAGGCGCGCCGGATCAGCATGCAAAAGCCTACGGCGGTCGGCAGGTCGACCGTGTGGCCGGCGTTGGTGGACGCGAACAAGCGATCGAGCTCGGCAACGCCGAGCGTCCCGGGCACGCCGCCCAACCATCCCTCGAACGGATACGAGCAGATCGTCGCATTGTTGGAGAAGGGAGTGACCGTGCCGACCTCCGGATAGGCGTATGCACTCCTGCAAAGGCGATCGAGCCAGTCGTTCGCCACTTCGGTATCGCTGTTGAGAAGCACGACGTCGCGATCCGCATGCAAGCTCATCCCGCGGTTGACCGACTGCACGAACCCGAGGTTGCGCGCATTGCGCACGAGCGTGATGCGCTTGCCGGCAGCGAGCTCGTCGAGGTAGCTCGCGATGTCCGCCTCGGGACTGGCGTCGTCGACCGCGACGATCTCGACAGGCGTCGCTTGATGATTGGCGAGGACGCTGTCGATGCAGCGGCGCGTCTGCGCCAAGCCCTTGTAGACCGGAATGATGACGTCGATCATTCAGGGCCTCAGCGAGGTCCATGGAGCCGCCGCGCGACTCCTCCCAGTCCTTCGCGCGTCAGCACTGCCTTCGCCCGGGAGCGCAGCGCCTTCCCGCTCTTCGGCGACAGCGCGAGGCGGAAAAGGCGCAGCGCCATCGGCAGCGAGACGCTCGTCCGAAGCCGCGACGACCGCGGCGTCTTGCCGTGCTTGCCGAACCATTCGGGGTGGCGCAGCACGCCCTCGGACTGGCACCAGCCGAGGAAGCTCGAGCGCGGATTCGCCGCGTCGTAAGGCTCGGGGAACGCCTTCCGCAGATCGATGCGATCGCGGTAGATCCGGCGATGCACGGGCTCGATCGGCGTGCCGTCGGAGAAACGCCCGAACGCCCACGGCCACTCGCTGACCGGATCGCGATCGGCAATTGCGATCTCGCCCTCGTACCAAGAAATCAGCGCCTGCACCGCGGGGCTCGCCTGCGCATTCTTGATCGCCATGATGCGATGCGCGCCGCTGTCGAAGCCGGTGA
>Ga0070668_100003995_pt1 | contig 10919 bp, 12 predicted proteins | sample KBSS43metaG_FD_64661 | JGI IMG/M metagenome (GOLD analysis project Ga0070668, IMG submission 64661) | Switchgrass rhizosphere microbial communities from Kellogg Biological Station, Michigan, USA - KBS S4-3 metaG | ecosystem: Host-associated > Plants > Roots > Rhizosphere > Soil ... | reverse complement strand
TCACCGCGTCGTTACCGAGGCCCGCTTTGACGAGTTCGATTACGCTCGCGTTGGTCAGCGTTTCCGCCGTCGCCGGCGACGCCAGAAACAGGGCGCATCCGAGCGCCAGTGCAGAGTACTTCAATTTGCATCCCCCATCGGATCCTTGAACCGAGCATTGGGAGAAGAAGTGGAAACCAGGTCGAAGTCAACAAAGCCTCATCGCCGTTGACTGGCCACAATTTTGCACGGGGGAAGCGCTCCTAAGCCGTCGCTGCCGCGCTTTTCGCTCGCGCCTGGAAGCTCTTGCGCAGCTTCTGCAGCTTGGGCGGGATGACCGCGATGCAATAGCTGTTGCTCTGGCCTTCCTTGGCCCAATAATCCTGGTGATAATCCTCGGCCGGATACCATTCGCCGACGGGTTCGATGTTGGTCACCACGCGGCCGCCATTGTCGGCATTGGCCCGCTCGATCGCCGCCTTGGCCTTGGCTTCCTGCTCCGCGTTGAGCGGGAAAATCGCCGAGCGATATTGGGTGCCGACGTCGCCGCCCTGGCGGTTGAGCTGGGTCGGGTCGTGGGTCGCGAAGAAGATGTCGAGCAGATCGTCGTAGCTCAGCTGCGCATTGTCGAAGGTCACGCGGATCGCCTCGGCATGGCCGGTGTCGCCGCCGCACACTTGTTTGTAGGTCGGGTTGGGGACGACGCCGCCGGTGTAGCCGCTCTCGACCGACTTCACGCCGATGACATCGAGGAACACGGCTTCCGTGCACCAGAAACATCCGCCTGCGAGGATTGCGATTTCGTCGGCCATGATCCGCTCCTTTTTATCTGGAGCAGCTAAAATAAGGTCGCTCAGCCGCCTTTGTAAGACGCCTTGAGGCTGGCTAGTTCGAGACGCTTGCCGACCCACTCGGCGAGCTCGTCGAAATCGAGCGGCTGGTCGAACACGATGCCGGCCTTGCGGTCGGAATACCAGCGCACCTCGCCCTTGATCGGCTTGAGGCTCTCGACCACCACGACAACCGGCGCGCCGACGCAATATTCTCCGATCGGCTCGACCTTCATCCCGCCGAGCGACACGTCGCGCACGTCGACCGTATAATAGACCTTGCCGACCTTGACCGATGCCTTGCACTGGATGTCGAGCCGCGGCGGGCGCGGACGAAAGCCGTGGCGCTGCTTGCGCCCGGCGAGAAGCTCGCCGAGGTCGATATTCTGGTCGAACTTGAAGCCCACCAGATCGTCGCGGATCCACACCACCGTCGACGGGATCTTCTGCGCCGAAAGTTCGATCTCGAGCGTGTCGCCGATCTGCGGCGCGTGGGCGACATAGGCCATCAGCCCACCGGCGGAGAGATTCTTGATGCGGATCAGCTGCTCGCCGCTCGCGTTGGTGATTTTGCCGAGGCGAAGCATCGCCGCCACCCGCTCGGCGCCACGCCGCTCCATCGGCCGCGGCACGGCCGTCGACAGCGAGACACTGGTCGATTCGAACGCGGTTTCGCCGCGATCACCCGATTCTTCGGCGGATTTCCGTCGGATCAGCGATCCAAACATGGTGTCAATCGCCCCCAAAATGCGGCCTCGATGCTTCCAAACACCCGACCTTAGGGAGCGCGTGGTTAAAAGAGCGTTTCCTTCTTGTGGAATTGCGTCGGGACGAACGCCTGCGAGTCCCGGCGTGAAGCAGCCTGGCGCGCGAGGGAACAGACGGGCCTGCAAGGGTTTGACCTACGGGCAAGAAAGTGCGCAAGAGGCCCTCGCGTGAGCGGGAGAGAGGAGCGGGAATGGCGCAGCCGCGGTTGCTGCTGATTGACGACGAGCCCGCGCTCGCCGAATTCCTCGCCAATGGCGCGGTCGAGGCCGGGTTTGAGCCGACGATTACCGCCGAAGACCGGGAATTCCGCGACGAATTCCTGAAAGACCGCCCCGACATGGTCGCGCTCGATCTCGGCATGCCCGGGATGGACGGCGTCGAGCTGCTGCGCTTTCTCGCCGACCAGGATTATCGCTCACCGGTGCTGATCGTCAGCGGGTTCGACCGCCGGGTGCTTGAATCCGCCTTCCGGCTGGGCGAAGCGCTCGGCCTCAACATGGCCGGGCCGCTCGAGAAACCGGTCCGTCTCGAAGCGCTCGAAACCCTCCTCAACGGTCTCAAGGCCACGCTGGACACCTGATGCCAAGGGCTGAAGCCGCGTTGCTGGCAAGCTTCGAGCAGGCGCTCGAGGAGCAGCGGCTGCACATGGTCTACCAGCCCAAGGTCGCGCTGCGCGATGGCTGCCTCAAACGCGTCGAAGCCCTGGTCCGCTGGGACGACCCTGAACGCGGGGCGGTCGAACCATCGCGCTTCGTGCCGTTGGCCGAACGCCACGGCCTGATCGACGGGCTCACCCGTTGGGGCCTCAAGACCATTCTCGAACAATGGCTCGAATGGCGCGACGGCGGGATCGACACCTGCATCGCCTTCAACATCTCGGCGCTCAGCCTCCAGCACCTCGATTTCCCCGACCTGGTCGAGCGCATGTGCGGCGAATATGGCGTCCCCACCGACCGGCTGGTGATGGAACTGACTGAGGGCGCGACCCAGCCGCTGATCACGCTGATGGACACGCTGACCCGGTTCCGGATCAAGGGCATCGGGCTCGCCATCGACGATTTCGGCACCGGTTACTCGTCGCTGATGCAGCTGCGGCAATTGCCGTTCACCGAGGTCAAGATCGACCAGGCGTTTATCGCCGACGCCGAGCAATCGCGCGATTGCCGGCTGATCATCCAGTCGATTGCCGACCTGGCCCACGGCCTGGGGCTGACCGCGACGGCCGAAGGGGTCGAAACGGTCGGGCAATTGCGGCTGGTGCGCGAGCTCGGCTGCGACGTGGCCCAGGGCTATTTGATCTCGCGGCCGCTCGAACCGGGTGCGCTCAAGGGCTGGCAGGCGGGATTCCGCCGCGCCTGGCCCGAGATGATCGCCGAAGGCAAGCTCGCTCTATGGGGCGACGTCGAAACGGATTCCCTGAGCCAGCGGTAGGTCGGTCCCGTAATTGATGGTGTTGGTCTGCCGCCGCATGTAGGCGCGCCACGAATCCGAGCCGCTTTCGCGCCCGCCGCCGGTTTCTTTCTCGCCGCCGAACGCGCCGCCGATTTCCGCCCCCGACGGGCCGATGTTGACGTTGGCGATGCCGCAGTCCGATCCGGCCGCGGACAAAAACCGCTCGGCCTCGCGAAGGTCGTTGGTGAAGATCGATGAGGACAGGCCCTGGACCACGTCGTTCTGCAGCGCGATCGCTTCATCGAGGTCGCGGTAACGCAGCACGTAGAGGATCGGCGCGAACGTCTCCTGCAGGACAGTCCCTTCCTGCGCCGCGGCTTCGACAATCGCCGGGCGGACGTAATAGCCTCCGGGGACGCCCTCGACCCGCTCGATTTTGTCGCCGAGCACGCGCTTCATGCCCTCGAACGCGGCCTCGTCGATCAGCGGCCCGATCAGCGTGTCGGGCAGCCGCGGGTCGCCGATCTTCACCGCCGCGAACAGCGCCTTCAGCCGCGCCACCAAGGCGTCGGCCACATCCTCGTGGACGATCAGCCGGCGCAGCGTCGTGCAGCGCTGCCCCGCCGTGCCGGCGGCGGAAAACAGGATCGCGCGGGTCGCCAGCTCGTGGTCCGCCGACGGGCAGACGATGGTCGCATTGTTCCCGCCCAGCTCGAGCAGCGTCCGCCCGAAGCGTGCCGCGACCCGCGGCCCAACCACCCGCCCCATCGCGGTCGATCCGGTCGCCGAGACCAAAGCCACGCGCGGATCGTCGACCAATTTCTCGCCAACGTCGCGCTCACCTTGCGCCAATTGGAGCAAGCCGTCGGGCGCATCGCCAAACTTGCCCAAAGCGCGCCGAGCGATCGCCATCACCGCTTCGGCGGTGAGCGGGGTCTTCTCGCTCGGTTTCCAGATCACCGGGTCGCCGCACACCAAAGCCAGCGCCGCATTCCATGCCCACACCGCGACCGGGAAATTGAACGCGCTGATCACCAGCACCGGCCCAAGCGGGTGCCATTGCTCCATCATCCGGTGGTCGGGCCGCTCGCTGGCGATGGTCAGGCCGTAAAGCTGGCGCGACAGCCCGACGGCATAGTCGCAGATGTCGATCATCTCCTGGACTTCGCCGAGGCTCTCGGCGTGGATCTTGCCGGCTTCGAGCGTCACCAGCCGGGCGAGCGGCTCCTTGGCCGCGCGCAATTCCTCGCCAAGCAACCGCACCAGTTCGCCGCGGCGCGGCGCCGGCACCGTCCGCCACTTGAGGAACGCATGCGCTGCCTTCGCGCAGGCAACATCGGGGTCACCGACCGCAACGCGCCCGATCTCCGATCCGTCGATCGGCGAAAAGCTGACCAGCTCGCCGCCGGATTTGACTCCCAGCTCCGCGAGTACCTGCGCCGTCTCTTCCGCCGGGCTCATGACAGCAACTCCTTCGCCTTGGCCATCGCTGCGACTCCCGCATCGATCGTCTCGTCCTTCTTGCCGAAGCACAACCGGACCAGATTGCGCGGCGGGTCCTGCTCGGCGAACGCCGACAGCGCCACCACCGCGACCCCCGCCTGCTCGACCGCCGCCGCGGCGAACGCCTCGTCGTCCATAATGATGCCCGAGGCGTGCAAGTCGACGCACAGGAAGTAAGTCGCCGCCGCGTCGAGCACCGTGAAGCCGGAGCTGCGCAGGCCCTCGGTCATGCGGTCGCGCGCGCGCTCGAACCGCGCCCGCATCGGGTCGAGCCAGGCATCGCCCTCGTCGAGGCCGAACGCGACCGCGGCCTGCAGGTTCGGCGCCGTCGAAAAGGTCAGGAACTGGTGCGCGCGCGACACCGTGCCGGCGAGCTCGCGCGGCGCGACCATCCAGCCCACTTTCCACCCGGTCAGCGAGAAGATCTTGCCGGCGGAGCCGATTTTGATTGTCCGCTGCGCCATGTCGAGCAGCGAGGCGAGCGAGGTGAAGTGCTGCCCGTCGAGCACGATCTGCTCCCACACCTCGTCGCTGATGATGGTGAGGTCATGCGCGCGCGCCAGCTCCGCGATAATCCCGAGCTCGCTCGCGTCGAACAGCCGCCCGGCAGGGTTGTGCGGATGGTTGAAGATCATCGCTCGGGTCTTGGGGCTTATCGCCGCCTCGATATCCGCGCGGTCGATGCGCCATGCGGGCGGCTTCAGCGCGACTTCGACCGGAATTGCCCCGGCCCGCCGGATCATCGGCGCGTAGCTGTCATAGGCCGGGGTGAAGATCACCACTTCTTCGCCCGGGCTGACCGTCGCCAGGATCGCCGCGCCGAGCGCCTCGGTCGCGCCGCTGGTCACGCACACCTGGTCGGCCGTTACATCGAGATGCTGGTGGCGCCGGTAGTGCGCCGCCACCGCCTCGCGCAGCACCATCAGCCCGCGCGACGGCGCATATTGGTTCGATCCCTCGACGACCGCCTTCGCTGCCGCTTCCAGGATCTCCGGCGGCCAGCCGAAATCGGGGAAGCCCTGCCCCAGATTGACTGCGCCATATTTGCCGGCGAGCGCCGACATGCGCTCGAACACGCTGGTCTGCATTTGCTCGTACAATGGGTTCATGGCGCCGCCATAGCGGCGGTTGGCCCGGAAAAAAGCTGCTTTCGGCTTGGCCCCTAGCCGCCGAGCGCCTGTCCGACGCGCGCCAGCGGGTGCGCCAGCGTGTCGTGGATGAGGCTGACCGCGCATCCGCCAACGCACGCCGCCAGCGCCGCGACCGCCACGAATTCGCACAATCGCCCACGTGTCCGGCTGTCGACCTCACGACGCACAATCATTCGCCGGTCGACCGTGCTGCGCTCGCCCGCGGTCAGCTGGAGCCCCGGCGCCTGCCCCAGCGACATGATTTCCTCGACCGGTACGCAGCTTTCGGTGGCGAGCCCGGCGCGAGCTCCCTCGCGCCACACGACGCGCGCGGTGATGACATGACCGCCATGCCGCAGTTCGACCTTGCTGCCTTTGGGCGTCGGCCGCGACGCGTGGATCAGGAACCCGCGCGACGAGATATTGAGGATGCTCGCATTGCCCCAGCCGCCGTCGGATCGCACCAGCGCCGGAAGAATGACACGGCGGCGCAGCTCGCGCGGGCGGTGATTTCCTGCAGCTTTGGCGGAATGCATGACCCGCGCGTACGGGCACCGCCTGAGCAACCGCTGAAGCTTCCCACCAAAGCGGATGCGGTTCGCCGGGAGCACGGGCAGTAGCGGCAACCGCCGTCACATTGTAGCGGGGGCCGATGACCGAACTGTCCCTCGCGAACCGGGCCGCCGACGCCGCGGCGACCGCCTTTCCCGCCTGGTCGGCGCTTGGTCCAAATGCGAGGCGATCCTTGCTCAATGCGGCCGCCGACGCGATCGAGGCCCGCGCCGACGCCTTCGTCGACTCCATGCGCGACGAACTCCGCGCATCCGAGCCATGGGCGCGCTTCAACATCATGCTCGGCACCGGCATGGTCCGCGAGGCCGCCGCGCTGACCACCCAGATCACCGGCGAGGTCATCCCGTCGGACAAGCCCGGGCTGCTGTCGCTGGCGCTGCGCGAGCCGGTCGGCGTGGTGCTCGGCATCGCCCCGTGGAACGCGCCGGTGATCCTCGGCGCCCGCGCCATCGCCACCCCGCTCGCCTGCGGCAACACCGTGATTCTCAAAGCCTCCGAACGCTGCCCGCGCACCCACGGCCTGCTGGTCGAAGCGTTTGCCGAAGCGGGCTTTCCCAGTGGCGTCGTCAACCTCGTCACCAACGCGCCCGACCAGGCCGCCGACATCGTCAACGCTTTGATCGATCACCCCGCGGTGCGGCGGATCAATTTCACTGGCTCGACCGCGGTCGGCAAGCTGATCGCCCGACGCGCCGCCGAGCATCTCAAACCCGTGCTGCTCGAGCTTGGCGGCAAGGCGCCGCTGATCGTGCTCGACGATGCCGACCTCGACGAAGCCGTCAAGGCCGCGGCGTTCGGCGCCTTCATGAATGCCGGCCAGATCTGCATGGCGACCGAGCGAATCATTGTCGTCGACGCGATCGCCGACGACTTCGCCCGCCGCCTCGCCGCCAAGGCCGCGAGCCTGCCCGCAGCTGCAATCGGCCAGGGTGTCGACGACGCTGCCGGGCCCAAGGTTCAGGCGCTGATCGACGACGCCTTGGCCAAGGGCGCACGGCAGATCGCGGGGGCTCCGGCGACGGTGATCGACGGCGTCACCGCCGCCATGGACCTGTACCGAGACGAAAGCTTCGGCCCGGTCGTCGGCATCATCCGCGTGCGCAACGAGGAGGAAGCGATCCGCACCGCCAACGACAGCGAGTTCGGCCTCGCCGCCGCGGTCTTCACTCGCGATGCCGCGCGCGGCCTCAAGGTTGCCCGGCGCATTCGCTCGGGCATCTGCCACGTCAACGGCCCGACGGTTCAGGACGAGCCGCAAATGCCGTTCGGCGGGCTCGGCGCGTCGGGCTACGGCCGCTTCGGCGGCAAGGCTGGAATCGACGCCTTCACCGATCTGCGATGGATCACTATCGCCGGCGAGCCGGGCCATTATCCCATCTGACTTGAGGCGTCCGCTTTCAACCGCAGCCGTTGGACCCAGGATTGCAGGGGTGAAATGTCCGCCCATCCCGCTGCCGTTCGGCTTTGAACCATCGCGGATACAAAAAAAGCGCCGGGGGCTACCCGGCGCTTTTTCGCTCATTCCAACCGTCAATTATCGGCGATTGATGTCGACGTTGCGGACTTGGCCGCGATAATCGACATCGCATTTGAACGACAGGTCCGGGTAGCCGTTACCGTAGCCGTAGGAGGTCCGGCCGCTGCTCGCGAGCCCACGCACGCGGACATAGCTGCGGTTCGGGTCGACCCGAGTGATGCTCACAACGCGCCCCGTGCTCCCGTAGGAACCGACGAGCGAGCCGAGAATGCCGCCCAGGCCATTGCGAGTGTACAAGCGGCTCTGGACTGCGGCGGTGCACTGCTGCGCCGCGGCGTTGGTGTTCATCCCGTAGCCGTACTGTTGGCCGTACCCATACTGTTGGCCGTAGCCGTACTGTTGGCCGTACCCATACTGTTGGCCGTAGCCGTTGGGCTGGGGGTAACCGTACTGTTGTCCGTAGCCGTTAGGGTAGTACTGCGCGGCCGACGGAGCCGCGGCGGCGAGCGCCGCAAGTCCAGCGGCGCCAATAAGGATTTTCATCATAGTCATGGCTCGTTTCCTTTCAGGTAATTGAGAGCCTTCTCATTGATGTAACGCCCGGCGCAGAAGTATGGGTCCGCTTTCATGACGAATAGATTCAAGTCATCGCGTTAAGTTCAAAAGTCCCAGGATTAAACCGGACTGAATCGGATCGCCCAACGAGGGGCGTCAATCTGTCCGTTTTCCACCCCAACGGCAGTCTGTTTGGAAATCAGTTTTGAATGATCCGGAACTATTGCTTCGAGCAGCCGCTCTTCCGGTATGCCCGAGGATGAGTGACCATGCAGCGCTCGGCCGCAATCGCGCTTCTCCTGGCGTTCGTTGCAACGCCCGGCTGGGCACAGTCGTTTGATGTAACCCGCGCGACCACCTCGTTTGGCGTAGAGCGGCTGTCAGCGCTGCCGCGACTGTCGCTCAATGGCCCAATCATCGCGGTTCGGGTGATCGCGTACAAACCACGTCGATCCCGAGCGCGACAGCGCGGCATTGTCGTCGGCCAGGACATTACGTCGACCCTGTCGGTCGGGCTTGGCCTTCTCGAAATGAAGCCGCGAAAGTCTACCCTTTCCCCTGATCCACAGCTCGACGGAAGCTCTCGCCGGTCTCGTAAGGCAGCCATACTTCTCTCGCTCAAATTCTAAAGGAGGACTTGAAAATGCCAGAAGCCAGTCTCTACGAACGCCTTGGCGGCGCCTTTGCCATTGCAGCGGTGGTCGACCATTTCAGCAACCAACTCGTGGCGAACCCGATCGTCGGCCAGGAGTCAGAAAATCCCGCCTTGCGGGAATGGCACAGGAACAGCCTGGATAGGCTCCCGGGCCTCAAATTCATGCGGACTCTGTGGGTCTGCAACGTTGCCGGCGGGCCGTTTCAATACACGGCCACCAAGCCCGGCAGCACGCCCGTTGGCCTTGAAGTGGCTCACCGCGACCTCAAGATCTCCCCCGCGCAATTCGATGAGGTCGCTGCTGAGCTTGCGCGCACGCTCGCCCTGTTCAAGGTCCCCAAAGTGGAAACGGATGAGGTCCTGTCGGCATTTGCCGCTCATAAAGGAGAGGTTACCGAGGGATACGCTGCGGAACGTGTCCCGGAACCCGCTCATACCTGAGGTCGGCTTTCTACCCAGAGCAGACATTGGCGGACTTCAGGAATTGGCTGGGGCGGCAGGATTCGAACCTGCGAATGCCGGTACCAAAAACCGGTGCCTTACCACTTGGCGACGCCCCAGCAGGCGTGTCCCTGATGCGGGAAAGCGGCGCTTATAGCCACGCCGCGCGCGGTTGGAAGTGGGCGTGCGCGCCTTGCCGCCCTATATCGGGCCGATGAGCGAACCAGCGATCCAGAATTTCCACGCCCACATCTATTATGACGCCGAACAAGTCGAGCAGGCCAAGGCACTTGGCGCCGCGGCCCAGGCCAAGTTCGGTGTCCCCGTCGGGCACTTCCACCTCGTGCCCGTCGGCCCGCACCCGCGCGGCAGCTGCCAGCTGACCGTCCCGACCGAGCAGTTCGGCGATTTCGCCCAGTGGATCGCGCTCAACCGCGCCGGCCTCACCATCTTCGCCCACACCACCACCGGCGATGATCTCCCCGATCATACCGAGCACGTCATCTGGTTCGGGCCGAGCGAGCCGCTCAACCTGGCGATTTTCGACTAGGCGTTGGGGATCCGGCCGTTGACCAAATCGTCGTAGTCCTTCTGCAGCTGCAGCGTCAGCTCACCGACCTCGAAATTCCACGGACCTGCCGATTTGACCGGCGTCACTTCGACCGCGGTCCCGGTCAGGAACATCTGCTCGAAGCTCTCCAACTCCTCGGGCCAGATCGCGCGTTCGACCACCTCGGCGCCGCGCCGCCGCGCCAGGTCCATCACCGTCCGCCGCGTGATCCCGTCGAGGAAGCAATCGGGCGTCGGCGTGTGCAGCGCCCCGTCCTGGACAAAGAACACGTTCGCCCCCGTCGCTTCGGCCACCCGGCCGCGCCAGTCGAACATCAGCGCATCGTTGTATCCGCGCTGCTCGGCATGTTGCTTGGACAAAGTGCAGATCATGTACAGGCCCGCCGCCTTGGACTCGGTCGGCGCGGTGTAGGGCGCCGGCCGCCGCCATGGCGCGATGTCCAGCCGGATACCCTTCTTGGCCTGTTCGTCGCCGAAATATTTGCCCCATTCCCACGCCGCGATGGCGAGGTGCGGCTTGGTCTTGCCCACGGCAACGCCCATCGATTCCGACCCGCGCCACGCGACCGGGCGCATGTAGGCGTCGGTCCAGCCATTGGCCTTCAGCACCTCGATGCAGGCGGCGTCGATTTCATCGGCGGTCCACGGCAGCTCGAAGCCGAGCAATTCGGCGCTGCGCCGCAGCCGTTCGCTATGCTCGTGGAGCTTGAAGATCACGCCATTGTAGGCGCGCTGCCCTTCGAACACGCTGCTTGCATAATGGAGTGCGTGGGTGAGGACATGGACGCGCGCGTCGCGCCACGGAACCAGCTCGCCATCGAACCAGATCCAGCCGTCGCGGTCGTCGAAATTGGTCAGCAGTTCAGCCATGGTGAGCGCGGTTAAGCGCTGCGGGCTTCCTCGGCAAGTTTGCCGGCCCTGGCTTCCTCGGCGAGCTCGGCGCCACGCCGCGCCGCCGCCTCGATCGTCACCCCGATAAGATCGTCGAGCGCCTGGTCGAGGACGGCGAGCCCGGCCTCGGTCGTGCCGTTGGGGCTGGCGACGCG
>Ga0070668_100003994_pt1 | contig 10921 bp, 9 predicted proteins | sample KBSS43metaG_FD_64661 | JGI IMG/M metagenome (GOLD analysis project Ga0070668, IMG submission 64661) | Switchgrass rhizosphere microbial communities from Kellogg Biological Station, Michigan, USA - KBS S4-3 metaG | ecosystem: Host-associated > Plants > Roots > Rhizosphere > Soil ... | reverse complement strand
TGAAAGTAGAGCGCCACATTGACCAGCGCAACCATCACCGGCACTTCCACCAGAGGCCCGATGACGGCCGCGAAGGCGGCCCCGGAGTTGATGCCAAATACCGACACGGCCACCGCGATCGCCAGTTCAAAGTTGTTCGAAGCGGCCGTAAAGGCCAGGGTTGTAGTTTTGGAATAGTCCGCTCCCAGCTTCTTGCCCATGTAAAAGGACACCAGAAACATCAGCACGAAGTAGATTAGGAGCGGCACGGCGATGCGCAGGACGTCCAGGGGCAGGCGAACAATGTACTCACCCTTCAGCGAGAACATCACCACAATCGTGAACAGCAGGGCGATCAGGGTCAGCGGGCTAATGCGGGGAACAAAATTCCGGTTATACCAATCGGTCCCCTTGGCGCGAACCAGGGCAACACGAGTCAGGAATCCGGCAAGAAATGGGATTCCCAGATAAATGAAGACGCTCTTTGCAATCTCCGCCATGGACACATGGACCACCGCGCTGCGAAGGCCAAGCTTGGCGGGAAGGACCGTAATGAATACCCAGGCGTAGAGAGAGTAGAAAAAAACCTGGAAGAGGGAATTGAAGGCCACCAGGCCGGCCGCGTATTCGGTATCGCCCCGGGCCAGTTCATTCCAGACGATGACCATGGCGATGCAGCGCGCCAGGCCGATCATGATCAGTCCGGCCATGTATTCCGGATATCCGCGCAGAAATACGATGGCGAGAACGAACATCAGAATCGGCCCCACCACCCAGTTCTGTATCAGCGAGAGGCCGAGCACCCGCTTATTGCGAAAGACCTCGTGCAGCTCTTCGTATCGCACCCGGGTGAAGGGTGGATACATCATCAGAATCAATCCCGCCGCAATCGGAACCGACGTGGTTCCGATGTTAAAGCGATTCAGAAACGGTACGACTCCGGGCATCAGCCAACCCAATACGACGCCCGTGACCATGGCGGCAAAGATCCACGCGGTCAGATACCGGTCCAAGAAACCGAGACGACGGGTTGCAGTCATTCTGATCCTCGTGCTGCGGCGAACTTACCGAAACGCAGACGGCCGCGGGAAAGGTGTCGCTATTTGTTTGGGACCGGCGTCATCGTCTGGCCGATGTTATCGAGCTCCCGCTTGAGGGCCAGGCGGTCGAGGCTCTTTAGCGGAAGGCAGAGAAATAGACTGATCCTGCGGTCGAGGATAAAAAATGCTTCGCGAAAGGCCCGTTCTATTTCCGCTTGGCTGCCGCGAACCGCCGCCGGGTCTGGAACACCCCAATGCGCAGTCATGGGCTGTCCTGGCCATAGGGGACAGACCTCGTTCGCGGCGTTATCGCAAACCGTAAAGACAAAATCGAGATGGGGAGAACCGGGCCGGGAGAATTCATCCCAGGCCTTGCTGCGCAGGCCCTGGGTGGGCAGGCGCGCGATTTCGAGTTGCTTCAAAGCCTCCGGTCGAACCGCGCCTGAGGGATGGCTCCCGGCGCTGTAGGCGGTGAAATTCGGCCGTCCTTTCAAGTTCAAAATCGCCTCGGCCATGATGGAGCGCGCGGAATTGCCCGTGCACAGGAACAGGACGTTGTAATGTCCTTGCATGGTCGGTTCTCCTAATTGCAGCAGCTCGGACCGCAGCATGTCTTCGCTGCCTCTTTTGCTGGCTTGACGGCGCGCACGAAAGCACTCATGAACTTGCCGTCAACCTGTGGCGCAATCGCGTCCACATCCACGCCTTCCGCGGAAAGAAGTTCCCTCGCGTCTTCGGCGCGATAGACCCGCGTCGGCTCAATATCTATTTGCTCGAAACCGGCGGCAGAGAGTTTGTCGCGAAATTCGTCATCACCGAGCGCCCCCGCCACACAGCCCACCCACAGAAGCACGCTCTGGCGAATCTCTGGAGCGATTTCGCCCCGGGTAACAACGTCGGAAACCGCGAAGCGGCCGCCAGGCTTCAGTACGCGAAAGGCCTCTCGCAGCACGCGATCTTTGTCCCCCGAAAGGTTGATCACGCAATTCGAGATGATGACGTCCACCGAGTTGTCGGGCAAAGGGATGTGCTCGATCTCGCCCCGCAGGAACTCGACGTTCTCCGCGCCCGCTTTGCGCTTGTTTTCATTGGCCAGCGCCAGCATCTCATCCGTCATATCGAGACCGTAGGCTTTGCCGGTGGGACCGACTCGCTTCGCCGACAGCAGAACATCCACGCCGCCGCCCGAGCCAAGATCGAGAACCACTTCTCCGGGATTCAACTTCGCCAGGGCAGTCGGATTTCCGCACCCCAGGGAGGCGAGAATGGCCTCCTCGGGAACTTGTCCCGCCTGGGCAGAGTTGTAGAGATCAGAAGTGATGGGGTCGCATCCCGAGACGCTGGCCGCAGTGGCGCCGCAGCAGGCACTTCCGCCGCAGTTCACTCGCAAGGCTGCCTGGCCATATCTTTCCTTGATGACGCTCTTGAGGTCGGTAGTGCTCATAGTGGCTCCTATTTACAAAGCTGGACGATAGTTTGTGGTTTGACTGCCTTGTTCCGGGTGCAGCATTCGGCGTAGAGGAATTGCAGCAGCTCCTGGAGTGCTTCCGTGTTAGCCGTGTAGCGCAAGAAAGTGCTCTCACGACGCACGTTTACCAGGTCTTCATTCTTCAGCTTTTCCAGGTGGTGGGAAAGGGTGGAGTTGGGAATGTCGAGTTCGGACTGGATGTCGCCCACGACCATGCCATCGGGATGCGCGGATAATAGCAATCGGATGATGCGAAGTCGTGGTTCGGTGCCCATGGCAGACAGCATGTCGGCATATCTGGCGACGTTCTCGGTGCTTTCTTTACGTGAGGCGGCGGCGGGCATATTTCGATAATTGCAGAAATATAGTCCCGTGTCAAGCTGACCCCGCATTCGATTCGGACCAACTTGGGCCTGAGTGCATAACCGGAACCGGGACGCAGGTGGGAACCGTTTTGACAAACTTTTTGCAAGTTTCAAACACGCGTTTGCCGGATAGGCATCTAAACTCTAAGTAAGTTGCAGAGCGGAAGGAAGACAGGCACAATACTGCGGTTTGCCGGAAACGATATGAAGGTAAGCAAGCGATCAGTGGCGCGGGCGGTTCTCTCAGGGGCATTGTGTCTGGCGACCTTGCTGGTGCCCGCAGTTGCGGCCGATGCACCTGCGATTCGCACTTCTCTCGATCAGGGGTTTCGCCTGCTCTACGACCTCGATTTCGACCAGGCACATCAGGTGTTTCTTAACTGGCAGCACGACCACCCCCAGGATCCGGTGGGGCCTACGGCCGAAGCGGCGGGAATTCTGTTCTCGGAATTTCACCGGCTGGGAGTGCTGGAAGCGCAGTTTTACGAGAACGACAAGAGCTTTCTCAACCGTGACAAGCCCGATCCAAATAGCGCGGTGCGGGACCGTCTGAACGCGGTGCTGGCCCGCGCCCAGGCCGCGGCGAGCGCCCGTCTTGCCACCAACCCCAAGGACCGGGATGCGTTATTTGCCATGACCCTTTCGTCCGGCCTGCAAGCCGACTATGCGGCCCTGATCGAAAAGCGGAACATGGCGTCATTGAAGTACACCCGGGATGCCAATGAGTGGGCGGATAAACTCCTGGCCGTGGATCCCGATTGCTACGATGCCCGCGTGGCCACTGGTTTCAGCAAATACATCATCGGGAGCATGGCGGCGCCGTTGCGCTGGGTGTTGCGGCTGGGCGGAGTTTCGGGAGACAAGAAACAGGGAATCGTGGAGCTGCAGATGACGGCCGACCATGGGCGTTACCTGGGTCCGTTCGCGCGCATCCTGCTGGCCATCGCTTATGTCCGCGACAAGGACAATGGCCGCGCCCGGGAAGTGCTGGCTGCCCTGCGGGACGAGTTTCCCAAAAACCCGTTGTTCGCGCGCGAAATCGCCCGCCTGGATGCGGGTCATTAATTAAGCATTAAAGGCTCAATCCCGGTTCGGCAGGATTACCGCGGGTGCCCCACCCTCGTCTCTCCGGTTTTGGGAGAGACAGGGTGGGAGCTGCTGTCGTCCGAACTCCCCGCCCTGTCGTTCCAAAGTGCGGAACGGCGAGGACGGGGCACCACCCACAGACCGGGTTCATCGGAAATTCATTGCCTTGTAACAGTCCTGTAACATTCACGGCGTAAAACTGCCCCATTAACTAATAAGGAGGAACATCGAGTGATACGCCGCATTGCGCTTCTCTGTGTTGTTCTGGCTGTGCCCGCTTTCGGTCAGACGACTTTGAATGGGGCCGGCGCTACCTTCCCGAATCCGATGTACCAGAAGTGGTTCAGCGAATACCACAAGGCCCATCCGGACATCCAATTCAACTATCAGTCGATCGGAAGCGGCGGCGGCATTCGTCAAGTGCTGGCCCAGACTGTGGACTTTGGCGCGAGCGACGGCCCTATGACCGACCAGCAACTGGCCGAGGCCAAGACCAAGATCCTGCACATTCCCACCGTGCTGGGCGCGGTGGTTCCCGCTTACAACATTCCCGGCGTGAACACGGAATTGAAGTTCACTCCGGAAGCGCTGGCCGGAATTTTCCTGGGTAAGATTACCAGTTGGAATGATCCCGCCATTGCCAAAGCGAACCCGGGCGTCAACCTTCCCAATCAGACCATCATCGTGGTTCATCGCTCCGACGGCAGCGGAACCACCTATATTTTTACCGACTACCTCTCCAAAGTAAGCTCCGACTGGGCCAACGGGCCGGGAAAGGGAACTTCGGTAAAGTGGCCGGTAGGACTGGGAGGAAAAGGCAACGAGGGTGTGGCCGGAATGATCCGCCAGATGCAGGGTGGGATTGGCTACATCGAACTGATCTATGCGGTGCAGAACAAGATTGACTACGGACTGGTGAGAAACGCCGCGGGGACGTTCATTAAGGCTTCGCTCGAAAGCGTCACGGCAGCTGCCGCTTCGGCCAAGAGCATGCCGGCCGACTTCCGTGTATCCATCACCAACGCGCCCGGCAAGGACGCGTATCCCATCTCCAGTTTCACCTGGCTGCTGATTCCGGAAAAGTCCAAGGACGCGGCCAAGGGAAAAATCCTGGCTAATTTCCTGACCTGGATGGTGGATGATGGCCAGAAAATGACAGCTGATCTTACCTACGCGCCCCTGCCGGAGAACGTAGCGCAAAAGGTGAAAGGCGCCATCAAGATGGTGCAGTAGCAATTGTCCGGAGTCTGAGAATAGAACGCCACCACCGGGGGACGGGCTGGGAAGCTCGTCCCCATATTCTTAAGGATCGAATCTCACGGGTCTGAAGCGGGCACTGAAGCCCGGGCAGCCCGCGGCTGTTCTATACTTATTTCGATCAAGCGCAAGCTGGGGGCGGCGACATCGGTGGATCCCCGGCCTCTTCGGTCCAGACCTGAGCCGGAATCGTCCGGGACCAGGCGGTCTCCTGAAGGATTGTTGTTTCTGCGGAATCATGGCTCGCCTCGCGCTGGACAATCCGGCCAACTACATCAACCGGGAAGCTTCCTGGCTGGCATTCAACCGCCGCGTCCTCGAAGAAGCGCAGGACCACAAGAATCCCCTGCTGGAGCGTCTGAAATTTCTTTCCATCTCAGCCAGCAACCTGGATGAGTTCTTCGAAGTACGCGTGGCCGGGCTGGTGCAGCAGATTGAAGACGGATACACCGAGGCCGGACCTGACGGCCTCACTCTTCTGGAAGAGCGCGACGTGGTTTCGCGCGACACCCACGAGTTCGTGGACGATCAGTACCACTGTTGGAACGAGAAGCTGCGCCCGGCGCTGGCTGACCATGGCATCCGCGTTCTTGGCCTGCACGAACTGGAATCACGCGCTCGCGCCTTCATCGAAGAATACTGCGAGAAGGAGCTCGACCTGCTGCTCACACCGGTCACGGTGGACCCGGCGCACCCCTTTCCGCGAGTGATCAACAAGGCGCTGTGCGTGGCTTTTCTGCTGCGCCGCCGCCGCCGCTCTGCCCTGACCTATACCGGCGTAGTCACGGTGCCGCGAGCTTTGCCGCGCCTGGTGCGGCTGCCCTCGGACGGGACCGACGACTTTATTTTTCTCGCCGACCTGGTGGCGTTCCATGCCTCGCGCATGTACCACGGCTACGATATTGTTTCCTCGGCCGCGTTCCGGGTCACCCGCAACAGCAACCTCTATCTGGCGGAAGAGGAATCGCGCAACCTGCTGGAATCGGTACGCACCGAGCTGCATAACCGGCGCAAGGGCGATGCGGTGCGGCTGGAAATCGAGGCGGACGCCGATCCGGAAATCATCGAACGCCTGCGCATCAACTTTGAGCTGGAGCCCTGGCAGGTCTTCTCCGTCCACGGCCCGGTGAATCTGTCGCGGTTGTTTAACATTTACGAACAGACGGCGCATCCTGACCTCAAGTACAAGCCCTTTTCTCCGCGCGAATTGCGGTTGACCTCCAAATCAAAGGACCTGTTCGAGGAACTGCGACGCCACGACGTTCTGCTGCACCATCCCTTCGATTCCTATGATGCGGTGGTCTCGTTCATTGAGGCCGCGGCGCAGGACCCCAGGGTGCTTTCGATCAAGCAAACGCTCTACCGGACGAACGAGCATTCGCTGATCGTGCCGGCCTTGATTTCTGCGGCGGAAAAAAAGGAAGTCACCGCCGTGGTGGAGCTCAAAGCACGCTTCGACGAAGACACCAACATCCGCTGGGCCCGCGATCTCGAAGATGCCGGAGTGCAGGTCTTCCATGGCCTGGTGGGACTGAAGACGCACTGCAAGCTGTCATTACTGGTACGGCGCGACTCCGATGGGGTGACGCGGCGCTACGCCCACCTGGGTACGGGTAACTACAACGCCAGTACCGCGCGGGTGTACACCGATCTGAGCCTGCTGACCGCCGATCCGGAAATCACGGGGGCGGTACACGATGTTTTCAGTTTTCTCACCGCCTACGCCGAGCACGCCAACTACGGGCCCTTGCTGGTGGCTCCGCTGGACCTGGCGGAACGCTGCCTGGGTTTGATCGAGCGCGAGGCTGAGCATGCGCGTCACGGACGTCCCGCCCGCATCATCGCCAAGATGAACGCCCTGCTGGACAAGAACATCATCATGGCGTTGTACCGGGCTTCGCAGGCGGGTGTGGAAATTGATCTGATCGTGCGCGGCATGTGCGCTCTGCGGCCCGGGGTTCGCGGGGTGAGCGACCGCATCCGGGTGCGAAGTATCGTGGGACGATTTCTGGAGCACAGCCGTATTTACCACTTCGCCAACGGGGGCCAGGAAGAGGTCTATCTCAGCAGCGCCGACTGGATGCCGCGCAATCTCTACGAGCGCGTGGAGGTCATGTTCCCGCTGAAAGACGCGCTGGGACGCGAGCGCGTGCGCCATGAAATCCTGGATGCCTACCTGGTGGACAATGTAAAGTCGCGTGTGCTGCGGAAGGACGGCGCCTATGTGCGCACCTGGCAGGCCGAGGGCAAACGTAAGCCACCGTTAGAAGCAGTCGCCTTCAGCGCTCAGGACTTCCTGCTGGGACTGGCGGAAGGCAAACAGGCGGTGGAGGCCATGCCGGCGCCGGCGCTGCCAAAGGGACGCCGCTTGGCCACGGTGAAGGGACGGTAAATCACGATGATTCTCTATTTTCTGCGCCACGCCAGCGCTGGTGAACCGGTAAGCAATCCCAAGAAGGATGAAAAACGCGCCCTGGATGAAACCGGCGTCGAGCAATGCGGTTACGTGGGCCGCGCCCTGGCGGCGTTGGACGTGCAGGTGGATGTCATTATTTCGAGTCCCCTGAAGCGGGCCGCGCAGACCGCTTCACTGGTGGGCAATGAAATGGGTTACGAAGGCAAGCTGCAGTTGGAGGACGCATTGCGCCCCACCGCCTCGTTCGCGGACTTCCGCAAGATGCTCGACAAGTACATCCGGCACGACGCCATCATGGTGGTGGGCCACAACCCGACCCTCAGCGAATTTCTGGGGAGGGCGATCAGCGAAAGCGGCTGTGAAGCGGCCATCGACCTCAAGAAAGGCGCGGTGGCGCGGGCGGAGATGAGCCGTAACTCGGCCTCGCTGACCTGGTGCCTCACGCCCAAGATTCTACGCACCCTCTATGCCGCGGCGGCGGAAACCTCGCGCCCGAAAACTTCGCGAAAATAGGCTTTTTCCTTTTCTACGGCCCACAGCTCCAGGTCCACGCTGGCGCGCGGCTTGGCGCGAAGGGTCAGCTTGACTGCGCCCGGGCTTATCCGCACATCGGTGGCGCGCACCGCGCCGCTGCGTCCCAGATTGAGGGCGCGCGCCAGCCGAAGCAGCAGCGACGCTTTGCGCACAAATTCCCGGTCAGCCGGCGGCAGGACTTTTATGGCTGAATCCCCGGCCGAGGGGCGCGATTTGCCCAGATAGCGCGCCGTGGCTGCGATGATCCGTCTCTGCTCCGGCGTGTATCCCAGGATTTCCGAGTGGGCGATGATGTAGTAGGCGTGGCGGTGGCGCCCGTTGCGATTGACATAGTCGCCAACTTCATACAGCATCGCCGCCGCCGACAACCATTCCGCGTACTCGGCGGGAAGCCGGTGCAGCGATTTCAAAGTTTTGAATAAGTGCATGGCGCTGTCGCGGACTTGCAGCGCATGGTCCATGTCCACGCGGTAATGGGCGACGGCGGCGCGGATGGAATCCCAGCGCTCCGATTCGATGTGCTTTCCGGAACGGGTGCTGCGATCGTAGTCCGCAGCCATTTGTGCCAGCTGTCCGTCGCGCAGTCCCAGTGGAGAGTAGCGGAAGCCCGCCAACTGGCAGCGTTCAAGAAGTTCAGCATAGACGACTGCGCCGGCGACCACGATCTCAGCCCGCCGGGGCCCGACCCCGGAAAGTTTCTTGCGTTCCGCCATGGGAAGGCGTGCCAGCATCTTGGCGATCCGCCGCATCTGGGTGCGCGAAACCGCGGCGGTGCGCGAACCCTTGGTCTTGTACAAACCGTGACAGACCGCAGCCAGGGAAGCGGCCGTGCCCGAAGTCGCGATCACGGTCTTGGGCCGGGAACGGGTAATCCGGTCGGCGATGCGCCCAATTTCTCTTTCCACAAATCCCCGCAACCGGCGCAGTTCCGATTTGCGGGGCGGATCGTGGGCCAGAAACTCATTGGTTAGGCGCACCGCGCCCAGGGGCAGGCTGACCGTGTCGCGGATATGACCCTGGCTGGAAATGGTCAGCTCACAGCTTCCACCGCCCAGATCGACCATCAGCGTGGCTGCGGCACTGACCCGCAGGCTTGAGACCAGGCCGAGGTGAATCAGCCGCGCCTCTTCCAGTCCGGAAATGATTTCAACTTTCCACCCGGTTGCCGAACGTACCCACTCCAGGAAGGCGCGCGAATTGCGCGCGTCGCGCACCGCGCTGGTGGCCACCACGCGTACCGTGTCCGTGCCTTCGTGCTGCACCGCGCGATGGAAGCGCCGCAGCGCTTTGACGGTATCGTCGATGGCCTCGGGTGAAAGAAAACCGTTCCGGAAAACACTGTCGCCCAGGCGCGTGACCTGGCGATCCTCGTGAATCTCGACCAGACGCCCGCCGGAAAGGCGGGAAATCTTCAGACGGACGGAGTTCGATCCGATATCGACCGCGGCTAATGTCGGCATGGCGAGGGCAACAGTGTACCGCGACCGGGAGTGGTGCGGGGCAGCCGGCTAGCGCTGGGTCCTGAACGGGTCGAGGACCTGCACGCCCAGCTGCCTGAAGTCTCTTTCATGGTCGGTGCGATGGTCAGGGGGTCAATGCGGGCAGTGACGGCGATCATGGTGACTAGTGAGATAACTAGTCAATCTAAGTGGCCCCCTTCAACGGAAGGAACGGGCAGAGAACCGCCTGTTATCCTACGCGGATGCCGCGAACCTTTCTTATCGATACCGACGTAGCCTCCGACGATGCCGTCGCCCTCATCATGGCGCTGCGCGCTCCCGAAGTGCGGGTGGTAGCGCTTACGACCGTGGCCGGAAATGTGGAAGTACAACAGGCCACGCGCAATGCGCTCTACACCGTGGAACTCTGTGGGGCAAGCGTTCCTGTTTTTACTGGCGCGGAGAAGCCGTTGCGGCGCGCGCATGAGAGTGCGACCTGGTTTCATGGCCTCGATGGACTGGGCGATCAGGGTTATCCGGCGCCGCGCCGGTCGGCGGGAAAGTTGCACGCCGTGGATGCCATCATCGAAGCCATCGCGGCCAATCCCGGAATCGTCGTGGTCACTCTGGGCCCGCTCACCAATCTTGCCCTTGCCGTGACCCGGAACCCCACTCTGGCGGCGCAAGTGGGACGCTGCGTGATCATGGGCGGCGCGCCTTGCTGTGAGGGCAACGTAACCCCGGCGGCCGAGTACAACATCTGGGTCGATCCCGAGGCCGCCCGGATTGTCATGCTCAGTGGTCTTCCGGTGGAACTCGTCGGTTGGCAGACTTGCCGCGGTGACGCCGTCCTCGATGAAGCCGACATCGCAAACATTCTGGGATTCAACAACCAGCTTGCCCGCTTTGCCATCGAGTGCAACAGCCGTGCCCGCGAAGCCTACAAGGAACAGACGGGAGAAGACGGCATCTCATTGCCGGATCCAGTGGCGATGAGCATCGCGCTCGATCCCACCATCGGAACCCACTGGAGCGAACACTACGTTGAGGTCGAGACACAAAGCGAGTTGACGCGAGGGATGACGGTTGTAGATCGCCTCAACGTAGCGTCCGACGAGCGGAACCGGACGGTCTGGGCCGACGCGATGCGGCAAGGAAGGAAGACCAGAGTCTGCTGGACCATCGACACCTGGCGCTGGAAGGAAGCTTTGTTTGCGGCCTTGCGGTGAACTTAACCGTGTCATCCTTCTATGAAAAAGGGCGTACCTGTCCATAGGTATTTGTTGCGGCGATGCGGACAGGCTTCTATTCGTGCTCGAGGCACATAAGGTATGTCC
>Ga0070668_100003993_pt1 | contig 10922 bp, 8 predicted proteins | sample KBSS43metaG_FD_64661 | JGI IMG/M metagenome (GOLD analysis project Ga0070668, IMG submission 64661) | Switchgrass rhizosphere microbial communities from Kellogg Biological Station, Michigan, USA - KBS S4-3 metaG | ecosystem: Host-associated > Plants > Roots > Rhizosphere > Soil ... | reverse complement strand
ACTGGACGCACCCAATGTGGCGTTCGGTGCACTGGACGCACCGAACGCCACATTGGGGCGCTTGAGCCGGGCCGCGAGGCTTCGCGGGCACGGATCTAGGCCCGGGGTGGTTCGAGGGTGAGCACGGACGGGACGTGCGCCGGGTCGGCGGCCCGCAGCAGGCCGTAGCCGATGCCGGCGAGGCCGGCCAGCAGGCCCGGTGTCTCCGCACCCGTCGGGACGCCGCAACGCCAGCCGTGGCGGTCGATGCTCGCGAGGACGGCGGCGCCGCGGTCGGCCGCTTCGTCGTGCCCGGCCGCCAGCAGCAGCTCGAGACTGCCGAAGTCGCCGTGGCACAGGCTGTGGTTGGCGCCGAACCCGGTGGCGAGCGTCGCCGCCGTCGCGGCGGCGATCTCGGCGGCGATCGCCGGGTCCGCGATGCCGGGCAGGGCCAGCCGGCCGAGGCCGATCCCGACGGCGCCGTGGCACCACGCGGTCATGGACGCCGTCGGGTCGGTGGCCCGCAGGTCCGGCCAGTCCCCTCGCGCCGGGCTGAAGTGCGTGCGCTCGTAGCCGAACGCCCGGACCGCGGCGTCGGCGAACCGTTGTCCCGCACCGAGTTCGGCCGCGGTCGCGAGGGCCCAGCCGAACCCGGCCGCACCGTGGGCGAACCCGGTCAGCGGCCGGTCCGCCATCGGCGTGGGCCAGCCGAGCGTGCTGCCCATGGGCTTTGCGGCGGTCAGCAGGTGGTCGCCACAGCGCACGACGGCGTCGACGAGACCGCGGTCCGGAAGGCAGCGGTGCAGGACGGCGAGTGCGCCGATGCAGCCGGCCGCACCCCCCATCACGTCCAGTTGGGTGTCGGCGTCGACCAGCCCGGGCACACCGGCCGAGAGTTCCAGCGCCTCGTCGAACAGATCCGGCCGGTCCCAGAGGGCACCGAGGTGCGCGAGCAGGTAGAGGGCGCTGCCCAGCCCGGAGAAGGCGCCGAGCTGCCCGGTGTGCGCACTGCCCCGGCGGGTCAGCCGCCGCACGGTCGACAGGCCTCCCTCGGCCAGCTCCGTGTAGCGGTCCTCGCCGGTGACGTGACCGAGGTAGGCGAGGAACAGGACGATGCCGGAGACACCGCCGTAGAGGTCGACGTCGAGCGCGGTCAGATCCCAGTACTGCTCCTGGAAAGCGGTGAGGCCGAGCCAGTAGAGGTCGTCGCCGCGCCGGACGGCGAGCTGCTCCAGCCGGTTGCCGACCGCCCGCGCCGCGGCGAGGTAGTCGGCCGCGTCGGCGATGCCGGGCACCAGCCGGCCGCCGTAGGTCGAGGGGCCGGCGGCGCCGTCACCCAAGGCGAGCGAGGTGAGCGAGCCGCGGACGATCCAGGTCTGCCAGTCGAGGTCCGCCGTCGAGAGCCGCTCGATGCGCTCCCGCGCCAACGCCATGCTCGGGCGCTCGAGGAAGCCGGGCACCCGCTCCCCCGCGCTGGTCCGGACATCGACCGAGTCCGGGGTGGTGACGAAGATGGGCACGTCGCCGCGCCACAGATCGGCGCGCTCGGCCGCGATCACCCGGTTCAGGTAGGGGAAGTCGTCGACCGACACCCACAGCTTGTCGAAGAACCGGTCGCGGTCGAGGCCGTCCCGCAGCAGGTCGGGGTGGAAGCTTTCCCGCAGCAGCAGGCTGTAGATGTGGGTGGGGCGCACGATGACCCGGATCTCGTCCGCCGCGAACCGCGCCAGCGGGCCGTCGGGGGCGAGCAGGTCCGCGCGGTGCGCCAGGAGCCCGCGGTAGGTGTCCCGGAATCCGTCGACGAGGTCGTCGGCGTAGTCGAGCACGTCGACTTCGCCGTCACGCAAGGTGGGCCGGTTGTGCCCGCCTTGCGTGGCCATCCGCTTGCGATCGCTGCGCATCCGGTCGGTTCCCGTCTCCGCCCAGTACTGCGACGCGCGCGGCGAGAGCTGGTCCTCCTGGTAGCCGAGGCCGGACAGGTCCAGGCCGGGCGCGCCCGTGTGGCCCCAGGACCGCTGCGGCAGCAGGCCGACCCGCAGCACGGAGTCCAGCGACGCCGTCGGGCCGCCGAGCGGGATCGCCGACTGCACGGCCATGTTGGGCTGGAACAACGACTCCAGGTCGACCACTACCGGGTGCTCACCCGCCGCGATGAGGTTTTCGTAGTGCATGTCCGTGCCCCCGAGCCCGTACATCAACGCCAGGTGCGCGCCCAGCCTGCGGTAGAACCGCGCCACCTCGTCCTTGGTGTCGCACGCCGTCCGCGCGCAGAACTCGGTCCAGCCGTACGCACCGCGGTCCAGCACCGCGAGGGTGCGCAGGTGCAGGCCGGGCACCGCGGTGCCGAGCCACTCGAGCAGCTGCTGGAAGTGCACGTCCACCGCCAGCGACTTCGGCTTGTACACCACCCGGAGGCCGCCGGAGAAGCCCGCGACCAGCACCGCCCGGCCGCCGCGGTGCCGATCGCCCAGGTTCGCCTCCACTGTGGACAACAGGCCGGGATCCGCCGCGGACAACAGCTTCCGGATGTCCGCCCAGTCCGCGGTGAGCCGGTGCAGGAACTCGACGTGCACCGCGGTCTGCCGCCGCACGTGCTCGGCCAGCAGCCGGCCGAGCAGCGGGTATTCGGCGAACAACGCCTCGACCGCAGCCGGCTCGCGCAGGCGCCGCACGAAGCCGCGGTAACGCGCTTGCGGCGTCTCCCCGGCCGTTTCTCCCCGCAGCCTCGCCACGTTCAGCTCGAGGGCCAGCGTCCGTTCGACCATGCCCGGCAAGGTCGGCAGCAGGTGCGCGCGCAGCAGCTCCGCCGCGCCGGCCGGATCGAGCGGCCCGCCGGCAGCGGCCAGCTCGCTCGCCACCGCCGTCACCTCGGCACCGGCTTGCCGCACCAGTGGCTCGACCAGCGCGAGGAATCCGTCGGCCTCGGCGCCGGGTGCCACCGGCCCGGCGAACGCGGCCACGTCGGTCAGCCAGGCGGGCCGGCCCAGCCGGGCACACAGCGCGGCGTCGTCCTCCCCGAGGACGGCGGCGAGGTCCGCCTCGGTGATCCCGTCCGCCGCCAGCCGCCGGGCCAGCCAGTCGCCGGAGTCGAACGGCCGCTGCGAACGCCACCGGGCCAGCCGCCGGGCTCCGCGTTCCGGATCCGCTGCCGCCCCCGCGGGCAGGCGTTCGGCCAGCGACAACCCCCGGTACCACGCTTCGGTCTGCACAGCTCAAGCTCCTGTTCCGTCGGGGAAGGTGGTGAACCTGGCCTGCCGGGTGCCCGGGTCGAAAGTGAGCCAGTCGTGCGTCAGCTCGAGGTAGGCCTTCGCCGCCACCGGGCGGCCCGGCTCGAACACGACCTTGATGTGCGCGAGCTTGCGCAGGAGCACGCTGAGCACGTTCGGGCCGTGCCGGTCGGACGCGGCGCGCAGGTCGGCGGGCCAGCTCTCCTGGTCGATCCGTTCGTGGTCGAACCCGATGCAGGCCAGGAGGGGATCGCGTTTGTGCCGGGCGCACAGCCCGTCCTCGACCAGCCGGTCCAGGAAGGGCCGCCAGCGGGCCGCGCTGTCGTGCAGGCTCCGCCGGGCCTCCAGGTTGTACTCGATCCCGAGCCGCGGCCGCACCGACGTCTCCACGTCCAGGGCCAGGGTGGCGAGCGTGGTGAAGCCGTCGAGCCCGCCTCGGATCGCGTGCAGCTGCGCGGCGGAGCCGGTCCAGCCGATCCGCTCCAGGTAGGCCGGCACCTCGATCGCCGGCAGGTCGGCGACGCAGACCCGGACCGGATCCGCCGGCCTGCCGGACATCACGCCGAGCGAGAGCCAGCGCGCGCCCGGCGGCAGCTCGGTGACGCACTTCGCGATCGTGGCGAGCACGGCGGGATCGGCACCGCCGTCGCCCAGGACGGCGAGCGCCGCGGCCGCCGTCGCCGCCGGGTCGACGGAGTCGACCGTGACGGGATCCAGGTCGGCGAAGAACGAGGGCGCCGGCAGCGCGGCCCCCGCGTGCGGCCGCAGCAGGTCGAACTCGAGCCACGTCTGCGCGAACGCGGCCAGCGGCGAGTCCGGTGCGGCCCAGCGGCGGGCGAAGTCACGCAGCCGCGCCCAGGTCGCGGGTGCGGCCTCGGTCGGGACCGGCGGCCGGGAGCCGTCCGCGCCGGTCAATGCGGCGGCCTCGGACCGGAGGAAGCGGATCAGGAAGTCGGCGCGGGGCTCGTCGACGCCGAGGTGGCACTCCACCATGCACGCGGCGGGCGGGAACGCGTCCGAGCACCGGGCGACGCGCTCCGCGGCCGTCGGCGACAGCAGCACCGGCGCGATGCGGGGCAGGCTCACCCGCAGGTGGTCACGCAGGGACGGAACGGCTGTCGCGGTCATGGTTTCTCCGTGGCTGAGGGGAACCGGCGTCCGCACTCGTGGCCTGACCCTGCGGCACGCCGGTCGCCGGATGGTGGGCAGCCGGTGGGAACGGCTCGTCGAGGTCGGCGAGGCTCGCGGCGTAGGCGCGCATGAGGCCGGGCATGACGTACCGGCCGCGGCCGGCCGGCCGGATCAGGTGTTCACCCGCGAGCAGGTCGAGGGTGCGGCGGGCCGCGCGGACGCTGCCGCCGGTCGCCGCGGCCACCGTTTCGGCGTCCAGACCGGGGTACCGCCCGGCCAGCCGGAACGCGCGGGCCGCCGCCGGCGGAAGCCGCCGGTAGGACCAGGAGAACGCCGCCGGCACCCCGGCACGCGGATCGTCACCGGCCGACAGCAGGTCCAGCCGCCGCCCGTCGCCGAGTGCGCCGGCCAGGTCCACGAGGTCCTCGGCCGGGTGGGCGACGACGTGTTCGGCGGCGAGCCGCAACGCCAGCGGCAGCCGGTCGCAGTGCTCGGCGACGGTCGCCGCGGCCTGTGGTGCGGCGTCGGCCCGCTCGCCGATCAAGGTGTGCAGCAACGTCTTCGCGTCCCTGGCGGGCAAGGGATCGAGACCGAGCCGGTGCGCGCCGTGGAGCGCGACCAGCCCGGGCAGCGCGTTCCGGCTCGTCACCACCACGGCGCAGGACGAGGTGCCGGGCAGGAGCGGGCGAAGCTGCTCGACCGTCGCCGCGTTGTCGAGCACGACCAGCATCCGCCGGCCGGCGACGCCGGTGCGGAACCGGGCGGCGAGCACGTCCGGATCGTCGCCGTGGTCCGGCCCCGCGACCCCGAGCCCGGCCAGGATTCCCGCCAGCGCCGTCGATGCCGCGAGCGGCGGGCCGGGGTCGTAGCCCCGCAGGTTCACGTACAGCTGCCCGTCCGGGAACCGATCGCGGGCGGCGTGCGCCCACCGGAGGGCGAGCGCGGTCTTGCCGACCCCCGCGGCGCCCACGACGGCGAGGATCGGCACCGCCGCCGGCCGTGGCGCCGTGAGGAGCTTCGTGAGCTCCGCCAGCTCGGCCTCGCGCCCGGTGAACCCGGCGGCCACCGCGGGCAGTTGCGCGGGCGCCGACGGTGCCCCGGTGCGGGCGGCGGTCCGCGGCAGCGCCGGGTCCGGCGCACCGGCCAGGACGACGCGGTGCGCCTGTCTGAGCGTCGCACTCGGCTCGACCCCGAGCTGCTCGACCAGCGACCGCCGGATCCGCTGGTAGACGGCGAGGGCGTCACTCTGCCGGTTGGCGCCGTGCAGGGCCAGCATCAGCTGGGCCCACAGGCGTTCCCGCAGCGGGTGCTGCCGGACCAGCACCTGCAGCTCGGCCACCAGCTCGGGGTAGTGCCCGAGCCGCAGGTCGAGGTCGACGCGCTGTTCCAGCACCGAGAGCCGGCGCTCGTCCAGCCGGGCCGCCTCCGCCCGGCAGGCCTCCGAGTCCAGCCCGTCCAGCGCCGGCCCGCGCCAGCACGACAGGGCCTCGCGCAAGGCCGCCGCTTGCACCGCCGGGTCGTCCGGCAGCCGCCCGGCGGTCTCGACCAGTTCGTCGAACAGGTCGAGGTCGCGTTCGCCGGGCAGCACTTCCAGGAGGTAGCCGGGCGGGTGGGTCAGCAGCCGGTCCGTGCGCTCGACCCGCAGGGCCTTGCGCAGCCCGGCGATACACCCCTTCAGCAGGCGCCGCGCCGAGTCCGGCGGCCGCTCGCCCCACAGGTGGTCGATCAGCCGCTCGGCCGACACGACGGAGTTCGCGTTCACCAGCAGAACCGCGAGCAACGTCCGCTGCTGAGGTCCGCCGAGGTTCAACCGCTCGTCGCCGTCCCACGCTTCGAGCGGCCCCAGGACACCGAACCGCACACCGGCCCGAAACCCGGCGGCAGCGGGTTCCCGGCTTGCGGGTACGGCTTGAGCGGGCATGCTCATCCGGCACCTCCCCCTCCGAAAGCCGCGGGTTCGGGCCCGGACCGCGGTGCCGGTCACGGTCGCAGGCCCCGTCGACAGTTCGTCGACAGTGCGTCAATGTCCCGGCCGGGGCCCGCCGACCCGTTCAGGACGCCTCAGGTGTCACGGCCTCCGCACGGTGATGTCGCTCGGAAATCGCGGGTCGATCTCGTAGTGGGTGTCGAACTGGCTGCTGAAGCCGATCACGCGGACCGTCCGGCCCGCCGTGAGACCGGCGAGGTCGATGCCGGTCTGGGTGTTGACGAAGATCGTGAGTTCGCCGGAACCGTCGTCGACGGAGAACTTGTACCCGTACGGCAGGTCCGGCACCGGTGCCTGGGTGATCGCGGCGGCCACGCGCACCAGCAGCCCTTCCGTGGACTCGCCGACCGCGCCGGTCGCGACCGGCGCGGGAAGGATCCGCGGGCCCTTACCGTGCACGTGGACCGCGGACGGGTCGGCGGGGACGAGGACGCGCAACCCGAAGCTGTCGCGCAGCGTCCCGGTCACCCGCACCCGGCTGCCGGGCGCGACGTCCAAGCCGGCCGCGACGCTGACGTAGATCCCGGCACCGCGATCCTGGATGGCGAAGCCCTTGTCGAAGAAGCTGGACTCGAACGCGCCCGCCGGCGTCGTGGCCGTGCCCTCGACCGTGACGACCGTCTCCAGCGGCAAGGTTCGCGCGCGAGCAATGGACACCCCGTGGTGGTGCGACGCGGCCGCGGCCTGCGCGGGCGCCGCCACGCCGGCGCAGGCGAGCGCCAGGAGCAGCACCGGGATACCGCGCCACACGCCGACCCCGCGACCAAAACGTCGAGGTGCTTTCACTGGTGGACGGGTGGCCACCGTGGCAAGACCGGTGCGTGATCGCATTCATTCGCTCCGAAGGTAGTCGCGGCCGGAACCGAAATGGCGCGCCGCCGTCCGCCCTCAAGAATCGGCTGCCGTGCACGGCGCGTTACATAAGGTATAGACAACATATGTATAGAGCCACCTTGATCAGCAAATAGCCCACCAGTACGGCGATCTCCCGAAAAGACTGGTCGAGACATCATATGGCTGCTACGGTTTACGACAGTTCCGCTCCGGTCCAGGTCCGAGATCCCCTTTGCCTTCGCCGCCGGCACCGCGAGAGACCCGTTGCAACCGGAGCACCGCCGCTGAGCCGAATGCGGGGTCACGATGACAGCTGGAACAGGCACCACTTCACGAAGAACAGCGCTGAAGTACCTGGGCATGGGCGGCACGACGGTGGCCGCGAGCACTCTGCTGTCGGCGTGCACCGGCGTCCAGGAGGCCCAGAACGGCGGGAACTCCGGGCCGTTCCCGAGCACACCGGGCTGGCGGTTCGCGTTCGTCAACCACGTCACCACCAACTCCTTCTTCGTCCCGACCCGGTCCGGGCTCACCGACGCCTCGGCGTTGCTCGGCGTGCCCGAGCCGCAGTGGACCGGCTCGGAGAACGGCAACGTCGCCCAGATGGCGAGTGCCATGGAGACCGCGATCAACAGCAAGGTCGACGGGATCGCCGTCGCGCTGACCGACGACAACGCGTTCGTCGAGCTCACCAAACGCGCGCTGGGCGCGGGCATCCCGGTGATCGCGTACAACGCCAACGCCGCCGGCAACTACCCGCTCACCTACGTCGGCCAGGACCTGTACCTGTCCGGATTCCGGATGGGACAGCGCATCGCGCAGAAGGTCACCTCCGGCGACATCATCGTGGGCATCTCCCAGCCGGGCGGCAACAACGTCCAGCCGCGGCTGGACGGCATCACCGACGCGCTCAAGCAGTCCGCGCCGGGTGTCCGCATCCAGTCCGTGAACACCGGGGCCGAGCAGGCCGGCGAGCTGAACGCGATGACCGCCGCGTACACCGGGAACACCGCGGTGAAAGGGATCTACGCGGTCGACGCCGGCAGCACCGCCGCGTGCGCGAAGCTGATCGCCGACCGCAAGCTGTCCGGCAAGATCGGCGGCGGCGGGTTCGACCTGCTCGACGACACGGTCACCGGAGTGAAGGACGGCGCGCTCGACTTCACCATCGACCAGTCCCCCTACCTGCAGGGCTTCCTGTCGGTGCTGTACCTGTACCTGTTCCGGCTGTCCGGCACGCTGGTCGCGCCACCGGTCACCGACACCGGTCTCACGTTCGTCACCAAGGAGAACGTCGGCCCGTACGCGTCGGCCCGCAGCAGGTTCGAGGGCGGCGACAACAAGGCCGTGATCGCGATGCCGGGCTCGATCCCCCTGCCGCCGCCGTCGGTGCTGAGCCGGTAGGCGGGGCGATGTCGTCGAAGCCGGTGCTGCTCGGCGTGATGCAGGTCAAGGAGCTGAGCATCCTGCTGGTCACGATCGCCGCGGGAATCTACTTCACGGTGACGAGCGGAGCGTTCAACTCCCTGGACAACTACCAGACGATCGCCCAGTACGTCGCACCGTGGTCGATCATCGCCGCGGGGCAGGTGATGCTGCTGATCTGCGGCGAGATCGACCTGTCCGCCGGCTTCGTCTTCACCCTCGCCCCGTTCATGATGATGCAGTTCTTCGTCAACGGGTGGCCGCTGTGGCTCGCGCTGCTCGGCGCGATCGTGGTGAGCACGCTGGTCGGTCTGGCGAACGGGCTGATCCGGACCGTGCTGGGGATCCCGTCGTTCATCACGACGCTGGGCATGGCCTTCCTGTTGCAGGGCCTGGTCCTGATCATCTCGAACGCCCGGCCGGTCGGCACGCCGAAGGACAGCGGGGTGCTCGAGGTGTTCGGCGGGGCGCGGTGGACCGAGTTCCTGTGGGCCCTCGGCGTGGTCGTCGTCATGCAGGTGGTGCTCTCGGCGACCCGGTTCGGCATTCACACCCAGGCCACCGGCGGCAACCCGGTCGGCGCCGCGGAGTCCGGCATCCCGGTCAACCGGGTGAAGGTGGTCAACTTCGCGATCACCAGCACCCTGGCCGGGCTCGCCGGCATCCTGCAGGGCACCCGGGTCGGCTCCTACGACCCGACCAACGGCGGGTTCACCACGATGTTCTTCGCGGTGGCGTCGGCCGTGATCGGCGGCACCGCACTGCTCGGCGGGTCCGGCACGGTGGCCGGCGCGTGCCTCGGGGCGCTGCTGCTGGGCATCGTGTTCGACGGGTTCAACCTGACCGGGGTCAGCGCGAACGCGTTCAACCTGGTGCTCGGCGCCGCCATCCTGGGCGCGATGGTGCTGAACGTGACGCTGGTCGTGGTGCGCAACCGCATCGGATCCCGGGAGCGGACATGACCGAAACGCCCGTCACCGAGCCGGCCGGCGAGGTCATCCGGGTCGAGGGCATCAGCAAGAAGTTCGGCCCCGTCACCGCGCTCGCCGACATCAACCTGCACGTCCGGCGAGGCGAGATCCTCGGGCTCATCGGGGACAACGGCGCCGGCAAGTCGACGCTGATCAAGATCCTCACCGGTTATCACCAGCCGGACGGCGGACACATCGTGTTCGAAGGCGAGCCGACGACGCTGAAGTCCGTGGTGCACGCGAGGTCACTGGGCATCGAGACGGTGTTCCAGGACCTGGCGATGATCAACGACCTGCCGGTGTACCTGAACCTGCACCTGAACCGCGAGCTGACCCACCGCCCGCTGCCGTTCCTGCGGCGTCGCGAGATGAAGCGCCGCGCACGCGAGGCCCTGGACTCGATCGGTATCGACATCCCGTCCGTGACGGCCGAGGTCGGCATGCTGTCCGGTGGCCAGCGGCAAGCGATCGCGGTGGCCCGGTCGGTGTATTCGAGAGCGAAGCTGCTGCTGCTCGACGAGCCGCTCGCCGCGATGGGCGCCAAGGAGAGCGCGGTGATCCTGCGCCTGCTGCGGGAGCTGAAGCAGCGCGGCGACATCGCCATCATCCTCATCGCCCACAACTACGGGCAGGTGACCGACGTCTGTGACCGGGTGAACCTGTTGCAGCACGGCGAGATCACCTTCGACCGGCAGTCCAAGGACACCTCGGTGGCCGAGCTTTTCGAACTGGTGAACGCGGAGTACCGGCTCGACGGCGGGCACTAGGCCGACTTCCGGCAATGCCGCACGAGCCGGAACTCGACGCTCTACAGTGATCGTATGTACGTGACGCCGACGCCGCCGCATGTCACTCGCCCGGTGGGCGCGCCTGCCTCGTGGCAGGGGTCGCCTACCTGGCCGGAGCGGCTATCACGGTGCCCGTCGGACTCCTGCTCGGCGCCCGCTTCCCCACGGCGGTGGCCATCCCCGCGACCTGTTTCCTGCTCATCGGCGTCGCGCTGGCCGCCTTCGCCGACGCCGGCGGCCTCCTGATGGCCGGCCGCGCCTTCTCGGGCCTCGGCACCGGCGCGGCCGCCGGCGCAACGGTCGCGCTGATCCTGAAGTTTCGCGAACGGCGAGCCGTCGTCGCCGGAGTGACCGTCGCGCTCGCCGTGCTCGCCTTGGTGCTCGCGCCGGCCGTCGGCCGGCTGATCTCCGAAGCGCTGGGGTTCCGGGTGATCCAGCTGATCGCGATTCCGTTCCTGCTCATCGCGCTCGTCGTCAACGGGGTCATCGGCCTCGTCAGGCTCACTTCGGCCCAGCGCCGCAAGGCCATCTGAGGCTTTCTGCCCGGGAGGCCGGAAAAACTGCCCCGGCAGGCAGCGGA
>Ga0070668_100003988_pt1 | contig 10931 bp, 8 predicted proteins | sample KBSS43metaG_FD_64661 | JGI IMG/M metagenome (GOLD analysis project Ga0070668, IMG submission 64661) | Switchgrass rhizosphere microbial communities from Kellogg Biological Station, Michigan, USA - KBS S4-3 metaG | ecosystem: Host-associated > Plants > Roots > Rhizosphere > Soil ... | reverse complement strand
TCCTGCTTGATCGCGCGGATCAGCGTCGTGGCGACGCGCTTGCGTTCGGTGACGGCGCGGGAGCGCCGCCACAGCCGGGCCGGGCCCCGGCGCTTCGAGGGCAGCTGGGCGAGCACGGACGCGCCGAGGTGCGTGGAGATCTCGCGGCGCAGCACCGGCCGGTCGCGGGACACCGCGCCGACGGCGGCGAGCGCCAGTCCGAGGGCCAGGCCGAGGGCGAGCCCGATGCCGGCGTTGGTCGCGGTGGTCTTGAGGAACGCCTTCGGCAGCGCGCGGGGCGCGTCGACGATCTGGGTGCCCGCGGCCACCTGCGGGCTGCCGATCCCGGCCTGCTGGGCGCGGGAGTCGAAGTCGGAGATCTGCGAGGCGAGCGCGGCGCGGCGGCCGTACATGCCTTCGAGGGTGCTGGCGTTCGCGTTGCGGCCCTTGCCGGTCTCGGCGGCGATCTGCTGGTCGACCTTGGCCAGCTCGTCCTGGGCGTTCTTGCGCTGGTCGAGGATGGCCTTGGACTGCGCGGCCGCCGCGGCCTGGCTGCGCTGCACGTGCTCGGCGATGAACGTGTCGGCCAGCGCCTGCGCCTGCGCCACGGCCTCTTCGTTGCTCTTGGCCTTGACGGTGATCTGCATGACGTTGTTCGTCAGGCCGAGGCCCGCGTAGTTCTTCATGAACTCTTCGGGCGCTTCGGTGCTGTGAAGCTTCTTCAGCGCGCCTTCGGCGATCTTGGTCGTCTGCAGCACCGCGACGTCGGTGCGCATCAGCGTGCCGCTGTCGGTCGGCGAGTCGTCCTGGTGGACCACGATCACCTTGGTGACCGCGGTCGGCGGGGCCGGGAGCACGAACCCGACCAGCGCCCCGGCGATCAGCCCGAGCAGCGCGGTGGCCAGCCAGAACCGCTTGCGGCGGCGGATCGCGACGAACAGGCGTTGCAGGTCGAGGAGCGGGGCGGCCTGGTTTTCCGATGGTGTCGTCACGCCGAACCTGCCAGGGCTTTCTCGGGGGCTTCCGCCGCGGGTTCGGCGACCGGTCCGGCCGGCCGGACGGGATGGGTGAGGACCGCGCCGACGATCTCCTGGCCCGCATCGGCGCAGGCCTCGGCGAGCCGGACGAGCTCCCACGCGGTGCGGGTGCCGGTGCTGAGCACCACCAGGACCCCGGAGTCGTGGCCGGCGTCCGGCACCGTCGGCCGCGCGGCCGAGAACTCGAAGACGCGCAGCGGCACGGACAGCCGGTCGGCCAGCGCGGCGAGCTGCGCGGCGGCGAGCCGGCCGGTCTCGTCGTCGTCGGCCACCAGCAGCAGGACGTCGGCGGGGCCGGTGGCCAGCCGGGTCAGCACCCGGCGGTAGCGGATGCCGCGGTTGACCTCGTCGGCCGAGGTCGCGACCGGCGGCAGCACCCACGGCCGGTCGCCACCGAGCAGCCGCCGCAGCTTGCCGGTGAACCCGGTCGCCGGGAGGCGGTCGCCCTGCGGTGTCGTGACGTCGACGCCGGCGAGGATCGGCGAGCCGAGCGCGGACGCGATCTGCGGCTCGCCCCGCAGCCGCCGGTCGGAGCGGGCGGCGAACAGGTGGCCGAACACCCCGACGAAGAAGAAGAGCACCGCGCCACCCGCGATGAGCTGCGTCATCGTCGGGGCGGCCGGTCCGGTCGGGCGCTCGGCGCTGCCCAGCACGACGGTGTTGCCGACGCCGGTCGCGAGGTCCGCCTGGTTGAGGTCGTTGATCGCCTGCTCCAGCGACGTCCGCAGGCCTTCGAGCTGGGTGCGGACCTGGACGCTCTCCACGGTGAGGTCCCCGCCGACGGACTTGGCGAGGTCGCTGATCTTCTGCGTGGTGAGCTGCACCTGCTGGCGCAGCGACTCGCGCTGCTCCTGGGCCAGCTGCACCGAGGCGTCCGCGGAGTTGCTCGCCAGCTGCCCGGAGTACTTGACGTACTGCTGCGCGACCTGGTCGGCGAGCTGCTGGGCGTGCTCGGCGGTGTCGGCCGACACGGTGATCGTCACGACGTTGCCGTTCGCCACCGTCGCGACGACCTGCTTCTTCAGATCGGCGCCGGTCGGGTGCCACGACAGCACGGCGGCGGCGCGGTCGAGGACGACCGAGCTGGTCGCGACCTCGGACTGGGTGAGCAGTTCGTCCGCCTGGCGCGGGCCTTGGAGCAGCACGCTCGAGGTCGTCTGGTAGCCCGGCGAGAACAACACCGACGCGGCGGCACCGACTGCCGCGCCCAGGACGGCGAGGGCGGCCAGGAGCCGCCAGCGTCGTCGGAGAACCTGCCCGGTCAAGGCCAGGCGTACCGTGTCGTCAGTCAACGGCGGGTTCTCCATTCCTGAGGCGGGTACGCCGAACGGCTTCAGTGGATCGGCCGGTTACCCCAACCGTCGTCGGATCGGGAGCATTGGTTACACGTCCGGCGAGGTCTTGACCGAACGGCGATCAGGAACCGAGTGCGTGCTCGTACGCGGCGAGCAGGGACTTCGCCGAGTTCTCCCAGGAGAGTGGGCCCGCGACTCGCGCCTGGCCGAGTTTACCCATCCTGACCCGCTCCTCGGGGTCGTCGAGCAGCCGGGAGACCAGCGCCGCGAACTCCGTCTCGTCGTTCGCCGGGGCGTAGACCGCGGCGTCACCGGCGGACACCCGCGCCTCCCGCAGCTCGAACGAGACGATCGGCTTGCTCATCGCCATGTACTCCATGACCTTGTTCATCGTGGAGACGTCGTTGAGCGGGTTCAGCGGGTCCGGCGACAGGCAGACGTCGGCGGTGGACAGGTAGCGGACGAGGTCCTCGTCGGAGATCCGGCCGGTGAACTCGACCTGGTTGGCCAGCCCGAGCTTCGCCGACAGCGCGACCATGTCATCGAAGGCGTCGCCGGAACCGACGAACACCGCGTGCCAGTCGGTGCGCCCGACCTCGTCACGCAGGTTCGCGAGCGCGCGCAGGGCGTAGTCGACGCCGTCCTGCGGGCCCATCACGCCCAGGTAGGCGAGCAGGTACGGCTTGCCCTTCTTCAGCTCGGGCTCGGCGGGCACCTCGTGGAACCGCTCGACGACCGGAGCGCTGCGCACCACGAAGACGTCCTCGGGCCGCTTGCCGCCGCGGATCCGGGCGACCTGCTTGTAGCTCTCGTTCGTCGAGATGACGACGTCGGCGGCGCGGTAGGTGGCGCGCTCGAGCGCGCAGACCCCGCGGTAGAGGAGGTCCTGCCCGCGGTCGAACCGCGACAGGTACAGCTCGGGGCACAGGTCGTGCTGGTCGAAGATGAACTTCGCGCCGTGGCGCTTCAGCAGCTTCGCGACCAGGTACAGCAGGTCCGGCGGGTTGCAGGCGTGCACGACGTCGACCGGCCCGACCTTGCGCGCCAGCCGCAGCGTGTGCCACAGGGCGCTGCCGTACTCCTGCAGGTAGCCGGCGGGACCGCCGGTCGCCGCCTTCAGCGGGTACCGGTGGATGTGGACGCCGTCGACGACGGCTTCGGCCTCGGTGTCGCGTTTCGTGCCCTGCGGGCAGATCACGTGGACTTCCCACCCGGCGTCGCGCAGGGTCGTGGACTCCTGCCAGACCCGCCGGTCGAAGGGAACGGAGAGGTTTTCTACGAGGATGAGCGCTTTACCAGGCAAGGCCGGCGTATCCCTCTTCAAGGCGACGCGTCTCGGCGTCGGGCAGGCGGACGAGGTCGACGATCTCCCGGTCGCCGCCGTGCGGCAGCGCCGCCAGGACGTCCGGGTCCTTGGTGCCGACGAGCAGGACGTCGGCGTGGTCCATGACTTCTTCGACGGACCCGGCCAGCAGCTGGCCGAGGTGCGGCAGCCGGCCCTCGATGTACTCGCGGTTGGCGCCCATCAGCCGCGAGAGGCTGACGTTCGCGTCGTAGATCTTCAGGTCGTAGCCCTTGCCGAGCAGCTTCTCGGCCAGCTCGACCAGCGGGGACTCGCGCAGGTCGTCGGTGCCCGGCTTGAACGACAGCCCGAACAGCCCGACCTTGCGCTTGCCGGTGCGCGCGACCAGGTCGAACGCCCGCTGCAGGTGGTCGTCGTTGGACGCGAGCACGTGCGACAGGATCGGCACGCTGACGTCGTTGCGGTGCGCGGCGTAGACCAGCCCGCGCAGGTCCTTCGGCAGGCACGAGCCGCCGAACGCGAACCCGGGCCTGAGGTAGGCGGGGCTGATGTTGAGCTTGGTGTCGGCGAGGAAGACGTCGATCACCTGGTGCGAGTCGAGGCCGAGCGCGCGGCAGATCGAGCCCAGCTCGTTCGCGAAACCGATCTTCAGGCCGTGGAAGGAGTTGTCGGCGTACTTCGTCATTTCCGCGACCGGGATCGGCACGCGGAAGACCGGGCCGGGCAGGCCCTCGTAGAGCGCCGCGACGGCGTCGCCGCTGACGGCGTCGATTTCGCCGATCACCGTCTTCGGCGGGTCGAAGAAGTCGCGGACGCTGGTGCCTTCGCGCAGGAATTCGGGGTTCACCGCGACGCCGAAATCGGCTCCGGCCGTGCGGCCCGAGGCCTTCTCCAGGATCGGGACCAGCAGGTCGAGACAGGTGCCGGGCAGCATCGTGCTGCGGAAGACGACGGTGTGCCGCTCGCTCTTCTTCGCGAGCGCCTCGCCGATCTCCTCGGCCACCCGCTCCAGGTAGACGGTCGAGAGGCTGCCGTTCGGCGCCGACGGCGTGCCGACGCAGACCAGCGAGATCTCGCTGTCGGCGACGGCTTCCGCGACGTCGGTCGTGGCTCTCAGCGCCCCGCTCGCCACGACTTCGGCGGTCAGCTCGCCGATCCGCTCCTCGACCACCGGGGCCTTGCCCTGGGTGATGAGGTCGATCTTGACCGGGTTGACGTCCACGCCGACCACCCGGTGTCCTTGTCCCGCCAGGCACGCGGCGGAAACACAACCGACGTAACCGAGCCCGAAGACACTGATCTTCACGCCAAACCTCCGCTTTCCGCGCGACCCATCCGTTGGTCGGCGGCCACCCCTGGATCGTTACCGCCGGGACGGCGAAAGAGGGAATGCGTGAGACGACTGTGAAGCGTGCGGATCTCCGATGAAAATTCCATCTCGATCCGGCCGGGGAGCGCGGACTTCCGGTGAGCGGGCAACGCACTCGCGGCGCGCCTGGTCGCCGCTCACCGGAAGGTTCCGCGTCAGTTGTTGTTCACGAAGGTGGTGGCGAGGCTTTGCCCCTTGCTCACCGCGTTGCCGTGGTTCTCGATCGGCGAAACCGTCGAATTCTTGAAGCAGATGTACGTCACACCGGAGTCGGTGCCGCCGTTGGACGGGTCCGGGTTGATGCCGAGGTCCTTCGCCGTCGCGTAGGAGGCTTCCCCGATGATCTGCGACGGCCCGGTGTCGCCGATGACCGCGTACTCGACCTTGCCGTTGTAGATCACCGCGCAGGAGCCGCCGCCCTTCAGACCGGACGACGTGTACTTCCAGATGCTGCTGGAGCTCGGCACGACGATGTAGGGCAGCTTGGCGGCGTTGAGCGGCTTGCCGTCGGACTGGTGGAACGCGGTGTCGTCCTGGAAGCAGCAGTCGGTGTTCTCGTTGCACTGCGTGGTGCGCTGGCCGTCGCAGTCGATGTCCATGTCGGCTTTCCAGAAGACCGCGCCGTTGGCGTCGCAGACGGCGACCGTCTTGCCCGAGACGTCTTCGTCGGTCTTGTACTTGCCGTTGGAGATCTGCTTGCAGCCGGACGTCTTCGCCAGCAGCTGGGCGGCGGTCGGAGCGGCTTCGACGGAGGCCGGCGCTGTGTTCTGGAACGCAGGGGCCGGGGCTGCCGACGCGATGGCCGACGGCAGTACGGCCGACGCCAGCGCCAGTGTCGCGAGCAGGATCAGTTTCCGCATTCCTGGTGCTCCCTTAGTTAGGAAACTTTCCTTACGGCGGCGAGGCACCAGGATGCACCCGGGCCGGACCCGGTTCAAGACCTTCCGGTCCGGGAATTTCCCATCATCCGGCCGGATTTGACGAAAAGGCTGCTCACCGGTTGCCGCGGCGGAACAACCGGCTCGCCCAGCGTCCCGCTCGGCGGTACACCCCCGGTGACGCGGTGAGCACGCCGTCGAGCCACTCTTCGTCGACGTCGTGCTGGAGCTCGGTGCGCGCCTGCAGCCAGCCGTCCCGGCGGGCCGCGCCGCCGTCGCTCGTGTAGACGCGGGTGGCGCCGGCCTGCTTCAGCCGCGTGAGCACCCGCCGGTCGTAGGCGCCGAACGGCAGCGAGTACCGCCGCACCGGCCGGCCGCACAGGTCGGCGAGCAGCTTGGGCGCGTCGGCCAGCTCACGGCGGGCGTTGCGGTCGTCGAGCCGCCGCCAGTCGCGCGGCTCCCAGCCGTGCGAGCCGACCTCCATCCCGGCGCGCACGAGCTCGCGCAGGCCGTCGCGGTCGAGGTAGCCGCGCTGGCCGAGACGGCCGGCCAGGGGGAAGAACTCCGCCGACAGCCCGCGGTCGACCAGCCGCGGCAGCGCGATCTCGACGTCGGACTCGTTGCCGTCGTCGAAGGTGAGCTGGACGTCCTCCCGCTCGCCGGCGACGTCGAGCACGCGCTCGAACTGCTCGACGGTCAACCAGCGCTCGTCCTCGCCGGGGTCGAGCTGGCGCGCCGGCCGTCCGATCCCGTGCACGGCGAGGATCACCGTCACCGCTCCCACCGCCCGCCACCCCGCGTAGTCGATTTGTTACTTCGATTAATCGCCGTGGCAAACGGGTGAGTTACAGGTTTTTGCGAAGAATTAGCCTTTCCGGATTTCCAGCGTGCAGCACTTCGGGCCGCCGCCGGCTTTCCGCAGCTCAGAGATGTCGACGTAGACCGGCTCGTACCCCCGCGCCGCGAGAAGATCACCCAATCGGGTGGCTTCGACGGGCAGGACGACGTTGCGGCCGTCGGACACGCCGTTGAGGCCGAAGCACTCGGCGTCGGCCGCGGTGGCCAGGACGGCGTCCGGGAACAGCCGCTCCAGCACGCGGCGCGAGCCCGCCGAGAACGCCGCCGGGTAGTAGACGATCTGCGCCCTCGTCGTGTCCGTCGCCTCGGCGAGCACGAACAGCGCCGTGTCCAGGTGGTAGTAGCGCGGGTCGACCAGGTGCAGCGAGACGACCGGGACGCCGAGCACCTCCTGCGCCTCGGCGTGCGCGGCCGGGTCCGTGCGGAAGCCGGTGCCCGCGAGCAGCAGGGCACCGGTCCAGGCGAAGTCGCCTTCGGCCTCGTTGACCTTCTCCGGCATGGTGATGTCGCGGTAGCCGTGCTCGACGAACCAGCGGCGGAAGTGCTCGGCTTCGGCGGTGCGCTGCGGGGCGCGGAACCGTGAGCCGAGCACGCGGCCGTCGACGACGGTGCCGGAGTTGGCGGCGAAGACCATGTCGGGCAGGCCGGGCTGGGGGTCGATCTCCTCGACGGTGTGGCCGAGGCGGCGGTAGGTGTCCCGCAGCTCGGTCCACTGCGCCACCGCGACGTCGGCGCTGACCGGCTGGGTCGGGTCCATCCAGGGGTTGATCACGTAGTCCACCGCGAAGAAGCGCGGCGGGCACATCAGGTATCGGCGGGTGGTCGGTACGCGCGTGGCCAGTGCTCCCTGCATGATTGCAGGGTAAGGGGCACCTAATATCGCAATCAATCACTGTTCGCTGCGCGTATCTGTGCTAAATGTTGCGTGTGAACACCATCGACCAGCGAATCGTTTCGTGCCTCGTCGCGAACGCGCGCTCCAGCTACGCGGAGATCGGCAAGGTCGTCGGCCTGTCCGCCCCGGCGGTGAAGCGGCGGGTCGACCGGCTCCTCGAAACGGGCATCCTCCGCGGCTTCACGGCGGTGGTCGATCCGGAGGCGCTGGGCTGGGGCACGGAGGCGTTCGTCGAGGTCACGTGCCAGGGCAACATCACCCCGGCCCGGATCCGCGCGCGCCTGGAGCCGCTGCCGGAGGTGGTGGCCGCGTACACGGTCTCGGGCGCGGCGGACGCGATCGTCCACCTGCGGGCGGCGGACATCCACCACCTGGAGACGGCCCTGGAACGGCTGCGCGGGCTGGAGATCGTGGACCGCACGGTGTCGACGGTGGTGCTCTCCCGGCTGCTCGAACGCCCGCCGACGCCGGAGGGGTGAGCGGGCGGGCGGGCCACCGGCCCCCGTCTTCCAGCTTATCGGGAGGCACCGACAGTTCCGGTCTTCGCGAGCCGGCCGCGCCCGCGTGGATACCCCTGATCACCCCTGATCACCCACATCTACCAGTTCCCCCACGCCTCCGGTGATACCGCTGCGGCGGCCGGTGGCACCGTGCCACCCTTACGCGCATGACCGACAGCATCGTCAGCGAGCACGCGGACGGGGTCGCCCTCCTCACCGTCGACGCGCCCGGCAGCCGCAACGCGCTCACGCTCGAGCTCGCCGCGCAGCTGGCGGCCGCCGTCGAAGCGGCGGAGCGGGACGAGTCCGTGCACGCTGTCGTGGTCACCGGCACCCCGCCGGCGTTCTGCGCCGGTGCCGACCTGTCCGCACTGCGCGAGGCCGACGAGTGCGGGCTGCGCGCCATCTACCAAGGCTTCCTCGCCGTCGCCCGGTGCGCGCTGCCCACGATCGCGGCCGTCGGCGGCGCGGCCGTCGGTGCCGGGCTGAACCTCGCCCTCGCCACCGACGTCCGGCTCGCCGGGCCGCGCGCGAAGTTCGTCGCGCGCTTCCTCGAGCTCGGGTTGCACCCGGGTGGCGGGATGACGTGGATGACGCAGCGGCTGGCCGGCCCGCAGCAGGCCGCCGCGATGACGTTGTTCGGCGAGGTTCTCGACGCCGAGGCGGCGGTGCGCGCCGGGCTGGCGCTGCGCGTGGTCGACGGCGGGCACGACGCCCTGGTGGCCGCGGCCCGGGAGCTGGCGGCGCCGGCGGTCGCCGCGCCGCGCGAGGTGCTGCTCGCCACCAAGCGCAGCCTCCGGGCCACCGCGGCACTGGCCGCGCACGCCGACGCCGTCGACGTGGAGATCGAGCCGCAACTGGCGTCGCTGGCTTCGCCGGCGTTCGCCGAGCGGCTCGCCGCGATGCGCGCCCGGATCGGCTCCCGGCCATGACCAGGGCGGACGGCCTGACCGTTCCAGGAGACACGCGTCACAGCACGCCACAGCGGTTGCCCATTACCATCCGTTACAGGTATAGGGCGGATCTGCAGAGATGGCATGGAGAGAGCACCCATGAGGTCGCCCAACACCCGGGACACCGCCAACATCGGTGTGAAGGGCGAGCTAACCTCGGGAGTGGACCTGGTGGGCGAAGCCATGGCACCGGGAGGGCGACCGCAGGCCGCGAACGTCGGAGAGAGGGAATCCCTGCCCCATGAGCACGAGTGCGAACGGCAACGGCACTGGCCACGGCTCACTCGCCGCGACCAGGCCGACCGAGATCAGCAAGCTGGACCGGGTGGTCATCCGGTTCGCGGGTGACTCGGGTGACGGCATGCAGCTGACCGGCGACCGGTTCACGTCCGAGGCCGCCGCGTTCGGCAACGACCTTTCGACCATGCCGAACTTCCCCGCCGAGATCCGCGCACCGCAGGGCACGATCCCCGGCGTCTCCTCGTTCCAGGTGCACTTCGCCGACTACGACATCCTCACCCCCGGCGACCGGCCGGACGTGCTGGTGGCGATGAACCCCGCCGCGCTCAAGGCGAACCTCGCCGACGTCCCGCACGGCGGCACGATCATCCTCAACACCGACGACTTCATCAAGCGCAACCTGACCAAGGTCGGCTACGCGACCGACCCGCTCGAGGACGACACGCTCGAGGCGTACCAGGTGCACCGGGTCGCCATGTCGACGCTGACCCAGGGCGCGCTCGCCGACACCGGCCTCGGCAAGAAGGACGCCGAGCGCTGCAAGAACATGTTCGCGCTCGGCCTGCTGTCGTGGATGTACCACCGGCCCACCGAAGGCACCGAGCGGTTCCTGCGCGAGAAGTTCGCGAAGAAGCCGGACATCGCCGAGGCGAACATCCTGGCCTTCCGGGCGGGCTGGAACTACGGCGAGACCACCGAGTCGTTCGCGACGACGTTCCAGGTCGCCCCGGCGAAGCTGGCGCAGGGCACCTACCGGCAGATCACCGGCAACACCGCGCTGGCGTACGGGATCGTGGCCGCCGGGCAGCAGTCCGGGCTGCAGATCCTGCTCGGCACGTACCCGATCACCCCGGCGTCGGACATCCTCCACGAGCTGTCCAAGCACAAGAACTTCGGCATCCTCACCTTCCAGGCCGAGGACGAGATCGCCGGCATCGGCGCCGCGCTCGGCGCGTCCTACGGCGGCGCGCTCGGCGTCACCTCGACCTCCGGCCCGGGTGTCGCGCTGAAGTCCGAGACCATCGGCCTCGGCGTGATGATGGAACTGCCGCTGGTCGTCATCGACGTCCAGCGCGGTGGCCCGTCGACCGGCCTGCCGACCAAGACCGAGCAGGCCGACCTGCTGCAGGCGATGTTCGGCCGCAACGGCGAGTCGCCGGTGCCGATCGTCGCGCCGCTGTCCCCCGCGGACTGCTTCGACGCGGCCATCGAGGCGACCCGGATCGCGCTGAAGTACCGCACGCCGGTGCTGCTGCTCTCGGACGGCGCGATCGCGAACGGCTCCGAGCCGTGGCTGATCCCCGACGTCGGGACGCTGCCCGACCTGCGCGTCGAGTTCGCGACCGAACCCAACTCCGACAACGACTCCGGCGAGTTCTGGCCCTACGTCCGCGACCCCGAGACCCTGGCCCGCGCGTGGGCGATCCCGGGCACGCCGGGCCTGCAGCACCGCATCGGCGGGCTGGAGAAGGCCGACCGGACCGGGCACATCTCCTACGACCCGGACAACCACGACAAGATGGTCCGGACGCGGCAGGCGAAGATCGACGGCATCGACGTCCCCGACGTCGTGGTCGACGACCCGAGCGGCGGCAAGGCCCGCGTCCTCGCGCTCGGCTGGGGC
>Ga0070668_100003986_pt1 | contig 10932 bp, 8 predicted proteins | sample KBSS43metaG_FD_64661 | JGI IMG/M metagenome (GOLD analysis project Ga0070668, IMG submission 64661) | Switchgrass rhizosphere microbial communities from Kellogg Biological Station, Michigan, USA - KBS S4-3 metaG | ecosystem: Host-associated > Plants > Roots > Rhizosphere > Soil ... | reverse complement strand
CGACGTCGCGATCATCCAGCACGAGTACGGCATCTACGGCGGACCCGACGGCGACGAGGTCGTCGACATCATGAAGGGCCTGCGCGTTCCGGCGATCGTCGTCGCCCACACGGTGCTCAAAGATCCGACGCCGCACCAGCGTTCGGTGCTCGAAGAGGTCGTGGCGCTGGCGGATCAAGTAATCGTCATGTCCGAGGCGGCCAGGCTCCGGCTGTGCGCTGGCTTCGCCGTCGACCGCGCCAAGGTCGTCACGATCCCGCACGGCGCGGCACTGCCCACGAAGGCCGCCTTGAAGCGATCGGGCCGACCAACCCTACTCACCTGGGGCTTGTTGGGACCAGGCAAGGGCATCGAGCGGGTGATCGAGGCGATGCCGTCGCTTAAGGACCTGCCAGGGCGGCCGCGCTATCTGGTGGCCGGCCGCACCCATCCGAAGGTGCTCGCCGCAGAGGGCGAGGCGTACCGCGAAGCCCGCATCGAGCAGGCGCGAAGCCTTGGCGTCGCCGACGCGGTGTCCTTCGACCCCGTCTACCGCAGCCCCGCCGCAATCACCGAGCTCGCCCAGGGCGCCGCCGCGGTGGTGCTGCCCTACGACTCGACCGATCAGGTCACCTCCGGTGTGCTGGTGGACTCGATCGCGAGCGGGCGGCCGATCGTGGCTACGGCCTTCCCCCACGCAATCGAATTGCTCGGCACCGGCGCGGGCACCGTGGTTGCACACGACGATCACGATGCGCTCGTCAGTGCATTGCGCCGGCTACTGACCGATCCGCGCGTCGCGGGCACCATGGCCTCCGAAGCTCGCGAGTTGGCTCCGACGTTGGCCTGGCCAGTGGTCGCCAACGCGTATGTCGCTGTGGCTCAACGGCTGCTCGCTACTCGGCGGGCCGTGAGGTGACCGACACCGCGCCCGAACCGATGTTCGGGCACTTGCTGCGCATGACGGACCACCGCGCCACCTTCGAGCACGCGCTGCTGACCGAACCCCGTCGCGAACACGGCTACTGCACCGACGACATGGCTCGAGTGCTCGTCGTCGCCACCCGCGAGCCCGACGCGCCAGGTGAAGTGAATGGCCTGGCCGGCAAGGCCCTTCAGTTCCTGAACGATGCGCAGGCCTACAACGGCGCCTGCCGCAACCGGATGGACCACGCCGGGCACTGGACCGATCAGCCCACCACCGACGATCATTGGGGCCGCTGTATCTGGGGGCTCGGCACGGCCGCCGCCCACAGCCACGTCAGCCTGGTGCGCAGGCTGGCCGTCATCCAGTTCGAGCGCGCGGCAAAGGCCAGGTCGCCGTGGCCACGGGCGATGGCGTTCGCGGCGATCGGTGCCGCCGAACTCCTGACGTTCGAACCAGACCACAAGGCCGCACGCCGGCTGCTCGCCGACTACGCCGCCTCCGTCCCCAGCCCCAACGGCCACTCCGACTGGCCGTGGCCCGAGCCGCGCCTGACCTACGCCAACGCGATCCTGCCCGAGGCGATGATCGCCACGGGTGTCGCGCTGGACGATGCGATCCTGCGACAGCGTGGGCTCGATCTGTTGGAGTGGCTGCTCGACTTCGAAACGGCAGACGGTCACCTGTCGCCCACCCCAGCGGACGGTCGCGGACCGCAGGACGTCCGCCCCGGCTTCGACCAGCAGCCGATCGAGGTGGCCACCCTCGCGGATGCGTGCGCACGCGCCGCGGCCGCCGATCCGCGGCCGATCTGGCCAGACGGTATCCGTGCGGCCGAGGCGTGGTTCCTTGGCACCAACGACGCCGCACAGGTCATGTGGGATCCGGCGACCGGCGGCGGCCTCGACGGCTTGTGCGCCGACGGGGTGAACCTCAACCAGGGCGCGGAGTCGACCTTGGCGGTGCTGTCCACCTTCCAGCACGCGCGCCGCTTCTCGCACGTCGCGCAATGACGTCGACCCGAACCCAGCTCGTCACGCGCAGCGCGCAGCGCATCGCGGCGGACCCGTCGCGCGTGATCACGCGGCTCTTCGTCCCGGGCCAGGAGGGGTTCGAGCATCAGGAGTCCAGGGCCGGAGTGGTGCTCAAGCGCATCCTGGCCCTGACCGACGACGACGTTCGGTCGTCCCTGGACGACGTCATCACCCGCTTCGACGGACGTCACCGTGACCTCGCGGACACGTTCCGCCGGCACGCCCACGAGCTCGCCGATCGCCTCGATCCCGATCGCAAACTCTCCGACGCGCGAATGTTGTTGCTGGGCGCGGCCTTCACCAGCGAGTACGCCATCGAGGGGGCGGCGCTGTGCAACCCGAGCATCGTCGCGCATCCCGACCAGACCGGAATCGCGACAGGCAGCCTGCGCTTCGTGATGAGCGTCCGGGGCATCGGGGAAGGCCATTGCTCCTCCATCGGGTTCCGGACCGGTGTCGTCGACGCGACGGGCCACGTCACGATCGACGACCCGGACCCGTTCGCCACGACCGGACGTATTGGAGGCGTGCTCCTCGACGCCGCGATGTTCCGCGTCGAACTCGGCCGGCTCGCCAATGTCCGCGAGGCCGTGGACTACGTGCTCTGCGCCCTCGGCAACCGCTTCACCCGATCCGACCTCGACGAGCGACTCGACGACCTGCGGGCCCACCGGAGCACCCGTGGTCATGCGGACGGTGCCATCGCGCTGATGCATGGCATTGCTGCGCGGTTCTACGCCGTCGAATTCCCTGGCGACGTCACACTTTCGGAGCGCGTGCTATGGCCGGCGACGGAGGCCGAGCAGGCCGGCATGGAGGATGCCCGCTTCGTGCGCTTCGTCGACGACGACGGTACGGTCACCTACTACGCGACCTACACCGCCTACAGCGGATTCCACATCAGCCAGCAGTTGCTGGAGACCACCGACTTTCAGACCTTTACCTCGGTGCCGCTCGTCGGGAGCGCCGCGGCCAACAAGGGGCTGGCGCTGTTTCCACGCCGGATCGATGGCCGCTACGCCGCCATGTCGCGATCGGACCGCGAGACCAACACCGTCGCCTTCACCGAGCACCTGCCGGTGTGGACCACCGCGTCGCCCTGCCAGCAGCCGACCGAGACCTGGGAGGCGCTGCAACTCGGAAACTGCGGCCCGCCAATCGAAACCGACGCAGGCTGGCTGGTGCTGACCCACGGCGTCGGACCCATGCGCACCTACCGCATCGGTGCGATACTGCTCGATCTCGACGACCCGACCCAGGTGCTCGGCCGGTTGCGCCGGCCGCTGCTGAGCCCGGCGCCCGACGAGCAGAACGGTTATGTGCCCAATGTCGTCTACTCCTGCGGTGCGCTCGTCCACGCCGACACCCTGGTGCTCCCATATGGCATCGCAGACGGCGCCATCGGCATCGCCACCGCGTCGCTTCCTGCACTGCTGGACGAGCTGAGGTCACCATGAGCAAGTCCGAGAACAGACAGCGAAATCCGCTTGGCGACTACGTCATCCACGTGGGCGCCGGATTCGTCGCGCGGGAACTCCCGCACGTGTTGGAGACGTTGTCAACACTCGCAGTGCATCTGGGCAGATGGAACCCTCAGGACGTCAGCCTCGAAGTCTCGTTGCAGGATCGCGGCCGCAAGGAGCAGCGCGTCACGTTGCGCACCACCTTGCCCGGGCTCACACCCCTGGTGGCGGTCGCCGAAGGCACCGACATCACGCGCGCCCTTCACGACGCCAAGAGCGAGCTGATTCGGCAGCTCGAACACCAGAAGTCGGCGCGCGAGCCCATGCACAACCGCAAGCTCAGGGGCGACACGATCCGTCATCCGGGCGCTTCGGCCAACCAACCTCCTAGGTAGACGCGCTGCCGCCCGACGCCGGTAGGAGGCGTAGGGTAGAAGCTAGCTGCCGATGCGCTGCGACCAGTCTTTGACCGGCCTGCCCCCAACCTCGGTCTCACGGGTCCAGATCCTCGCCCTTCCAATGGAACGACCGAGGACGTGCCCCGTGGCCATCACCGACATCGCTCGCTACACGCATCTGAGCGACACCGACATCCACGCGCTCGGCGAAGAACTCGACGCCATTCGACGCGACGTCGAGGCCTCGCGCGGAGCCGCCGACGCGGCCTACATCCGGCGCGCCATCGGGTTCCAACGGCTGCTCGACGTCGGAGCTCGCCTGCTCATCGGGGGCAGTCGATCGAGGACCGGGTGGGCTGTGGGCACCGCGGCCCTGGCTTACGCGAAGAGCGTCGAGAACATGGAGCTCGGCCACAACGTGTCTCACGGCCAATGGGATTGGATGAACGACCCGGAGATCCACTCGAGCACGTGGGAGTGGGACATGGTCGCACTCTCGTCGCAGTGGAGGTATTCGCACAACTACCGTCACCACGTGTTCAGCAACGTGCTCGGCATGGACGACGATCTCGGCTTCGGTGTCATGCGAGTCACCCGCGACCAACCGTGGAAGCCGCAGTACCTGCTGCAGCCGCTTCAGAACATGGTGCTGGCCTTGGGATTCGAATGGGGTATCGCCCTTCACGGCGTCGACATGGAACGCGTGCGAGCGGCATCTGCCGCAGACCGGGCGACGCAGGTGCGGGTGCTGATCGGAAAGGTCGCCCGCCAATCGTTCAAGGATTACGTGGCCGTCCCCGCCCTGAGCCGATCGCGTTGGCGCAGAGCGCTGGCCGCCAACGCCGCAGCCAACGTGCTCCGAAACCTGTGGGCGTACGTGGTGATCTTCTGCGGACACTTCCCCGACGGTGCTGAGAAGTTCGGCCCCGAAGTACTCGAGCAGGAGACCAGGGGCGAGTGGTATCTGCGTCAGATGCTCGGTGCCGCGAACTTCAATGCCGGCCCGCTGCTGGCATTTTCGAGTGGGAACCTGTGTTATCAGATCGAGCACCATCTGTTCCCCGACCTCCCGAGCAACCGCTACGCCGAGATCGCCGTACGGGTGCGGGCGCTGTGCGCGAAGTACGGACTGCCGTACACGACGGGCTCACTCGCGCATCAGTACCTTCAGACGCTGCGGACCATTCACCGGCTCGCATTGCCAGACGGCATGCTGACTGCGACAGCCGATGCGCCGGAACCCCTCCGTCTGCACCCGCCAGTGTTGACCAAAATGCCTCAACCAGAAGCGAATTGGCGCACCCGCAGAGCACCTCGCCCGGCGGCCTGACGTTACGGCCGCCGGGTGCAGGCCAACTTCTCTCGGCGAGCGCGCGTGTTTGCGGGCGACACGCCGGTCTACAACCCGACTTCACGCGCGCTCGCGCAGTTGCGGCTAGCGCCGAACGTTCATTCGAGGCCGCGGCGCGAGTGTGACGGGCAGGTGTTTCATTCCGTGCAGCAGGGTGCTGTCGGTCATGGTCGGTTCGCCGGCGAGGGCGAGGTGGGGGAAGCGTTCGAAGAGCGCTTGTAGGCCGATGTGCAGTTCCATGCGGGCGAGCGGCGCGCCGAGGCAGACGTGGATGCCGGTGCCGAAGCCGATGTGGTCGCGGGCATTGGCGCGGGCGGTGTCGAATTCGTCGGGATGCTCGAAGATGGCCGGATCGCGATTGGCGCCGCCGACGAGCAGGTACATGGCCGCGCCTTGCCGCACGGTGTGGCCGTCGATTTCAAGTGATTCGGTGGCCACCCTGACGCCGAGCTGGATGACGGAGTCGTAGCGCAGCACCTCCTCGACCGCGTTGGGCCAGCCCTCGGGATGTGCTTGGAGGCGGGCCAGTTGATCAGGGTGATCGACAAGTGCCACGACGGCATTACCGAACGCATGGGCGGTGGTGATGAACCCGGCACCGAGGAGCAGCCCGGCGAACATCCTGACCTCGAAGTCGGTGAGCTCGCTGTCCTGCAGGACGGCAGACAGGATGCTGTCGTCGGCACCGCCGCGACGGAGCCGCTCGATGTGCGCGGCGATGTAGTCTTCGAACCCGCGCAACGCTTCCGTGGCGGTCTGGAAGTCCTTCCAGGAGACGGCCGTGTTGCTGAGCAGTTTGGTGCCGGGATCGGCGAATGCGGAAAAGACCGGTATCTCGTCACGGGGAATGCCCAGCATCTCGGCGATGACTTCGATGGGGATTTGCGAAGCGTAGTCGGCGACCAAATCGCATTGGGCGTCGTCGTCGAGTTCGTCGAGCAGATCGCTGGTGATCTCCCGGACGCGATGATGAAGTCCGTCGATCGCGCGTGGGGTAAACGCCCGCGACACCAAGCGTCGCAACCGCGCATGCTCGGGTGGATCAGCGACGAGCAGTGACGGCGGTTCCGTGGCATTCAGCACGCCGGGATTGGTTTTCGCCAGCATCCGCTGTACGACGCGAAATGGCGACCGGTCACGCGGTTTGAGGGTCCGGAACCTGCCATCACGGAGCACGTCACGGACAATTTGCGCGTCTGCGGTGACCCATCCGTTGCCGACCACCGCGGACATACGTCCCCGTTGGCGTATCTGCTCGACCAGGTGATACGCGTTGTTGGGCTTGCTGCTGTCGATCGTCAGCTGGGCAAACGGATCACCTCGGCGAGCGAGCAGCTTCAGCGCCGCCCTGGACAGTCCATATCCCATCAGCCAATGCGACCGGGTCTTGATGTCCACGTCCATGGTGTTCGGCCCCTGCCTTCGACTACCGACGAGGCTAGCGGTGAACAAGCTGCGATATCCGCCAAAAACGCGAACGCGAGCGCGCGCAGAGTTCGATCGCCATGCGGCGTGTCGCCCGCAGACACGCGCGCTCGCGGGAGGTTGGAGCTCGCGGGAGGTTGGAGCCGCCGGAGATCAGAGCTGGCCGTGCCTTGGCGGCGGGGTGCCCGACAGCGTGTAGCGGCCGATGTGCTGCACCTTCCACCGCGTGGGGTCGTGCAGCGTGTGCGTGCGGGCATCGCGCCAGTACCGCGACAGGTTTGCGTGCGCGGAAGCGCTTCTGGTACCGCCCAATTCGAACAGCACGCTCGACGCCTCCAGCGACGCCCGCACCGCTGCCACCTTCGCCACGGCGACGGCCACCGATGCCGCGGCCGCCGACTCGTCATCAAGAGCTGACGCCGCCGCATCCACCGCACGTGCCGCCTCGACCAGCAGCGCCTGAGCGGCCCGCACCGTCACGGTCAGTTCGCCCGCCACGTTGACCAGCGTCGGATCGTCGGCCGCCGTGTCCACCCCCGCCTCGAAGTGCGGACGCGCCCGCTCGGCCGCCCGCACTCCGGCCGCCAGGGCGCCGGTGGCGATGCCGACGTCGATCGCGCTGTGCAGCAATTGCGCCCGCGCACCATAGGTCGTCGGCCCGGCGAAGATCGGCGTGAACGGCACCACGTGCTCGACGGGCACGGCGACGTCGGTCAACGTCACCGAGCCGGACGCGGTCGTCCGCTGACCCATCCCGTCCCAGTCGTCGACGACCTCCAGGCCTTCGGCGTCACGGGCGACGAACGCCACCGCCTTGGGCGTCTTCGCCGTCGGCTGCGCGGCACCGTCGGTCAGCGACGCCCGCACCATCACCCAGTCGGCGAACAGCGCGCCGGTCGAGTAGAACTTGCGGCCCGACAGCACGTAGTCACCGGCCGCCTGTCGCACCAGCGTGGTGGCGTCCACGTCGATGGGGTGCGGGCCGCGTTCGGTCTGCGCGTTCGCCAGCAGCGCGCCGGAAAGCACCCGCTCCCAGAAGTACGCTTGTTGATCCTGCGTGCCCTGCAGTCGCAGCGATTCGAGGAATACGAAGTGCGAGTGGGGGATCTGCGCCAACGACGGGTCGGCGTGGGCGATCAGCCGGATCACCTCGGCCAGCACCGCCGCAGGTACCTCGATGCCGCCGAACGGCTTCGGGACGGTGATCGCCAACAGGCCGGACTCCTTCAGCGCCCGCACCTGCGCGTGCGGCAACTCGCGTTCCGCGTCGCGCTTCGAGGCCTCGGCGTCGAACTCCGCGGACAGCTTCGCCGCGACGTCGAGCGCCTCGTCCGCCGACGCGATGACGGTCATCTCGTCGACCCGACGAACGGAATCGACGCCGGTGCAGCGCAACTCGCCTCACCCTTGAAAAGCCCGCGCTCCCGCAGAATCGGCACCACACCCTCGCCGAACCAGAACAATTCCTCCAGATGCGGATAGCCCGAGAAGATGAACTCGTCGATGCCGACCTCGGCGTACTCGGCGATGCGGTCGGCCACCTCGACGTGGCTGCCGACGAGTGCCGTGCCCGCCCCGCCGCGCACCAGCCCAACGCCGGCCCACAGGTTCGCGGCAATCTCCAGCGCGCGGGCATCGCGCCAGCTGCCGTCCTTGCGGTGCTCCTCGTGCAGCGCCAGCATCCGCTTCTGCCCCGTGGATTCGCTGCGGTGCAAGCCCTTCTGCGCGTTCGCGACCGTCTCCTCGTCCAGCGCGCCGATGAACTTGTCGGCCTGCGCCCAGGCCTCGTCGGCGGTGTCGCGAGAGATGGTGTGCAGCCGGATCCCGAACCGCACCTCGCGGCCCTCCTGCTCCGCGAGCCCGCGGATCCAGTCGACCTTCCTGCGCACCGCGTCCGGCGGCTCACCCCACGTCAGGTACACGTCGGCATGTCGCGCGGCGACCGGGCCCGCCGCCCCCGAACTGCCGCCGAAGTACAAGGGCGGCACCGGGTTTGGCGGCAGCGCCAACGCCGCCTCTTCGACGTGGATGTGCTTGCCCTGCAACGTCACGGTGTCCCCGGCCCACAGCCCACGCACCACCTCGAGGAACTCGTCGCAGCGCTCGTAGCGGGCGTCTTTGTCCAGGTGATCGCCGAACGACCGCTGCTCGTGCGCCTCGCCGCCGACCACCACGTTGAGCAGGATGCGGCCAGGTGCGTGGCGCGCGAACGTCGCCGCCATCTGCGCCGACAGCGTCGGGCTGACCAGACCGGGTCGGAACGCCACCAGGAATGCCAGCGACGTCGTCTCCCTGGCCAGCAGCGCGGCGGTGACGAACGCGTCCTCGCACCACGCACCCGTCGGGATCAGGGCACCCGTGAAGCCGAACGTCTCGGCGGCCCGCACGATGGACGCGAGGTAGTCGATGGACGCGTCGCGATCGCTGTGCGCGACACCTGCGGGCAGACCGTGGCCGCCGCCGACGATCAGCCGGCTGTCGCCGTATGTCGGTAGGAACCAATGTAATTGGATGCTCATGGGACTCCTAGCGTCCGGTGGTCGGCTGCGCGGCCACCGAAGTCGACGACGACGGAAGGGTGGACGGCCTGTCGATGATGGTCGAGAGCGGCCCGCCCACCCGGTACTTGGACCCGCGGTGCTCGTCGGGCAGCCGGTCCCCGCGGCCCAGTAGCTTGTTGCGCAGCGTGCCCGGCGTATACGACGGTTGATACGCCCCACGCTCGGTGAGCACCGGCACGACGTGGTCGACGAACTCGGCGAACGAGCCCGGCGTTATCGCGTAGGCCAGGTTGAAGCCGTCGACGTCGGTCTCGTCGACCCACTCTTGAAGCGAATCCGCCACGTGCACACCGGAACCCACGAACCGTGGACCCATGCCGCCGATCTTTCCCCACTCGGCGATGTCGCGGACGGCCCACTCGCGGCCGTCCGGGTCGGCGGACTGGAACGCCGCGACGGCCGAAAGGATCGCGTTGGAGTCGACGTTTCCGACCGGCTCGTCGAGCCCGTAGCGGGACAGGTCGACACCCATCCATCCCGACATGAACACCAGTGCGCCCTCGGGATCGCCGTAGGACAGGTACTCGGCGTGCCGGGCGTGCGCTTCCTCGTCGGTGGCGCCCGTGACGATGGTCGACAGGTTGAAGATCTTCACCGCGTAGGGATCGCGGCCCGCGAGCTCGAGCTCCCGCCGGATGGTGGTGACGGTGTCGCGCAGAATCGCCTTCGTCGGCGACGCCGTGAAGATGGCCTCGGCGTTCTCGGCGGCGAACCGCACTCCGCGCGGCGACGAGCCGGCCTGATAGATCACCGGCGTCCGTTGCGCCGACGGCTCGGACAGGTGGATGCCGGGCACGCTGAAATGCGTTCCCTCGTGGCCGATGTGGTGCACCTTGTCCGGGTCGGTGAACACGCCGCGGGCCTTGTCGCGGAGGACGGCGTCGTCCTCCCACGAGCCTTCCCACAGCTTGTACAGCACCTCGAGGTACTCGTCGGCGTGGTCGTAGCGGGCGTCGTGCGCGGGCTGGTCGGTCTGGCCCATGTTGCGGGCCGCCGACGGCAGGTACCCGGTGACGACGTTCCAGCCGATGCGGCCATTGGTGAGGTGGTCGAGCGTGGACATGCGACGGGCGAACGGATACGGGTGCTCGAATCCGGTTCCCGTCGTGAGGCCGAAGCCCAGGTGCTCGGTCACCAGGGCCATCGCCGAGACGAGCAGCATCGGATCGTTGACAGGCGTCTGGGCGGCCTGGCGGATGGCCGCCTCGTCGCCGGCGCCGTACACGTCGTAGGTGCCGAGCACGTCGGCGATGAACAGCCCGTCGAAGCGCCCCCGCTCCAACAGCTTGGCCAGTTCGGTCCAGTAGGTGAGGTCCTTGTAGCGCCAGGACTGGTCATCGGGGTGTTTCCACAGCCCGGGGGATTGGTGGGCGACGCAGTTCATGTCGAAGGCGTTGAAGCGAATCACACGAGTCACTCCGAAATGCTGCCCGCGGTGGGTGTGGCCGTCACGGGTTGAAGTCAGCCCGATTCGAACCGGCTCGCGCTCAGGCGGGATCGAGCAGGACGGTAACGGCACCGCCGCCCCAGGCGACGTACATCGCACGGACTACCCATTGTTCGTCGCCGCAGGCCTGGTACGCGCACGCGTCGGTACCCATGGCCAAGAACGGTGCGACGAACGCCATCAGAAACGCTAGGGCAACGTGCACGCACAGCAGCAGAATCGATACGATCACGTCCACGGCGTTCATGCGCCGCGAGGCGTCGTCCATTGCTCCAGTCTGCCGCCCCATCGCGCGCTGGGCCGTCAGCTCTGGATGACGCCTGCGGGCTGGGAGTTTGCTCGGAAATTT
>Ga0070668_100003985_pt1 | contig 10932 bp, 9 predicted proteins | sample KBSS43metaG_FD_64661 | JGI IMG/M metagenome (GOLD analysis project Ga0070668, IMG submission 64661) | Switchgrass rhizosphere microbial communities from Kellogg Biological Station, Michigan, USA - KBS S4-3 metaG | ecosystem: Host-associated > Plants > Roots > Rhizosphere > Soil ... | reverse complement strand
CGCTGGAATTTTCGCTCGAAGCGTTGCGCGCGATGCCGGCGCGCAGCCAGATCACGCGTCACGACTGCGTGGAAGGCTGGAGCGTGATCGGCGGCTGGACCGGCGTGCCATTGGCTGTGCTGCTCGACCTCGCGCGCGTGCGTCCGACGGCGCGCTACGTCGTGTTCCACTGCTTCGACGACCTCAGCAACGACGGCAGCCGCTACTACGAGAGCATCGACCTCATCGATGCCCTGCATCCGCAGACGATCGCCGCGCACACGATGAACGGCGCGCCGATTCCGGTCAGCAACGGCGCGCCGATCCGCATGCGCATCGAACGCAAGCTCGGCTACAAGCAGCCCAAGTACGTGCACACCATCGAGCTGGTCGATGCCTACGCGCGATTCGCCGGCGGCAAGGGCGGCTATTGGGAAGACCAGGGCTACGACTGGTACGGCGGCATCTGACAGTCGGACGGCGCGTTGACGTCGCAGCGACGCGGCAGGCGCATGATGCCTGCATCCAGCGAGCGGAGCAGGCGCGATGTCCCGTAATTCAGCTTTCAATCGATTGGCGAAGGCCGCCGCCCGGTTCACCGGGCGTCCGCTGTGCTTCGCGCTCGCGGTCGGCGTCGTGCTGGCGTGGCTCGTGTCCGGCCCGATATTCAAGTTCAGCGACACCTGGCAGCTGGTCATCAATACGGGCACGACCATCATCACCTTCCTGATGGTGTTCCTCATTCAAAGCACGCAGAACCGCGATACCGAGGCCATGCAGATCAAGCTCGACGAGCTGATCCGCGCCACCAGGGGCGCGAACAACCGGTTGCTCGACCTGGAAGAACTGGAGGAAGGCGAGCTGGAAGAATTCCGCGATCGCTACGAAGCGATGGCCGAGAAGGCCCGCCTCTCCGAAGGCGACGAGGAACAGTGCAACGGCACGCCCAGCGTGGAGCCCGCGGTGAAACGTCCCCGCTGACCCGACTGCGACGAAGCGCTTCAGGCGATGTCCGGCCCATATTCGATCGCGACGATCGCGTATCGGCGGACACCGCCCGGCAGCGCCGCCTCGAATTCATCGTCGACACGCTTCTTGAGCATCGCCCGCGCCAGCGGCGAGTCGATGCTGATGAACCCCAGCTTCGCATCCGTTTCGTCCGGCCCGACGATGCGATAGCGCGCGAGCGATCCGTCGGCCGTGTCCTCGACCTCGACGGTGGCGCCAAAAAACACCGCGTCCCGATCCGCCGGCGCGGCATCGACCACGCGCAGAGTTTCGAGCCGTTTCGACAGGTAACGCACGCGCCGGTCGATCTCGCCGAGCTGCTTCTTGCGGTACGTGTACTCGGCGTTCTCGGAACGATCGCCTTCGGCCGCGGCGGCCGCGAGCGCGCGGACCACGTCAGGCCGGCGCACCCGCCACAGGTCGTCGAGCTCGGCTTTCAGCCGCGCGTGGCCCTCGCGGGTGACCAGCGCGGTGCTGTTCTCTGCGGGCGGGCGCCAGCGTCCCAATGCTTTTGTTTCACGCCTTGTTGCGATGCAGGCGCTCTTTGGGGTCGGCGGAGGACTGCAATTCGTCGTTGCCGATCATCTCGAAACGCTGATCCTTCTCGGACTTGCTGTCGGGATCGAGCAACAGGTGCTTGCCGTCCTTTTCCAGCGTCCAGGTGCCGCTGGACGCGTTGCCTGCCTGGTCGAGGGTGAACATGCCGTCGGCGGTGATCACCAGGCGCGTGTCTGCGTCGGCGAACGTGCCCGCATAGGCCTTGGTGTCGAAGGAAGGTGCCGCCGCGGCCGCTTCCGGCGACACCGGCGCGTGCGCGGCTTCGGAAATCACTTCGACATCCGCCGGCGGGGCCTCGACGGCGACATTCTTCGCCGCAGCGTCCTGCTCGGCGTAGGCCGGCGTGGGAGCGGCCTCGCGCTTGCACGCGGGAACCGCAAGGATCGATGCCAGTGCCACGCTGGTGAGGAGGATGCGTTTCATTCCGTGTGTCTCCTTAAAAGTGCAAGTTGGTTTTTGGTTGGTCGTTTCTGCGGATCGACTTAGCGGCCGCCCAAAATGCTACCCAATACGCCGCGGACGATGCGGTTGGTGACGGTGCGGGCCGCCTGCTTGCCGGCGGCTTCGATCACGCCCTGGCGGCGCTTGGTGCCCCACATCCATTCGCTGATCTTCTGTCCCATGCCGCCTTCCTGCTGGTCCTGCTCGGGCGTGACGGCGGGCCGCGCCTTCGATTGCGCGACGACGGGATCGGCGCGCTTGGCCAGCATTTCGGACGCCGATTCGCGATCGATCGCCTTGTCGTACTTGCCGCCAACCGCGCTGCCGGCGCGGACCTGGGCGCGCTCCGAGTCGGTGATCGAACCCATGCGGCAGCGCGGCGGGGCCACCAGCGTACGCTCGACCGGCATCGGGATGCCTTTGTCCTGCAGCATCGAGACCAGCGCTTCGCCGGTGCCGAGTTGCGAGATCGTCCTGGCGACATCGAGGTCGGGATTGGCGACGAAGGTTTCGGCTGCCGTGCGCACGGCCTTCTGGTCGCGCGGCGTGTACGCGCGCAAGGCGTGCTGCACGCGATTGCCGAGCTGGCCGAGGATGTCGTCCGGCACGTCGTCGGGGAACTGCGAGCAGAAATACACGCCCACGCCCTTGGAACGGATGATGCGCACCACCTGCTCGATGCGCTGCTGCAGGGCCGGCGGCGCGTCGTCGAACAGCAGGTGCGCCTCGTCGAAGACGAAGACGAGCTTGGGCTTGTCGAGGTCGCCGACTTCCGGCAGCGTCTCGAAAAGCTCCGACAACAGCCACAACAAAAAGCTCGAATACAGACGCGGCTTCATGATCAGCTGGTCGGCGGCGAGGATGCCGATCACGCCGCGGCCGTCGGTGGTGGTGCGCATCAGGTCGGACAGTTCCAGCGCCGGCTCGCCGAAGAAGTTGGCGCCGCCTTCCTGTTCCAAGCGGAGCAGCGCGCGCTGGATCGCGCCGACCGATTGCGTGCTGACCAGGCCGTAGCTGGTGGAGATGTCCTTGCGTTCGTCGGAGACCAGCCCGAGCAGGGCGCGCAGGTCTTCGAGATCGAGCAGCAGCAGGCCGCGGTCGTCGGCAAGCTTGAAGACGATGTCGAGCACGCCCGACTGCGTGTCGTTGAGCTCGAGGATGCGCGACAGCAGATGCGGACCCATTTCGCTCACGGTGGTGCGCACCGGATGGCCGAGCCTGCCGTACAAGTCCCAGAACACCACCGGGCTGGGCTCGGACTTGTAATCGGCGATGCCGAGTTCGGTCACGCGCTGCTGCAGTTTTTCGTTCGTCGCGCCGGCGACAGCCAGTCCGGCGACGTCGCCTTTGACGTCGGCGAGGAATACCGGGACGCCGATCCGCGAGAAACCTTCGGCGAGCGTCATCAGCGTCACGGTCTTGCCGGTGCCGGTCGCGCCGGCGACCAGGCCGTGGCGATTGCCGTACTTGGGCTGCAGAAAGACCTTGCCGTTGCTGTCGGGCAATGACGTGGGCGTGGTGATGGCCTTGCCGACGAGGATGGGGGAAGAATCCATGGAGGGTCCGTGTGGGGAGCGGCGTGCTTCCGGCAATCTTAGTCCAAGGGCATGTGATCGCACGGCCCGGTCCGTAGTTCCCGCTTCTCGTTCCGCATCGCGTCGTTGCATGAACGGCGGCCGGTCCGGGATCGATCTGGGACAGCGTCGCCTTGCCCATCGGGACAAGGCAGGGCTACCCTGCCGGCTTCCTTCGCTCCAACGATTGCAGTCCATGCCCTTGTTTGCGTCCTTTGCCGGAACCTTTGCCGGCAGCTTTGCCAATCGTTCCTGCTTGATTGCCGTTTTTCTTCTTGCCGCGCTGCCGACCGTCGCCCACGCGCAGTCGAAACGCGACCGTGCCGCCGCCGAAGTCCTCAACCAGCGCATGGCCGCGGCGGAAACGAAGTATCGGGAAGCGCTGGTGAAGGCCGGCAACAACGATCCCGACGGCATCGCGCAAAGCAACAGCGCGCTGGAGGACATGGAGGACGTGGTCACCGCCTGCGGCAAGCAGAAGGGGTGCGCCTTGTCGCAATTGCTCACCACGTACAAGCGCCTGCTGAAAAGCGATGCCGATGCGCGCGCGGCGGAGGGCGATGGAGACGATGTCGATGCCACGCTGGCCGACGATGCCGGCGACCTGCCGACCGGCCAAGTGCCGCAGGCCGCCAATGCTTCGTCGCTGCTCAACGCCGACGGCGAGCGCTTCGTGCGCATGGTGCAGTTCAACCCCGCGGTCCAGGCCGGCATCCGGCGCTGGCTGACGGACATGCGTACTTCGCTGGTCCAGAGCCACGAGAACTACCAGTACATGCGCCATCTCATGTCGCCGTCGTTCCAGCGCAACGGCCTGCCCGAGGCGCTGCTGTTCGGCATCATGGCGAAGGAATCCAACGGCAAGGTGCATGTCGGCTCGCGCGCCGGCGCGATCGGGCCATTGCAATTCATGCCGGCGACAGGCCGTCGTTTCGGTCTCGGCCCGGACGGTACCGGCTTCGATACCCGCTACGATCCGCGCGCCTCGGCCGATGCCGCCGCCAGCTACCTCAACGAGCGTTTTGCCGAACTCAACAACAGCATCGAATTGTCGCTGGCGGCCTACAACGGCGGCGAGGGCAGGGCGGCGCGCGTCTATCGCGACACCGGCGGCCGCAATTTCTGGGACGCCGACGTCTACAACCAGTTCCCGCCGGAAACCAAAGACTACGTGCCGATGGTGATCGCGGCGGCGTGGCTCTACCTGCACCCGAAGGAATACGGCCTGACCTTCCCGAAGATCGACGCGCGCCCGGCGACGATCCGGCTCGCGAAGCCCGCATCGATCTACGAACTCACCATCTGCCTCGGCAATGGCGGCACGCGCGACGGCTACATGCGCGTGCTGCGCAACCTCAACCCGCGCTACGAGCCCGACAGCTGGATTCCGGCCGGCGCTTCGCTCAACGCCACGGTGAAGATGGTGGGGCTCTACAACCGCTGGTGCACGCAGGGCGCGCGCGCGGATTTGGCCAAACAACTGGTGATGAGCGATCCGGCTTCGGCGATCGTCAATGTCGGCTCGGTCGAGACCGTCCAGCCGCCGGTATCGACCTTCGTCCCCGGACAGGGAGCCGTCCCCACGGCTGTGGCCACCGGCGTCCCGGTCGTCGTAAAGAAGCCGCGCCAACATCGCGTCGAGCGCGGCGACACGCTGGTGTCGATCGCGCAGAAATATCAGTGCGATACGGGCCAGCTGGCGAAAGCAAACGACATCAAGGGGCCGCGTTTCGCGATTCGCCCGGGCCAGCGCCTCAAGCTTGAAGGTTGCCGACAATAGCGAGCGGAAGGGCGTCAAGGGTTTCCGCTCGGTGCGTGCTGAGCGAGCGACCCTGCCGAAGGTTTAGCCCAGGCGGGTCGCGAGCCTTTGTCCGAGCTTGACGGCGATTTCCGCCCCCAAGGCAGGCGCTAGTTCTGCCGCGCCGCGCGGCAACAACACGATTACCGTCGAGCCATAGTTGAACCTCGCCATCTCGGCGAAGCGGTCGAGGCGGATGTCCGCGCCGCGGTAATCCTTCACGGTGATCGCTTCGCCGTAGCGCGGGATCTCGACGCCGCTCCACACCGTCTCGACGCCCGACACCAGCAGCGCGCCCACCATCACCATGGCCATCGGGCCGAAATCGGTGTCGAAGTGGCAGACCAGCCGCTCGTTGCGCGCGAACAGCCGCGGCACGGTGCGCACGGCGTCCGGACCGACGCTGAATAGTCGTCCCGGCACATGCACGGTTTCGCGCAATTTTCCGCTCCATGGCATGTGCACGCGGTGGTAGTCCTTGGGCGACAGGTACACCGTCGCGAACAAACCATCGGCGAATGCCGCGGCCGCATCCTCGTCGCCGAGCAACTCGGCAGCGGTGAACGATTGTCCCTTGGCCTGGAAGATATCGCCGCCCACGATCGCGCCGCATTGGCTGATGCGGCCGTCGGCAGGCATCAACAATGCGCGGGGATCCGGATCGCCGACGCGCGCACCGTTTTTCAGCGCGCGGGTGAAGAAGGCGTTGAACGTGGGATAGGCGCGCGGATCGGATTCGGCAGCTTCCGACAGGTCGACGCCGAACTTGCGCGTGACCGTGTCGATCAGCCAGCGACTGACGCGTGGCGAAGGCGAATAGGCGAGCGCGCGCGCGGCGGACGACAACAAGCGATGCGGCAGAACGTACGTGAGGGAAGTGATCAGGCTCATGTGCTTCGCTCCCTCCCCTGCGACTGCAGGGGAGAGTTGGGGAGGGGTGCCGTTGGATCACGGGATATTGAAGCAACGCCCTCCCAACCTCCTCCTGCCTTCGCAGGGGGAGGAGCCAAGAACACGCTTTCAAGGATCTCGATCACCTCCGCGACGCCTCCGTCAACGCGATCAGATCCGCAGCGATCGCCTTCGGTTGCAGGGGAGGCTGCAGCACACCCGCCATGCGGCCCTCAGGATCGAGCACGGCCATCGATGCGGAGTGATCGACGCTGTATTGATTCGCAGGCGCACCGTCTTGCGGCGGCACCTTCATGAAGACCAGCGACAGCGATCTGGCGAATTCTTCGAGTGCTGGAATGTCGGCCGTCGCCGCCAGCGTATCCTTGTGAAAAGCGTGCGCGTATTCGCCGATGCCGTCGGGCGTGTCGCGCTCGGGATCGACCGAGACGAACAACACGCGCGGGCGCACGCTGTCGGGCAGGGCGCTCCATTGCTTCTGCGCCTGGGCAAGCTCGGCCAGCGTGGTCGGGCAGACGTCCGGACAATGCGTGAAGCCGAGGAACACGATCGTCCAATGACCTTTGAGTTCGCCCGGCACCAGCTGCGTGCCGTCGGACTGCTGCAGCGAATACGCCGGCAGCTCGCGCGCCTGCGGGAAAAGCTTCACTGCCTGCAGCGCGGGGCCTGCAGGCGCCTTGCCTGCGGCATAGCGTTCGGCGGCCCACAGGCCCAGGCCCATGGCGACGGCGACGATCAGGATGTAGAGGGTCGTGCGATTGAACATCGGCTGTTTTCTTGAGTAGGTGCCTGTCGAGTTCGCTTCCGCTCTCCCCGGATCGAGTCCTGGGCGGGCTCGGAGGCCGTCGAAGAACGGTCATGATAGCCGCGCGGCCCTTATAATTCCCGATCCCAATCGAGTGCCGGCCGCGTTCCGCCGCCGCAGTCCGCTGCCATGACCGACGAACTCCAGACGATCATCGACCTGATCCGCTACGGCGCCAGCCGCTTCAACGCGGCCGGGCTGACCTTCGGCCACAGCTACGACAACGCGCTCGACGAAGCGACGCAGCTCACGTTGCATGCCTTGCACCTGCCGCACGACCTGAGCCCGGTGTATGGGCAGTCGCGCGTCACGATCGCGGAAAAGGAAGACGTGCTGACGCTGTTCGTGCGCCGCATCGAAGAGCGGATACCGGCGGCTTACCTGTGCGGCGAGGCGTGGTTCGCCGGCCTGAGTTTCAAAAGCGACCGGCGAGCGCTGGTGCCGCGTTCGCCGATCGCCGAACTCATCGAAGCCGGCTTCCAGCCGTGGCTCGGCGATCGCGAAGTACGGCGCGCGCTGGATCTGTGCACGGGGTCGGGCTGCATCGCGATCGCGATGGCCCACTACAACCCCGAATGGCATGTCGATGGCGTCGACCTCAGCGACGATGCCCTGGCTTTGGCGCGCGAGAACCAGGTGCGGTTGCACGCGGACAATCTGCGCCTGCTGAAGTCCGACCTGTTCTCGGGCGTGCAAGGCGAGCACTACGATCTGATCGTGACCAATCCGCCCTACGTGACGGACGACGAAACCGACGCGTTGCCGAGGGAATATTCCTACGAACCCGAAGTCGGCCTGCGCGCCGGCGACGACGGCCTCGACCTGGCGCTGCGCATCCTGCGCGACGCGCCGTTGCACCTGACCGAGGACGGCCTGCTGATCTGCGAGGTCGGCGAGGCCGAGCGTGCCCTGGCGAAGCTGCTGCCGGAATTGCCGCTGGCCTGGGTCGAATTCAAGGTCGGGCAGATGGGCATCTTCGTCGTAGAGCGCCACGACCTGGTCACGCACAACAAGCGCATCCGGGCGCTGGCGGACGCGCGCGAGGCGCCCGTCGCGGCTGCTGCGGGCGGGTTGTTTTGATTCGCACGTGATGACGAGCAAAAAGGCGCCACGTTGAACTCATTCGGCCAGCTGTTCCGCGTCACCACGTTCGGCGAATCGCACGGACCGGCCATCGGCTGCGTGATCGACGGCTGTCCGCCGGGGATTGCCGTCGCCGAGGACGATTTCGCGCGCGATCTGGGCCGTCGCGCCACGGGGCGCACGCGCCACACTTCGCAGCGGCATGAAGCTGATGTCGTCGAGATTTTGAGTGGCGTCTTCGAAGGCCGGACCACCGGCACACCGATCGCGCTGCTGATCCGCAACACCGATGCGCGCAGCAAGGACTACGCTCGCATCGGCGAGCAGTTCCGTCCGGGCCACGCCGACTACACCTATTGGCAGAAGTACGGCCTGCGCGATCCGCGCGGCGGCGGTCGCAGCAGCGCGCGCGAGACGACGATGCGGGTCGCGGCGGCCGTGATCGCGAAGAAATGGCTGCAAGACATGTTCGGCGTGCGCGTGCGCGGGCATCTCTCGCAGATCGGCGATGTCGTTCCCAGCGCCTTCGATTGGGATGCCGTGGAAAACAATCCGTTCTTCTGGCCAGACGCCAAGCAGGTCGAAGCGCTGGAAGAGTTCATGGATGCGCTGCGCAAGTCGGGCGATTCGGTCGGCGCGCGCATCACGGTCGTCGCCGATGGCGTGCCGCCGGGTTGGGGCGAGCCGGTCTACGGCAAGCTCGATGCCGAATTGGCCGCAGCGATGATGTCGATCAATGCGGTCAAGGGCGTGGAGATCGGCGCTGGCTTCGCGGCGGTGGCGCAGAAGGGCAGCGAACATCGCGACGAGATGACGCGCGCGGGATTTCTATCCAACCACGCCGGCGGCATCCTCGGCGGCATCAGCAGCGGCCAGCAGGTGACGTGTTCGGTTGCGTTCAAACCGACGTCCAGCCTGCGCCTGCCCGCGCGCGGGCTCGATATCCACGGCAACGAAGTCGAGATCGTCACCACCGGTCGCCACGATCCCTGCGTCGGCGTGCGCGCGACGCCGATCTGCGAGGCGATGATGGCGCTGGTGCTGATGGACCAGGCGCTGCGGCATCGGGCGCAGTGCGGCGACGTTGGCGTAGCGACCCCGCGCATTCCGGGCGCTGCGTCCGTTTGAAGCGGCTTGCGTCATCGGGTTTCCGCGGCGCGCTTTTTCAGCGCTTCCAAGCGCTCGAGCGCAGGTGCGAGGGGTAGCAGCTGGCTTCTGAGCGTCGGTTCGGCCATCGCCAGTTGCGCACGCGCCTGCTGGGGTTCGCCCGACGACAACAGCACGTCCGCATAGTCCAGGCGCCAGAGGGCGGCGCGAGCGTATTGTTCCGTGGTCAGGGCGTCCACGATGCGCAACGCCTGTTCGAATTCTCGGATTGCGACGCGAGCGTCGCCGCGTAGAACGCCGACGCGCCCGAGTATGAAGTGACGACGGGCTTGGATGAACGGCTGTCGTGAATCGGGGTCCGCAGGCGGCAGTACTTGTTCGATGCCGTCCAATCGTCCTTGGGAAATACGATATTCCGCCGCCAGGAACAGGATGTCCGCCAAGTCGTCGGGCATGGGCTTGCGCGCCGGGCCATAGGCGGCGAGCAATCCGGACAGCGCGGATTCGAAACGTCCGTGAGATCCGCTTCGTTCGTGACTGTGCTTGAAGGCTTCGCGATGAATGGAGGCGGAAAGAAGCTCCGGGTCGTCGGGCGGATAAGTGCCCTTCATGACCTCTTCGGAAAGTCGGTAGTTCAGCGCCGCGCCTTGGAAATCGCCGCGCTGTTCCAATACTTCGGCCAGTTCGCACCGCTCCGATGCCGCGTTCGTGCTTTCTGGCCCTTCTGCTCGCAAGAAAAGCGCGATGGCGCGTTCGTAACCTGCTTGGGCGCGCACCAGATCGCCTTTTCGTTGATAAACCGAAGCCAGGCGTTCATGCGCGCGCGCGATGTTGCTGTTTTCCCCGGGATAGAACGCCGGGGCGTTTTTGACGTTCTCGAGCAACAAGCGCTCGGCCTCGTCGAACCTGCCTTGTTCGGCCAATACCAATCCGAGCCAACTGCGCGTTCTGTAGAGCGAGACCGCCGTGTCTTTGACCGCGACGACCATCGCGATGGCTTCGCGCAAGAAACGCTCGGCGTCGGGAATATCGCCGGACATGCTGGCCAGTGCGCCGCGGTTCCTGAGCGAAAGCGCTACATCTTCGGAAGGGCTGCCGTAGATCTTCAGGTTCAGCGCATGACTCGCTTGGAGAATGCGGCTTGCCTCGGCGTAGTGCCCGGGCACCATCAGCGCCATGCTCAGGTTGTTGTAGGCGTTGCTGATCTCCTCGTCGGAAGCATGCATGCTCTGCTTCAGGGCGAGCACCTCGCGATTGAGTTCGATCGCCCGGGAATTTCGATTCCTGTTCATTTCGGCCATCGCCAGAATCGCCGTGGCGTCGGCCGCTTGCCCCGGGCGATTCACCGCTTTACTCAAGAATTCATGTCTGGAGGCTTCCAGCAATTCGACTGCCTTGTCCCACGCACCAAGATTGAGATAAGCACGACCAAGCGCCATCCGCATCCTGGCCCGCACCTCCGGTGATTCGGCCAGTTCCGTGCCCACGCGGGTCGCGCTGGCGTCGAGTACGTCTCGTGCCGTCGGCTCTTTCGACGAAGCGCGCTGCTCGGGGTCGGCCGCATCGAAGGCCGACACCAGCAGGTCACTGACGCTTTGGGACGCCAGCGTTTCTTCTTCGGCGATCCGGGTTTGATTCCTGGCCTGCCGGGTCTGCCACAAGGCCCA
>Ga0070668_100003981_pt1 | contig 10936 bp, 6 predicted proteins | sample KBSS43metaG_FD_64661 | JGI IMG/M metagenome (GOLD analysis project Ga0070668, IMG submission 64661) | Switchgrass rhizosphere microbial communities from Kellogg Biological Station, Michigan, USA - KBS S4-3 metaG | ecosystem: Host-associated > Plants > Roots > Rhizosphere > Soil ... | reverse complement strand
GCGACCAGGGCAACGCGATACCGCCGTCTCATTCGCCTGGTCCCCCGATCGTCGCCACATCGATGGTGTCCCACGGCGCCGTCGCCGGCGGGCGGCGCGATTCCCACGCGGCGAAGAGCGCGCCGAACGAGGCGAGCACTGGAACCGTCGCAAAGGCGACCATCCCCCACACAGCCTCCACGCTGAGCTCGAGCGAGCCCTCACCCGTGTGAAAGACCCGCAGGGTGAGCACACGCGCCAGCGTGACGAGATACAGGGCAATCAACACCAGCTGCGGCCAGGCGAGCCTAACGAATCTGCCGCGCACGGCTTCCTTGGCAGTCGGGATGTACGGGACATTGGCCCGGACGATCGCGAGCAACGTCCCGGCGAGAAACACCGGCCAGCACGCGATCTTGAGTGCGAGACCTCGCCAGTGGATGCCGCGTTCGGTTGCGCGGTCGCACAGCCATCGCTGGACCACGAGATACATTGCCGCTCCGATCAGGCCGACCGGCGTCACTACCGTGATGAACTCCGCGAATGGCAGGATTGCCGGCTGGACGCCGAACCAGAGAAAGAGATAGGGAATCGCCAGGAACAGCGGCGTCGTCACGCCGAACAAGTAGTACGTGCCAATCGCCAGGTACGACAGGCGCTGCCGCAACCCGAGCGTGCGCCCAAGACGCGGCAGCTCGGTGAATGCGACCTCGTACACGCCGCGCGCCCACTTGAGCTGCTGTCGGTAAAAGGAGCCCAGATCTTCGGGCACCAGCCCACGACTCACGACTTCCGGAACGTAGACCGACTTCCAACCCGCGGCGTGAAGACGGATCGCGGTAACGAGATCTTCCGCCAGTCCAATGCCGTGGCCATTGATGGACTCGAGCGCCGCCCGGCGGAAGGTGCAGTTCGCGCCGATTGCGACGCACGCGCCATGACCGAAGAGCCCCATTTGTCCGGGGCCGTAGAATGCGTACGTCTGCTCGGCCGCGCCGGCTGCCGTGAAGGATCGGCTCTGGTTGTAGTACGCCTGCGAGACCTGAACGAACCCGACACGCTCGTCGTCGAAGTGTCCGATCACGCGGTCGAGAAACTCCGGGAACGGAACGTGGTCAGGATCGAGGACAAGGATGTACGCTTCGTTCGTAACCGCCAGCGCGCGATTGATCTTCCCGGCCTTCGCGCCGGGAACGTCGAGCAATTCCAGACACACTGCCCCATGGCGTTGCGCGAGCTCGCGAAACCGCGGGTCACGCGTGTCGTCGAGCAGATACGTCGTGTGAGGATAGCGAATGCGTCGACACGCCTGAAGCGTACGATCGAACATCGCCAACGGCTCGCCCGGTGTGCTGGTCGTGAAGATCGCGACAGTCCGACCAGGCGGCGCGACGCGATGTTCGGGCTTGGCGAGCGCCGCGTAGTTGATCCAGCCGAGGACAATGCGCGAGACCGCATACCAGAACGCGAGTGATAGGAGGACGAATAGCGCCGGGCGGTCGATGTGGTTGGCGCGGAACCAATAGTCCGCGAGCCTCAGGACCGACGCGATGCCAACGCCAGCGAGCGCCGCAATGATGAGACGATCACCGGGGCGGACCGAGAGTGCCGAGCGGTGCCGCCAGAGCGATGGGTCGGTCAGCGGAGGTCCGCGCGTCTCTGCGCCGCGGCGACGAAGGTGTACGTGAGCTCGACGCGCCCCGTCGTGTACACGTAGTACGCATCTCGCCCGTGTTCGGCGGCGAGCGTGACACGCACGGCGGGCGTCGCACTCCAATTGATGGAGCCGCGCGCATTCCACGGTGTGAACGACCGCTCGTAAAATTGACGCTCCACGGTGGCCGTTGGTGGAGTTGCGACCGCGAAGAGAACAGGTGCGTCCTCGTATGCGCTCAGCGCGTAGCGGCCCGCGGCCTCGAGCACGAGATAGGGATTCGGTCGCAGGCTCGTGGTCGCGAGCACGGAATGGATGCGCAGGTTGCTGGGTGTGTAATAGGGGTTGTACTCGCCGGGCACCATCGTCGGCGGCTCGCCAGGACGGACGTTGATGTCGTCCTGCGGGACGAACCGACTTTCGACGGCCGATTGTGCGCTGAAGCCGTAGCCAACGTGGAGGCTCGCCGCCTCGCGACTCGATATGGGCGCGAGGATCCAGCCGAAGCCGCTCGAGACCGAGTTGTCGTCGGGGTAGATCTCGTGGCGACCACCCAGCTCGCCGTTCCACTTCCGGGGTGATCCCCATCGAAGGTTGGCCTCGAGCCTCTGGACCATGAGCTCGCGGTCGAGGCTGCGAACCGTGTTCGTGTATGGTAGGCGGGCGTACTTCGCCTGAAGCATCACGGTCCGCGGGAGTCGGGCGCCTAACGTGACACGTGCGGTCCAGTCGGTGGGCTCGCCGAACGATCGATCCAGCACGCCGCCGGCCGCGACGAGATCCAGGTGGGCGGCCGGAAAATAGCTCGTGTAGCTCGCTTCGGCCTCCAGGATCGATTCGGTGATTCCATCGACGTCGTATACCGTCGATCGCGCCCGGACGCCTAACGGGGTCAGTGGGTTGATGAACCATCCCCCCTCGGCGTTGAAACCGGCGAAGCGGAGTGGCTGGTCATCGTCCCACAGGTCGGCGCCGACGCGAACCCATGGTGCCGAGGCGGTCTCGATCTCGCCGAGCTGCCGGCGGGCGTCGGCAGCGGAGGAGTCGAGGGCGAGGGCCGCGCGGAATTCGTTGCGCGCACCCGTGTAATCACCGCGCCAGTAGTCCGTGGTGCCGAGCAGCGTGCGGGCGCGCGCGAGCTGCTGGCGGGTAAACGAGACCGAGTCGCTGACCGTGAATGGGGCAAGAACAGCCCGAGCGCGATTCGACTGTCCCGTCTCGACGAGAAACCGGCCGTACTCGAGGCGAAGGTCGGCATCGACGGGCTGGTTCGTCATCGCTCGAGCGTAGATGGCATCCGCGGACGCTTGGTCCTTCGACCAGTACGCCATCAGGGCCGCGAAACGCGCGGATCCTGCGTCGCCGGGGTGCGACTCGACGTACGAGCGCATCAACGCTGCCGCGCCGGCGAAGTCGTTCGCGTCGCGTAAGCGGCGCGCCTCGGCGATCGTGTCCGCGGGGGTGGTCCCGGTCTGTGCGGAGAGATTTACGGTCGCTAATACCGAGATCGTGACAATGCTCAATCCGCGCATGCTTTTACGACGACCAGTCGCGGTGCGCGGTTGCACAAAGAAGCAGTTAATTCCTCATTGCTGGCTGCTCACGGCTTTTGGGTCGGCATCGCTATCTTGTCGGCGGGGGCGTCGGTCCTCCGGCGGCTACGCGCTTTAGATGTCTGGACCCAAATCGCCACTGTCCAGCGACGACTCCGCGATCGCCTTCATGCGCGCGTCCTGGTTCTTCTGAATCGCGTGAATACTCCGCCGCGCCCGGCGGTGCGCCATGGGGATGAAGATGCGCGCGCAATCGAGCTGCGCCTTCGCGCCCGCCTCGCCGCCGGCCCGCTCGATCTCCCACGTCGTGCGGGAAAGCACTGTCGTCGCGAGGTAGATGTCGATCGCGGCGTTGGCCATGCGCTCCTGCAGAAATTGCCGGTCGATGATCCCCTTCCCGTGCCGCAGAATCGCGTTTTCGACGCCAAGGGCGAGATCGTGCACCGCCGTCTCGATCAGCCCGGCCTCGCGCTCGAGCGAAGGGTGGATGAGCGTAAAGCGCTGTTTCGTGATTTGCCGACGCGCGCGCCCCGCGAGATACTCGCCGATGGCACCAAGCGAACGGATCGGCGCCTTGAAGGCGGTGCCTAACGCCTTGAGGCGCTCGCCGGGCTGCTGCAATCCCATCAGCGCGATCAGCGCGCGCAGCACCTCGTTGGTCCCCTCGAAGATCAGGTTGATCCGCGAGTCTCGCACCGCTTGCTCGTATGGATACTCCTTCGAGTAGCCGATCCCGCCGGCGATCTGCAGAGCCTCGTTCGATGCGCGGAATGCGAGCTCCGACCCAAACACCTTGCAGGCCGCAGTCTCGAGCGAGAAGTCGATGCCGCCACGGTCGACCATCCCGGCCGTGACCATCACCGCGGAATCGAGCGCGTAACATTCGGTCGCGAGGGTCGCGATCTTGCGCTGAATGATCTCGAACGACCCGATCGCGCGTCCGAACTGCTCTCGCTGTTTCGCATACGCGATCGCCTCACGCATGATGCGACGCGTCCCGCGCGCCGAGCCAGCCGCGAGGCCGAGGCGGCCGGAGTTCAGGATCTCGAGCGCGATCCGGAAACCCTGGCCCACATCGCCAAGCCGGTTTTCGGCGGGCACACGGACATTCTCGAACGAGATGGCTCGAGTGTCCGATGCCTTGATCCCCATCTTGTCCTCGCGCTTTCCCAGCTTCACGCCGTCCGCGTGAGCGTCGACGATGAACGCGGTCACCCGCGCCTTCCGTACACCATCGACGTCCACCGGCACCTTCGCGAACACCGTGAGGATGTCGGCGTAGCCCGCGTTCGAGATCCAGATCTTCGTGCCGTTGAGCACGTAGTGCGAGCCATCGGCGCTCGGAACCGCCGTCGACCGCATCGCCTGCGCGTCGGAGCCGGATCCCGTCTCGGTGAGACAGAACGCCGCGATCGACTCGCCGCTCGCGCACTTCGGCAGGAATCGCTGCTTCTGCTCTTCGGTTCCGAAGAGGATGATCCCTTTGCACCCGATCGATTGATGCGCGCCGAAGTACACCGTGAGCGCCGGGTCGATCGAGCCGAGCTCGCCGAACACACGGTTATAGACTTTGGCCGACGCGCCGAAACCGCCGTACTCTTCGGGGATGCTGACACCCATGAGGCCGAGCTGGTGCATCCCGTGCCGCACATCGTCGGGGAAACGCGCGTCGTGGTCGAACTTCGATGAGTCGACCGATGCCTGCGCCCAATCGTGCATCGAGTCCAGAATCGCTATCAGTGATTCCTTCTCGTCGTGGCTCAGCGCCGGAAACGGGAAGACCAGTTCCTCGCGGATTTCTCCGAGAAACGCGCTTTTGGTGAAGGACGGGTTGACGTCCGGAGCGGCGAGATGCGGTTCGCTCTTTCCGGCGGTGGTCGGGGTCTCGGTCATGCAGAAAGCATGACCTCCGCCGCACCCGATTCGCCAGCCTCGCCGCCAACGACCGGAGTGTTTCGCGCACTCCGGCACCGAAACTACCGGCTCTTCTTCAGTGGTCAGACCGTCTCACTGGTCGGGACGTGGATCACTCGCGTGGCCACGAGCTGGCTTGTCTACCGCCTCACCGGCTCGGTGCTGCTCCTCGGCGTCGTTGGCTTCTTCGGACAGATCCCGACGCTGATCCTCGCGCCGTTCTCGGGCGTGCTGGTCGACCGGTGGAACAGGCATCGCATCCTGGTCGTCACGCAGGTGCTCTCGATGCTGCAGTCGTTCGCGCTCGCGGGCCTGTCGTTCGCCGGGATCATTACCGTGACCGACGTGCTGCTCCTGCAGGCGGCCCAAGGCATCATCAATGCATTCGACACGCCGGCCAGACAATCGTTCGTCGTGGAGATGGTGAACGACCGCGGCGACCTGCCTAACGCCATCGCGCTCAACTCGTCGATGGTGAATCTGAGCCGCGTGATCGGCCCGTCCATCGGCGGGGTCATCATCGCGGCGGTCGGGGAAGCCTGGTGCTTCCTCATCGACGGCGTCTCGTACATCGCTGTCATCGCATCGCTGGTCGCGATGCGCGTCGCGGTCCGTCCGAAAGAGTCGTCCACCAAGGGAATCTCGGAGGAGTTGCTCGACGGGTTCCGCTACGTGTCAGGCTTTCCGCCGGTGCGGTCGGCGCTGCTTCTGCTCGCGCTCGTGAGCACGATGGGCATGCCGTACACAGTGCTCATGCCCGCGATTGCGACCAAAGTGCTCCACGGCGGATCCCACACGCTCGGATTCCTGATGACGGCATCCGGCTGCGGCGCCCTTGCCGGCGCGTTCTACCTCGCTTCGCGACGCACGGTCCTCGGGCTGGGACGCGTGATCGCCATCGCGACCTGCGCGTTCGGCGTCGGACTCGTGCTCTTCAGTCTCTCGCGGAGTACGCTGCTCTCGCTGTTGGTCCTCCCCGTCGCCGGCGCCGGGATGATGGTCACGATGGCGTCGACGAACACGGTGTTGCAGACGATCGTCGAGGAGCGGCTTCGCGGGCGGGTGATGGCCTTCTACGCGATGGCATTTCTCGGCACGGCACCGATCGGAAGCCTGATCGCAGGCGTGATCGCCGACCGCATTGGCCCGACAGCCACCATCGCGCTCGGCGGCGTGGCCTGCATCATCGGAGGCATCTGGTTCGCCGTCGGGCTTCCGAAGTTCCGGGCACACGTGCGCCCGATCTATATAGAGCGCGGGATTATCACCCGAAATTGATTCGCAGTCATTAGTCATTAGTCGTTAGCCGTTAGTCGTTTGCTAACGACTTGAGACTAACGACTATCGACTAGAGCGCTCGACTAATCCTCGGCGAGCTGTCTCAGGAGCCGCACCGCCTGAATCGCGCTCACCGTCGGCCGAGCGCCGTTCTTCACCGCCGCCACCAGCGGACCGTCGCGACCATACAGGTCATTCCCGAAGTACAGCCGACCGTCGCGAATGACCGTCGTGAAGTAGACGATGTACACCGGGACCTTCTGCTTGAGTTTCAGGGTCCGATCATCGGGACCGCTCTCCATGGCATTCTTCACTTGCTCGGGCGTCCAGCCGAGCACCCACTGCGCCATCTCCTCGGGCTTTTCGAGGCGGATGCAGCCGTGGCTGAAGGCGCGCACGTCCTTGGCGAACAGCTGGTCCTCGGGCGTGTCGTGCATGTAGATGTCGAACGAGTTGGGGAACATGAACTTCACGAGGCCTAACGCGTTCTTGTCGCCCGGCTTCTGGCGGATGCGCTCCTTGCCGGCTTCGTTCACGATCTCGTAGTCGTTGCGATCGAGGAACGTCGGGTCCGCCTCGACCTTGGGCCACAGCTCCTTCGCCGCGATCGAGTCCGTCGCGTTCCAGTACGGGCGAAAGACCACGTACTGCATGGAGTCGGAGAAAACCGGCGTGTTCTTGTCCTTGTACTCCGCGCCGACGATCACCTTCATGTTCATCACCGGCTTGCCGTCGTCGTACGCGTCGAGGCGGAACGACGGAACGTTCACGAACACGTACCTGTCGCCGAGCGAGCGGGGCATCCATCGGTACCGCTCCATGTTTGCGGCGATCTGGCCGAGCCGGAACGTCGCGGGCACGTTGAGCGCCTGCACGGTCTCCTTCCCGAGCGCGCTGTCCACGGAGATGCCGTGCTCGCGCTGGAACTGCGCGACGGCCGCGGCGAGAGCCTGGTCGTATACCGCCGTGGTCGTGCCCTTGCTCTTCGACGGCTTCGTGGGTGCATTCACGTCATAGCCTTCGACACGAAGCCGGTCACGCAGCGCCGTTAGGCGATCCACGGGAGCGGAATCCCCCGGCTTGATCGCCTTGCCTGGCGGCACCGAATCCCAGCCACCCTTCGCGACGATCTGTCGGAACCGCGTGAGCTGTTTCTGCAGCTCCTTGTACTCCGCGTACTCTGGACGCATCTGCGTCATGGTGACATCGAACCGCGTGTCTTTCAGGAACCGGCCGAGCGCGGAATCCACCTGGGCCGGCGTCGGCTTGATGTGCCAGTCCTGCGACACGCTGCTCGGATCCACCTGGCCGGTCAGCAGGTCCTGCCCGAGCGTCACGTAGGTCGCGGTCAGCACGACGTCCACGTCGCCCAGCAGCTCGGCGCTTGGCCGCTTCGCCTTGAGCAGCGTGGCGAGAAGACGGTGGAGGTCATCGAGCGGATAAGCATCGAGGGCGAGCGCATCGGCGTCGGCATTGAGCAGCGCGGTCATGAGCGTCTTCGTGCGACGCTCGCGGAGCCCGTCACCGTCGAGCCAGATCGGGTAGCCACCGTACTCGGCGTAGAGCTTGACGGCGTGCCTCCATTGCGCCTCGCTGATCGGTTTGGGACGTGGCTCCTTCAGGCGTTTGGCGACCGCGGCGCGAACGTCCGCGATCGAAACGCCTTTCACCGACTTGATCCTGGCAGGCTTGAACGATTTGTCGATCTCGCCGCCACTTTCGCTCCGCTGTGGCTCTTTCCCGCCCAGCTTGTCGCAGGCGGCCGCGACGACGACGGCAAGCACGAGGCCGCACGTCGTCCGAGCGACGGCGTGAGGCACAAAACGAGGTCGAGCTGGTTGCCCGAAGTTGGTCGACATTTCGAGAGAGTCTCCTGGTGCACGTCGTCGTGCAGGGCACGACGGCTGGGTCTGGTGCAATCGCCAATAGGCGAAATGCGGGCCAGCGCCGCAGCCCCTCTGCACACGACGAGCGAGTCCGCGGGTGCCTGTCGAGGGCGTTTCGGCAGCCGTAGGTTCCCTTCCCCTTCGACTTGCACACGATCTCCATGACGATCCTCACGGTTCCGACCCAGCCATTCACCGATCAGAACCCCGGTACGTCCGGGCTCCGGAAGCGCGTCTCGGTGTTTCAGCAGCCGGGTTACCTCGAGAACTTCGTCCAGGCTGTCTTCGACGCGGCGGACCTGCCGCGCGGAGCGACGCTTGTGGTTGGCGGAGACGGCCGCTACTTCAACCGTCAGGCGATCCAGACCGTGCTGCGCATGGCGGCGGCGAACGGTGTCGGACGAGTGCTCGTCGGACGCGGAGGGATCCTGTCCACACCGGCGGCGTCGTGCGTGATTCGCGAGCGAAAGGCCGACGGCGGGATCATCCTGTCCGCCAGCCACAACCCCGGCGGGCCTAACGGGGACTTCGGGGTGAAATACAACCTCTCGAACGGTGGCCCCGCACCCGAGCAAGTGACGTCCGCGATCGCGAAGCGCACGCGCGAGATCTCGGAGTACCGCACGGTCGACGGCCCGGACGTTCACCTCGACCGCGATGGCGACCACCAGCTCGGCAACCTCCGCGTGTCAGTCATCGATCCCGTCGCGGACTACGCCGAGCTCATGGAACGGTTATTCGACTTCGATGCGCTGCGCGCGCTGTTCGCGAAGGGCAAGTTCCGCATGCTGTTCGACGCGATGCACGCCGTGACGGGCCCGTACGCGAAGGAAATTCTCGAGCGTCGTCTCGGAGCACCTAACGACACCGTGATGAACGGCGAGCCGCTGGAGGATTTCGGGGGCGGTCATCCGGACCCCAACCTCACGTACGCCCACGACCTCGTCGAGCGGATGAAAGGCGCAAGCGCACCGGACTTCGGCGCGGCCTCCGACGGCGATGGCGACCGCAACATGATCCTGGGCCGCGACTTCTTCGTGACGCCGTCGGACAGCCTCGCGATCCTCGCGGCGAACGCGAAGCTGGCGCGCGGCTACTCGAAAGGGCTGGCCGGTGTCGCGCGCTCGATGCCGACGAGCGGCGCGGTCGATCACGTCGCGAAACGACTGGGAATCGGCTGCTACGAGACGCCAACGGGCTGGAAGTTCTTCGGTAATCTCCTGGACGCGGGCAAGATCACGTTATGCGGTGAGGAGAGCTTCGGCACCGGCTCGGATCACGTGCGCGAGAAGGACGGTCTGTGGGCGGTGCTCTTCTGGTTGAACATCCTTGCCAGTCGAGGGGAGTCCGTCGAACAGATCGTTCGCACACACTGGCGCGACTTCGGCCGCAATTACTACACGCGCCACGACTACGAGGAGGTTCCGGCCGACGCTGCGCGAGCGGTGATGGCCCGAGTGCAGGAGCAGTTGGCCGCCCTTCCCGGTACGACCGTGGCGGGACGCCGCGTTCAATCCGCCGATGATTTCGCGTATCACGACCCGGTGGACGGCAGCACGAGCGAGCACCAGGGTCTCCGGATCATCTTCGCTGACGGCGCTCGGATCGTGTATCGCTTGTCAGGCACCGGCACATCCGGTGCGACGCTGCGAGTCTACATCGAGTCGGTCGAACCGGATGCGTCGAAGCAGAATCACGACGCGCAGGACGCACTTCGTGACTTGATCGGCGCGTCGCTTCAGCTTTCGGATCTGCGTCGACTCACTGCGCGGAACGCGCCGACCGTCATCACGTGAACCGACCGGCTACAAGGCCGGGCAATATCCAGAAAGAGGGGAAACCGAAACGGCCGGAAACTACTGATCAGGCGGATCGCTCCGAGAACGGGACAATCCCGATCGCAACGAGCCTGTTTTAAGGAGAACAACCTCGGGAAGCAGGGGCGTCCCGAGGTCGTTCCCAAGCAATTATCGGCTCGTTGCGCCTGGAGCCATCGCTCGGCGTGGGCCGATCCGCCAGATCCGTTGTTTCCGGCCGTTTCCGTTTCCCCTTTGGTTTTGGATGCTAGACGAAGAATGGCCAGCGGAGGTCAGAATCTCTGCCACCCAAATCCTCGCCCTAACGAGATCACCCATCCGCCCTGCTCGACGTCGCTCGCGAAGCGATACGCGAAGTCCAGCCGGCCAACGACCGATCCGGCCGAGCGGATCGAGCCAATCCGGAAGCCGAAGCCAGCGTCGGTACCCGTTCGACGCTCCATCCCATCGAACCACGCGCCGCCATGGTCCACGAACCCGGCGACCCCCAGCCCGAGCAGGCCCAGGAACCGCGGCAGCACGAGATACCGATACTCGCCGTTCACCAGATAGTAGCGGTCTCCCGTAAACGCGTGCGCTGGAAACGCGCGCACCGCGTACCCGAGCCCGAGGTCGTACTCCGCGCCGAATGGCGGATTGTTCAGCTGCCCGCCCGCTATCCGCCCGACCAGCAGGTGGGAATCGTTAGGCTGCACCACGGTGAGCAGCGAGGCGTCGACGCTCGACGAGTCGGTGCCCTCGGTCGAGCGGAGGCCGCTGATCGATGCCCCAGCCTGCGCGAACCCCGCCGGCACGCGCGTCCCCACCGACGCGGCAACGCGGCCGCCGATCCCGTTTCGCTCGTACCCCCAGGCG
>Ga0070668_100003976_pt1 | contig 10939 bp, 15 predicted proteins | sample KBSS43metaG_FD_64661 | JGI IMG/M metagenome (GOLD analysis project Ga0070668, IMG submission 64661) | Switchgrass rhizosphere microbial communities from Kellogg Biological Station, Michigan, USA - KBS S4-3 metaG | ecosystem: Host-associated > Plants > Roots > Rhizosphere > Soil ... | reverse complement strand
TTTCGGCGTCGCCGTTGGCGGAGATGGTGCCGACCTGGGCGATTTCCTCGTTCGAGGTGACCTTCTTGGAGTTCTTGACGAGGTCGGCGACCACGGCTTCCACCGCCATGTCGATACCACGCTTCAGATCCATCGGGTTCATGCCGGCGGCAACGGACTTCGCGCCTTCCCGGACAATCGCGGCCGCCAGAACAGTCGCGGTGGTGGTGCCGTCGCCGGCGGAGTCAGCCGATTTGGAGGCGACTTCGCGCACCATCTGCGCGCCCATGTTCTCGAACTTGTCCTCAAGCTCGATCTCCTTGGCGACGGTGACGCCGTCCTTGGTCATGCGGGGCGCGCCGAACGACTTGTCGAGCACGACGTTGCGGCCCTTGGGACCGAGCGTCACCTTCACGGCGTTGTTGAGAATGTCGACTCCGCGCAGCATGCGATCGCGGGCATCGACGCCGAATTTGACTTCTTTGGCTGCCATTTATTTTTCTCCGTTGAAACTGAATCCCCAACCTGAGGAGCCGGTGGGCGTCTCGAAGGCTGAGATGAGTTGAGCTTTGAGATGAGGGAGCGGATGCGGCTTAAGCGGCTTTTTTCTTGGTCGCGGGAGCGTCGGTGAGGACGCCCATGATGTCGCTCTCCTTCATGATCAGGAGTTCCTGGCCGTCGATCTTGACCTCGGTGCCCGACCACTTACCGAACAGCACGCGGTCGCCGACCTTGAGATCGATCGGGATCAGCTTGCCAGCTTCGTCGCGGCCACCCGGGCCGACGGCGGTGATTTCGCCCTGCGAGGGCTTTTCCTTGGCACTGTCCGGAATGATGATGCCGCCAGCGGTCTTCTCTTCGGCGTCAATGCGCTTGACCACAACGCGGTCGTGAAGCGGACGGAATTTCATGGGATCCTCCTTAAGTTTCTGAAAATGTTATGATTTGTGAATTAGCAGTAAGGAATAGCGAGTGCTATTCACGCCGCAAATAAGCCCGCTTGGTGGACTCGCAAGACCCTGCCGAAGCAATTTCGGCTCGCAAGTGATCGCCGAGACTCTCACTGAAGCGACTAGGAAAGGCGCTCAGCGCGTGCCAAAGCGCGATTGGACGGTGGGCACCGTAACGATGCCGCAAAAGCCCGCAGCTAGACCCCCGTCGAAAACACGGGCGGCTCGCTACCGTTCGCAGCACCACGATATGCAGAGCGATTTTCCGCGCGGGGTGACAAGGTGCCGATCGGGAAAAATTAACCCGGACATTGCTTCATCGTTGCGGAGGTAGAGCGATCCACCTTTGCGCCTTTAGGCGGAGGCCTAGGCGGCTAACGCGAAAAAACTGGCGCGACAATTATCGCAATAAGTCATGCCACGCCGCCTCGCGTCAGAGCAATCGCTTAGCTGCGAACAAACACAGCAGCACTGAGCCTGATGTGACCGCGGTCAGGGTCATATCGATTAAGCTGCCCACTGCGGTTGAAACCACCGGCATTGGACGATCCGTCGGCCGTAGTGATTTCGGTTTGCGCTTCTTAGCTGCCATGGTGATCCTTGGACGGGTCAGGCTGCAGGGCGGCCTGACCCGGACGCTTCCCTGTCGGGTTGTTCCCGATCTGAGTACAGCATCGCGCGCGTGCGCGACGAAACGCTTAAGCGGCATAGTCAATCAGACATTACCAAACGGGGATGGTTTACAGATTTATGCGGTCCCGGTTCATAACGCGAGGAGGCATCTATCAGCATGGCATGGATGATTGAGTGAGGTCTGAATGTTCAGTTTACCCGTTCAAGCGGCGGATCGGCAATTTTCAACAATTGCTTTCCGAAATTCTGACCGGTGAAAAGGCGGACAATGGTATCTGGCGCGTTCTCAAGTCCGATGGCCACGTCTTCCTTCTGCTTGAGTTTACCTTCCTTCAGCCAGCCAGCAAGGGCTCCAATCGCTTCGGGAAACCGCGCGGCATAATCCAGGATGATGAAGCCTTCCATCCGACCACGCGAAACGATGAGGTTGGCGTAGTTGGCCGGACCGGGCGCTGGGGTTGCGTCGTTATACCGAGAGATCGCGCCACAAAGCACGATGCGCGCCTTAAGCCGCAGACGGGCAAGAACTTCGTTGAGAACGATCCCACCGACATTGTCGAAAAACACGTCGATCCCGTTGGGGCAAAGAGCAGAAAGCTGCGCGCCGACGTCCTCTGATTGATAGTCGATTACGCCGTCAAAGCCGAGGTCGTTCTTCAGCCAGTCGCATTTGGCTTTGCCGCCAGCGGTGCCGATTACTCGGCAGCCCTTGATTTTGGCAATCTGCCCGGCAACGGAGCCCGTAGCGCCGGCCGCTCCCGAAACAACCAAAGTTTCTCCAGCTTTGGCCTGACCGACATCGAGCACGCCGAAGTATGCAGTGGGGCCAGTTATCCCGAACAAGCTGAGAGCAAGGTTTGGTGCCATACCGGGAGGGAGTTTCCGCAGCGGGAGAAAGCCCGCACCATCAGTCGCGATATAGTCCTGCCATCCGAAGGCGCCCTGAACGAACTCGCCAGCTTTGTATTCTGGATGCTCAGATTGGATTATTTGGCCAACACTTGCGGCGCGCATGACATCGCCCAGCGGGATAATCGGAATATAGGTATCCCTCGTCATCCAGCCGCGCTGTGTCGGGTCAAACGAAAGCCAGAGATTTCGCACCAGCACCTGGCCCTGCTCAGGCGTGGGTATCGCAGCCTCCGTTAGTTGGAAATCATCTGCACTAATATTGCCTACTGGCCGTCTGACAAGCTTCCACTGACGATTGACGCTGTGGCTCATATATCCCCCTGCGAGAATTGGCGGCATTGGAGAAGCCTAGTGCATTTTTGGCCGCTGTGCGGGCCTAAAATAGAATATGCGGGCCTGTGAGCGCGGAGGGCGTTCTTGTTAATCAGCTTGGGGTCCCGACGCCGATCGGCGCGCCAAGCCATTGATCTACCTATCGGTGGAAGGGTCACACTTGGACGCTTATTCACAGTCTGGCAAGCTCATTCAGGCTTGCTGTTGCGAAATCAACCGCGACTTCGGACCTTCGTAATGCGACGTCGGTCAGTTCTTCGAGTTGTCTAGATTGCTGCCCGTGAATGACTGCCGTTGCGGCAAAATGGCCCCCAACCGCGAAGGCGACCAAACTCGCAGTGACAATCGTCATCTGGAAAACGCTCGGTCGCCGCAATTTCGTTAGCTCCGCGTTGGTCCAGCGAGTTTACGCAGGAGGCTCTAACTTTCTGTTTAGAAGCCAATTTGTACCTAAATTCGGAAATTGCCGTGCGATGGGAGAGGCGCACTGGTTAACAGCTGTTAGTGAGTGGCGAGGTCGCAGTAATTAGCGGCTCTTCGAGCAAGTTATATTTGACTAAAATCGCCAACTCAGGCATCGGCGCAGCTCGTCTCCTCATCCCGTTTTCCAAACGAAAAGTAACCAAATATCAGCACGTCATCTTAACTCGGTTGCGCTGTGGTTGCAGGCAGGAGCGGATCGAGGCAGATGACACAATCAGCCGCTGCACGGGCAGCAGTTCAAGGCTTAGGCGGAGCCGAAAAGAAGGCGTCCATCAAGCGCGCTCGCCTACGGCGGCCGATGTACATCGCGCAGGGTGCCAGCTACGTTGTGGATGCTGTCATTCTGTTTCTGTATCACCTTGCGGGCACCACAACCGCTTCATTTGCGTTGGTGTATCTAATCGCCGGTGTAGGCTGGACGACCCTTACTCTCGCGCTGTCAGAAAGTTACCTTAATGATTCATTTGAAGATCATTACCTCACTGTACCTCAAAGCATCGTCAGCATCACGATCCAGCTAGGCGCGATCTATCTGGCGCCCGAAGTTGGATTTTACTTCGCTTGCATCATCTTCATCGTTCTTGGATTCGGTGCGCTTCGTATGTCAGCGCGTCAAACGGGGGTGGTGTGGACTTATGCATCCGTTGGACTGGCGGTGATGTTCGCTTGCACGGACAAGTCAATTGCGATGCCTATGGGTACGGTGATTGAGCGAAATCTTGCATTGCTATGCTTTGTAACGGCATTTGGTAGATGCGCGTTCACCGGACTGTACGGCGCGTCGCTTCGTGAAGCGCTCTATAAGCGCGGGAATGACTTGAAGGCCGCCCATGCCCGAATAGAAGAGCTTGCGCAAATTGACGAACTAACTGGCGTGTTGAATCGCCGCTACCTCATGAAGGCGCTGAATGATGAAATAGCGCGAGCGCAACGCGCGGGGACAGTGTGCTCGGTCGCGATTATCGACATAGACCACTTTAAGCGTATTAACGACACGTTTGGCCATCCGGCCGGTGACGAGGTCCTGCGAAGCTTCGCCATCGCGCTAAGTGCAAATATACGCGAGATCGACAAGCTTGGGCGTTATGGCGGCGAAGAATTTCTTCTAATTCTGCCTGGTGGCACAAAACAGCAGGCCAGCGGCGCTGTTGATCGGCTTAGGGTTCTCATCGCTGCCATCGACTGGAGTGCGATTTCGAAAGACCTTCGCGTTACTATGTCGGCTGGAGTCGTGCAGGTTCGGCAGGATGAAGCGCCCGAGGATATCTTAAGCCGCGCTGACGTAGCACTGTATAAAGCCAAGGATACAGGCCGTGACCGCGTAGTAAGCTGACCGACGCACGAAGACGGAGAATCCCGTCTAGCACGAAGTGGACCTGCCTCGGGCGATCTGATGATGTTAGCTGTCGAGGGTAGAACGGACACGCGGTTCAAGAATAGCCTCTTCCGGTTTTGGCCTGCACCGGATGTTTGGTGTTCCCTGCTGCTGCAGTCCCATGAGGCAGGCAATTTCTACGTTAACGCATGGTAGCAGCTGGATTCAAATTCGAGCAAATCCGGAACGTGTCCTTAAAAATTTATGCTTATTGACGGCCGTTGGACAGCAGTGGTGATGGTGGAGAGTTTGCCCGATGGCTGAAGCCGGATCATTTTTGCAGGAAATAAACGAAGCCATTTTGCAGGGGTCTCCCGTAAGTCGTGCACGCGCATTGTGGCATGCGACAGATCTATTGATAGCAGGTCGCTACACTGAAGATCAGATCTGGAGTTTCGGTGAGGTGATCGGGCGACTGGCGGACGAAATTGAAGTGGCGGCCCGAGCCAAGCTTGCCAAGAGACTGGCTCACACCGACAATGCGCCGATCAACGTCGTCAAAAAACTCGCCTTTGATGATTCGATCGATGTTGCGGGCCCGGTGCTTCGGCACTCCGGGCGACTTGATAGCAAGACTTTAGTTGCCAATGCTAGAACCAAAAGCCAGGCTCACCTTCTGGCGATCTCCAAACGAAGCTCCGTTCCAGCCGTGGTGACGGACGAGCTTGTGACGCGCGGTAATCGGGAAGTAGTGCACTCGGTTGCGGCGAACAATGGCGCCCGCTTCTCGGATTTCGGCTTTTTGCACATGATAAGACGGTCCGAGGGCGATTCGATCCTCGCCGAGCATCTCGGCCTGCGGAAGGAAATTCCGAGACATATGTTCCAACAGCTGATTGCAAAGGCTTCGGACGACGTAAGGCGGAAGCTCGAACGGGAGCGTCCTGAGTTCGCGGGGCAGATTCAGAACTCGGTCGCCGATGTCGCGGGCGCGCTGCATTCAAAGTTCGGTCCGGCATCGAAGGGCTATTTTACTGCAAAGAGAGCCGTAACTACCCAGTATCAATACGGCAACTTGAATGAGAGCAGCATTCTGGAATGCGCCCGGGCTCATAAGATGGAAGAAACTACGGTAGGACTGTCCCTGTTATGCTCATTGCCCGTCGACGTGGTAGAGCGAGCGTTGGTTGATACCAGCGGAGAACTGACACTGATCCTGGCCAAGGCCCTCGACTTCGCGTGGGAGACCGCGATGGCGTTGCTATTTCTTGGTGCAAAAGATCACCGCATCGCCATCGGCGACCTCGACCACATGAGGGAAGAGTACGCGCGGCTCAACATCGAGACATCTCGGAGCGTTTTGAGACTCTACCAATCACGCAAGAGCGCAGCTGCCGCTGAGTCAGACCAGCGCCATTTGCCTCAACTCCACGCTTTGGGCTGACGATGTCTGCTTGTCGACTGCGGTGTATTTTTGAACGAAGCGGGACATTTGCGTCGACAATTTCGACTGCCTGGGGCAGGCATCAACTTCGGTTGCGTCGCCGCAGGGGGCAATATTGTGATCCCAATGATTCACATTAGGCGACCTCCATCAAGACATGCCGCACACGGATGCCTGGCGCTCGTTCGGTCGATGAGGCTGACGGCCCCGACACGCCGTCGGCCGTCAGGTCGACGTGGTATTGCGAGAGGAGCGCCGCCGAAAATAAGGGGGCGTCCGACGCCTTCGTTTCCCCGCACATAGGGTAGGGGGTGGTGCGCGACTTCCCCATCGGGATTGGCTTTCCAGACCCTAGCGTCGCTCGGAAGTCATTTTTCTGCCCTACCAGGAACAAACGCTTCGATATCATTTCAACCGACAGCGTGATGATTAAAGAGGGGGGAGTGACGCAAGTGTCGCCCAATCCAAGCGGTGTCTATTATCCGGAAGAGCTCTCGCTTTTGGGACATGTTCTACATCAAGCAGTTGAGTCATTACCAACAGCCATGCGGACACCTGGCAATCGAGCGGAGATCGCAAGAAACATCTTGGCCTGTGCAGCTACTGGTGAGCGAGACCCGATCGAACTAGAGCTGGCGGCCTTGACTAACTTGAAGATCACTGCGGCGACCTAATCGGGTGCTCGTTCCACTGGAAATGAGCAGAAAAAGTTAATCGCGGCCGGCGATCTCAGTTGCGATCGGGGAACAAATTTAAGCTGCGATTCCTCGGGCAGGCACGGAGCGATCTATGACTACGCTGCAAGCAGTTCGCATTCGCGCCACGCCTGGACGCCATCCCTGATCATTCAGGCAGCCTCGCTTTGGAACGTTCCCAAGCTTGAGGAGATGGAATAGAAGCCGAGGCCCTCGAACGACGCGTGGCAAAAGAAGCGCGCCGAACAGGCCGCAACGATCAAGTCAAAATAGAACCGTCTCCATTGGGCCGAGGGATTAATGCGAAAGGCGCCAATTACTGGGGAAATTGTGTTCTGGCAGGGCGGAGCCGGTGTGTTGTTGGCCATGTGGCAATACGCCGGCATATTCAGCAGCTTCACAGATTGAAAATTCCCGCCTCGTGCGTTGGTTCAGATGATCCGACGTTTCCCATTGGGATCGGCCGGCCATCGACTTGAGATGAACCTGATCCGCGAAAGCCTAAGCAGATCGTCGTTGTTGATCGTGTCCCTGCCTGGGTGTCGTTCTAATTGCGGTCGTCAGATTCGTCGCTTGGCGCTGCTCAAGTGCAGCTCTCAGAAGCGCAGTTACTCTGCGATCAATAAGCTCAAGGCGGTAGGCAGCGGCATTATTTTGAAGGCGAAGCTCTCGCAGTTCGTCCCCTATGAGCCTCTTAACGGTTACCCCCACGACGATAGACAACACGTAGCAGATGAATAACACGGCGATGCCACAGGTGATGATTGCTCGCGTTTCAGGAAATAAGTTCCAAACAAGAAGACCCAAAATTGTGGCCATGATCCAGCAGACGACCTTGAATAACGTCCCCATTTCCAATGCTCCTACCAAAAGCGGTGCGCAAAAATGTTTGACTGGTCTGGCTTATCCCGAATGCGAGTTTCGACCTGAACGCTTCGGCGTCGGCTCAGTCATACTGTGAATGGCAATTGCCATTAGACCGCAGGCATTAGCGCGCTGCGGCTATCTCGAGTCGCATATCGAAAAGCCCAGTACTAACGACAGGCTCGTCGATCGGAAATGCAAATGAGCAGACCAACATCCGTCCCCGTCGTCTGTGCACAAAGATACATAGGAACCGAAAATCGGGAAGATCTCGAAGATCGAATTGTGCGAGCTTCCGGTCATGTCTTCTACCGGATGACGAACCCGCTTGCTGGAGCCGGTCGAAAGACTGATCGCGGACTCCACGCCCAAATAAGCCTCACAATGCGCTCACTGCATCCAACTGAGCCAGGGGATCAGAGAAAATCCCGAAGCCGCGCGAGTTCAGCGATGATCTCTTCAGATAATACGGCACTCACCAACGATGGGCTGTGGTGAAGTATGAACCTCATATAGGTGTCGCATTGGAGCCGGCTTGGCCACGAACTCCTGGAGGCATGCGTCCAGCGTGCTTTCGAGCAGCAAATACGGGCCGACGACATCGGTGCGGCGCCGATTGTTGAGTGAAGGCCATTTCCGAAGGATAGCTGCTCCGGCTGCACTGGCGCGCGTCAAATTTATCGCTGACGCTTCGCTGATATTGATCCTTTCCGACATCAACATGCCTGCCCGGTGGATGGGGAAACGGGGCGATGGCCATTGGCCCCCAGCTACCGCGCCCATCCTCGACTCTACCGAACCGGACCAGTCGGGCCGGTGTTTATACGGGTAGAATGGAAGTCACTGGCTCAGGGCCAAAGACGCGATCCGGTAACGCGGAGCTGCAGTCCTTGACGTCACCCCAATTCGTGTCCATATCCGGGTAATCGACACTTGGCCGAACGACTGGGCCGCTTTGCCTTGCTTCTGACAGGCACGCACGTTTCAGACCCTTCTCCAAAAATCGATCAACCGACGAAGGTGCCGATCCCTCGGTGCCTCGATCTTACGTGCACTTTCAGAAGGGCATATCTCTGTGCATAAGAGAACTGTGCAGTGGTCAAACAGGCAAGAGGGTTTTGGCTTTATTCAACCTCCCAACGGCGGCGATGACGTCGTCAGCGCTCGGGATTGGAAGCGCATTTTGGGCAACTACAGCACCCCAAGTCGGCTGCGCAGCGTTGCCGAGTTGGGGATCACGGCATTGCCGCTCATAATGTTGTGGACCGCGGCTTGGTTCACGTTCTCCCTTGGCTATGCTTGGGCTTCATTACTTATCGCGCTTCCGGCTGCTGGTTTTCTCGTACGCCTGTTCATGATCCAGCACGACTGCGGTCATGGCACTTTTTTTGCCGGCCGTCTGGCGAATGACTGGGTCGGCCGTGTCATTGGCGTGCTCACGCTCACGCCCTACGACTGCTGGCGCCGCTCGCATGCGATGCATCATGCCACCACCGGCAACCTCGATCGCCGCGGTATCGGCGATCTCGATACGCTGACAGTGCGCGAATTCCGCGCCCTTTCCTGGTGGGATCGTCTGAAATACCGCCTTTACCGCCACCCGCTGATCATGTTCGGGGTCGGACCGGCCTATCTGTTTCTTTTGCAACAGAGGCTCCCGGTCGGCCTCATGCGCAACGGTTGGCAGCCTTGGGCCAGTACAATGGCAACCAATCTCGCGATTGCGGTCATCGTCGCGGTGCTCACATGGTTTATCGGCATCAAGGCGTTCCTGCTCGTGCATCTTCCGATTGTGCTCCTCGCCGGCACGGCGGGCGTATGGCTGTTCTACGTGCAGCATCAATTTGAGCACACGACGTGGGAGCGCGACGAGAGCTGGAACCTGCATCAAGCCGCTCTATACGGCAGCTCACATTACGAACTGCCAGCGCTGCTACGCTGGTTCACAGCCAACATCGGTATTCACCACGTGCATCACCTCTGCAGTCGTATTCCCTATTACCGGCTGCCGCGCGTGCTGCGCGACTACCCTGAACTGCGCGACGTTGGTCGTATCACGCTCCTGCAGAGCTTTCAGTGTGTACGGCTTGTGTTATGGGACGAGACGCAGCGCCGCCTGGTGTCTTTCCGGGAAATCAGAGCCCGGGACTTTCAGGAAGCAGCGCTTGCGCGTCGATGATCCTGGCAAGCAATTCGTTCATCAGATATCTCCGTCGGTGCGGCTAAGTGTGCTGTTGAGCGATGACCGGCAACGCTGGCAGTTGCGGGGCGCGCGGCGCTCGGTAACGCCACTGTGCTCTCGACAAGCTCGATGAAATCGCGCCGTCGCATGAGCCGCCCCAATTAGGCCAAGGACGCTGCGACTATCCGACTGACCTAGGGAGTTCCGAGCAGCGCTGAAATTAGCGGGCGCGGACCGGGTTAGGTTTCCACAACCGTCGATATCCTATATTCTTCGTGCGTCAATCAACGCTGATACGTCTCAAAAGGGAGCTACGGCTAAACATGCATGCGATGAAAGCGATCGCCATCATAGTGGTCCTGCTCCTGGTCGTGGTGAACGCTCTGGAATTGCTGCCGTCAGCGAGCGCATTCCAAATGTATTTATCGGGTGCGGCGGTCGCGCTGAGCCTCGTCGCGCTGATAGCGATCCTGGTCGGGCGCGGCCCGTCACGGGATAACCGAAGTGCTGGCGCTGAGGCGGCCCGACCGATGCCTGTTACGACTCGCGCAAACCAGGCAGACGCCGAGATCGTCAGCTTTTTGGCGATGCTGCAGGCAAGGGGCCGGCTGGTCGATTTCCTGATGGACGACATCAACGCGCATGATGACGCACAGGTCGGGGCAGCCGCGCGCGTGGTCCATGCTGGATGCAGGACCGCCCTGCTGGAGCACTTCCGAATCTCCCCCGTGCGCGCAGAGAGCGAGGGATCGACGGTGCAGGTCGCCGCTGGCTATTCGCCGGACGAGTACCGACTGCTGGGCAAGATCAGCGGCCCGGCGCCGTTCTCGGGAGTGCTTGTCCACCACGGCTGGAAAACGGATGCGGTGAATCTACCGCGCGTTTTGCGGAGCTCGACCGATCGACTTCCGGCAATCGCTCCGGCGGAGGTGGAACTGAGATAAGTGGGCTGGCATCGGCCGGCTGCCGGACGCCGAAGTCAGATCACGTACAACCGGTGCTTTCCATCACGCGCGGCTAATGACGCGAATTGACAGCACGACAACCAGGACAACCCTCCCCTCATGAGCGCTCGTTTCAGTCTTGCTATCGACCTCGGCACCAGCAACAGCGCAATCGCGATCGCCGATCTCGAGAGTGGTGAGACCA
>Ga0070668_100003968_pt1 | contig 10944 bp, 8 predicted proteins | sample KBSS43metaG_FD_64661 | JGI IMG/M metagenome (GOLD analysis project Ga0070668, IMG submission 64661) | Switchgrass rhizosphere microbial communities from Kellogg Biological Station, Michigan, USA - KBS S4-3 metaG | ecosystem: Host-associated > Plants > Roots > Rhizosphere > Soil ... | reverse complement strand
GTCAACATCGCCGAGCGCGTGCATCGCATCCGCCGCCGTCGCGACTACCAGCGCGCCGTTGCCGCCGCACCGCAACCCGATGGCCTGCAGGATGCCTTGCAGCACCTGAAGGCACAGGGCGTTGGCCTGGACGAACTGGCGCAGTGGCTGCCACGCATCGATATCGAGCCGGTGTTCACCGCGCACCCGACCGAGGCCGTACGCCGCGCGCTGCTGGAAAAAGAGCAGCTGATGGTGGCCAGCCTGGTCGACAACCTCGACGGCCAGCGTACCCCCGGCGAAGCCGCCGCCGACGCCGCACGCTTCCGCATGGCGTTGACCGCGTCGTGGCAGACCACCGATTCTTCGCCGGTGCGTCCGACCGTGGACGACGAGCGCGAGCACGTCGGCTTCTATCTGGTGCAGGTGCTGTACCGGGTCATCCCGGTGCTGTACGAATCGCTGCAGCAGGCACTGCGCGATACCTATGGCGAGGAGCTGCCCTTGCCACGCCTGCTGCGATTCGGCACCTGGGTGGGCGGCGACATGGACGGCAATCCCAATGTGGATGCGCACACCATCCGCAACACGCTGGATGCACAGCGCGTTGCCGTGCTGGGCCAGTACCAGAAGGAACTGCTGCAGCTGGCCAGCCTGCTCAGCCAATCCACCGAACGGGTGGGGGTGAGCGATGCACTGCAGGCGCGTGTCGCGCATTACCAGCAGTTGCTGCCGCAGGTGCAGTCGCGGCCACGCCATGCCGACATGCCGTACCGGTTGCTCAACGACCGCATGCGCGCACGCCTGCAGGCCACGCTGGATGATGCCGACGGCGCCTATGCCGGCCCGGACGAGCTGATCGATGACCTGCAGCTGATCCTCGACAGCCTGCGCGCGAACCGCGGTGAGCATGCCGGCGGCTTCGCCGTGCAGCGCCTGCTGTGGCGGGTGAAGACCTTCGGCTTCCATCTGGCGCGGTTGGATGTGCGCCAGGAATCGAGCGTGCATGCGCGCGCGCTGGCAGCTGTGCTGGGTGGAGATGCTGCCTGGGATGCGTTGGATGCAGCGGGTCGTGCACGCCTGCTGGCGCCCCATGCCAGTGGTGAAACCCCCTTGCCGGTTGGCGATGATGAGGGCAACCAGCGCTTGGATGCGGTGTTTGCCGCATTGGCCGATGCGCGTGCGCGCCATGGTGGCGATGCGCTGGGCAGCTACATCATCTCGATGGCGCACGACCGTGGCGATGTGCTGGCGGTGCTGGCATTGGCGCGTCGCGGTGGCCTGGTCGATGACGCTGGCGACGTGCCGCTGGATATCGCGCCGCTGTTTGAAACCGTGGACGACCTCAAGCGTGGCACTGCAACACTGCGCGATCTGCTGGCCGATCCGGTGTACCGCGCGCATCTGCGTGCACGCGACGACGTGCAGATGGTGATGCTCGGTTACTCGGACAGCAGCAAGGACGGTGGCATTGCCGCCTCGCGCTGGGGCCTGCAACGCGCGCAGGTGGAACTGATGGAGGTGGCGGCCGAAGCGGGCCTTCGCCTGACCTTCTTCCATGGCCGGGGCGGCTCGATCAGCCGCGGTGGCGGCAAGACCACGCACGCGGTCGATGCCTCGCCACGTGGCAGCATCGATGGCCGCCTGCGGGTGACCGAACAGGGCGAAGTGATCCACCGCAAGTACGGCATCCGCGCGTTGGCGCTGCGTTCGCTGGAGCAGGCCACCGGTGCGGTGCTGCGCGCCAGCCTGCGGCCGCGTGCCGCCGAGCCGCGCGAGGAGGACTGGCGGCCGGTGATGGACGTGGTCGCCGGTTCCAGCAGCGAGGTCTATCGGGCGTTCGTCGGCCAGCCGCGTTTCATGGATTACTTCCGCACCGCGACGCCGATCGATGTGATCGAACGGATGACGCTGGGGTCGCGGCCTTCGCGCCGGCTCGGCCAGGATGCGGCCTTGACCAACCTGCGTGCGATTCCGTGGGTGTTTGCCTGGAGCCAGGCGCGCGCGGTGATTCCGGGCTGGTATGGGGTCGGCAGCGGCCTGCAGGCGGCGGTGGACGCCGGCCATGAAGCCACGCTGCGCGAAATGGCGCGGGACTGGCCGTTCTTCCGCACCTTCCTGGATGACATCGCGATGGTGCTGTCCAAGGGCGATATCACCATCGCCGAACAGTTCTCGCGCCTGTCCGGCGAGCTGCACGATGCGTTCTTCCCGCAGGTCGAGCGCGAACTGGAGCTGACCCGGCACTGGCTGCTGGCGCTGATGGAGCAGCAGACTCTGTTGGACCACGACGCACGGCTGGCGCTGTCGATCCGCCTGCGCAATCCGTATGTGGACCCGATCAGCGTGCTGCAGGTGGACCTGCTGCAGCGCTGGCGCGAAAGCGGACGCGAGGACGACGACCTGCTGCGTGCGCTGGTGGCCTGCGTGAACGGTGTTTCGCAGGGCGTGCAGAACACGGGGTGATGCGAGAGGAGTAGTGCCGGCCAGCGGCCGGCACTCCCATGATGCCCGATGCACGGCTGCCCCGGCACCTTCCGGTATCCTCGCGCCCCATGAAGCATTCTTGGCGTATCACCAAATACTGGCAGCGGACGCCCGTAGGCTACCTGGGGTCACCGACCGAAGAGTGGACTGACTTCATCGATGTCGGCAAGCGCGTGAGCATCGAGGATTACCTCGTTGTCGAGGATGCCTATCTGGATGCGATCAGGCGTTTCTGCATCGGCATAGGTGTCGAGTCACTGCGCATCCAGTCGCTTGAACGGCGTGATTCACGCGGCTACCATGAGGGCCAGTCGCTGGATTTGTACGGGATCGAGCGGGTGGTGCGTGACGTTCTGCGCAACGTCATCTGGTGCAAGTTGGTGAGTGATAGCGCCGAAGTGCACTTCGGATACGACTACTACATTTACGTGGTGTCGTCCGTGGATGCAGAGGCTGCACTGGCGGAGGCCGATCCATTGTTGAACATCGAGCCGTTCCTTTCGCCCTATCTACCTGAGATGGACGAGTAGCGGCGAGGAGGTTGCCGGCCAGCGGCCGGCACTACCGGTCTGCCAGGTGCCGAGCCCGGTCGGCCCGCGATCACTCTTCCGGCGACGGCGGATTGGACGCCAGCAGTTCCAGATGCCGTTGTTCCATTTCCTGGCGCAGCTGGCGGCGGATCAGCGCGGCGGCCTGGCGGCGCTTTTCGTCCGAACTGGCCGGCTGCAGCGATGGAACCGGCGTCGGCCGGCCTTCCTCGTCCACGGCCACCATGGTGAAGAAACAGCTGTTGGCGTGGCGCACGCTGCGCTTGAGGATGTCCTCGGCCACCACCTTGACGCCGATTTCCATCGACGAGGTACCGGTGTAGTTCACCGAGGCCAGGAAGGTGACCAGTTCGCCGACCGCGATCGGCTGGCGGAACACCACCTGGTCCACCGACAGGGTGACCACGTAGCGGCCGGCATAGCGGCTGGCGCAGGCATAGGCGACCTGGTCGAGCAGGCGCAGGATCGCGCCACCGTGGACCTTGCCGGAGAAATTGGCCATTTCCGGCGACATCAGCACGGTCATGGACAGCTGGTGGGATTTGAGTTCGGTCGACATGGGGCGATTGTATCGGCAACCACCGGCACTACCATCTGCCGGCCAGCGGCCGGCACTACCGAAAGCAGAAGGGCTGCTTGCGCGGCCCTTCTTGAAGGTCAGCCGACTAACAGTCGGCTCTACAGCGGCCCTTCGTGTTTCTTATTTCAGCTTCGCATCGGCGCGCAGGGCGGCGGCGCGATCGGTCTTCTCCCAGGAGAAGGCCGTGGCGTTGACGGTCTCGCCTTCGCCGTTGATGTAGCTGAACTCCTTCGGCTTGCGGCCGAAGTGGCCGTAGGCCGCGGTCTGCTGGTACATCGGGTGGATCAGGTCCAGCATCTTGATGATGCCGTACGGGCGCAGGTCGAAATGCTTGCGGATCAGCTTCTCGATCTTGTCGTCGCTGATCTTGCCGGTGCCGAAGGTGGTGACCGAGATCGAGGTCGGCTCAGCCACGCCGATGGCGTAGGAGACCTGCACTTCGCAACGGTCGGCCAGGCCGGCGGCAACCACGTTCTTGGCAACGTAGCGGGCAGCGTAAGCGGCCGAACGGTCGACCTTGGACGGATCCTTGCCCGAGAACGCGCCACCACCGTGACGGGCCCAGCCGCCGTAGGTGTCGACGATGATCTTGCGGCCGGTCAGGCCGCAGTCGCCCACCGGGCCGCCGATCTCGAACTTGCCGGTCGGGTTGATGTGGAACTTGGTGCCCTTGTGCAGCCACTTGGCCGGCAGCACCGGCTTGATGATCTCTTCGCGGACGGCCTCGATGAGGTCCTTCTGCTTGATGCCCGGGGCGTGCTGGGTCGACAGGACCACCGCGTCGATGGCCGAGACCACGCCGTTTTCATAGCGCAGGGTGACCTGGCTCTTGGCGTCCGGACGCAGCCAGGACAGCGGCGAGTTGCGCTTCTTGCGGATCTTCGCCTGCTGCTCGACCAGGCGGTGCGACAGGTGGATCGCCGCCGGCATGTAGCTGTCGGTTTCGTTGGTGGCATAGCCGAACATCAGGCCCTGGTCGCCAGCGCCCATTTCTTCCGGCTTCTTGCGGTCAACGCCCTGGGCGATGTGCGGGGACTGCTTGCCGATCAGGTTCAGCACGCCGCAGGTGGCGCCGTCGAAGCCGACTTCGGAGCTGTCATAGCCGATGTCCACGATGACCTTGCGGGTCAGCGCTTCCAGGTCGATCCAGGCGCTGGTGGTGATCTCGCCGGCAACGATGGCAACGCCGGTCTTGACCATGGTCTCGCAGGCCACACGGGCGCGCTGGTCCTGGGTCAGGATCGCGTCCAGCACCGCATCGGAGATCTGGTCGGCAACCTTGTCCGGATGGCCTTCAGAGACCGACTCGGAGGTGAAGAGGTAGCTGGACATCAGGCTTAATATCCTTTGATTCGGATGGAAAGATGGGCGCGAATGATACACGGGGTGCGCCGCCTGTGCATTGTGAACCCGTATGGGTTGCCGGTGGTTAAGGTGTTGTGCCCGGCAGGGCAAGGCCTGGCGGGCATTGCGGGGGCATCGTGCACAGGCAGTGTTCCACTGGCGTGACCATTGCCGCGCCCGCCGGGACCGGATGCGCCAGCGCCTGCGCCGTCATCATTCTGCCGCCAAACCGCCATCTGGCTGCCGCCTGCCGGGCGCAGGCTCTCGGCCAACCCGGCCGCCGGGCAGGAGGGGACACGCCATGCAGGAACTCGAACAGCGTCTGCAACAACGCTATCCCGACTGGTTCCATGGCCGTCGCGGCCAACTGGCCCGGCCCCTGCTGCGCAGCGTCGGGCGCTGGTCACGGCTGGACCGGATCGAGGCGTTCCTGCGCCGCAACGCCAACGTGCGCGGTTTCGACTTCGTCGCCGCCGGGCTGGAGTTCATCGAGGGCCGCTACCACGTGGACCCCGCCGCGCTGGCGCGGATTCCGGCCACCGGCCGCCTGCTGATCGTGGCCAACCACCCCTCCGGCGCGCTGGATGCGCTGGCACTGCTGGATGCGGTCGGCCGCATCCGCCGTGACGTGCGGATCGTGGCCAACGATCTGCTGGGCGCGATTGGTCCGCTGCAGGACCTGCTGCTGCCGGTACGCATCCTCGGTGGCAAGGTCCAGCGCACCAGCCTGCAGGCGGTGGAGCAGGCACTGGCGGCCGAACAGTGCGTGATCGTGTTCCCGGCCGGCGAGGTCTCGCGGTTGTCGCTGCTGGGCATCCGCGATGGTCGCTGGCAGCGGGGGTTTGTCCGCTTTGCCCGTGCCGCCGCCGCTCCGGTACTACCGGTGCGGGTGGAAGCGCGCAATTCGGCGCTGTTCTACGGCGCATCCACCCTGTTCAAGCCGGCCGGTACGGCACTGCTGGCGCGCGAGATGTTCGCCCGCCGTGGCCGGCCGCTGCGGCTGCGCATCGGCGAACCGATGCAGCTGGGGCAGGGGGATCCCGGCGCGCAGCTGCTGGCGGTGCGCCGCGCGGTGTACGCCCTCGGGCGTAATGCGCCGGTTGCCGAAGGCTGCCCGGCAGGGCCCGAGCCGCTGGCCGCGCCGGTGCCGCCTGCACAGGTCGCCGCTGCGATTGCCGCTGCCACCGTGCTGGGGCAGACCGCCGATGGCAAACAGATCCTGCTGGCCAGCTGCGCCGCTGATTCGCCGCTGCTGCACGAGCTGGGGCGGCTGCGCGAACTGACCTTCCGCCAGGTGGGCGAGGGCACGGGCCGCAGTCGCGACCTAGACGACTTCGACCTGCACTATCAGCACATCGTGATCTGGGACGGCACCGCTCAGCGCATCGCCGGTGCCTACCGGATCATGCGGGGCGCGCAGGCGTTGGCGCGCCGGGGCCTGGCGGGGCTCTACAGCGCTTCGCTGTTCCGCTATTCCGACGACGCCATTCCACGCATTGCCGAAGGCCTGGAATTGGGCCGCAGCTTCGTGGTGCCCGATTACTGGGGCAGCCGCAGCCTGGATTACCTGTGGCAGGGCATCGGCGCCTACCTGCAATGCCAGCCTGGCATCCGCTACCTGTTCGGTGCGGTGTCGATCAGCGCAGCACTGCCACGCGATGCGCGCGAGCAGCTGGTGGCCTATTACCAGCGTTACTACGGCGCGGCCGATGGCCGGGTGCAGTCGAACCGGCCGTTCCAGTACTTCGCTGCGCCGCCGTGCTTCGGCGAACTGGATGCGGCGGCCGCCTTCGACGTGCTCAAGGCCAATCTCGCCGCGCTCGGTACGGGTGTGCCCACCTTGTACCGGCAGTACACAGACCTGTGCGAACCCGGCGGTGCACGGTTCCTGGCGTTCGGCGTCGACCCGGATTTCAGCGACTCGATCGACGGTCTGATCGAAGTCGACCTGCACGCGATCCGGCCACACAAGCGCAAACGCTACCTGCGCGATGCGGGGATGCCGGCATGAGCACGCTGGCGAACCTGGCACCGCATCGCCGCGCCGTGTTCGTCTCGGATGTGCATCTCGGGTCGCGGCATTGCCACGCCACCGAGCTGGCGCGTTTCCTCGGCACCCTGCGCTGCGAGCGACTGTATCTGGTCGGCGACATCATCGATTTGTGGTGGATGGCACACCGACGCGCCACCTGGCGGCAGTCGCACAGTGAGGTCATCCTGGCCCTGCACGCGCTGCGACGCGCCGGTACCGAGATCATCTACATCCCCGGCAACCACGACGCTTCGCTGCGCCAGGTGTGCGGCCTGATGCTGCCGGCGATGCAGGTTCGCCGCCGCGCGATCCACACCACGGCCGATGGCCGCCGGCTGCTGGTGGCGCATGGCGACGACTATGACGGTGTCACCCACTTCGGTGGCCTGCAGGAGCGCTTTGGTGACTGGCTGTACTACCGCATCCTCACCGGCAACCACCTGTTGAACGCGGTGCGGCGTCGACTCGGGATGCGCTACTGGTCACTGTCCGAATTCCTGAAACGGCAGAGTGGTGCCGCTGAACGCTACATCGAGCGCTTCGTGCAGGCCGGCCTGGACGATGTGCGTCGGCGAGGGCTGGATGGCATCATCTGTGGGCACATCCACCGCGCCGCGCTGATCGAACGTGACGGTCTGGTCTACGCCAATGACGGCGACTGGGTGGAGAGCCTGACCGCTTTGGCCGAGGACCACGACGGCGCCTTGCGGCTGCTGGACCACAACGGGCGGACGTTGGTGGAGCTGCCGGGAGCGCGGTTGTCGCAGGCGGCGTAGCGGGTGGACGCATCCTGGCGCATTGCGATGCGCTCGACGTACTGGCGCCTATCGAGCAATGGTGGCGCGGCTCGACGCTACCGAGACGGCGTCGACGCAACCCGCTAGCATCGGCCGATGGACTCATTGACCCAGATCGTTCTTGGCGGCGCCGTCGCTGCCGCCATCGCCCCGCCTGGACACCGCCGTGCCGCCCTGCTGGCCGGTGCTGCGCTCGGTACCCTGCCGGACCTGGATGCCCTCTGGCTGGGCTTTGCCGCCGCCGACCCGGTGGCGAACATGACCGACCATCGCAGCTTCAGCCATTCGCTGCTGGTGCTGCCGTGGGTGGCCGCGCTGATCTGGTGGCTGTTCAAGCGCTTCGGCAACGGCCGAGTGGCGCAATCACCGCTGCGCTGGTTCTGGGCGATCCAGCTGGCGCTGGTCACCCATCCGGTGCTGGATGCGTTCACCGTCTACGGCACGCAGCTGTGGTGGCCGTTGCAGCCACATCCCGCGATGGGCTCGAGTGTCTTCATCATCGATCCCGGCTACACGGTGTGGCTACTGCTGGGCTGCGTGCTGGCCTGGTTCGGTCGCGCGCGACCGTGGGCGGGCAAGGTGCTCTGCGTTTCGTTGCTGCTCAGCAGTGCGTACCTGGGCTGGGGGCTGATCGCCAAGGCACAGGTCGACCGCGCCGCGCAGCAGAGCCTGGCCGCGATGGGCCTGGGCGACGCGCCGCGGTTCTCGGTGCCGATGCCGTTCAATACCCTGTTGTGGCGGGTCGTGGCGATGACCCCGAATGGCTACGTGGTCGGTGACCGTTCGCTGGTGGCCGACCACGGGCCGATGCGTTTCGAGGGGCATCCGTCCAACGTGCAGGCCTTGCGCGAAGCGGCGGGAATTCCGGCAGTACGGCGCCTGCAGTGGTTCAACCGTGGCTTCATGCGCGCACAGGTGGTGCAGGGCAGGCTGGTGCTGAGCGACCTGCGCATGGGGCTGGAGCCGGACTACACCTTCAATTTCGCGGTGGCCGAGCAGGTTGATGGCCAGTGGCGCGCGATCGTGCCCGAGCAGTTGCGGGTGGACTACAGCAGCCCGGCCGCGCGTGCCGATGCCGGCCGCCGGTTGTCGGCGATGTGGCAGCGCATCTGGCACGAACCCGAGCAGTAGATCCACGCCATGCGTGGATGGCGTATACCGCAGGCCGCTCAATACACCGTTGCGCGGCCCTGCACGAACGAATAGAAGAACACTGCGTTCGGATCGTTCTGTACCAGCCGGAACTCGCGGCGCATGCCCTCCACGGTCTCTTCGTCCACCGTGCCGGCCTGCAGCAGCTGGTCGGCCGCCGACAGCAGCAGCTGTTCCCAGAAAGCGATCATCGTCTTGCGACGTGCCGGTTCGCGGTTGTCCAGATGGATGGTCTTGATCTCGGTGTGCACATCGCGGAAGCCACCGGCCAGCAGCAGGTTGCCCAGCTTGGCGCCGACGAACGGATCACCGCCGTGGTCGTACTGGAAATCGTTGAAGGCCATCCAGTAGCGCCAGATGTGCGGCGAATACGGATCAAGCAGGAACGAAGCATTCATCACCTCGGTGATGTAGACCGGCGAGCCCGGGGCTAACACGCGGCGTACTTCACTCAGCACGCGCGCCGGCGACGGCACGTGTTCCAGCACCCAGCACAGGAACGCCGCATCGAAGCTGCGCGCCTCGAAAGGCAGTTCGCCGGCATCGGCCTGCTGCAGGGTGTAGCGGTCGTTGCACCACGGCGTGCGCGCCAGGTTTTCGCGCGCGGTTTCCAGCTGGGCCTCGCTCAGGTCCACGCCGGTCACGTGCAGCTCGGGGAAGCGGCGCAGCAGGATCTCGGTCTGCGCGCCCACGCCACTGCCGACTTCCAGCAGGCGCTTTGCGCCGCTGTAATCGATCTGGCCGAAGATGCTCGATTCCAGCAGGCGCGCCTGGGTCATCAGGCGCTGCTGCTCGGTGCCGGAGAACCCGTGCAGGTAGGTCGGGGAAGAAATAGGCGGGGTCATGGGGGCGGGCTCAGGCAGCAGAAGACATCGCCGGTTCCCCGGCAATCAGGCGATCGAAATAGTCGGTGGTCAGCGCGATCTGGCTGGCCGGATCTTCGGCGCGGTTGACCACCGCGCGGAACGCGGCATTCTCCGGCCGGTCCTTGGCGTACCAGCCCAGGTGCTTGCGCGCGATGCGCACGCCCTGCGGTTCGCCGTAGAAATCGTGCAGCGCGTGCAGATGGCCGAGCAGGATGTCGCGCACTTCGGCCAGCGACGGCGGCGGCAGCTCCTCGCCGGTGGCCAGGTAATGCGCCACTTCGCGGAAGATCCACGGCCGGCCCTGTGCGGAGCGGCCGATCATCACCGCATCCACGCCGGTCTGCTGCAGGACGAAGGCGGCCTTCTGCGGCGAATCGATATCGCCGTTGGCGATCACCGGGATGCGCAGCGCGGCCTTGATCTCGCCGATCGTGGCGTACTCGGCCTGGCCGGTGTAATGCTGGTCGCGGGTACGGCCGTGCACCGCCAGCGCAGCGATGCCACTGTCTTCGGCGATACGCGCGATGAGCGGGCCGTTGCGATGGTCGCAGTCCCAGCCGGTGCGGATCTTCAGCGTCACCGGCACGTCCACCGCGCTCACCACTGCTTCCAGGATGCGCGCGACCAGCTGCTCGTCGCGCATCAGCGCTGACCCCGCCCAGGCGTTGCACACCTTCTTGGCCGGGCAGCCCATGTTGATGTCGATGATCTGCGCGCCATGGTCGACGTTGTAGCGCGCGGCCTCGGCCAGCTGCTGCGGCTCGGTGCCGGCGATCTGCACGCTGATCGGCGCCGGTTCACCCGCGTGGTCCATGCGGTGGATGGACTTGCGCGTGTTCCAGAAGCGCGGGTCGCTGATGGTCATTTCCGAGGCGGCCAGGCCCGCGCCCAGCCGTTTGCACAGCAGGCGGAAGGGTTTGTCGGTAACGCCGGCCATGGGCGCCAGCACGACGTTGGGGGCAATGGAGTACGGGCCGATCTGCATGCGCCCATTGTAGGGCGCGGCAGGCGCCCCGGCTGGGTTGGCGGCCCGCCGGTTCAGGCCGATCCGGACCGACCTCATGCCGGACGGGCATCAGCAGATGCTTGACGGTTGCTTCCGGCGCCCCCAAGGGCCGGTCATGGTAGGCGGCTCGGCGGGCCGGCAAGGCGCATCCAC
>Ga0070668_100003961_pt1 | contig 10949 bp, 9 predicted proteins | sample KBSS43metaG_FD_64661 | JGI IMG/M metagenome (GOLD analysis project Ga0070668, IMG submission 64661) | Switchgrass rhizosphere microbial communities from Kellogg Biological Station, Michigan, USA - KBS S4-3 metaG | ecosystem: Host-associated > Plants > Roots > Rhizosphere > Soil ... | reverse complement strand
GCGGCGGTACGGGCCAGGTCGCTGGCCCGCTTCGTGTCCGCCTCCCGCTTCTCGCGATCCAGATCCCGGTCGGCGGCGGCGAACACGTCGGCCACGATGAACTGGTAGCAGGCCTGCGCGACGGTGGCCGGGTCCGCGCTGAACGCGGCCTCGGCCGCCAGCCGCACCTCCACCTTGTCCGGATCGTTCTTGACGAGGTTCCAGAGGGCGATGACGAAGTCCCGATCGGCCAGTTCGATCAACGCGGGGTCGTCGCCGCGGCCGAACTTGACGGCCACGGCGAGCTTCTGTTCGTAGGAGGCCGGGCCGGCCTCGGCAAGGGCGACGGCCCGTACCGACGGTGCCGGCGCGGCCTGTGCGGCGGAGGGCATCGTGGCGGTCATGGCGGCCACCGCCACACCGGCAGCCAACAGCGTCCGTGCCCAGGCGGCATGGTTCAGCAAAGTCATCAAGCTTTCCCCGTGATCGGTCCGATTGCTCCGCGCGTCCCGAGGTCGACGACCGGACGCGCCATCTCATATCTCGACCCGCGGCTTCGATGGACGAGCAGCGAAGAGATCGATGTAGGCCGGTACGTTAGTCGCCCGTAATGATGCGGCACAAGGCGATGGCGCTGTGATTAACCTCGTCGCCCCGGCGACCCGGGGGACGGCTCAGCTGGTGCGGTCGGCGGCCCAGCTGGTGCGGCCAACCGGCGCCGTTGCCGGCGGTCGGCGGCTCAGCTGGTGCGGTCGGCGATGAAGTCGCAGAGCGCTTCCATCGCGCGTTTCGGCTCGCCCGCCGGCAACGGCGCCAGCTGGCCGCGGGCCTCTTCCGCATAGGTGCGTACGGTCTCCCGCGCCCGCTTCATCGCCGCGGACTCCCGCAGCAACGTCAGCGCCTCGGCGTGCAGCGCGTCGTCGGTGATCGGGCCGGTGGCGAGCAGCTCGCGCAGACGCACCGCGGACGCGTCCTTGTCGTCGCCGGCCAGCGCGTAGAGCACCGGCAGCGTCGGCACGCCCTCACGCAGATCGGTCCCCGGTGTCTTGCCCGACTGCACGGACTCGGAGGCGATGTCGAGCAGATCGTCGGAGAGCTGGAACGCGATGCCGATGGTCTCGCCATAGCCCGCCAGCGCCTCGACGATCTCCGCCGGCGCCCCGGAGAACAGCCCGCCGAACCGCGCCGACGTCGCGATCAGCGACGCCGTTTTTTCCGTGATGACGTGCAGGTAATGCTCGATGGGGTCGCTGTCGCGCGCGCCCACGGTCTCGGCGATCTGGCCGTGCACCAACCGCGCGAACGTGCGCGCCTGCAGATGCACCGCCTCGGGCCCGAGCGACGCGGCGATGTCGGCCGCGCGGGCGAACAAGTAGTCGCCGACCAGGATGGCCACCGAGTTGCCCCAGCGCGCGTTGGCGCTGGGCGCACCGCGCCGCACGGCCGCCTCATCCATGACGTCGTCGTGATAGAGCGTCGCGAGATGCGTGAGTTCGACCACATTGGCCGCCGCCACGATCTCGGGCGAGTCCGGATCGCCGAACTGGGCCCCCAGGGCCACCAGCAACGGCCGGAACCGCTTCCCACCCGCATCGGCGAGATGCCGCGCAGCCTCAGCCACCAGCGGGTCGGCGCTGGCCACATTTGCCCGCAGCGCCTCCTCCACGGCGGCCAGCGTCGCCGACACCGAGGCATCGACCGCAGGGTCGATGTCGAGGCCAAGCGACGACAGCGTCATATCACCGGTGCTCACCACGCTTTCACGATGCCATACGGGTCCGACGCTTTCGGCCCCAGGGGGTGGCGACACCAAGATCGAAATCAAGATCCGTCCCAGGTACGCGCAGGCCACGGCGCCCGCCGGACGACATCCGCTACCGGATGTGGTGGCTGCGAACTCTGGTGGGCTCCCCGGCGGCCCTACGACCTCCGCAGCAGGCGACTGCCCAGGAGCATGAGGGCCGCGGCCGTCAGCATCGCCACGGCCGCCACCAGCCACATGGTCGGGTAGTCGGTGGCCGTGGCCAGCGTGCCCAGCCCGAGCGGCCCCAGGCAGCCACCCGCATACACGCCGGTCTGGGTGATCGACGTGGCCGCCGCCGGGGCCTGCGGGTGCAGCCGGACCACCGCGAAGTTCAACAGTCCGGGCCAGGACCAGCCCAGCCCGAACCCGAGCACCACCCCGACGATCATCGGAGCCGTGCCGGTCGCGGCGAGCAGGGACAGCCCTGCCGCGCCGCCGACGAGGAGCGCGGCGATCACGCCGACCTGCCGGTCGGGGCGGAGGTCGGCCTGCCAGCCGCCGGCGATCCGGGCGGCGAGGCAGACCGCGCCGCCGAGGGTGAGGGCCAGGCCGGCGGGGGCGGGCGACATGCCGCGGGCCACGCCGGAGTCGACGAGGAACGTGCCGAGGGCGCCCGCGGCGGCAGCGGCCAGGGCGGCGGCCGCGCCGATCACGACGAGCGCGCCGGTCGCCTGCTTCACGCCGGTCGGGCCGGTCCGGCGGTGGTGATCGGGTTCGCCGGGAATCATCGGGATCGCGGCCATCGACAGCAGGGCGGCGAGGACGAAGGCCCACCGCCAGCCGACCGTCAGCGCGACGGTGGGCACCGAGACGCCGGCCAGCAGCGTGCCGACCGGGATCGCCGCCTGCTTGATGCCGAACGAGAGGCCTTGCCGGCGGGCGGGGATGTGCCGGGAGAGGCTGGTGTTGCTGCCGAGCTGACCCATCGAGTTCGCGCCGGCGCCAACCGCGAGAATCGCGATGAGACTCCACAGTGCATTCGCGGCGACCGCGACCCCGATCAGCGAGGTGGCGGAGAGCAGGATGCCGGCCCGGGAGATCCGTGCCGCGCCGTAGCGTTCGACCAGGGCGCCGGCCGGGACCGAGGCGAGGGCGCTGGCACCGAAGTACGCCGAGACCGCCAGGCCGAGCCCGGCCGGGGTGAGGCGGAGTTCGTTGCTGATCTGCACGGCCAGCCCGCCCACGAGGAACACCGGGATGGAGACCGCGATCGTGGTGGTCAGCGCGGCGAGGGCGGCACGGAATGCGTTCGTGGGCGCACGCTTCGCGGTCGGATTGCCGGGCTGAACCATCGTTCGCACACTAGGCCCGCATGATGCATCCGAGCGCGCTGAGTGCTAATGACCACACCCCTCGTGTAAATCGATCGTGATCCACACGCTTTTGGCATTCCGTCGGCGGAAGATTATTCATATGGTGTAAGTCCCTGGCGTCGGAGGTAGCTGTGCGCGACCCCCTGGCGGAGCCGTCCGATCTGATCCGGAGCGTGTCACGCGCTTTGCGTGTGCTCGAGTCGGTCGGCCGGGCCCCGCGCGGACTCACCGTGAAGCAGATTGCGCGGCGGTGCGAGTTGACCGTCGCGACGACGTACCACCTCGTGCGCACTCTGGCGTACGAGGGTTATGTGATCCGCCGTGAGGACGGCACGTACATCGTCGGCCTGGAGATCGCCGACCGATATCGCGAGCTGGTGTCCGCCTTCCGTGGGCCGCCCGCGGTCGGCGAGGCGCTGCGCCGAGCCGCCGTGGACACCGGTTACAGCCACTATCTCGGCCGCTTCGTCGGCGGCCGGATCGCGGTGACCGCGTCGGCGGAGGGCGCCCGCTCGCCGTTCATCGACGATGTCACGCCCGGCTTCGACGAGGGTGGCCACGCCACCGCGCTGGGCAAGGCGCTGCTCGCCACGCTCACTCCCGATCAGCGGGCGCGATATCTGCGCGACTACGGCATGCGGCAGTTCACCCCGGCCACGCTGACCACGCCCGAGGCCCTTGAGGCCGATCTGGCGGCCGGCGAGCGCCGCGGTATGCAGATCGAGATGGGCCAGTGGCGGCAGGGACTCGCCTGCGCCGCGGTGCTGGTGGTCGCCGATCGGGACATCGAGCGCCGGCTGGTCCTGGCCTGCGCCCTGCCGGCGGCCGAGATGCTCACCTCGGCCCGGGTGGTCCGGGCCAAATTGACCGCCGCAGCCCGCAATGTCGCGGAAGCCCTTTCTGCGGGGGAGTCGGCCACGGCCTGACGAGGGCGGCTAAGACTCCGTTGAACCTCCCGCGGCCCACCCACGTAAGACAGGGTGCAAGCGCGAGATCAGCGGAGGGTGGTGACGAGGTGCGCTGTGAGCACGAGCACGATGACGGTGCGTATGTCCTGGGCGCGTTGTCGCCGGCCGAGCGAGCCGCCTACGAGCGGCACCTCGCGACCTGCTCGTTCTGCCGCGAGGCGGTCGCCGACATCTCGACGCTGCCGGATCTGCTCTCCCGGCTGGACGCGAACGAGTTCGCCAAGCTGCTCGACCCGACCCTCACCGCGGGTGAGCCGATCGGGCATCCGGGCGCGTCGCTGCGCGACTTCGCCACGTCTTCGCGGGGCACCGTGCCGGTGACGTCCTTGACGTCATTCGAGGGACATCGCAAAAAGGCTAAAACGGTTCGAGCGAGGTTGCTGAGCACCGCCGCGGCCGTGGTGTTCGTCGCCCTGATCGCCGTCGGAGTCGTCGCCTGGACGCGCGACGGCGGGCCGGCCAGTCCGCCGCCCGGGCCGGCCGTCGCGATGACCGCCGTCGAGAGTTCCTCGCCGTTGACCGCAACGGTGCGGCTGACCAACAACACCGGCGGCACCCGGATCGACCTGACCTGCTCCTTCAGCCGGGCCGCGACCCGGCCGTCCACGTTCCGTCTGATCGCCTACGGCCCGGACGAGGAAAAGGAGCAGGTCGGCTCCTGGCAGGCCAAGCCCGGCGCCGACTTCACGATGGAAGCGACCACCCACTTCGCGCGGGGCAGCCTGTCCCGGCTGGAGCTGGTGCAGTACGACGGCAAGCCGCTGCTCGCCTATGACGTCCCCTGACCATCTGATTCCTGGTCAGCGGGGTGGCAGAGCGGCGGCCGGCTCGACGGTGGCGGCCGTCGGGCCGGCCGCCGCCCTCTGACGCAGGGCGTCGACGGTAAAGATGATCAGCGCGATCCACACCAGTCCGAAGCCGGCGAGCCGCGCCGCGGGCATCGGCTCGTGATAGATCACCAGCCCGCAGGCCAGCTGCAGGATCGGCGCCACATACTGCAGGATGCCAATTCCGACCATTGGCACCCGGTTGGCGGCGGCGGCGAAGAGCAGCAGCGGCACGGCGGTGGCCACGCCGGCCAGGACCATGAGAGCGGTGTGCCAGGCGGACACCTCGCCGAAGTGACCCTCGCCGGCCGAGGTCAGCCAGATCACGTAGGCGAGGGCCGGCACCGCGAGCACCGACGACTCCACGAAGAGGCCCTCCGCCGGCGGTAGCGACAGGCGCTTCTTGACCAGGCTGTACGACCCGAAGCTGGCGGCCAGGATCAGCGCGATGTAGGGCAGCCGGCCGTAGTCGACGGTCAACACGGCGACCGCGACCGCGCCCACCCCGACCGCGATCCACTGCCACCGGCGCAGCCGCTCCCGCTGCACCGTCACGCCGAGCAGCACCAGGACCAGCGGCGTGATGAAGTAGCCGAGCGCCGTCTCGACCACCCGCGACGAATTGACGCCGTAGATGTAGGTCCCCCAGTTGACGGCGATCAGCAGCGCGGCCACGGTGATTCCGCCGAACAGGCGCGGGCTCTGCACGATTCGACGCAGGAAACGCCAGTTGCGTACGGCCAGGAGCAGCAGGCTGACGAAGATGACCGACCAGATGACCCGGTGGGCGAGGATCTCCAGCGGCGAGGACGGGCGGAGCAGCTTGAAATAAATCGGGAAGAAACCCCACAACACGTACGCGCCGAGCCCGTACAAGTATCCGCGCCGCTCCTCGCTCATGCCCTCACCGTAAGGTCTTCGCAGGCTCGCGCTCCTTGCATATGTCTCAGCTCACGGCCCACAGCCCGCGGCCGCCAAATCAACGTCCGCGAAATCCGGCCACCCGCAGGCGGCATGCGCGCCGCGAGTCGCCAGCATGAAACCTGCAGGCCCGCGCTGTGGGGCTGAGCGTGCTGAGCGGCTGGGCTCAGGGCGCGCTTGTGGGTTGGCCTGTGGGGTGAGCGTGCTGAGCGGCTGGCTCAGGGCGCGCCGTGGGTTGGGCCTGTGGGGTGAGCGTGCTGAGCGGCCGGCTCAGGGCGGGCCGCCGTTCCTGGCCGTGGGGGTGAGCGTGCTGAGCGGCCGGCTCAGGGCGGGCCGCTGGTCCTGGCCGTGGGGGTGAGCGTGCTTAGCGGCCGGCTCAGGGCGGGCCGCTGGTCCTGGCCGTGGGGATGAGCATGCCGAGCGGCCTGTTCGCGATGGTCTGTCAGTCCTGGCCGTCTGGGACGAGCATGTTGAGCAGCCAGCTCACGACGCCGACGAGGAGGGCGCCCAGCACCGCGCTCGGCCAGAAGTGGTCGACGTGGAAGGGCAGGTCGAACTTGCCGGCGATCCAGCTGGTCAGCATGAAAAGCAGGCCGTTGACCACGAGGGCGATCAGGCCCAGCGTCAGGACGTAGAGCCCGCACCCCACGACCTTGATGATCGGCCGGAGCACGGCGTTGATGATCCCGAAGATCACCGCGACGGCCACCAGCGTGCCGACCTTTTGCGGCGTGGAGTCGGTGGTCAGCTCGATCCCGTCGATCAGAACGGTCGCGATCCACAGCGAGAAGGCGGTGATCAACAGTCGGATGATGATGCCCATGGCTCCGGATGGTGCCACGACGAGGCCAGCGTCGTCCGCGACACTCCCCGATCTTGTCGATGTCGTTGCCTGAGCAAACCGGCATTTCGGCCATTTCGGCAGGTTGGTGGATCAGCGGCCCGGCGGACCGATCAGCTGAGTCTCGATCGGGGTCTGTGCCAGCGCCGCCCAGCGGACCGCCCGGCGATTGACGACGCCGACCATGTCGGGGCGGATGCGGGTCATCCACTGGGCCACCTCGCCGAGGCCGAGCGCGCCGCCGAGCAGCGTCGCCTCCTCGACCCGCAGCGGCTGGAGCAGCAGCAGGTCGGCGCGGGACGCGACATCCACGTCGGCCGCGGAGAACTCGTCGCGCACCACCAGGGTTGCCTGCCAGCCGGCGCCGGGCCGGTTGTCGGCGCCGACCGGCCCGATGTCCACCACGACGAGCAGCGGATGCAGCGCGGACCCCGGCGGGATCTCGATCGCCCGGCCGGGTGGCACCACCGCAATCGACTCGCCCGGCACGGCGGCACCCCGGACGAACGGCTCCCAGGCCCGCGGCCGGGCAGTCTGCACGACGACTCGGGCGCCGAGCGCCATCGCGCGCAACGCCATCAGCTGGGCGCCGCGAACGCCGCCCACCAGCAGGGCACGGGTCTGCTCCGGGCGGAACAGCCGAGCGATCACCGGCATGCCGTGCCGGTTGCTGCCCAGCATCAGGCCGGCGGGGCTGACCGGCAGGTGCAGGCCGTCGAGCTCCTCGGCCGGGTGCACGCCGTCGGCCGGCAGCCCCGGCACCGCGGCCGGAACGCGGCCGAGCGGCAGGGTCGCGGCCAGGCTCGGCAGGTGCTCGCCGTCGAGCCGGCGGATCCGGGCATGCTCGGCGGCCACCGCCTTGCGAAGGGCCTGGGTGGCCACGCCGAGCGAACCCGGATCTGGCGCGGCGAGCCGGACCATCAGGTCGACGGGGGTGAGACCGTGTGCCGGCCGCGGCCCGGCGGCGAGCGACACCGTGGTCGCCGCGGCCGGGAGAGTAAGCATCCGGGACACCAGCCGGCGGGACGTCTCCACCCGCATGTCGGGCCAGCGCCGCAACCGGAAGGTGGCCTGGGCCAGCCCGCCGACGCGCAGGCCGGACCAGCTCTCCTGGGCGGCGCCGGCCCCGTCGTCGTGGGCCGTCTCGGCGACCACCCGGATCGTCGCCGCCTCGCCCAACGGGCGTGCCGGCACCGCGGCGAGCCGCCGCACCAGCTTGCGCACCAGGCCGGAGAGCGACCGGTGCAGCTCCTCGTCGGACCAGCCCTCGGCGCGCAGCACCCGCACGGCGAGCAGCGCCCGGCTGTGCCCGAGCAGGCGGCCCTCGGTGAGCTGGCGGTAGGAGTTTGCCGGGACGCCGCCCCCGGCCCGCACCGACGGCGAGGGTGCGCCGGTGAGCAGCAGCTGGATCAGCACCGGCGGATGCTCCGCCTCGGCCGAGGGCAGCAACGTGGCCGGCGACGGCAGGGCCGGCGCGTCCTCGGCGAGCGGGCCGGCCGGGTCGCCCAGCTCGAGCACCGCGGTAAGGCCGTCGCCGTCGGCGATCACCGCGGCCGGTTCGCCGGCGAGGTCGGCCTGCCGCACCGCGGAGCCGGGCGCGACGAACTCCAGCAGTGCCGTCGGCCGGGTGTCCGCCGGGGCGGAATGCCGCCGGCCGCCGAATCGCATCGCGACGGCGAGCCACTCGAAGGCCCAGCGACCGCGCAGACGCAGCCAGGTCAGCACGAGGAGCAGGAGCGCGACCGCCGCGGCCGCGGCGAGCGCGAGCGTGCCGTTGACCGCGCCCACCAGCAGCGCCACGGCGGCGACCTGCGTGCTCACCAGCTGGCCGGCGCGCGCGCCGAACAACCGGCCGCGCCGGACCGCGCGGGTCTTGACCTTGGGTAGCGGCTTGGCGGGACCGCTGAGCTCGCGGTAGTCCCGGCCGCTCGCCACGCCCACCGACACCGTCCACCGCCTCTCGCCGCGAAATTGCTTGTGCGCGGCCCATCGTATGGCTCGGGGACGGAGGTCGGGGGTGCCTGTGGACAGCCGAGTTATCCACAGGCGGCGACTTGCTCCTATGCGCACTGGCGCGGCTTCGCTACGGTCAGCTACGTCAGAAAACGCAATCGGCCGCTCACGGTCGGCTCCGCGTCGCTTGGCGGCAGGGGCTAGCCTGATGGCCAACGTCGATGTGCCGAGGGCGGCGACCGCGGCCCTCCATTACGGATCATGGCGCGCGACGACCCAAACGAGGAAGCGGGGTGACGTCCGGGGTGGCCCAGACGGAGGCTCAATCCGCGGTGATGGCGAGTACCGCCGCGAAGTTCGACAATGTCAACGAGTCGCTGCAGTCCATGTTGAGCACGCTGATGTCCGAGCTCTCGGTGCTCAGCACCAGCTGGAAGGGTCTTGGCGCGGCAGCGTTCGAGCAGGTCAAGACGCAGTATGCGACCGACCTCAAAAACCTCAACCGGGCGCTGTCCGAGACCGCGGAGGCGATCCGCCAGTCCGGCACCAGCTACGACGCGACCGACAACGAGGCCGCCAGCCGGGTTTCCAACACCGGCGGCAGCTTCCAGCTGCCGCTGTAGAGAGGGAGGAAGAAACCCATGGCTAACGACGGAGTGCTGCTCGTCAACTTCGGCGCCCTCCAGCAGGCGAGCGCCGACATTCAAAAGGCCGTGAGCACGCTGCAGGGGCAGCTCGACCAGCTCGAAAAGGATGCTGGCCCGCTGGTGACGACCTGGGAGGGCGAGGCGCAGCAGGCCTACGCGCAGCGCCAGGCGACGTGGCGCGCGGCTTCGCAGGATCTGCAGAACATCCTGCAAAACATCAAGGGCGCCGTCGACCAGTCGGCGGACGATTACCTCAGCACCGAGAAACAGGCGACGCAGCGCTTCCAGTGACGTGCCGCCCGACGGGTGAACGGCCGGACCAGTCCCGGACTGCCCCGGCCGTTTCCGTTTGTCCGTTCTAGCGGGCTTAGGTATCCCCCGTTCGCGTACTGGTCCCCGGTTCCGGTGCGGATACCATCAGTGGTTAAATGATCGCTTTCAGCAGCCGAATCGGTCGTGTCGGGTGACTTTCGGGCACGCGCCGAGGGCGCCGTACATCCGACTTGCTTGTCAGCACACCGCCGCCCATTGTGATCGCCGTCTGACCTTGTAGGTTGTACGCGTTGAGTTGGCCTCGTCGCGCGGTGGGGAGAGGTGGACGTGTCCGAGTGGGAGCCGGCTACGGACGCCGAGGTCGCCATGCGCGATGCGCTGCGCACGGACGACCAGGAGTCTTACTTCCGCATCCTATCCGGTGTTGATCTGTTGCTGCCGGTCTCGGCCGACGCGCTGGCAGGCCTGGCGCCGCTCGGTTGGGGCACCTGGAGCACCGGTGGCCGCACCCACGTGCTGGCCTTCACCTCGACGGCCGCGCTGCAGGCGTGCCTGGCCGACTACACCGGTTCCGCCCGCCGTGTCCCCTATGCGGAGCTTGCGAACACCTGGCCCAACCTTGAGTGGTGGCTGGCGGTAAATCCCGGCCTGCCGATCGAGGGGTACCTGCCGGCCTGGTTCGTCGCCCAGCTGTCCCGCGGCGACCTGCGCCTGCCGACCCGCGGCCCGGGCCGGGACACCGGCCCCGCCAAGATCCAGGATCGGCATGCGGCCGCACTGGCCGCAAACGCGGCCGTGACCCGCCAGGAGGAGGCGGCCAGCCGCGCGGGCGGCCCCACCCACGAGCCGGCCGAGCCGGCCGAGCCCGCGGGCGGCTACCCGCACTACCCGGTCAGCGCCCCGCCGGCGCCGGCCTACCCGCAACAGCCCGCCGCCGCGGCGGCGGCCCCGGTCCGTGCCGTCGGCCCCGAGCCGGGCCCGGAGTGGGCGGCCGAGCCCCGGCCCGACCAGGTCGGCCCTGGTGGCCTGCCGGTCCGTACGCCGAGCGGGGTGCTGCCCAGCGGCCTGCCGTCCCGCGCAGCGGCCGCAACCAACCCGGCCCCGGCCTCCGCGGGATCGGTCGCGGTGCCGAGCGCCTACCGGCCGCCGAGCTTGCCGGTCTCCGGCGCCGGCCCGGCCGCGCCGACCTCCGGCCCGGCGGCTGTCATGCCTTCCTCGGGCTTGCCCTCTCCGGGTGCCGGCCCGGCCGCGCCCGTGTCCGCGCCGGGTGGCGTCATGCCCGGCGGCCCGGCTGGTCCCGGCGTCATGCCCGGCGGCCAAAGCGGCCCGGGCGGTCCTGGCGTCATGCCGGGTGGCCCGGGCGGTCCTGGCGTCATGCCGGGTGGCCCGGGCGGTCCTGGCGTCATGCCGGGTGGCCCGGGCG
>Ga0070668_100003959_pt1 | contig 10950 bp, 8 predicted proteins | sample KBSS43metaG_FD_64661 | JGI IMG/M metagenome (GOLD analysis project Ga0070668, IMG submission 64661) | Switchgrass rhizosphere microbial communities from Kellogg Biological Station, Michigan, USA - KBS S4-3 metaG | ecosystem: Host-associated > Plants > Roots > Rhizosphere > Soil ... | reverse complement strand
GTCGAGCTGGTTGCCGCAGTTGTCGCACTGGTCGCCGCGGGCGCTGCCGTAGCCGCAGATCGGGCAGGTGCCCTCGATGTACCGGTCCGGCAGGGTACGGCCGGTGGACGGCGAGATCGCGCCCAGCGTCGTACGCGCGACGATGTAGCCGTTGCGGTGCAGCACCCCGAACAGCTCCTGCACCACCGCGTAGTGGTTGCGCGTCGTCGTACGGGTGAACAGGTCGTAGGTCAGGCCGAGGCCGGCGAGATCCTCGACGATCACCCGGTTGTACCGGTCGGCGAGCTCGCGCGGGGTCACGCCGTCCGCGTCGGCCTGCACCTGGATCGGCGTGCCGTGCTCGTCGGTGCCGGAGACCATGAGCACGTCGTGGCCGGCCATCCGCATGTACCGGCTGAAAACGTCGGAGGGCACCCCGAAGCCGGAGACATGACCGATGTGGCGCGGGCCGTTGGCATAAGGCCAGGCGACCGCGGCGAGAACGTGACTCATGGTTCCTAAGCGTAATGAGCGCCCCACCGGCTCCGCGAACGGATTGGCTCCGCCCTCAGAAGGATCCCCATTTATCACGACACGCCCTGGTCGAGACGTGATCATCTCTCGGCGGCGTAGTCCAATGGGAGCGTGACCGGAGACACGCCGCAGCCTGGCGAAACGCCTCGCAGCGAGGGCGACCCGTGGTCGTTCGGCGACCCCGACGCGGCCTGGTGGCGCGGCGAGACCGACCGGCCGGCCGACGAGCCGGACCGGCCGCGGCATCCCCGCCGCCGCGGCCCGCAGCACCAGCCGGCCGCCGGCGGCACCGGCACCCTGCTGCCGCCCGCCGAGCAGCAGTACACCGGCGCGGCCGCCGAGGCGCATGCGGCCGCGGCCCGCGACGTGGCCAAGGAGCTCGACCCCGACGCGGCCGCGCGCCTCGAGCCCGCCGCCGTCGAGCGCGACCACGACCGGCCGGACCCGCACCGCTACGACCCGCTGCGCCCGCCCGCCCGGTCCACCGGGATGTCACCCGAAACGGTGACGGCCGACGAGGATCCGGACGTCATGGTCCTGCCCGAGCCGAACCCGCGGAACCGGCCCACCGTGCCGCTGGACCGCGGCCCGGCCGCCGTCCCCGGTTCGCGGCAGGCACCCGGTGCCGGCCGACCGACCGAACCCCTGCCGCCGCCCACCGGCTCGCCGGCCACCGACGCCCGGCTGGAGAAGTTGGAGAACTCGCCGTTCTGGCGGGACGAACACGAGGACACCATCGAGGTGCCGCCGCCGGCGACGGTCACACACACCGCCGTACGGAATCATCGCAGTCGCCGGACGTCCGGCCGCCTGCCGCTGTCGGCGCACGTCTCGCTGGTCTCGCTCGGACTGGTCGCCGCGTTCTTCGGCTGGGTGAGCGCGGAACCGTTCTGGCTGGCCGTGGGGCACGGCGACCGCGGATACGCGACCACGACGCAGTGCACCAGCTCCGGCGTCACGCAGCGCTGCGCCGGCCGGTTCGCGGCGGCCGACGGCCGGTACACGGTGTCCGGCGTGGTCCTGCTCGGCGTCGAACCCGCCGGCCGGGCCCCCGGGTCGACCGCCCCGGCCCGGATGGTCAGCCCGGACAGCCGGCAGGCCTACCTGGGCAGCACCGGACCGCTGCTGCACCTACGCTGGGTCCTCGGCTTCGCGCTGGTGCTGCTCTGCGGGTACACGGTGGCGGGGCTGACCGGGGCGCGGCGGCTGGAGAACGGCCGGGCCCGCCGCGGCGCCGTGCTGCTCAGCCTGGCCGGACCGCTCGCGCTGCTGGCCGGCTTCCTGATCGCCGCATATTGAGCCGCCCACCGATCAGCGCTCGTGCACCAGCGCGTACACGGCACGTTTCTTCAGGCCATACTCGTCGGCGACCGCCTGGATCGCGTCGCGCCGCGACGCGCCCGCCGCCTCCCGCTCGGCGACCGCCGCGCGCAGCTCGTCGTCGGCCGGTGGCTCCACCCGCCGGGCCGGCGCGCCGCCCACCACCAAAGTGATCTCGCCGCGCGGTTCCGCCTCGGCGGCCCAGGCGGCCAGCTCGGCCAGCTCGCCGCGGCGGACCTCCTCGTACGTCTTGGTGAGCTCGCGGCAGACCGCCGCCGGCCGATCCGCGCCGAAGGCCGCGGCGAGGTCGGCGAGCGCGCCGGCGATCCGGTGCGGGGCCTCGAAGAACACCAGGGTGCGCGGTTCGGCGGCCAGTTCGCGCAGGCGCGAGCGGCGGTGTGATCCGGTGCGCGGCAGGAAGCCCTCGAACACGAACCGGTCGCTGGGCAGCCCGGACAACGCGAGGGCGGTGGTCACCGCGCTCGGCCCGGGCGCCGCGGTGACCGGGACACCGGCGTCGAGGGCGGCCCGGACCAGCCGGTAGCCCGGGTCGGAGACGCTCGGCATGCCACCGTCGGTGATCACCACGACGACCGCGCCGCCGGTCAGGGCGTTGACCAGCTCGGGCGTACGCCGCTCGTCGTTGCCCTCGAAATACGACACCACCCGCCCGGTGACCGTGACCCCGAGATCGCGGGCGAGTCGCGCCAGGCGCCGGGTGTCCTCGGCCGCCACCACGTCGGCGGTCGCGAGGATCTCGCGCAGCCGGGCCGAGGCGTCGCCGATGTTGCCCAGCGGCGCGCCGGCCAGCACCAACCGGCCGGATTCCTTCTCGTCTGCAGCCACGGCGAAAGTCCATCACATGCCGTGACGCGCCGACGGCGGGCATCGCTTCCCAGCGTCAAGTCCTACGATCGCGGGGTGACTACGGCAGCGACAGCTGAGACAGAGATCACTCCCGAGCCGCCCGCGGCGGAGCCGCCGGCGGGTGCCTCCCGCGCCCCCGAAATCGTCCGGCGCCGGCTGAAGACTCTGGACAACTGGCTCGATCCACACTCCTGGCTGGTCACCGCCGTCATCGTGACGATCGCCGCGATCCTGCGCCTGAACGGGGTCAGCAAACCCAAGGGCTACATCTTCGACGAGGTCTACTACCCGACCGACGCCTGGGACATGCTGCAGCACGGCGTGGAGTGGGACGAGAAGACCAACGGCCCGGCGTACGTCGTGCATCCGCCCCTCGGCAAGTGGCTGATCGCCCTCGGCGAGGCGGCGTTCGGCAACACCGAGCTCGGCTGGCGTTTCCCGACCGCGATCGCCGGCACGCTGATGGTCCTGATCCTGGTCCGGGTCGCCTACCGGCTGTTCCACTCAGTACTGCTGGCCGGCGCGGCCGGCCTGTTGCTGGCGCTCGACGGTTTCCAACTGGTGCTGTCCCGCACGTCGCTGCTCGACATCTTCCTCGGCCTGTTCGTGCTGGCCACCTTCGCCGCGTTGGTGCTCGACCGCGACCACTACCGGCGCCGCTGGTTGCGGGCCCTGGACAAAGACTTCGACCCCGGCCGGCCGCCGCCCACGCCGCGCATCGTGCCGTGGTGGCTGCTCGTCGCCGGGGCGACGTTCGGGCTCGCCTGCGGGGTGAAATGGAGCGCGCTGTTCTTCGCGCCCTTCTTCGCCGCCCTGGTGATCGTCTGGCGCACCCAGGCCCGCCGCTCCGCCGGGGTGAAAGGCCCGTTCGTGGCCGGCATCTTCGGCGACCTGGGCTGGCTGCTCCTCAGCTTCGTGCTCACCGTGCTGATCTACCTGGCCACCTGGACCGGCTGGTTCGTGACCGACACCGGCTATTTCCGGCACTACCGGGAGGCGAACGGGTTGAGCGAGCCGCCGATCCTGGGCGCGCTGCTCAACCTCATCCACTACCACCACGAGGCCTACCGGTTCCACAGTGGCCTCACCGAACGGCATGTCTACCAGTCGTGGCCGTGGCAGTGGCTGCTGCTGGGCCGGCCGGTCGCGTTCTACTGGAACAACACCGGCAGTTGCGGCGCACCGAGCTGCGCCCGGGAGATCCTGCTCGTCGGCACGCCGGTGCTGTGGTGGTCGTTCCTGCCGGCCCTGGCCGCCCTGGTCTGGTTCGGCATCGCCCGGCGCGACTGGCGGGCCTACGCGATCGGCACCGGCGTGGTGGCCGGCCTCCTGCCGTGGTTCTACTACGCGATCAAGGACGGCCGGACGATGTTCTCGTTCTACGTGCTGCCGGCGCTGCCGTTCCTGATTCTCGCGGTGGTCTACGCCCTGGGCGCCATCATGACTCCACCCGACGGCATGGCCATCGGCGTGCGGCGCACAGATCGGCAGATCATCGGCATGGTGATGGTGGCGGCGTACGTGACATTGGTCGCGGTCTGTTTCGCGTACTTTTATCCGATATTCGTGGGTCAGTCCATCCCGTACGAATCCTGGTCGACCCGAATGTGGCTGGGCGGCCGCTGGATCTAACGAGGCTCGGTGGCGCGATCAGGCGGGCCAGTCGGACGCGAGGATCGACATGACCGCGGCGTCGATCCACTCGCCGTTGTGGCGCAGGGCGTCGCGCAGGACGCCTTCCTCGACGAAGCCGATCTTTTCGTAGACGTGCCGAGCCCGCGGGTTGAAGGCGTACACCTCCAGCGAGATGCGGTGCAGGCCGAGCTGCTCGAAGCCGTAGCCGACGATCAGGCGGACCGCCTCGGTGCCCAGGCCGCGCCCTCGGCCGGCCGGGCCGATCGCGATGCGGAAGCTGCAGCTGAGGTTGGCCGGGCTCCACTCGTTGAGCACCGCCTCGCCGACGCACTCGCCGGTCTGCCGGTCGGTCACCGCGAGGTCCAGCCGGTCGGTCTGCTCGTTGCGAGTCGCATACCACTCGGTCACGTCGCCGAAGGTCAGGTCGGCGCTGCCGGTCAGCAGGCGCAACTCCGGGTCGTCCAGGAGGGCCTGCATGACGGGAATGTCGTCGGCGATGAACGGGCGCAGCACGACGCGCTCGCCGGTGAGTGTCGGCTTGACAGCGAAATCAGGCATGGTGGGCGGCAGCTTAATCCGTTTCCGCCCGGCTTCGCTGCGGATAAGGTCCCGCGCATGCACCTGGCCGAAGTGACTCCGGAGAATTTCGACGCGGCGATCGGCCTCACGGTCCGCCCCGACCAGGCGGACCTGGTGGCTCCGGTGGTCAAGTCGCTGGCCGAGGCCTACCTCTACCGGGAGATGGCCTGGCCGCGGCTGGTCTACGACGGCGACCTGGCGGTCGGTTTCGTGATGGCCTTCCTCGACGCGCCCTGGACCGACGGCGGCACCCGCTCGGGGTTTTGGCGGTTGAACATCGACGCCGGGCGGCAGGGGAAGGGGTATGGCCGGTTCGCGGTGCAAGCGGTGTGTGCGGAGCTTCGCACGCGCGGGGCGACGCAGGCGTACGTGACATTCGAGCCCCGGGCCGGCGGACCGCAACCGTTCTATCTCGGGTTGGGCTTCCGCCTGACCGGGGAGGTGGTTCACGGGCAGAGCGTCGCGGTGCTCGACCTCTGAGTGTCCGAAACGCGAAAGCTGCTACTTTTGCGTGGTATCTCTTGAGCGAGTCTCGGAGGTGACCCATGAAAGCTCCCCTGCCCGATAACGAAACCGACCGGCTCGCCGCGCTCTACTCGCTCGACATCCTGGACAGCGCGCCGGAGCAGGATTTCGACGACATCGTCGCGCTCGCCTCGAATGTCTGCGCGACGCCCATGTCACTGGTCAGCCTGGTCGACACCGACCGGCAGTGGTTCAAGGCGAGGATCGGCACCGACCTGACCGAGACCTCGCGTGATCTTTCGTTCTGCTCGCACGCGATCCTGGGCCAGGACCTGCTCGTGGTGCCGGACGCGACCAAGGATCCCCGGTTCGCCGACAATCCGCTGGTCGATGTCAAGAGCGGCGTCCGCTTCTACGCCGGTGCGCCGCTGATCACCACCGACGGCTACGCGCTCGGCAGCCTCTGCGTGGTGGACAAGGAGCCGCGCAAGCTCGACGTGGAGCAGATGCAGGCGCTGCGCGCGCTGGCCCGCCAGGTCACCGCCCAGATGGAGATGCGACGGCACGCCGTCGCGCTGGCCAACACCACGGCCCGGCTGCAGGAGCTGGAGCGCCGCAAGGACGACCTCGCCGGGCTGGTCGGCGGGGACCTGCGGGCGCCCCTGCGGCTGATCTCGGCGTACCTGGACGGGCTCGGCCACACCGGTTACCAGGACGCCGAGATGGCCGACCTGGTCGGCCGGGCGGTCGCCGGGCACATCCGCGGCTTCCTCGACCTGCTGCACCACCTGACCAGCATGGCCGAGGCCGGCTTCGGCAGCGAGAGCCTGCACATGCGGCAGATCGACCTGACCCGGATCACCCAGCGCGCGGTGGAGGAGGTGCGGCCGATCGCGGCGACGAAGCAGATCTGGATCCTCAACCAGGCCGGCGGTCCGACCCTGCCGATCATCGCCGATCCGGTACGCCTCGAGCAGGTGCTCACCCATCTGCTCTTCGCCGCCGTGAAGTACACGCCGGAGGGCGGCCGGGTCCGGGTGGGCACCGAGATCGAATCGGGCCCGACCGTACGCCTGGACGACATGGACCTGCCCGACGGCCTGCGGCCCGAGCTGTTCCCGCATCTGTATTACGGCGCGATCGCGAACCCGTCGGACGTCCCCGGGCCGGACCGTGGCCTGGCGGTGGCGAAGCGGATCCTCGACGCCCACCACGCGACGGTGGCACTCTCCGACCGGCCCGGCGACGGCACCTCGCTGCACGTGGTGTTCCCGTTCGCCCAGATGACCCCGGCCGACCTGATCGGCGATCTGGTCACCGCCTGAGGTCGCGGTGCACCGGCCCGCACCCGCCCGGCTGCAGTTCGAGCGGGTGCGGACCGATGCTCCTACCCGGTGCAGACCGGGCTGGTGCCGCCACCCGGGGGCGAGCCGGCTGACGGAAGGTCGTCGGGGTCGAGCACGGCGGGGCGGGCCACCGCCCGGCCGGCCGCCGGGCGCCGTGCTGCCGGGCCCGGCTCGGGAAGCGTCGACAGCCAGGCCTCCACCGCCGGCGCCACGCCGGTCACCGGCCGCCGCGCCAGGCCGGCGCGGTGCAGCTTGTGCCAGCGCAGCCGGCCGCCGGTGAGCGCGGTCGTCGCCGATTGGAGCAGCACCAGATACATCACCTGGCGATAGGCGAACTGCTGCAGCGGCAGCCGCCAGAGCGGGACCATCGACTCCCGGTCGAAGCGGAACGCGACCGCGGCGGTGACCAGCTGCAGGGCCAGCATGCCGCACCAGGCCAGCGCGGTGTCCCGCAGATCCCAGAAGACCAGGCCGTACACCAGCGTGAGGTCGACAACCGGCGCGAACATCGGCAGCGCCAGCCCGAACACGGCGAGGAACGGCAACCCCACCCGGCCGAACCGGCCGGACGGCCCGGAGTCGAGCAGCGCCCGGCGGTGCTTCCACATCGCCTGCATGGTCCCGTAGCTCCACCGGTACCGCTGCCGGTACAGCTGTTCCAGCGTGGCCGGCGCCTCGGTCCAGGCCCGGGCCCGTTCCTCGTAGACGATCTTCCAGCCGGCCCGGCACAGCGCCATGGTGACGTCGGTGTCCTCGGCCAGGGTCGCGTCGCTGAACCCGCCGACCCGCGCCAACGCCGACCGCCGGAACGCCCCGATCGCCCCCGGAACGGTCGGCATGCAGCCGAGGATCTCGTAGAGCCGCCGGTCCAGGTTGAAGCCGATCACGTACTCGATGTGCTGCCAGGCGGCCACCATCCGCTCCCGGTTGCCGACCTTGATGTTGCCGGCCACCGCACCGACCCGCGGATCGGCGAACGGCTGCACGAGCATCCGGATCGAGTCCTCCTCGAAGATCGTGTCGGCGTCGACGGTGACGATCAGCTCGTGCCGGGCCAACGCGATCCCGGTGTTCAGCGCGTTGGCCTTGCCGCCGTTGGGCACCCGCACGACCCGTACGTTGGCCAGCCCCAGCTGCTCCACGAGGGCGGCCGTGCCGTCCGTGGAGCCGTCGTCGACGACCACCACTTCGATGCCCGGATAGTCGCCTGCGGCCAACGACCGTACGGTCGCCTCGATGCCCTCCTTCTCGTTGTAGGCGGGCACGATGATCGAGACCGGCTCGGTGACCGGCGGGCCCCATCGCCAGTGCGGCTTGCGGCGCTGCCGGGCGTGCCGGGTGGCGAGCAGCAGCAACAGCGCCGTACGCCCGATGGTCAGCACCCCGACCACGACGAAGAGCCCGGCGATTACCCAGACCAGGCCGTCGGCGAGGCGGACCGTCCAGATCACCGCGGTGCCGCGCCAGGCGTCGCTGCCGGCGGCCGCGGGATTCTCCGGCAGCGGCGGGACGCTCGTTGCCTTCGCGGCCTGGTTGCGCTGCGCGATCTTTTCGTTGAGACCCTCGGTCACCGTGCGGAACCGGTATCCGCGGGCCTTCATCATCGGGATGAACCTCTCCAGCGCCTCGACCGTCTGGGTACGATCGCCGCCCGCGTCGTGGAACAGGATGATCGCCGAATCGGTGCCGGTGGGCGTCGCGTTGCGGACGATCCGCGCCGCGCCCGGCCGCTGCCAGTCCGCGCTGTCCAGATCGTTGACCACCACCAGGTAGCCCTGCCGGCCGGCGGCCTTGATGATCTTCCAGTTCACCTCGTCGATCGCGGCGGTCTTCGACGAATACGGGAGGCGGACCAGGTTGGTGTGCACGCCGGCGGCCCGGGCGATGGTGACCTGGGTCTGGGAGAGCTCGAAGGTACGCCGCCACGGGGCGATCCGCTGCATGTTCGGGTGGGTGAAGGTGTGCAGGCCGAGTTCGTTGCCCTCGTCGGTGATCCGCCGGGTGAGGCTCGGATGCCGGGCCACCTCGGAACCGACGACGAAGAACGTGCCGTGTGCGTCGTGCTTCCGCAGCACGTCGAGGATCCGCGGCGTCCAGCGCGGGTCGGGGCCGTCGTCGAAGGTCAGCGCGATGGTCCGGGCCGGCATCCGGCTGGTGCTCTCCTGCCCGCCGGTGGTGTTGACGACCGGCCCGCCGCTGCGGATCGCCGCCGGCACGCCGGCCTGGTCGCCCACCTCGGTCTGGACATGGTCGCTGGTGAACTCGGCGTTGATGTAGGCCTGTACGACCAGGATGCCGACGAAGGCGCCGAGCAGCAGCAGGCCCAGCAGGACCCGGGGGCGCGGCAGGAGGCGGCGGCGGACCTTGCCGGGTGCTCGGCGGGCGGTCACCGGAAGGCCCCGAAGAGGCCGCGGCGCGCGGCGACGGCTGACCAGGCGGCCTGGTCCGCGGGGCGGGCCGGGGTGGGGATCGGCACCTCTGGCCAACTGGTGGAGTTGCCCGCGCCCCAGGAGTCGTCGGTGCTCACGCCGGAAGACCAGCCAGTCTCATCGCCGCCGGCGAACCCGGTCTCGTCGCCGCCGGCAAAGCCGGTCTCGTCGCCGCCGGCAAAGCCGGTCTCGTCGCCGCCGGCAAAGCCGGTCTCGTCGCCGCCGGCAAAGCCGGTCTCGTCGCCGCCGTCGAACCCGGTCTCGTCGCCGAAGCCGGTGCCGCCACCCGAGCCGCCGCTGTCGCTCGGATTGGAGCCGGACCCCGGCACGTCGGATCCGGAGGTGGTTCCGCTGCTCGGGTCTGCGGTGCCGCCGCCCGCGCCACCCGTGCCACCCGTGCCGCCCGCGCCGCCCGTGCCACCCGCGCCACCCGTGCCGCCCGCGCCACCCGTGCCGCCGGAGCCCGTTCCCGGCTCGGGCGGGGCGGGCGGCAGGGTGTTGTCGGGCGGGTTCGGCGGCTGAGTGGTCGGCGGGAGGGCGCCCGGCGTGGCGGTGGCCGGCGTGCTGGGCTGCGGCCTGGTGGCCGGCTCCGCCGCCGTACTGGTGGACTTCGCGGGGCGGGGCTTCGACGTCACGAGGCGGGCCGACTCAAGCCGCGCGGCCGGGCTGCGCAGCAGCGGCGCGCGACGGGGCAGAGCCTCGGCGACGAACAGCGGGCTCGGCTTCGCGGTCGGGGACGGGGCCGGGGTGGCCGTGACCCGTGGCGTCGGCTTGCCGTCATCGGCCGGTACCAGCCCCGGCAGGGGCAGCACGCCGCTGGAACTGACCGGGCCACCGGCCAGGCTGACGCTGACCAGGCCGCCGTAGAGCATGACCAGCCCGCCGAACGCGTACGCGACCCGCCGCAACACCCGGCTGCGCCGACCGGTGCTGTCCACGAACACCAGGGCCGGCGCGGCCACCGAGATCACCTCGGTGTCGACAAAATGCGGGTTTTCTCGCTCCAGCGAAGTCACGCGGCGAGCTTAAAAAGCTCCCTGGTGATCGCGGGAGTGCCGAACTCGGACGAGTGACCGTTGATCGCGCCCGCAATTCCCCCGAAATGATTACGGCTGGCGTTTGACCTGATGGCGCCGATGTGAATGCCCTCGGAAGGGGCTCCGCTGAGCTGCACGGCATTAACCCGGCGCGCAAGGTTACGCCAAATTGCCGAACTGCTCCTTGTCGCATTCCCGACGGCAATACCGAAAACAATTCCACGCCCGCAATGCGCTATTAACGCAGAATACACCACTATGTCCGAGTCCACGAGTCGGCATGATCGAAATTTGAAACTTCGGCAGGCCACCCGTTGTGCCCGACATCGGAGGTCGTTAAGCTTCATCTTGCGCGCCCCTATCGCCCGCTTCCCCCGTGGCAGGCGATCGGGGCGCGCCCTATTCCCCGGTCCCCCGCGACCAGCTCTCTCCCCGCCACGGTCGAGATCGAGCAGCCCTCTCCCCCACAAGACCCCCGCAACCGCCCACCCGCCGCCCTGGCGACGCACCCACAGCGAAGCGGGCGTACGCAAAGGTGGGTCTCATCGGAGTGCTGGCGCTCCGGTCCCGCACCGAATCGGCTCTGGGCCCACGCATCGCGCCGCGGCCGATCTTCGGACTGTTAGGCCGGCGCCCCCACCGCAAGGATCGCCCCCACCGCAAGGATCGCACCGGCCGGAACCGTGCCGGTTGCGGTCAGTCAGGTGCGGCTGGGTGGTGAAGGATCGCCCCCACCGCAAGGATCGCCCCCACCGCAAG
>Ga0070668_100003958_pt1 | contig 10951 bp, 10 predicted proteins | sample KBSS43metaG_FD_64661 | JGI IMG/M metagenome (GOLD analysis project Ga0070668, IMG submission 64661) | Switchgrass rhizosphere microbial communities from Kellogg Biological Station, Michigan, USA - KBS S4-3 metaG | ecosystem: Host-associated > Plants > Roots > Rhizosphere > Soil ... | reverse complement strand
CGTCGACGAGGCGGTCGACGTTGCGATTGTCGGCGCAGGGCCGTGCGGGCTCGCTGCCGCGGTCACGATGCTGCGCGCGGGGCTCAGCTGCATCGTGTTTGACGGCGGCGCTCTGACGAGCACGATCACCGCCTATCCGACGTACGTGAACTTCTTCTCGACGGCGGAGAAGCTGTCGATCGGCGGGCTGCCGTTCACGATCGGCGGTGACAAGCCGGGCCGTCGCGACGCGCTCGCGTACTATCGGTCGGTGGTCAAGTACTTCGACATACCGGTGCGCCAGTTCGAGAAGGTCACGGCGGTGAAGGGACGCGAAGGGGAGTTCGTCGTCCACACGCTGCGCCGCGGCGGCGACGTGCGTGCCGTGCGCGCGCGCTTCGTGATCATCGCCACGGGGTACTTCGGCTCGCCCAATCATCTCGAGGTGCCTGGCGAGACGCTCGAGCACGTGTCGCACGTCTACAAGGAAGGGCACGAAGCGTTCGACCAGAATGCCGTCGTCGTGGGCGGAGGGAATTCGGCGGCCGAGGCGGCGCTCGATCTCTGGCGCAGCGGCGCGCGCGTGACGCTCGTGCACTTCGGACCCGACTTCGACATGAAGCTCAAGCCGTGGATCCTCCCCGACGTGCTGAACAGGATCAAGGAAGGGAGCATCGCGATCCGCTGGAACAGCCGCGTGCGCGCGATCGGCACGCACGATGTCACGATCGACACGCAGGGCGTGACCTCGCAGCTCCCGGCGGATCGCGTGTACGTGATGACCGGCTTCGCACCGAACGTCGACCTGCTGCGCGACATCGGCGTGTCGATCAATCCGAAGAGCGGCGTTCCCGCACACGACGATGCGACGCTCGAGACCGATGTGCCGGGCATCTTCATCGCCGGCGTGGTCGTCGCGGGGTTCGACGCCAACAAGGTGTTCATCGAGAACGGGCGCTTTCACGGCGAAAAGATTCTCGCGCGCCTCGAGGGGCGCAGCGCACCCGCCGAGCCGAAGCTCAGTGCGGACCTCGACAGCTGATAGATTAGTTACCGCCGGGGAATAATCCCTTCGCGGCCGCTCCACCGATCCTCAACCGAATTCGACGCATGGCGCAAAGCACTTTCCCAGACGTGATGGAGAAGCTCGTGTCGCTGTCCAAGCGGCGCGGCTTCATCTTCCAGTCCTCCGAGATCTACGGAGGAACGGGATCCGTGTGGGATTACGGGCCGCTCGGCGTCGAGCTCAAGAAGAATCTCAAGGATCGGTGGTGGAACGCGATGGTGCGCTCGCGCGACGACATCGAGGGGCTCGATGCCGCGATCCTCATGCATCCGCGCGTGTGGGAGGCGAGCGGACACGTGGGCGGCTTCGTCGATCCGCTGGTGGAGTGCAGCAACTGCAAGAAGCGCTTTCGCGACGATGACTCGCGCATCAAGGGGACGCCCGGAACGCCGGACGCGCAGTGCCCCGCGTGCGGAATGAAGGGAACGCTCGGCGCCGCGCGCCTGTTCAATCTCATGTTCAAGACGTTCATGGGGCCGGTGGAGGACACGGCCGCGGTGGTGTACCTGCGTCCGGAAACCGCGCAGGGGATCTACGTGAACTTTTTGAACGTGCAGCAGTCGACGCGACAGAAGATTCCCTTCGGCATCGCGCAGATCGGCAAGGCGTTCCGCAACGAGATCACTCCCGGGAATTTCATTTTCCGCACGCGCGAGTTCGAGCAGATGGAGATGCAGTTCTTCGTCGAGCCGGGGAGCGACATGGAGTGGTTCGAGTTCTGGAAGGCGCAGCGCCTCGAGTGGCACCAGGCGCTGGGGCTCGATCCCGCGCGGCTGCAGTATCACCAGCACACGAAGGAAGAGCTCGCGCACTACGCGCGCGCGGCCTTCGACATCCAGTTCGACTTCGGCGGCACGCTCGGCTTCCAGGAGATCGAGGGCGTGCACAATCGCGGCGACTTCGACCTCACGCAGCACCAGCAGTTCTCGGGGAAGAAGCTCGAGTACTTCGACCAGCCGAACAACCGGCGCTACACGCCGTACGTGGTCGAGACATCGGTGGGCGCCGATCGCACGACACTGGCCGTACTCGTGAACGCATATCACGAGGAGAAAGTCGAGGGCGAGGATGAGGGACGCACCGTGCTCAAGCTCCAGCCGTCGCTGGCGCCGGTGAAGGCGGGGATCTTCCCGCTCGTGAAGAAGGATGGGATGCCGGAGATGGCGCAGCGCATCGCGGCCGATCTGCGGCCGCTCTTTCCCGTGTTCTACGACGAGTCCGGCGCGATCGGCCGTCGCTATCGCCGGCAGGACGAGATCGGGACGCCGTTCGGCATCACCATCGATGGTGAGTCGGTGACGAACGGCACGGTGACGATTCGCGATCGCGACACGCTGCAGCAGGATCGCGTGTCCGCGGATCAGCTGCGCGCCGTGCTCGCGGAGCGCCTCGCCAAATGACGCTTTCGCTCGACACACTGCGCCGCGAGGGGGACGCGTTCCACCAGGAGATCTCGCGCGAGCTATATCAGTCGGGCGCGGGGCTCAAGAAGACGGCGGAGCTGCAAGCGATCTATGCGCGCTTCGCGAACGTGATGAGCGATGAGGCGCTCAGCATGGTGCGCGAGCTGTTCCGCGACTCGCCGGCCGGGAGCGAGGACCAGCGCTCGGCGCGAATCCTCCTCGAGTGGCAGGCCGACGCGCGCGTGTCGCGCGAGCTCGCGGCGCTCGACGAGCGCGAGATCGCGTGGGAGTCGAGCGCGATCGCACGCGTCGACGACGGACGCGGGATCCAGTACCAGCAGATCGCGATCGAGATCGCGAACGCAAAGGATCGCGACGAGCGCCTGCGCCTCGAGCGCGCGCGAGCGACGCTCGTGGCGAAGGAGCTCGCGCCGATGCGCCAGGAGCGCTTCCAACGCGAGAAGGACATCGTCGAGGGGCTCGAGATCGCCGGGAGCTACAACGACACCTTCACGGCGCTGAGCGGCGTCAACCTCCCGTCGCTCGTGGAGGAGTGCAAGGCGTTTCTGCGCGATACGCAGTCGATGTGGGACGACGTGTTCGCTGAAGTCGTGCGCCGTGATCTCGACATCGATCCAAAGGACGCGACGCGCGCGGACGCGCTCGCGCTCATGCGCGCGCCCGCCTTCGATCCGTACTTTCCTCCCAAGCCGATGGAGGAACAGGTGCGTCGCCAGGTGGCCGACATGGGCGCCGATGCCACCGCGAAGGGGCGCGTGATCTTCGACACCGGCGATCGCGAAGGGAAAAATTCGCGCGCCTTCTGCGCTCCGGTGCGCGTGCCGCAGGAGGTCTACCTCGTGCTGCGGCCGCACGGCGGGCAGTCCGACTACCGCACCTTCCTCCACGAGCTCGGACACGCGCTGCACTTCGCGAACACGCGCTCCGACTATCCGTTCGAGTACCGCTGGCTCGGTGACAACTCGATCACCGAGTCGTATGCGATGCTCTTCGATCACATGCTCCATCTGCCGGGGTGGCTCGCGCGCTACACGGAGCTCGGCGCGCCGCGCATTCCGACCTTCCTGCGCGCGGCTGGGCTCGAGGAGCTGCAGTTCCTGCGTCGCTACTGCGCGAAGCTGATCTACGAGCACGAGCTCTATGGCGGCGAGCACTCGTGGACGAGCCTCCCCGACATCTACGTCGACACGCTGACATCCGCGACATCGTTCAAATACGATCGCGCCGACGCCTTCGTCGATGTGGACCCGCGCTACTACGCGGCGCGCTACCTGCGCGCGTGGCAGCTTCAGGCAGTAATCGGCGAGGCGCTCGTCGAGCGCTTCGACGAGGACTGGTTTCGCAATCCGCGCGCGGGACCGTACATCATCGAGACGCTGTTCGCCGAGGGGCAGCGCGAGCTCGCGCACGAGCTCGCGGACAGAGTCACGGCGCGGCCACTCTCCTTCGCGCCGCTCGTGCGCGCGACGGAAGCGATGCTCGTGTCGGCATAAACCGGGAGTCTGCTCATGGCCAGGGAAACCGCGCTCGTCACCGGCGCCTCACGCGGGATCGGACGCGCCACCGCGCTTCGCCTCTCCGCGGCGTATGACATCATCGCCGTCGCCCGCTCGGCCGCCGAGCTCGCGTCGCTCAAGAGCGAGATCGAGATCGGCGGCGGCGTCTGCAGCACGATCGAGCTCGACATCGCGGACGAGAAGGCCACGACCGCCGCGCTGCGCGGACTCGAAGTCGATGTGCTCGTCAACAACGCCGGCGTGGCGACGATGAAGCCGTTCCTCGAGCTCACGAGCGCCGAGTGGCATCGGATGGTCGACGTGAACTTCAACTCGCTGTACTACGTGACGCACGCGCTCATCGGCGGCATGGTCGAGCGCAGGCGCGGCTTCGTCGTCACGATCGGATCGCTCGCGGGGCGCAACTCCTTCGTCGGCGGCAGCTGCTACGCGGCCACGAAGCACGCGGTGAACGGATTTTCCGAGTCGCTGATGCTCGAGGTGCGCGACGCGAACGTGCGCGTCGCCGTCGTGATGCCGGGATCGGTGTCGACGAGTCTTACGCCGGGCTCCGGCGATCAAAGTTGGAAGCTCACGAGCAATCAGATCGCGGATGCCGTGTGGTATCTCGTCTCGCAGCCGGAGTCGGTACTCGTTTCGCGCCTCGAGATTCGACCGGCGAAAGCGAAGGGATCGCCAAGGTGACCATGCCGCACACCATGCCGGCGCCGATCATCGGCGCGCGGAAACTGCTCGTCGTCATGAGCGACCTCCTCTTTCGCTCGAAGATCGATGAAGTCGCGCGGCGGCTCGGGCTCGAGCTTCGCGTGGCGAAGTCGCCGGAACAGCTCGATCGCCAGCTCGCGGCGGGAGAGCCCGCGATCGCGATCGTGGACCTCGAGGAAACATCACTCGATCCCTTCGCCGCCATCGCGCGCGTGCGCGCGGCCGCACCGAACGCTCCGATTCTCGGGTTTGCCGGGCACGGCAACGTGGACGCGATCAGGCGCGCCCGAGAGGGTGGCGCGACCGTTCTCGCGCGATCCGGCTTCACGGCACAGCTTCCGGCACTGCTCACAGAGGTAGCCGAGCGCGAGCGGGCACGCATTAGCTAGGCGTCCGGGGTAGCCTATGCGGGTGTTACGCGTAGATTCCCATTTGTGATCCGCGCACCGTACTCATCCTCGGACACGACCGGCGTTCCTTCGGATGCGTCCATCCGGGAGCTCGTCGCAGTCCGCGAGATCGTGCATGCCTTCCTGACTGCCGACAGGCCTCAGGATGTCTTCCAGTTTGCGCTCGATCGTGTGAGCCCGCTGGTGGGCGCGGCGTTCGCGTCGATCTACACGATCACGGGCGACGACGACGTGATGCGGCTCTCCGCGTCGTACAACTGGCCCGAGCGCTTCCGCCCATTCCTCGGCGACATGCGCGTGCGCGTGGGGCTGGGGCCGAGCGGGCAAGCGGCGGGGGAGCGTCGCGCGATCTACGTCCCCGATGTGTTTGCGGACGCGTCGCTGAACGACTGGATCGAGGTCGCGACGGAGCTCGGCTTCCGCGCGCTCGTGGCGCTGCCGCTCCAGACGCCGGCGCGCGTGCTCGGCGCGGTCACCTTCTACTTCGCGAAGCCCGGGCAGATCGCGGTGGAGGAGCGCGGGCTGCTGCAGATCGTCGCCGATCAGATGGCGGCCACGGCGGAGAAGGCGTCGATGATCGACGACCTTCGCCGCGCGAACGGCGCGCTGCTGGAGTCGAACGCGCAGCTCGAGCAGCAGTACGTGGCGGTGATGGAGGCACGACGGCTGAAGGATGAGTTCCTCTCGAACATCAGCCACGAGCTCCGCACGCCGCTCACGGCGCTCCTCGGCTACGCGTACCTGCTGCAGGAGGAGATGTCGGGGCCGCTCACGGCCGAGCAGCGCAAGACGCTCGCGCACATGACATCGTCGAGCGAGCGGCTGCTCGGGTTGATCGAGGATCTGCTCGAGCTCACGGCGCTGCGTCGCGGCGAGGTGCGCGTGCAGGTGGAGCTCTTCGATCCGCGCACCGCGCTCGAGGTGGCGCTCGAGGCGACTGCGGGGGAGAAGTTGGCGGGGGTCGCGCTCCGCACGGAGATCCCCGACGGGCCGCCGCGGTGGATGCGAAGCGATCGTCAGAAGGTGGTCAAGATTCTGTCGAAGCTGCTCGGCAACGCCTATAAGTTCACTCCGCAGGGTGAGGTTCGCGCGACGGTACAGGTGCTCAACGATCTTGCGCGCTTTACCGTATCGGACACAGGGATCGGCATCCCGGACGCAGCGCATCAGCTCGTCTTCGACGAGTTTCGGCAGGTCGACGGCTCCACGACCCGCCAGTACGGCGGCTCGGGGCTCGGCCTTGCGCTCTCGAGGCAGCTGGCGCGGCTCCTCGGGGGGGACATCCAGCTCGAGTCGGCGCCCCTGGAAGGGTCGTCGTTCGTGGTGGAGATCCCGCTAGAATTCAGTCAGGACTTGCAGCCGGCGGTCGCGCTACCGGGCTGACTCAACAACAGGAAAAAGGATAATGCTTCAGGAAATCACAACTCCGATGCCGCCGGCAGAGGTGCTCGCGGCAGCGAAGCAGTTTTTCTCGCGCCGTAGCCCCATCTACGCAGCGTTTCTGGAGAAAGAGGGGCCGACATACGTGACCTTCCGCGGACAGGGCGGCGAAGAGCTGGTCATCGGCGTGAGCGCGTCGGCGGCTGGAACTATCGTGCGCGGGTCTACGTATCTGTTTGATCAGCAGATCGCGCGCTTCTTCTCGACGCTCGATCCGATTCCAGACACCGAGCTCGAGGTCGGCATGACGGACATGACGCCAATGGGGACTGCGTGAGCGAGCCATTTGTCGCATCGTTGCGAACGTCGGGGAGTACCATCCCCGTCGGCGCGCCGGGTGCGAGCCCGATCACCATTCGCGTCGAGGTGCCGGAGCGGTGGGATGTCGCGCTGATCTCGGTTGCAAGCAGTGCGAGCGTGGGCGAGGTGAAGCGTGCTGCGCTGCGCTTCGTGTCGCCCGACGATGACGCGGCCGACTACGTGATCAAGCTGCGCGGCTTCGAAGTGCTGGACGAGAACGTCTCGCTCGGAGCGGCGGGCGCGCGCGACGGCTCGATTTTTCTGCTCACGCACCGCCGGCGGCGGCCGGTTCGGTGAGCGCGGCGAGTCCTCGCGCCGCCGTCGATCAGGACGAGCGGGCGACGCTGGGTCATGCGGCGCGGAAGCTGCGCGAGGAAGTCGCGAAGCGCATCGTGGGGCAGGAGACCGTCGTCGAAGAGATTCTGATGGCGATTCTCGCGGGCGGCCACGTGCTGCTCGTGGGCGTGCCGGGGCTCGCGAAAACGCTGCTCATTCGGAGCGTGGCCGAGGCGATGCAGCTGGACTTCCGCCGCATTCAGTTCACGCCGGATCTGGTGCCGAGCGACATCACGGGCACGGAGATCATGGAAGAGGACAACGCGACGGGCGCGCGCAGCTTCCGCTTCGTGCGCGGGCCGATCTTCGCGAACATCGTGCTGGCGGACGAGATCAATCGCACGCCGCCGCGCACGCAAGCCGCGCTGCTCGAGGCGATGCAGGAGCACAGCGTGACGGCGGCGGGGGAGACGATGCGTCTGCCCGAGCCGTTCTTCGTGCTGGCGACGCAGAATCCGATCGAGCAGGAAGGAACGTATCCACTCCCCGAGGCGCAGCTCGACAGATTCTTGTTCGACGTGCGCATTGGATATCCGGGAGAGGATGATGAGGTCGCGATCCTGCGCGCGACGACGGGAAGCGCGGCGATGCCGCTCACACCGGTGCTCGACGCCTCGCACGCGATGGGGCTGCAGCGGCTGACGCGCGAGATCCCCGCGGCGGAGCCGGCGCTGCGCTACGCGGCGCGGCTGGCGCGCGCGACGAGGCCGGACAGCGCGGATGCGCCGGACATCGTGAAGCGCTACGTGCGCTGGGGTGCGGGACCGCGCGCGGGACAGTCGTTGATACTCGGCGCGAAGGCGCACGCGCTGCTGGCGGGACGATTCGCCGTTGCGCCGGAGGACATCAAGCGTGTTGCGCACCCCGTGCTGCGGCATCGGGTGCTCCCGAATTTCGCGGCAGAAGCGGAAGGGATCACCGCGGAGCAGGTGATCGACGAGATTCTGTCGCGCATCTCGCCGCCGCGGAGCGACATCGGGTTGTAGCGTGCCGTCCGCCGGAAGCTATGGCTCGCTGCTGGACGCTCTGCGTGGCGTGACGTGGCCCGCGCGCCGCACGATTCGCGGGCCCGCGGCGGGGACGCACCGCTCGCGGCAGCGCGGCATCTCGCCCGAGTTCACGGAGTACCGGCCGTACCGCCAGGGCGACGATCCGCGGCGGCTGGACTGGAAGCTTCTCGCGCGCACCGATCGCGCCTTTCTCCGCATCACCAACGACCGCGCGACGCTAGGGACGATGCTGATGCTCGATGCGTCGGCGTCGATGGCCTTTCCCCTCGCCACGCAAGGGAAGTGGGTGCAGGCGTGCCGGCTCGCCATCGGCCTCGCGGCGGTGGCGCACAGCGCGGGGGATCCGGTGGGCGTCGTGGTCGCGGGGGCGGAGGGAGTGGAGCAGCTGCCGCCGCGCACGCGACGGGGGGTGATCGGCGAGGCGGCGCGACTGTTCGAGCGGGTGGCGCCGGCGGGAAGCGGATCGCTCGAGCCGGTGCTCGCGCTCGTGCGCCCGACGCAGCGCATCGTGATGCTCTCGGACTTTCTCTCGGATGACGACGCGCTCCTGCGCGCGGCGCGCGAGCGGATCACCGCGGGGGCGGACGTGCTCGCGATCCACATCGTCGCGCGCGAGGAGCTCGATCCGTCGCGCACGTCGATCATCGCGCAGGACCCGGAGCGCACAGAGCTCAAGCGCTCGCTCGTGGACGAGACGCGCGAGGGGTATCGCGAAGCGTTCGGCGCGTGGCGCGCGGAGCTCGCGCGTGCGTGGCGCGCGGCGGGCGCGGCGTACTTCGAGGTGCCGGCGGATGAGGCGACGGATCACGCCGTGCGACGGATCGCGTCACCGGCGACGGCACAGGCGCGGGGCGCGTGAGTTTCCTCGCGCCGTGGGCGCTGTGGGCGGCGGGTGCGGTGAGCGCGGCGGTGATCGCGCTGCACATTCTCGCGAGCAAGAATCCGCGAGTGACCGCGCTGCCGACGACGAAGTTCATCCCCGACGTGCCGCTGCGCGCGACGGCGCGCGCTCTCAAGCTGTCGGATGTGGCGTTGATGATGTTGCGGGTCGCTGCCGTGATGCTCGTGGGGCTGGCGTTTGCGCGGCCGGAGCTGACGGGGGGGAAGCGGGCGGTGGGGCGGGTGGTGATGGTGGATCGGTCGCGGAGCGCGGATGGCAAGGCGGCGGATGACAGCGCGCGCGCGTATTTCAAGAAGGGCGATGCGTTATTCACCTTCGACAGCGCCACGTACGAGATCGAGACCAACAAGTACGAATTCCGGTCCGTCGGTGGAGAACGCATAAGTTCGGAGTACCCGCGGGGATCGATTTCCGCTGGCCTCGCGGCTGCCATGCGCGCGGCAAGCGCGCTGCGCGGAGAAGCCGACTCCGTCGAGATCGTTCTCATCTCGCCCTTCGCGACCGAGGAGTTCGATGCGGCAACGAGCGCGATTCGCGCGTCGTGGCCGGGCCGAATTCGAGTGGTGCGGCTCGGTGTCACGCCATCTCGCTGGCGCGATCAGATGTACAACGAGGTGCGCGGATCCGGGCTCGAAGATCCGCTGCGCGCGGTTCTTTCCTTTGCGCCGCGCCTCGACACAGGTCGCATCCATACGGACTCCGTACGCATTGATCGCGGAAATTTGCAGAGCGTCGACACGACGTGGACGCAGTACGGCCTCACACTCGTGCGGTGGCCCGCGGCGCTCGACTCCAGTGAATTTCCGCGCCGCGCACGCACCGACACCGCGGGTGCGGTGAGCGTCGATGACGGGGCGCATGAGACAGTCGTCGTTGCTCCGTTCGCGCGCATCGTGGATCCGCCGCCCGGTCGCGTTGTCGCGCGCTGGGCTGACGGCGCTCCCGCCGCAACCGAACGAAAAATGATGAACGGCTGCGTGCGCGACGTCGCGATTCCACTGCCTCGCGCGGGCGATCTCGCGCTTCGCGAGAGCACTCGTCGCCTGATCGGCGCGCTCTCGGCGACGTGCGGGGACCACGGGCCGAGTGGCTACGCCTCCGACCCCGCTCTCGCGCAGCTCCGCGGCACCGGCGCACTCGTCGCCACGCGCGCCCTCGAGTCGCGCACCGCGGCCTCGGGGAAGCTCACGACCTGGCTGCTCGTGGCTGCACTCGTGCTTCTGCTCCTCGAGCCGCTCCTCCGCCGCCAGCGAGCCTCCGCGTGACGGCGACATGAGCGCCATAGACCGCGTCGCCGCCACACGCCGCACGCTCGGCGCTGCAGTCGTAGTGCGCGCGATACTTTGGGCGAGCGCCGCAGCCGCGGCGGTTCTGGCGGCTACGGGAACCATAGACTGGCTCGTCGGCGCTCCCCGCGCCCTGCGCGCGCTCGCGCTCCCGGCCGCCATCGCGCTCGCGTTCGGCGCCGCCGCCTACGCTCTGTGGCGCGGACGCCGCGTGCGCTCGCTCCCTGCCGTCGCGCTCTGGCTCGAGGAGCGCGTCCCCGAGCTCCGATACGCGCTCGTCACCGCGCTCGACGCTCCGATCGCGAGCCCCGCGCTCGAGCGGAACATCGCGGCGATTCAATGGCCACCGGTCATTCGCCGCGCCCTCGGCAACGCGATCCTGCCACCGCTCGTCGTGCTCGCCGCTGCCGCCGCGCTGCTGTTCGCGCTCCCCGCCGGTGTCCGCGCGCGGATCTCCGAGCCGCGCGCCGGCGACGCGCTCCTCCGCGCGCCGATCGCTCCCGCCGCGATGCGCAATCGACTCTCACCGCTGACGGGCGAGGTGCTGCCGCCCAGCTATACGGGCGAGCAGCACATC